>ENA-UOYL01000316-UOYL01000316.1-marine-metagenome-genome-assembly--contig:-NODE-316-length-17723-cov-6.479995_pt1 | contig 17723 bp, 17 predicted proteins | sample MGYA00238173_ERZ767189 | MGnify/ENA primary metagenome ERZ767189 (study PRJEB28943, sample SAMN06267163) | marine metagenome | isolation source: Columbia River Estuary | place: USA:Columbia River Estuary... | reverse complement strand
ATTATTAAAATTCCCTTAGATAATACCGAGATAATGCATTGCATAAAAAAGCCCCCCGATGATTCGAGGGGCTTTTTATATTCTTATAAAGAATTATAATTCTATTTGTTTTAATTAATCTACAGTATAAAACTTTCTATACAATTGCCCTGTAATAAAAACACCATTGTTGTCTTTATTCTTAGCGCCCCAAGCTTTATACTTGGCATTGTCGTGAATAGCTTTATAATCTTTTTCTGAAGTCCAATGACCAATAGTACAGCTTCTATAAGTGGAAGTAGTATCTGATTCATTTAATTTCATATAAGTATAATAGTTATTAGGAAAGCCTATTTCAATCATGATCGCATTAATTTCTTTGATGCTAGCGATATAGGTTTTTTCCAAAGCCGCATTTTTAACATCATAAAAATGTACAGAGTTGATGGCTTTTTGAGCAGAAGCTGTTAGATTAAATCCAATTACAGCTACCATTAAGAAGATGATTTTTTTCATTTGATTGATTTTTAATGAGTTAACAAGATAATATAAGATTTTAACAGTTTAAATAGCTTTAAACGTGCACTAAAATTAAGGAAATTTACTTTCATTTTAACACTTAAATGGATTATATTAGTGTAACCAAAAAATAATAAATGAAAAAGATTTTACTTTCTTTAGTTATTGTAGCTGCCTTAGTAGCTTGTAATAACAGTACTGCGGTAAAAACAACTGCTGCAGATGAGGCCTACACCAAAAACTTAGCAACTGCTCAAGCATTTTTTGCTGCATTCGCTGCTAAAGATTCTGTAAAAATGGCTTCTTATGTTACAGATAATTTTATGTGGTCTCCTCCGGCGGTAGGCCAAGATTCATTATCTAAAGATGTGTGGTATGCTCAAATGCAAGTATTTATGAGCACTTTTAATGACATTACTTTTACTAATCCACTTTGGAGAAAAGGAGTAGATATGGATAATAATTTAGATGGTAGTGTTAGAGTATATGGTTTATGGAATTCAAAATTTGCTAGTAGTGGAAAAACTGGTTTATTAAAATACTACTGTACATTTGATTTTGATAAAGACGGAAAAATTGCATGGCAAGGAGAATTTTATAATGCAGCTGATTTAGCTATAGAGCGTTAATTTATATTTTATTTATTAATATAAAGTCCTGCAGAAATAATTTCTGCAGGACTTTTTTATTTTTAAAATATTAGTTCTTTATTGGTTGAATAAAAATCATCGGGCGGTTCCTGAAAGAAAGAATTAAATAACCAAGTTCCTTTTAAATTTCTTGTAGTTATTAACCAATTCTGAGATATAGCCTTGTCTATCTGTTTTCATAGTCGTTCTGGCTTCCTTGGTATAAGTAGTACCTAAATGATCAAAGAAATGTTTAGTAGAAAAAATAGCCATTTCAACCATGATAGGAAAAGTATCTAAGCCTCTTTTTTCTAATAAATAATAAACACTTTTTTTATTAAGGTTTCCTTTTGTCTTGCTTACAAATCCAAGCTCTTCCAATTTTTTTAATCTATTGGCGAGCATTTTACTTGGCATACTTTCTATTGACTGTTGAAATTCATTAAACAAAGTTTTATGACCCCAGATCATATCTCTTAAAATTAATAAAGTCCATTTATCTCCAATAATATCTAAGCTGGTAGCCACTGGGCAAATGGAACGGAAGGGAATACTGTTTGGCATAACTTAAAATTAATTAGCGAAAGTACAATTAATAATTTAATAATACAAGACGCTAAAAAATTCATATATAATTAAATGTCAATAAACTGGTAAGCACGCTGTTAAGTAATTTAAGTTAAGTAACAAAAAAGGCCCCTCGATAATTCGAGGGGCCTTAAAAATTTAAAAATAAATTAGTGTTTAGTATACTCTCCTTTATTGTTTACTGACATTAATACTTTCCATATAACTGATTTATGAAAAGCCCCAGTTCCACCAATTAATTTTCCAATTTCACTTAAATCAGGAATAGTGGGTGGGGTTGACCAGCCACCATCTAATACATCTTCATAATTTGTATATCCATCAGCAGATACATAATTCCAATCATAGCCAGTTCCTACTGGAGACACTACACTTGAAGTAGACCAAGTCTTTTGATTTACTGCACCTGAAGCCATTGATTTTTTAATAAAGCTTCCCCATACCTTTGTTTGCAATTCATTCATTTTTGCTACATCAGATACTTTAGAATAATTCATTTTTACATAATTACGTTTGCCCTCCACTGACTCATAGTTTGCCATATTTAACATTGCCATTGCAACTCGATTAGCGTCTATATTTAGACCTCTTTTAACAAATACAGCTTCATCTTTACCCATGGATGCCATAACTTTTTTTGCACCATAATCAAATGTTTCATTTAAATCATGCATGTTTTGTTTAGATCCAATACCTATTAAAAAAAGGATATTAGGCTCTGATTCAGGACCGCCAACTCTTTCTAACATATTCCAGGTAGTCAATTTGCCTTCTTTAACTAATAACTGACCCACTTTACTCCAAAAATGTTCTTCATTTTCTAACATCACTTTTAAGTCTTTGCCAGTTACTTTTCTATAATCGTGCATTAAGTAATAGGGCTGTGCTACCTGTGCGAAACTCATAATGCAAATAAGCATTGTAATTACTAGAGATACTGTTTTTTTCATAGTTGATTTTTTTGGTGGATATAAATATAAGTCTCTTTTTGAAACTAAAATATTTATACAACAAAAAAGCCCCCTACTTTCGTTGAGGGCTTGTGGCACCACCCGGGCTCGAACCGGGGACACAAGGATTTTCAGTCCTTTGCTCTACCAACTGAGCTACAGCGCCATCCTTTAAGTTCATTTTAGTCTTACAACCTTTATGAACCGGGGAGCAAATATAGGCCAGGCGGCCTTAAATAGCAAAAAATATGGATTCTTTATTGAAAATCAGTCATTTACTAAGCCGAAGTAGCCACTATAAAAAAGGAGATAATTATAAAGGCTAGACCCAACCATTGCTTAGGGCTTAGTCTTTCTTTAAAAAAGAAGTAGCCAATTAATACCGATAAAAGCTGGCTACTTATAATTAAGATATTAATGACCATGATGGGCAAGTACTGATAAGATATATTAATAGCGAGTCCTCCAGAAACTAATAATAAACCCAATTTTAAATAAGTGAAAATATGTTTCGCACTTATATAATTAAATAAGTTTTTTAATAGGCCATCGCGTATGACTAATACCAGTCCGAATAACATAGCCGTAGTTTCAATCACTAAACTAAAACCCAGCGGACCCCAATAACTTATTGGATAAGTATAGAGTGCATAAGAGCTACCCCAAAAAAAGCTGGCGAGTACGCCGTACAACATTCCATTTTTTTGTTCGCTAATACTGGATTGTTGTTTTCCTTGAAAATATAAAAGAAGCAAACCTGCTGTTGAAAAAATAAAAGCGTATAAATAATTAGCTTTCCAAACTTCGCCTACAATAAATACGGCCGTTAAAATAGTAAATAATTTTATCGCAGACACAGGCACCACAATGCTTACAGGGGCTCGTTGTATGCCTCTTAAAAAAAATACCAATCCAAAAATATTAAATATGCTCAGTGCAATGGTTAATAAAAAAGGGTTACCAAAACTTAATGCATTTACAGTCCAGCCTTTAAAAAAAGCGCTGTCTCTAAAACCAAAATATAAAATGGAAAAAATAGTAGAGGCAAATATGCCTCTGTAAAACATGCCAATTTGATAAGGAATAGTTTGTGTTACCTTTTTCCAATAGGCATTACTGATGGCAAAACAAAGCGCGCCAATTAAGACAAATACAATTCCCATTATTAATATTCACAATTTTTCGGCGTTCTTGCAAAAGGAATTACGTCTCTAATATTGGTCATGCCTGTAACAAATTGAATCATTCTTTCAAAACCTAAACCAAAGCCTGCATGCGGCACGGTTCCAAATCTTCTGGTATCTAAATACCAGCTCATGTCTTCTAAAGGTATGTGCATGGCATTCATTCTGGCTTCTAGTTTGTCTAAGCGCTCCTCTCTTTGGCTGCCGCCCACTATCTCACCAATGCCTGGGGCTAGAATATCCATCGCTGCCACTGTTTCTTTGCCTGGTGCACAGCCGTCGTTCATACGCATATAAAATGCTTTGATCGCCGCTGGATAACCCGTAACAATGACTGGTTTTTTAAAGTGTTGTTCTACTAAATATCTTTCATGCTCACTTTGTAAATCAATTCCCCACTTCACCTCGTATTGGAATTTCTTTTTCTTGTAGTGATTACTATTTAATAAAATATCAATCGCTTCTGTATAAGTAATACGTTCAAAATTATTATTAACAACCAGTTCCAATTTTTCTCTTAATCCAAGGCCACTTCTTTTTTCAGTAGGTAGTTGCTTTTCTTCTTCTGCTAAACGCGCATCTAAAAAATCAATATCATCTGCATTATTTTTTAATGCATAATTAATTAAATATTTAATGAAGGCTTCTGCTAAATTCATATTGTCCTCAATATCATAAAAAGCCATTTCGGGTTCAATCATCCAGAACTCTGCAAGGTGTCTAGTGGTGTTTGAATTCTCGGCACGGAAGGTGGGGCCAAAAGTATAAATCTCTGAAAAGGCCATGGCACCTAGCTCTCCTTCAAGTTGGCCACTCACCGTTAAGTTGGTTCCTTTGCCAAAAAAATCTTGTGTATAATCAATTTCACCTTTATCATTTTTAGGCGCCCCTTCTAAAGGAAGTGTGGTAACTCTAAACATTTCACCTGCACCTTCTGCATCTGAGCTTGTAATAATAGGTGTATGTAAATACACAAACCCTCGTTCGTTGTAAAATTGATGTACTGCAAAAGCAAGTGCATGTCTTAATCTAAATACCGATCCGAATGTATTAGTACGAAAACGCAAATGCGCCTTCTCTCTTAAAAATTCTAAAGAATGTTTTTTAGGTTGTAAAGGAAATTTTTCAGCATCACTGTCTCCTAAAATTTCAAGGGTCTTGGCTTTTACTTCTACGCTTTGTCCCTTACCTAAACTCTCTACCACGGTGCCCACTATTTTTAAAGAGGCGCCGGTGGTAACACGTTTTAATATTGCTTCATCAAATTCTCCCAGTGTGGCCACAATTTGAATGTTCGCATTCGTGCTTCCGTCGTTAAGGGCTATAAACTGATTGTTTCTAAATGTGCGCACCCATCCCATTACCACCACTTCGGTCCCTGTGGGGGTGCCCGATAACAATTGCTTTATTTTAATTCTGTCGTTGAACATATTGCTGATTTCGAATGGCAAAGATAATCGGTTTCGGGGGCCAAATACCCTGTTTTAAGTATAAAAACAGATAAAAAATTGTTTTTTTGTTAAAAAAACTGCTTAACATTGCAGTAGCAACGAGCAAATTGATTCTTTTTAATGTTGATAGCTCGCTACCCCAATTCCCAATATACAATTTACGGTCACCATTATTTCGACCGAAATTTCAAAAAGCGTTCAAATAAGCCTAAATCTTGATTCGATTTTTAAATAAACCATAGTTCAAAGTGCCAGAAAAAGAAGAAAAACCAAAAAGGGGACGTAAACCCGTTGCAGCCGCTCCGGCAGCAAAAAAAGCAGTAGCCTCTAAAAAAGCCGAGCCTGCAAAAAACAATACCGAAGACGATAAAGCTTCTAAAATTGCCCAAGCATTGTTTGGCGATGAAAGTGCAGCAAGTAGTGGGGCGCCTGCTCCAACTAGTGAAAGCAATGACGCTGCTCAAGCACCCGCTTCAGCAGATCAAGCCAACGCAGGTGGTGCTCCCAATGGTGGACCGAATGGTGGACCTAACTTACCAGCGCAGCGTTATCCTCAGCCTAAAAAAGAACCTGTATTTAGTGTAGAGTTTGATGGCACTATTGAATCAGAAGGTGTTTTAGAAATGATGCCTGATGGTTATGGTTTTTTACGCTCTTCCGATTACAACTATTTATCTTCTCCCGATGATGTATATGTATCTCCTTCTCAAATAAAAGCATTTGGTTTAAAAGTAGGCGATACGGTACACGGCACTGTTCGTGTTCCGCGTGAGGGTGAAAAATATTTTGCATTGACTAAGGTGAGTCAAGTCAATGGAAAAAATCCGGATGAAATTCGTGATCGTATTCCTTTTGATTATCTAACGCCTATTTTTCCTTTTGAGAAATTAAATTTATATACATCGGCTACTAATTATAGTACCCGTATCATGGATTTATTTACACCTATTGGTAAGGGGCAAAGAGGTTTGATTGTAGCCCAACCAAAAGTGGGTAAGACTATGTTGTTGAAAGAAGTTGCCAACGCCATTGCTGCCAACCATCCAGAATGTTATTTGATTATTTTATTAATAGATGAAAGACCAGAGGAGGTAACAGATGTAGAGCGTTCTGTAAAAGGAGAAGTCATTGCTTCTACTTTTGATGAGCCTGCTGAAAAGCACGTTAAAGTTTCATCAGTTGCATTACAAAAAGCAAAACGCTTAGTAGAGTGCGGACACGATGTGGTTATTTTATTAGATTCTATTACACGTTTAGCACGTGCGCACAATACAGTAGCGCCAAGTTCTGGTAAAGTATTATCAGGTGGTGTAGAAGCTACCGCCTTGCTTCGTCCAAAACAATTTTTTGGTGCAGCGCGTAAAATTGAAAACGGCGGATCGCTTACTATATTAGCAACTGCCTTAATTGAAACAGGTTCAAAAATGGATGAGGTTATTTTTGAAGAGTTCAAAGGAACAGGTAATATGGAATTAGTATTAGATCGTCGTTTAGCAAACAAGCGTATTTTCCCAGCTATTGATTTAGTAGGATCAAGCACGCGTCGTGACGACTTATTATTAGACAAAGAAGTATTAGGTAGAATGAATATTCTTCGCTTATTCATAAATGATATGAATAACGACGAAGCAATGAATGAATTATTAAAACGCATGCGCGGCACTAAAGACAACGAAGAGTTTTTAGCAAGCATGAATAGATAGTTCGGTCTTATGCTCTTTTTTTAGAGAGGTGCTTTGCCAATTTTATTGACTTCAGCTCTGTGCCCATATCTTTAATCGCCTTTTCTAACTTAGTAAGCTTTTCCAGGGTTGGAAATTTATTGCCCATCCTGTATTGACGCATCATGATTCGGCTTATGCCAGCCCTATCCGCAACAACCGATGCGTTTAAAAAACTTTTGTCTTGAAATAGTCCAGAAATATCATATTGAATTTCAAAAGCAAATTTATCTTCTTTTAGTTGATGGAAGTTTATTAAAAGCTTCTTCATTTTTGTTTCTATTTGGGATACGGTTTTCCCAGAATCTACTAATAAATTATCTTCATAAAGAACCCTTCCCCATAGTGGTCCCTTGCCTTCGGTATCAATGATTAAGATTATCTTTTTTTTCATTTTATTTATTTTTAATCCCCGCCTGTTTAAATATACTTTTTAACGTGCTAGGGTTTATTTCGTCTTTGCCATGAAAGGGTACCGTTACTTTACCCTTTTTTAATTCGTGAATATATTGTCTATGGCTTCCTTTTTGATTTTTAATAATCCAGCCATCTTTTATTAATATCTGTTGAATTTGTTTTGCATTCATTCACGCTGTCTTTATAAAGGTAACAAAATTGTTACCAATAAAATTACATTTTTTAAATGCCTGTTTTTCAAGTATAAATACTGCGATTTCGTATCATAAGTTTTAATAATTATGCCAATGGCATCATTCATAATATTTCTATTTTAGAAATATTTTTCTTTTTATGAAATAATTATTAGTTTTATGATTATATTAAGCTTTACCATCGTGCAGGCTTTTGTGAGCAAACACCCCGAATCAGCCGAGTCGCTAAATAGGTGGTATAAAATAACAAGGAAGGCAAGCTGGAAGGAGTTTTCTGATATTAAAGGGACTTTGGCTCGGTAGATGCCGTTGGAAATGATAGATATGTTTTTAATATTCGAGGTAACGTTTTTAGGTTGGTGGCATTGATACACTTTAACAAAAGAACCCTTTATATAAGATATATCGGGACGCATGCGAATTATGACAAAATAAATTGTTCAACTATATAATTATGATTGATAAAATTAGAAATAAGAACCAATACGAACAAGTACACCAACTAATTGAGGGGTTTATTAAAAAAGCTACAAAGGGAGGGGGCTTTAATTCTTTAAATAAAAAAGATACTGAGGAGCTTCACCAACTTACTTTACTAGCAGCTGATTACGAAAAAAATAGTCTTAAAATTTGGCCACTCCCTATTACTATAAATGATGTGATTCAAAAAAAGATTGCCGAAATGAATTTGACACAATATAAGCTGGCGGCCCTTTTCGAGATGTCAAGTTCAAAACTTTCAAAAATATTAAATGGTAAAAGAGAGCCGGATATCCAATTCCTAAAAGCGGTTCACGAAAAACTTGGAATAGATGGAAATATGATTTTAGAACTTATTTAAAACTAGTCTTTAAAGTAATTACTGTTCTCTATTTCTTCGCGTACTTTTTCTGGTACTAAATAACGAATCGTTATTCCTTCTTTACGATTGTTGCGAATAAGGGTAGCCGATAATTGTAACAAGGGTGCGTCTAATATTTGTACGCGCGCACCATATTCATTGCTAATATCAAAGCCATCTCGTTTATATACAATGAAAGAATAATTCTTAACTAAGGTTTCGAAGTTTTTCCACTTCGGTAAATTCTGAAAACTATCGGCACCCATAATTACTGAAAATTCATGTTGCGGATATTTCTCTTCTAAATAAATAAGTGTGTCAATAGTGTAAGAAGGCTTCGGTAAAGAAAATTCAATATCAGATACTTTTAGTTGTGTATCCTCTTCAATCGCTAGCTTGGCTAAATGTAATCGGTCGTATTCGTTTAATAAACTGCTCTGGGCTTTCAATGGGTTTTGTGGAGAGACCACTAACCATACTTGTTTTAGATCTGAATGATTGGCTACATAACTAGCCACCATTAAATGGCCATTATGTATAGGATTAAAAGAACCAAAAAATAAACCAATCTTCATTTTATAATATATTGATTATCAATTAGTTGTTTCAATATTAGGGTTAATAAAAATACTATCTGCCTCATTCATTCTAAGGCTTAATTGATACCCTGCCACCGAAATGGATATAGGATCGCCCAAGGGAGCAATTTGCTCCACCGTAATTAATTCGCCTGGTATACAGCCCATCTCCATTAACTTCAAAAAGATTTCATCATTTTCAAAAGAATGAATAACGCCAGACTCGCCCATTTTTAAATCAGATAGTTTCTTCATATTAATACTGCAAAGATAGTTTCTGTTTTACACAAATAGTTACGAAATTTGGAGCATTGAAAAACAATCTTTTATGTCACTGAATATCTCTTTTAATAAGGCCGACAAAAATGCAACACTGAGCAATCGTTTGGCAGTAAAGGCTTTTATCGAAAGGTCTTTAAAAAAAGAGGGCTTGACTATTGAGACGCTTCAATATATATTTTGTTCTGATAAATTTTTATTAGGCATTAATAAATCCTATCTACAACACGATTTTTATACCGACATTATAAGTTTCGACCTATCTGAAACCAAGGGTAAGTTAATTGGAGAGGTATATATAAGCATTGACCGAGTGAAGGATAATGCAAAAACCCATAAGACTTCCTTGAAGGAGGAGTTGCTGAGGGTAATTTTCCACGGTGCCCTCCATTTCTGTGGCTACAAGGATAAAAAGCCGGCCGATATCAAAAAAATGCGCGCCCAGGAGGATAAATGGCTGAAATCCTACCTAAAGTCTATTGACTAATTAGGTTTTTATCCCTTTTTCACCTGAAAAACGTTCCACATGGAACGTTCCCCATATAATTTAATACCTCAAACTTAGAAAACGTTCCATATGGAACATATCGAGTGCGGGTCTTGTGAGCGAAGCGATCGACCGGTCGAGAAATGGTCGTTTTTTCTTAAACCTTTAATATTAATTGAATTGCTTGGTATTCAATACAGGCTTATCTTTGCAAACTTATATGTTTCCCAAATACAATGTCATAGTAGTAGGTGCCGGCCATGCAGGCTGTGAAGCAGCGGCGGCAGCGGCCAATATGGGCTCCAAGGTTTTATTGGTGACCATGAATATGCAGACCATTGCCCAAATGAGTTGTAACCCTGCCATGGGTGGAATTGCCAAAGGTCAAATAGTAAGGGAAATAGATGCCCTGGGTGGATATAGCGGCATCGTCACCGACCTAAGTACTATTCAATTTAGAATGCTTAATAAAAGCAAGGGGCCGGCCATGTGGAGCCCAAGATCCCAGAACGATAGGCATTTATTTGCCTCTAAGTGGAGGGAAATGCTGGAAAACACCCCCAATGTGGACTTTTACCAAGACTCAGTGAACGAGCTTATCATTAAAAACAATAAGGCCTGCGGGGTCATCACAAGTTTAGGACATAAAATAGAGGCAGATGCGGTTATTATCACTAGTGGAACCTTCTTAAACGGAATTATACATATAGGCGAGAAACAAATTGGAGGTGGAAGGGTGGCAGAAAAAGCAGCTTCCGGCATTACCGAACAACTGGTTTCTTTTGGATTAGAGTCAGATAGGCTTAAAACAGGTACGCCTCCAAGGGTAGATGGCCGTAGTTTAGACTATTCAAAGATGGAAGAACAGAAGGGTGACGAAGAAATTGTAGGCTTCTCTTATATGGATATACCTAGAATTAAGGCTGAAGACCAACGATCTTGCCATATTACCTATACCGATTCAGTCGTACACGATATATTAAGAACTGGTTTTGATCGCAGCCCGATGTACCAAGGTCGTATTGGAGGAGTGGGTCCAAGATACTGCCCAAGTATAGAAGATAAGATTAACCGATTCGCAGACAGAGAAAGACATCAGTTATTTGTAGAACCAGAAGGCTGGAATACAGTGGAAATATATGTAAACGGCTTTAGTACCAGCTTACCAGAAGAAGTACAATACGAAGCACTTCGTAGAGTACCTGGTTTTGAGAAGGCGCGTATGTTCCGTCCGGGTTATGCCATTGAGTACGATTATTTTCAACCCACTCAATTAACCTATACATTAGAAACAAAAGCAATAAGTAATTTATATTTCGCAGGTCAAATTAATGGAACCACGGGATACGAGGAAGCGGCTTGTCAAGGTATAATGGCGGGCATGAATGCGCATTTAAAAATTAACGAAAAAGAGCCGCTTATCTTAAAAAGATCTGACGCCTATATTGGCGTATTAATTGATGATCTTATAAGCAAAGGAACGAACGAACCCTATAGAATGTTTACTTCGAGAGCAGAGTTCAGAACGCTTCTAAGACAAGACAATGCCGATCTAAGATTAACAGAACTAAGTCATAAGCTTGGTTTTGCAAGTGCAGACAGATTACGAAAAGTAGAAGAAAAAACGAATCAGGTAGCCAACATAAAAACAATACTTTCTAATCAAACTATTATACCAGAAGAGGTGAATGGTTTTTTAACCAGTATTGATTCTATGGAGATTACAGAAAAACAAAAAGCCTCAAAACTCTTGCTACGACCGAATATTAGCTTAAATCAAGTAATAGAAAATTGCGCTGAATTAAAAGAAAAGTTAATAGATAAAGAAGTAGATCATTTAGAACAAGCGGAAATACAAATTAAGTACGAGCGTTATATTGAGAAAGAAAAAGAAATTGTGGAGCGTATGTTAACGCTTGAAAATAAAATGATTCCCGATAATTTTGATTACGATAAATTAGTTGCCTTATCTATTGAAGCGCTTCAAAAGTTCAAGAAAATTCGTCCACTTACTATTGGACAAGCAAGTCGTATTAGCGGTGTAAATCCTAGCGATATCCAAATACTTATGGTCTTTATTGGTCGCTAATGACCGGTTCAATTTTTCAAATAACCATCGGTCCCCGCTCATAAAAAACTTCCAATTCTCCATTTTTTCACAAATTCTTTTTAGTAGCTTTAGTATCTTTCTTTACAACTAAAATAAGAATCACATGAAGCGAATTTATGTATGGGCCTTGCTAATGTGCACAGCAGTTTCTGCCATCGCACAGGAGTCTTTCCCAATTAACGGTATTAGAGATATTCGTACGGGCTTATATGCTTTTACGAATGCTACTATTATTCAAAATGAAAAAACAAAGCTTGAAAAAGCTACTTTATTAATTAAACAAGGAAAAATTATTGCCGTGGGCACTAGCGTTGCTATTCCAAAAGACGCAGTAGTGGTGGACTGTGCTGGTAAATTTATATATCCTTCTTTTGTGGACCCCTTCACCGACTATGGTGCGGGTCAAGCAAAAAGACCAGCCGGCGCCTTTAACTATGGAGGTCCTGCTCAATTCCTATCCAATAAACCAGGTGCATATAACTGGAACCAAGCCATTAAGCCTGAAGTAAATGCATCAGATGTATTTGATACAGACGAGGCTGCTGCGAAAAATTTTAGAGCCAATGGTTTTGGAGCCGTTTTTACACATGTTAAAGATGGTATCGCAAGAGGTACTGGCGCGGTGGTAACCTTAGCAACTGAAAACAATAACCAAGCCTTACTTAAAACAAAGGCTGCCGCAGTGTATTCTTTTGAAAAAGGTTCATCAACACAATCTTATCCATCAAGCTTAATGGGAAGTATTGCCTTATTGCGTCAAACTTATATAGATGCAAAATGGTATCAAACAAAACCAGTGGGTGAAGGGGCAAACCTTTCTTTAGAAGCCTGGAACAATATTCAAAACATTCCTCAAATTTTTGCTGCAGATGAAAAGTGGAGTACAGTGCGCGCGGACAGATTAGGCGATGAGTTTGGTGTACAATATATTATCAAAGGCGGTGACAACGGATATCAAAGAATAGAGGAGATTGTAAAAACCAAGGCTGCCTATATATTAAATGTAGATTTTCCTGATGCCATGGATGTAGAAGATCCTAACGATGCGCGTTTTGTTTCTTTATCAGATATGAAACACTGGGAATTAGCGCCCACTAATTTAGCGGCCTTCGAAAAAGCAAATGTATCTTTTAGTATTAGCAGTACTGATTTAAGAGATAGCAAAACATTTTTAGCCAATATAAAAAAAGCTATTCGCTATGGCTTATCTGAATCTAAGGCCTTAGAAGCTTTAACTAAAACACCGGCTACTATGTTGGGTGTTTATGATCAAGTGGGTTCTTTGGAAGCAGGTAAGTGGGCTAATTTTATTATTACAACAGAGCCCGTGTTTGCTTCTAATGCAAAAATTATTGAGAACTGGGTGCAAGGAAATAAATACGAAGTAACAAGTAGTGAGTGGAATAACTATGCGGGAAAATATAAATTAACATTAAATGTAGGCGGAACTAATACCGATTATAATTTAGAAGTTAAAAAAGATTTATCAGCATCCATTATTGGTACAGATACCTTAATGGCTAAAGTGACCATTAATGAATCCTTGGTTAAAATTTCTTTCCCTAATAAAAAAGGAAGGGGTGCGGAACAAATTAGACTAGGTGGTGCCATTGTAGGTGCTAACTGGTCTGGTATTGGAACCGATCCTGCTGGCAATAAAAATACATGGACAGCTTCACTAGTGAGTCCAATGATTGCAATGGCAGATACTAAGAAAAATACTGATACTATAAAACCACTTGCAAAAGTTACTTTTCCTTTTGCAGGTTTTGGTAATGAAAAAATGCCAAGTCAAGAAACTATCTTAATTAAAAACGCGACTGTTTGGACCAATGAAAAAGAAGGCGTTTTAAATAATACAGATGTCTTATTAAAGAATGGTAAAATTGCTAAACTGGGTAAAGATATTAGCGAGGCGGGTGCAAGAGTTATTGATGGTACTGGCAAACATTTGAGCGCAGGCATCATTGACGAGCACTCACATATTGGAGCTTTATCTATTAACGAAGGCGCACAGTCTGTTACAAGTGAAGTGCGTATTGCAGATAATTTAAATCCAGAAGATATTAATATCTATCGTCAACTAAGTGGTGGGGTTACTTCATCACATATTCTACATGGTTCTGCAAATACTGTGGGTGGACAAACTCAACTGATTAAACTTCGTTGGGGTGCCAATGATCAAGATTTAAAATTTGCAGGCGCAGATGGATTTATAAAATTCGCTTTAGGTGAAAACGTAAAAAGAACAACTAATTCAAGCAATAACCGTTTCCCTGATACAAGAATGGGCGTGGAACAAGTATTGAACGATGCTTTTGATAGAGCCCTAGACTATCAAAAAGCAATGAAAGAAAATCCGAATACAAGAAGAGACCTTGAATTAGATGCATTAGTAGAGATCTTAAATAAAAAGCGTTTTATTACTTGTCACTCTTATGTACAACCTGAAATTACTTATATGATGCGTATTGGTGATAAATATGGTTTTACCGTAAACACCTTCACACATATATTAGAGGGTTATAAAGTGGCCGATAAAATGAAAAAGCATGGTGCTACTGCTTCTACTTTCTCTGACTGGTTTATGTATAAAACAGAAGTACAAGACGCCACGGGTTATAATGCAGCTATTATGCAAAAAGTGGGTTTGAACGTTTGTATTAACTCAGACGATGCAGAAATGGCAAGAAGATTAAATCAAGAAGCGGCCAAGGCTGTTAAATACGGCGGGGTTTCTGAACAAGAAGCCTTTAAAATGGTAACACTTAATCCTGCAAAGGCATTACATGTTGCGGATAAAGTAGGTAGTATTAAAACAGGAAAAGATGCGGATGTTGTTTTATGGTCTGATAATCCTTTAAGTATTTATGCAAAATCTTTATACACTATCGTAGATGGTACTATTTATTTCGATAGAGAAAAAGATGCCGCTATGCACAAAGAAGTGGCAGCAGAAAAAACACGCTTAACACAAAAAATGTTAGGAGAGAAAAGAGCGGGTGGCCCTACAAGAGCTGCTACGCCTAGCTATCAAGTACTATTAACTTGTGGTGATCATGACCACGAAGATGAAATGGTTACTATTTACGAAACTCAAAAAGATTAATATATGCAAAAGAAATATACCACCCTATTGATTGTATCTCTTGCGCTTTTACAATTAAAAGCAAGTGCTCAGGAAACAGTATATCCTGTAGGTCCGCAAGCGGGTCCAATTGTTATTACGCATGCAACTGTGCATGTGGGTAACGGAACTGTATTAACCGACGCATCGGTTAGTTTTGATAAAGGAAAAATTACAGGCGTAGGCGCTTCTGTATCTACTACAGGCGCAACAATTATAGATGCAACAGGCAAACAAGTGTATCCTGGTTTAATTGTTCCACTTTCTAGTTTAGGTTTAAGAGAAATTAATAGTGGTGTGCGCGGTAGCAACGATTTTCAAGAAATTGGTGAAAACAATGCAAACATAAGAACCATTGTCTCTTACAATACCGATTCTAAAGTCATTAATGTACTACGCGCTAACGGTGTACTACTTGCACATGTGGCACCGATGGGAGCGCTTGTTGAAGGAAGTTCCTCTGTTGTACAATTAGACGCCTGGAATTATGAAGACGCAGCTTACAAAACAGACATTGGTATGTTTATTAATATGCCTTCGCTTATTCCAAGAAGAGCTGGTCGTGGTGGTTTTATGCGTCAACCCGGTGGAGACATGGTAAAAGAGGCAATGGATAAAATTGAAACCCTTAAAACATTCTTTACAGAAGCGCGCGCTTATTTGCAAGAAAAAAATCATGCAGAAAATAATTTGAGATTTGAAGCGGTACGTGGTTTATTCGCTGGTAAACAAAAATTATATATTCGTGCTAATGAAGTAAAACAAATGTTACTAGCTATTGATTTAGGCAAAACATTTGGATTTAATATGGTTATTGTTGGTGCTGTTGAAAGCTTACAAATAGCATCCATTTTAGTAGAGAATAATATTCCTGTAATTTTAGATAATCAGCATGCGCTTCCTACTACAGAAGACGACGATATTGATCAACTCTATAAACTACCCGCTCAACTTAAAAAAGCAGGTGTTTTATTTGCGATCAACGATGCAAACGATCAAAGCAAGCAACGTAATATTAGCTTCAATGCGGGTACTGCTGCAGCTTATGGCTTAAGCAAGGAAGAGGCTTTAAGCGCTATTACCCTTAATACTGCTAAAATTTTAGGGATTGACGATATCACCGGCTCTATCGAAATGGGAAAAGATGCTAATATTATTATTAGCGATGGAGATATCCTAGACATGAGAGGCAATCAGGTGACTAAGGCCTTTATTCAAGGACGAGATATTTCTTTGGATAATAAACAAAAACAAATGTATGAGCGCTATAAGCATAAATACAAGATTAACTAATTAACAGTTTATCCTGTTCTTAAAAGAACCTCTCTATCACAGCCGTGGTGGGGAGGTTTTTTTTGTTAACTTAGCGCCATGTCTAAAAAGCTATTTTTATTAGATGCGCTTGCATTAATTTATCGCGCCTATTATGCGCTTATTCGCACACCCAGAATTACGACCACGGGTATAAACACCAATGCACAGTTTGGCTTTACCAACACACTTTTAGAAATTATTAGAAAAGAAAATCCAACCCATATTGCTGTTTGTTTTGATACACATGCGCCAACGGAGCGTCATATCGATTTCACCGATTATAAAGCCAATCGTCAAGAGGCGCCTGAAGACTTATTAGATTCATTACCACATATTAAAGCCATCATTGAAGGATTTAATATTCCCGTTATTGAATATGATGGTTATGAGGCCGATGATATTATTGGAACCCTTGCATGGCAGGCTGCAGCTAAAGGATATGAGGTTTATATGGTTACTCCCGACAAAGATTATGGCCAACTACTTGTAAAACCGAATGTCTATATATGGAAGCCGCCCGCTTTTGGCAATAAAGAAGAAATTGTAGATGCAAAAAAGATTTGTGAGAAATGGGATATCGCTAGAGTAGAACAAGTGGTAGACATGTTGGGATTAATGGGTGACGCGTCTGATAATATACCAGGTATTCCGGGTGTGGGAGAAAAAACCGCCGCAAAGCTTTTAAAATTATACGACACATTAGAAGGTGTTTTAGATAATGCCGATAAGATAACAGGATCCATGGGTGAAAAAGTACGCGCTGGAAAAAAATCGGCCATCATGAGTAAAAAGCTGGCCACCATTATTACCAATGTGCCTGTTAGTTTTCATGAAGAAGATTTTAGATTAAAAGAAAAAAATAAATCGGCACTTACTGAAATATTTAATGAATTAGAATTTAAAACACTTGGTAAAAGAATTTTAGGAGATGAATTTTCGGTGAGTGGTGGTGCTGGTTCCTTTGATGTAGCAACTGCTAAACAAGAACAAACCGATTTATTTGGAAATACAGTCAATGTAAAAATAAAAAATAAAAAAGGCGGGGCGAAAGAATTAGAAGCAAAAAATAATGAGCAGCACAATAGTTCTTTAGATAGTGATGAACAGGAGGAAGGAGAATTAAGCGATGAAGACCTGCCAGAAGAACTAGTAGTGAATAAAAATAGTGGAAACACGCCACACAATTATAAAGCGGTGGTGGGTAAAGAAGCTATTCAAGGCTTGGTGAAGGATTTACTTTTACAAAAAGAGGTATGTATTGATACAGAAACAACGGGCATTAATGCCAATAATGTGGAGCTAGTGGGTTTAAGTTTTTCCTATAAAGAACATGAAGGCTTTTACGTACCTATTGA
>ENA-UOYL01000313-UOYL01000313.1-marine-metagenome-genome-assembly--contig:-NODE-313-length-17788-cov-3.958105_pt1 | contig 17788 bp, 9 predicted proteins | sample MGYA00238173_ERZ767189 | MGnify/ENA primary metagenome ERZ767189 (study PRJEB28943, sample SAMN06267163) | marine metagenome | isolation source: Columbia River Estuary | place: USA:Columbia River Estuary... | reverse complement strand
AGTATTCTTCTTGATAACAGCAATAATATCCATTTCAGGAACCCTTTTCGCTATTAGAAGAATCACCAAATTAGAACCTGCATCGGTTTTTAGGACATAATTCACCAGCGATTTTCACAAGTTTATTAAATTTAAAACCACTAAATAGGTAGTTGAATCTAAATCTCAAAGTATGAAGTATTTTTTAAGCATTGCCATTCTTACCTTTTCCCTTAGTCTATGGTCGCATGAAGGGGGACATCATGAAAAAGAACAAGCCTGGAAAATAGGCAATCAAGTAATTAGTGGCGATTTCTTACTTCTTAAAGACAAAATAGTTTATTTACAAACTGAAGATGGGGCAACGAAAAAAATACCCTTAAATGATTTTTCAACTCAAGATCAAGCCCAAATCAATCATCGTTATCAAACCATTGAAAAATTAAATACGGAGGTTCCACAAAAAATAGATAATAAAGCAAAAAATAGCTTTAACATTCTAATTCCATTGTGCATATTGTTTTTAGGTCTTATCTTATTATGTGTCTATTTCTTCCGAAAAAGGAAAATAAAACAAGGAATCGTCATCATTTCAATATCAATCAGCCTCTTTCTCTACAGTTTTACTGATCCAAATGTGATGAATCTAGCATTTATTGCCTTTCAACCCAACGTTATCACCTCATGGGACGCCAATTATTTTTATGTTGAATCGAAAGGCATCCCGACAACCCACGATATGATGGTTGGAATTGCTAGCAATGGTTGGCAGCAACAAGTACCTATTCCCCAGTGTTATTATGGAGACAATGCTTGGAGCATCCCATTAAACCCAATTTTAGCCGCAACGCCCGTTCCAGTGAACCCCCAACATTTCACAAGAGGTGCAATCGCAGTAGCTGTTAATGGCGTTCCTATTTTTAATCCCTATACCAATACTGGAGTAGATGCTTACTTGGATGGACAATTGGATAATTGGGGTGGCCATTGTGGTCGAGCGGACGATTATCATTATCACACGGCTCCTCTTCATTTATATGGAACAACAAGTAACACCTTACCTATTGCCTATGCATTAGATGGTTATGCCGTTTATGGAGCTTACGAACCCGATGGAATTTCAATGACAAGCTTAGATGCAAATCACGGACATAATTACAATGGTGAATATCATTATCATGGGACAGCAAATGCGCCTTACATGATTGGAAAAATGGTGGGGCAAGTTACCGAAGATGCCTCCGCTCAAATCATTCCCCAAGCAGCTGCAACTCCCGTACGGCCAGCACAAACTCCATTAAATGGCGCCTTGATTTCTGGTCTTGTTGCCAATGGTAGCAATGGTTATATTTTATCCTATGTACTCAATAATCAGAATTATCAAGTAAGTTATAGTTGGACCACAAATGGTCTATACACTTTCAACTTTATTAATCCAAACGGTACAACAAGCACGAACTATAATGGATTTATTCCCTGTGAAGTCCAGTATGCAGGCACTAATGAATCGACCTTACTCAACAATTTATTCAATATTTATCCAATCCCTAGTCAGCACACAATAAATATCCAATTGAAAGTAGGGCAAGATCCGAAAGAAATAAAAGGAATCTCAATTTACAGCGCCTTCGGAAAAGAAGTTTTTCATTCCCATCACTATGAAAAAGCGATTGATTTATCGCTTCAGCCCAAAGGCATCTATTTCATAGTGATCAAAACATCGAAAGGCGAATTCAAGCAAAAATTAATTTTGCAGTAATTACTGCTTCACTAACTCCTTTGTGTAAACTCGTTGGTTGGTGATTATCTTCACAATATACGTTCCCTTGTTTAGTGTTGATAAATCGATATATGATTCCGCAAAGTAATCCGAAGCATTCATTTTTTCAGATAAAACTTGCCTGCCCATAATATCATACATCACTAATTGTGCATCATTATTCACCGAACCGCTAATTTCTATCGTCGCTTGATTGGTCGCAGGATTTGGGAAAATAGCGATTTCATGATCTAATTTATTTTCCTCTAAGCCCACTGTAAAGCCTACGGAGAAATCATAGCGATGATACCTTCCGAAATCGCCAGGAAACATTTCAATGTAACTTCCACCTACATATCTTAAACGCATTTGACCATTGGTTTCGCCTTCCACTTGCGCAGAATACCAAAAAGATAGCCCATCGTTGTCACTGTCATCGATAATAACACTATAACATCCCGGCGCAAGGTCAAAAGTATCTTTATATTGTGTGGTGTTACTCAGATTATTTCGTTCAAATATGATATTACCGGAAGCATCAATCAAGCGGTAGGTATTTTCAATCGCTTTATTGTTTGTTGAAAGCCAAATAAAGAAAGGCCCATTAATTCTTTCCGGTGCACTAAATTTGGTTTGTTTCACACTATTTTGATTGTAGTCATCATTCCCTGAGCCCCCATTCACGTTGCAAACATAAGCTGTGAATGTCTTCATAGAATCGTAGTCTGTCCAAAAATCCTGATAATTTACAGGGATTTCCACCATCTCCTCTTCCAAGAAACCTAAGTATCCTGTCCAATCATAACTAATCTCCACACCATAAGTAATCCAACAACGGATCTTACATGAGGTTAGGGCTTGTTGACCAGTATTTCTGATAATCACTCTAGGATTTGAACAAGTGGGATTATACTTGCTGTAATATTCCCAATTATTAGGATTTAAAACATCCACAATAGCGGCATCATTTTGAAAATTAGGCGCTGAATAAGAGATTAAATCATACGCAGCAATGTAATTCCCTCCAGCCGTACCAGGATCATTTGGTGGCACGAGTGTAATTCCGTAATCAATCGTTACGGTATCGCCTGGTGTAACGAAGGGCGTCAACTCAAATTCATGTTCTTTCACGCGGTCACCAGGACACCATCCCTCTCGGGCGTATGGCCAAGTTCCACCCTGCCCAATATTGGGATTATCACCACACTCGGTAGTTTGCCAAATGTTCCAATTAAATCGAGGAATACCATTAATTCGGATCAGGTGGTCGTTGGGAACCCATTCACAACAAGCCGCATTTCCCACTTGCCCATGTCCAGTCATTCTAGTTTTAATTTTAAAGGTAGAAGAGGTATCGTTAAGTACCATGGGTTTAGCTGAAAGAACAGCGTCGTTTGCCATATTCGCGTAATTGTAAGAACGCCAATCGGACCAAATAGGCTCTCTTTTGTGAACATCTCTTGGAGGAATCCCTTCAATAAAAGCAAAGCGTAAATCCAACAATTCTTGCGTATTATGAGCGGCTAAATCAACGGTATTTTTCAAATACATTTGGTAATCAGTAACATCGTAAATCCAACAAAATCCATTAGGACCTAAATCGAACTGAATACCGTAAGGAGTAATGTAACGAGCTATTTCAACATCTTTTACGATTTCGTAAGGGGATTCAAAATAAAGTATAGAATCATTTAGAAGTTGAATATTCGAACCTAGTGGTGTATTCTGAATCACATTTCCACTGGTATTAAAGGTGTAAGTATTTCCTGCTGCTGCACCTCTGTAAGATTGAACAATATCGAAATGATTGTGAAGAGGAGCTTGTTCGAAAACCGTAATTGGCTCAACCAAACGGGGCTGGTTAACCACGATGGTATCTAAAACGCCTTGTACACTTCCTTGGCCAAAAGCTACTTTAGGTCTTAAATTCAAGGATTGTACACCAACCATTGGCCAGGCTTTCTTTATCATAGAGCCTGAATTTGGAGTAAAGCCTTCGGAAAGCATGAGTTTATAATCATTGTTTGATCTGTCATCGGCATAATTCTGATTATCAAAATCATAATACACCATCAATTGATTCCAATTGGGATGAGTGTTATCGATTTTATTTTGATAGTGAGCTAAAATCGTAGATGCTGGCAACGAGGCCTTGTACACCCTAAATTCATCCAACTGCCCCTTCCATTTTATGGATTGATTGGTACTAGCTCCCAAAACGAAACGATGCACATAACCCACTTGACGGTTCATGTTGGTACCTGAGTGCCAAAGCACCCCATTTTTGTAGATGAACATCTCCCCAGTGGATTGTTTTTTAACAAAAGCCCAATGGTTCCATGTATCTTGAATTTCTGAAGGCGACATAGCGATATTGATGCGATCGTATCCTGTTTGGTTACCTGCGTCAAAATAAATTTGGTTATTTCCCCAAGGCATGTGGATATTTATGATTCGATTTCCAAGGGTATCATACGCCTCCAACAAGGTGGTATTTTGACCACTAATTGCATTTCCTTTTGACCAAAATTCAATCGTTAGATCAGGACCAATTAAGGTATCAGACAATTCAAGCAGAGCATAATTATTTCCATTAAAATCGATAACGCCATTGCTCCCTTCGTAAAAATTAGAACTAGTTGGGAAGCCGTTTTCTGCCTCGAAAACAGGATTTGTCGCAGTAGGAATATCCGTATCGAATGACAATTCTACAATGATGTGGTCTGTACCGTTCCAGTTAAAAGGCTGGTAAAACAAGAATTCATTTAAGCCTGAGACTAAGCCACCAGCTGAAATGGAACGATTGTACACTTCCAAAAATCCCGCCGTTTGATCCATGCTAACGTTCAGTGTGGAAGTGCCTTTCAATCGAATGCTTGGAAAGGGAATGCCTTCATTGTTTGCGACACTAGCCAAATAAAGTGATAAAGACTCAATATTACCAGGTTGAACACCTGCTGCGTTTAACTCAAAAACAGTTAACACAAATTGGAATTTTCCGCCTTGGCTAGAGGTTTTAAAAGGTAAGTTTGAAGTAGTGTTGTTTTGAATCACCACATGGTTTTGCAAGATGGGATTGCTTCGGAAATATTCATTTCTTTGATACGTATTGTAGGTTTGAGCCGAAACCGTTGGGTTGTTGAAGTTGATGGTGGGCGGTGTGGTACAATTTGATAAATACAGTGAACTGTTCTTTTGAACAGAATCAAATTGTCCAGTATGATCAAACACCCTAGTATACGTTAGGTAATCCCATTCTCCGCAATTATACTGATCCCATGTGGTAAGCGGACTACACTTCAGTTTGTAGTACATTAACACCTTTTCAAACCGTTGGCTATTGAGCTCAGCTGGAAATTCAAACTGATCATGACGATTCGTTATAGAGTCAAAGGTAAAGGTCTGAACCCATGTGGTATCCTGTGAGAAGGAATAAAAAACAGAAAATAATAGGACAAGAATGGTTGTGTAAATATTTTTCATATTCGATATAAATTAGCTTGGGGTTAAAAGTACGAAAATGAAATTTATATCTAGAAAAATAAGGTAAATTTGTTGAGAGAAAAAAAATGAATAAATCATAAAAAAACATGTCATTTTTTCAGCAGAAAATCGTTGGCACAGCAATTGAAAACTAGTAGGGTATATTAAACTTCACGAGATACATAGCTTTGCAACTGAAAAGTACTGACAATGTGTCTCAATAAACATAAACACGAAAAAAAGAATGAGTATTAATTTTGATAATGACTTTTTTGGATTTGATGGCATTGAAAACGATGCGGAATTTATCCCTTTAATCACAGCCGAAGAAGAAGAAAGTGTAAACAAACAAATTTTTCCAAGTGATCTTCCTATTCTCCCCTTACGAAATAATGTATTATTTCCAGGCGTTGTAATTCCAATTACTGTTGGGCGAGATAAATCCATTCGATTGATACAAGAAGCGAACAAAGGCAATAAAATAATTGGTGTAGTTTCCCAAAAAAATCAAGACGAGGAATCACCCAGCTTCGCTGATTTACATGAGGTTGGTACGGTTGCCCAAATCATTCGCTTACTAAAAATGCCTGATGGCAGTTCAACAGTCATCATTCAAGGAAAACGTCGATTTTCAATCGAAAATCCTTTGCAAACAGATCCCTACATGCGCGCAACGGTTACTATTTTAAATGAAAAACCGATTGACAAAAAAGACAAAGAATTGACTATCATGTTTAAGACCATTAAAGAATTGGCCTTACAAATCATACGTGATAGCCCCAATATTCCATCAGAAGCTCAATTTGCCATTGGCAATATTGACAGTCCAACGTTCTTGGTCAACTTTATTTCATCCAACATGAATGCAGATGTAGCGAAGAAACAAGAAATGTTGGAAGAATTGGACATGCGCAAAAGAGTGATGATGGTCCTTGAGCACCTGACACTTGAAGTTCAGATGTTGGAAATGAAAAATGAAATTCAGAATCGTGTCAAAAAAGACCTTGATCGCCAACAGCGCGAATTTTTCCTTCATCAACAAATGCGTACTATTCAAGATGAATTGGGTGATAATCCGCAGGAGCAAGATATAATAGAATTTCGTAAAAGAGGCGAAAAAAAACGCTGGTCAGAATCAATGTCCAAGACCTTTTTCAAAGAATTAGACAAACTACAGCGCATGAATCCACAGGGCGCAGAATATACGGTGCAGCTCAATTTTTTAGAATTATTGCTTGATTTACCGTGGAATAGCTACACGAAAGACAATTTAGATCTGAAACGCGCTAAAAAAATACTGGAACGTGACCATTTTGGCTTAGAAAAAGTAAAAGAACGCATCTTGGAATACCTTGCCGTATTAAAATTACGTGGTAACATGAAATCGCCAATTCTTTGTTTTTATGGCCCTCCTGGAGTTGGAAAAACATCCCTAGGAAAGTCAATTGCAGAAGCGCTTGGGCGAAAGTATGTGCGAATGTCTTTGGGTGGTGTTCACGACGAAGCAGAAATTCGAGGTCATCGAAAAACGTATATTGGAGCTATGCCTGGTCGCATTATCCAAAACATAAAAAAAGCAGAAAGCGCCAATCCTGTCTTTGTATTAGATGAAATTGATAAATTAGGTCGAAGTAACCACGGTGATCCATCTTCAGCCTTATTAGAGGTGCTAGATCCTGAGCAAAACATTGCCTTTTATGATAATTACGTTGAATCAGAATTCGATTTATCTAAAGTTCTCTTTATTGCTACCGCAAATAGCCTAGCGGAAGTACAAGGGCCGTTGAGAGATCGAATGGAAATTATAGAAGTGAACGGCTATACGATTGAGGAAAAAATTGAAATTGCAAAACGTCACCTCATCAGTAAACAAATCACGGATCACGGTATTCAGAAAAAAGACATTTCCATCGATAATAAAATTTTAGAAAAAATAATTGAGGAATATACCAATGAGTCTGGGGTAAGGGGATTGGATAAATTAATGGCCAAATTAGTGCGCAGTAGAGCCCTTCAGATTGCCAGTGATGAAAAATTCTCTCCAAAAATTGCAGAAGAAGATATATTTAAGTTTTTAGGCGCTGGGCGATCACGTACCAAATACGCTAATAATAATGTTGCAGGTGTCGTAACTGGACTAGCATGGACTAGCGTTGGTGGAGACATCTTATTCATTGAGTCGTCGCTTACTCAAGGAAAAGGCAAGTTAACCTTAACCGGAAATTTAGGTGATGTAATGAAAGAAAGTGCCATAATTGCACTCGAATTTTTAAAAGCACATAGCAATTGGATCGGACTTTCTCAAGAAGTTTTCGATCATTATAACGTTCATGTCCATGTACCTGAAGGTGCAACACCTAAAGACGGTCCGAGTGCTGGGATCACCATGCTTTGTTCCTTAGCTTCTTTGTTTTCTCAACGAAAAATTAAAAAAGGCCTTGCAATGACAGGAGAAATAACACTTCGTGGTGACGTACTACCAGTTGGTGGAATCAAGGAGAAAATCTTAGCTGCTAGACGTGCTGGAATAAAAGAAATTATTCTTTGTGCTAAAAACAAGCAAGATGTTGATGAAATAAAAGCCGATTACCTGAAAGGATTAAACTTTCATTATGTTTCTAGCATGAAAGAAGTGATTGATATAGCCTTGACGAAAGAAAAAGTAGTGGATGCGATTACCTTAGTTATCCCAACGAAAGCTTAATCCCAATCGTTATTTTCCTTATCGAATTCATCCATTAACTTTTTCCAATTATAGGTTGGATCAGTCGTATCGATTAATATGTCCTTGTATTCAGCAGAAGTAATGTCGTAATGAAGAATTTCTTCACCAGTATATTCCTCAATGGCTTCTACAAGTATTTTTTCTTCTGGGCTGCAAAAAGACAAAGCTTGTCCGTTTGATTCACCTCTACCCGTTCGTCCACAACGATGTACATAATTCTCCGGATTGTCCGGCAAGTCGTAATTAATAACATAGTCCATATCCGGAATATCAATACCGCGACACGCCACATCAGTGGTGATAAGCACACGGCTTTCCCCTTTTCGAAAACGCTCTAAAATAGCAAAGCGCTTATCTTGCTCAATACCCCCGTGAAGTGCTTCAGTTACTATTTCAACGCGTAACATGGCAGCAACGACACGTTCAGCGCGCACCTTGGTTCGAACAAAGACAATAAATTTTTGAGTTTCAAATTCGCTTAAGATATTTTCAAGAAAAAAACGCTTATCACCCATTTCAATAAAAGCCACTGCATGAGTTACATTTTTAGCAACCGGGTTTTTGGGTGAGATTTGAATACGAATAGCATCACGAACGACGTCATAAGCCAATGATTTTATTTTTTTTGAAATCGTTGCAGTGAAAAACAAGGTCTGGCGCTTTTTAGGAAGTAAACGCAGCACATCTCTGATGTCTTTTGTAAACCCTAAATCAAGCATTAAATCTGCTTCATCAAGTACTAATATTTCCACTTTCGATAAATCGATAAAGCCTTGGGAAACGAGGTCAAACATACGACCTGGCGTAGTCACCAAGATATCAACTTTACTTTGTAATTGATTTATTTGATCGTCTTGTTCTACACCACCAAAAAGTCCGAGCGTGCTTAATTTAGTTCCAGCGCTAATTTGCTTAAAAACGTCGGATATTTGTTTGGCTAATTCACGTGTTGGCACCATCACCAAACACCTAATTTGTTTTTTCTTTAAGTCTTTCGGATTCAAAAGATGGTGAATCACAGGTATAACAAACGCAGCGGTTTTTCCTGTTCCGGTTTGGGCAACAGCCATAACATCTTCCCCATCAAGAATATGTTTAATGGCCCGGTGTTGAATATCTGTAGGACGCGACCAACCAAGGAGATCAAGTTGATGTTTTATTAACGATGATATCGGGTAATCCTTGAATTTCATAGTTCAAAGGTACGCATTTTACACCTTATTGCTAATCTCCGTATCGATGAATAGTTCGTCTACTTTTTGACGGCGATAATCAAAAATTTCTTTAAGTTTATTTTTAACCAAGATGGGATGCATTAGCCGGCCTAAAAATCCAAGAGGAAGTTCATAGCTTACGATATCGGTCATTTCTACGCCACCCTCAACTTCTTTAAAATGATGCTCGTGGTGCCAAATTCGATAGGGCCCTTTACGTTGTTCGTCTACAAAAAACGAGTGGTTTTTAACCGTTTTTATCTCCGTAATCCAATTCATTGGAATTCCTAGCATCGGGCTAACCGTATACTCAATCATTAAACCTTCGTACATTTTATCAGGCAGCTCTGTTCGAACAATAAAGCCCATGGACTGAGGGGTTATTTTTGAAAGATTTTTCGGATCGGAGAAAAAATCCCAACACGTAGCCATGTCGGTTTTTACGAATTGTTTTGTTTTCAGTTGATACATACTCAAAAAACAAGCTAGGCCATAAAAAGTTTTTATACAAGACTAGAAATCGTAGCTTCTTCACCAAAACGCACGTCATCGACCAATCGTAATTTTTCCATTTGTCCTACTTCGAGCGAATAATAACCAAATTCTTCTGTCACACGACCTTTCATGCGATAAATTCCCTTTCCCATAAAAGGATACTTTCGGACTGCTTCCGGAAAATGAACCGTATCAATGGTATCACCCGCCACATCAATAAAAGTTCCGAAATTCATTAGTGTTCCTTTACTTGTTTTAGATGGTTTAACCGCGACTAAATAACCAACTGATTCAATCACCAGCCCCAGGGAATTAACGATTTGCTTGGCTAGAGTATGCTTAGGCAGAGGATTCGCTAGTAAATCGAAGGGATTGCATAAAGGGAAGCCCATTAGCTCGATTTGCTCAAAGGAACATTCCATATTACCTTCCTCAAAAGAGGGTAATTTGAATGACAAAGGCGCAGTACTAAAAAGGGAATTTTGCTTACTGTTCGGAGTGGATTTATTCAAATATAAATGAGCCTTCCACAACAATGTTTTTCGATCTTCCGAAAAATCACGTAGCGCACCGATTCGAATCAGAAGAGATAGCTGTTCTAGGGGAATTGAAAGACGCTGCATCAGGTCGTCGAAATTACGGAAAAGGCCATTTTCAATGCGTTCTTTCAAGATAGAGCGAATACACTTCACTTCGATTCCATCAACTAGGTTAAAGCCCAATATCAAGCGCTTTCCGATTAATACCGAAGCATAATCTCCCTCATTAATTGATGGCGCCTCGATAAGAGCACCAAATCGGCGTGCTTCATGGACATAAATTTCAGTTCGATAATACCCACCGAAATTATTAATGGTTGCGGTCATATATTCCAATGGATAATGCGCTTTTAAATAAAGACTTTGATAGCTCTCAACGGCATAGGAAGCGGAATGACCTTTCGAAAAAGCATAGCCGGCAAAGCTCTCGATTTGGGACCAAATAGAGCCAACGAGGACTAAATCATATCCTTTTTTAGCGCAATTACTAAAAAATAAATCGCGCACAGCTTGAAATTCATCCCTCGACCGAAACTTACCCGACATACCCCTTCTCAACACATCTGCTTCAGCTAAACTAAGTCCGGCAAAATAATGTGCTACCTTAATCACATCCTCTTGATAGACCATTACCCCATATGTTTCGGGCATCATTTCCAATAAAATAGGATTCGCTTCTTTTCTACGATCAGGATTCCTATGGCGAAGAATATATTCACGCATCATTCCCGACTGCGAGACACCGGGACGAATAATAGAACTCGCCGCTACTAATTCCAGGTACGTTTTTACTTTTAATTTAATCATGAGCATACGCATAGCAGGAGATTCGACATAGAAACACCCTAATGCTTTGGCTTCTAACATCAAAGACCTAATGGATTCATCTTCCTTGAAATAAGCGATGTCATGAATATCATGTGGCGGATTTTCCGCTTGATTATATGCGATAATGTCCAAGCATTCCCTTATTTTTCCTAAACCACGCTGACTTAAAACATCAAACTTATACAGACCAACATCTTCGGCCTCCATCATGGAGAACTGTGTTGTTGGATACCCTTTTGGCGGCAAGAAGGTAGCTGAATACCACGTAATAGGTTTTTCACTGACAACAATCCCCCCGGAATGAACGCTTAAATGAGACGGAATTCCTTGAATGTAGGCGCTATAACGAAGCACTAATTTGGAAAGCTCATCTAGATTGGCATCAGGAAGTTTACTTCGACTTAGCTTATCGATTTCCGTTTTAGGTAAACCAAAAACTTTCCCAAGTTCTCGAATAGTAGCGCGATATTGAAATGTATTGTAAGTGCAGAGCCAGGCCGCATTTGGATAACGCTGAAAAATATAATCAATCACTTCATCGCGATCGCGCCATGAAAAATCAATATCAAAATCAGGTGGGTTTTTCCGATAAAGATTGATAAAACGCTCGAAATAAAGATCTAATTCCAAGGGATCAACATCCGTGATACGCAATAGATACGCAACAATGCTATTAGCGCCGCTCCCCCTACCGACATAAAAAAAACGCTTCGAGCGCGCAAAAGAAGTGAAATCCCACGTCATCAAAAAGTACGACAAATAATCTTTCTGGGCAATAATCTCAATTTCCTTCTCAATACGCGCAATGATTTCGTCTGTTATTATCGGATAACGATACGCCAAACCGTCTGCACAAAGCTGCCGTAACATTTCCCCATCTTCCTCAACACTTCCTGTATAGGTTGTTGGATTTTGAGGCTTTGCCTGCTCACCAAATTCAAAATCAACATGACAGGTATCAAATAGCGCTTGCGTTCTTTCAAGGTATTGAGGAAAATACTGATAGGCGATGGATAAATCACTAGCAGATAAAAATCGTTCATTTTCATTGGCTTGATTCTTTTTCGGCAACTTGGATAAAAGCGTATTGTAGTGAATTGCACGCAACAAGCGATGCGTATTAAAATCACGTTTATTACGAAAAATCATAGGATCCAACCCCACTATTTTTTCAGGTCGAAGATGCTTAAAGTTGATGGATATAGTATTCAGATCGGTATGCCGTACTTGGAAAAACTCGTTGGCTTTTAAGTCGTTAAAATCGATTGTTAAAGGGTAAAAAATAAAGCAATTTACTAAATCCGGAAGCCGAGACTCGAAAGGCAAATTGCCATGGAGGTGCTTCGTTAAAAAATTATTTAATGCTAACAATCCGTCGTTATTTTTAGCGATTACAGTGGCCTTTATGTCCATCCCATTTCTGATTTCAGCACCTACAATAGCTTTTATACCAAGGTGTTGGGCAGCACGAACAAATGCCAATACAGCTCCTGTAGAATTTATATCAGTCAGGCAAACACGCGAATATCCTGCAGCAGAGGCCCATGCCAAAATAGCATCCGGAGAAAGCACCCCATATTTTAAGCTGAAGTAGGAATATGTTTTCATACCATTATTACATTTTATCAGAATAAGACCTCTAGTGTACCACCTAACCAGTCAAGTGAATGGGCAACTTAATCGATCCTAGTGACATTCATTCCAATCGCTCGCATCACAGCACGATCGCCGTAGCGCTTTCGAATATGATCCAAGGACCTATACAAACTAGCGTAGTCGACTGATTCATCAAATAAACTGAGTTGATGATTTCCTGCCACAAGCGAGCTATAGCGTAAACCAATCAAGCGAACCAACATCCTTCGTTGAAATAATCGATTGAATAGCTCAGCAGCAATGGGAAATAAATCATGGTCGGCTGCTGTGTAAGGAATCTGCTTTTGGAGGGTTTGCGTTTGGAAATCAGCGTAACGAATTTTAAGAGTTACACAAGCCGTTAGTTTATTACTCGTGCGCAATTGAAAAGCCATATTTTCAGCCATGGCCGCTAATACGCTACGAAGTTTGACCACATCAATTGTATCTTGATCAAAAGTGCGTTCCTTGGAAATGGACTTTCGTTCGCTGTACTGTTCAACAGGCGAATGGTCAAAACCTTGTGCCTTTTTCCAAATACTGATGCCATTTTCCCCTAAAGCACTTTGCATCATTTCCACAGGCATCTCTTGAATTGTTTGAATTTTTCGGACGCCTAGATTACATAAAGTTTGATACGTTTTTATGCCTACCATCGGGATTTTTCGAACAGATAAAGGCGCTAAAAAATCGCGTTCTGCACCAATATTAATTTGCATTTGATTGTTTGGCTTTGCTTCTCCTGTTGCAATTTTTGAGACCGTTTTATTTTGGGAAAGACCAAAAGAAATGGGTAAACCTGTTTCATTCAAAATACGCTGCCGTAGTTCTGAGGCGTAGGTAAGTGTTCCAAAAAAACGATCCATTCCCGTAAAATCAATGTAAAATTCATCAATTGATGATTTTTCAAAGAGTGGAGATGCTTCGCTAATAATATCTGTAACCATCTTAGAATAATTGGAATAGCTTGCTATATTGCCCTTTATGACCACTGCTTCGGGACAGCGTTCCTTAGCCATTTTCATCGGCATAGCTGAATGAATACCAAAACGCCTCGCTTCGTAACTACATGAAGCGACAACACCACGATCACCGGTCCCGCCAATCAAAATAGGCCTTCCAATCAAGCGGCTATCCAACAAGCGTTCACAAGAAACAAAAAAGGTGTCTAAATCCATGTGAACAATTGAGCGCAAAATCGCCATGATAAAAAGAATTAAGATTAATAGTACAAGTAGATGCTATATCTTTAGTTAAACAAAAGTACTATTAATTGATTAATTTATAATCTTTTTATGATTAATTTTTAATCAAATAAACACTGAGGAAAGAAATATAATTAGATACAATAAAAATGTAAAGACGAGCAATACAAAGCTAAAGGCGTGAAATAATTAGTATTGGAAGAATCGCACAAAAACTAGTATTTGAATAAAATACTGATTGGAACAGAGAGGTTAATGGACTCTTTATTTTTTGTAGGCAAATGAAGGTTTGGAGGATTTGTTGGAAGTGGAAGCTTGGGCTTAATCTACGAAATCATAGGTCTTGTAATGAATAATTCGCAACTGTAATCCAATTTCCTTATTGATTGTATTATCCATGTTTTGCTGACGGAAAATACCGCGATAATATCCTTCTAATTTGATCGTCCAGGCTTTATTTCGCTTACCAGTACCACTTTGAACGTGGTATAAACCAAGCCCCGTTTTATACGACAAGAAACTATTTGCTGTACTATTTGCTTGTGGTAAATTATAATATGCTTCGGGCGCAAAAAATACTTCAATAACTTCTGCGCGACATGACCGCCCTTTTTTTCGCTCAAAAATCGTTAACACAGGAAGTCTTGCCATTAGGGCAATGTTTAAATAATTTTTATGCAGAAAAGGAGAAAGTAGATCTGTTCGATCTACATTGGTAATCGTACTGCTTCTATACCCAAACTCAGGGAGGAAATACCGTCCAAATTGTTTGGTGATACCTAAGTTGAATGAGGTATTATTGTTTTCTGCTAAACCAATGTTATATTGGCCATAAACACCAAAATTTTGTTTTTTACGCATATACATTTGCGCACTGAAAACAAAAGGAAAAATAAGGATACAAACAAAGATTATACGTTTCATGGCTACAAGAATTGTTTAATACAAAACAAAAAGCCTATAAAGCGTTACAAAAAAAAACGAAGCTGCCTTAGATGTTTTCGATGATCATCGCGGAAGCTCCGCCACCACCATTGCAGATAGCGGCACCTCCATAACGTCCATTATTTTGTTTTAAAACATGAATAAGGGTTACTATTATTCGAGAACCAGAATTACCTAATGGATGACCTAGTGCCACTGCCCCACCGTTGACGTCTACTTTTTCTGGCTGCAGACCTAGGATTTTTGTATTAGCAATTCCCACGACAGAAAAAGCTTGATTCAATTCCCAAAAATCTATATCATTAGTCGATAATCCTGCCTTCTCTAATGCCTTTGGAACAGCTAAAGAAGGAGCCGTTGTAAACCACTCTGGAGCTTGCGCGGCATCAGCGTAGGAAACGATTTTGGCGATTGGTTTTAATCCATATTTTTCAACTGCTTCTTTGGAAGCTAAAATAAGTGCCGAGGCGCCATCATTAATGGTTGATGCATTCGCCGCTGTAATGGTTCCTTCCTTGTCAAATGCAGGACGAAGACTAGGAATTTTATCCAAAAATACATTGGTATATTCTTCATCCTTTGCTATTATTTTCGGATCGCCTTTTCGTTGTGGAATGCTAACAGGAACAACCTCTTCGTTAAATTTACCCGCATCCCATGCTTCCGTAGCACGTTGATACGATGTGATGGCGAAGTTGTCCTGGTCTTCGCGCGTAATGCCGTATTCTTTAGCGCAAAGTTCAGCGCAAGTACCCATTGGGACATTGCTGTATACATCCAACAAACCATCGAGTGAAATTCCATCCACTACAGTCATATTCCCGAACTTGGTTCCGTTTCTACCATTTAAGTAATGCGGTGTTTGCGACATACTTTCCATTCCTCCTGCAACTACAATATGATTATCACCACATAGGATTGACTGAGCGCCAAACATAATCGCTTTCATACCCGAAGCACATACTTTATTAACGGTTGTACAAGGTACATTTTGTCCCAAACCAGCAGCTAAGGCAGCCTGACGAGCAGGTGCTTGTCCAACACCAGCTTGTAAAACATTTCCCATAAATACTTCATCGATTAAATTGCCATCAATACTTGATTTTTCAATAGCGCCTTTTATGGCCACTGCACCCAATTTCGTTGCAGAAATAGTTGATAAAGCACCCATAAAAGAGCCTATTGGAGTTCGAACAGCAGAGATAATATATACTTCTTTAGACATAATTCAAATTTTTAGCGAAGGTATTAAATTTATGCTAATGACAGGGGGAAAGAAAAGAAATATATGCTACTTTAAGGCGATTTTTTATACTTTTGTAGCATGTCAATTAATTCTGATTATTCACTTTGGTTTTTGCTCCCCTGTCTTGTATTTGCTTATTTTGCAGCAAGGTATTACTACGCTAAAAATGATTGGTTTAATCAACAAAGTAAATCCTTAAAGATAATTCTTAGAGGATTAAGAACGAGTACTTTATTCCTGCTTTTTCTGATCTTAATTGGCTTGATATTTCAGCAAACTTTTTACCGAACAGAAAAACCAATCCTCATTACCCTAGTAGATAATTCAGCCTCTATGCTGACGTTTAAAGACAGTGCACTAATTCGCAATCAAGTCAATTCGCTACAAGCTAAGATTAAAGATAAATTCAATGATAAGTTTGAGATAGTAAGCTACTCGATTGGCAGTGATTTTAAGGAGCAAAATAGCTTCAATTTTTCGGAAGAATCCACCGCCCTTGAAAAAGGAATTACTGCCATTGCAACAAATTATTACAATCGAAATGTAGGGGCCTTAATTTTCGTTTCAGATGGCAATTACAATGTTGGCGGCAATCCTATTTATGCGGCTGAAAAGTTAAATCTAACCCCAGTTTTCACCCTTGGAATTGGCGATACGATACCAAAAAAAGATCATTTTATTCGCAATACCGTTTATAATGATGTCGTCTTTTTGAAAAGCAAATTCCCCATTGAGGTAGACATTGAAGCCAATCGTATTCAAAACAAAACAACTAGGCTAAGTCTATGGCAAAATGGGAAATTACTAGATGCTTCCACCATTACCTATTCAAATGAAAAACATCAGTTTTATCAACATACTTTTTTGGTAGAAGCAAATACACCAGGCTTTCAGGTATACCAAGTAAGGATTGACCCAATTGAAGGAGAAAGCACCATTAAAAATAATACTCAAACAATTTATGTTGAAGTAATCGATAGTAGAAGCAATGTTTTATTTTTAAGTGCAGCACCTCATCCAGATATCGCCGCTATTAAATCAGCCATCGACCAAAATGAGACCATCGAATCAAGGTATGTTTCTACAAAAGAATTCAACCTTACAACTAAAAAACCAGACCTTGTCATTTGGCACGAGCCGGGAGTTCAATTTGACGATAAAATTCTAAAATACCTCACTGATAATCGAATTCCTGTACTGTACATTCTCGGACCAAACACTCCTGCTGCAATAAGCAATAAGCTAAATTTAGTAGCCATTTCTAATTCCAAAAATCAAACGGATGAAGTTCTTAGCTTATTTAATCCATCCTTCAGCACTTTTGAAATTAGTGAAAGTTGCCGTCAAGCGATTGGATTTTATCCCCCCCTTAATTCGAAGTTTGGTAGTGTTCGAGCCCTAAATCCCACAGATATACTTTTGTATCAACGAATTGGAAATATCGCCAAATCAGATCCACTTTTTTTCTTTGGAAAAAATTCACAACAAAATTATGCTGTATTGTACGGCGAAGGAATATGGCGCTGGAAATTAAATGATTTTGTGCGTTCAACTACACATAATAATTTCAATGAATTAATCAATAAGTCTGTTAATTATTTACTCATCAAGCGACAAGACATAGGCCTTAGTGTTTCTCTCCCAAAACGTTTTACAAAAAATGAAGCTGTAATCGTTTCTGCTTCATTCTATAATGAATATCTCGAGCCTATTTCTACACCGATAATTTCAATGG
>ENA-UOYL01000309-UOYL01000309.1-marine-metagenome-genome-assembly--contig:-NODE-309-length-17863-cov-4.155909_pt1 | contig 17863 bp, 16 predicted proteins | sample MGYA00238173_ERZ767189 | MGnify/ENA primary metagenome ERZ767189 (study PRJEB28943, sample SAMN06267163) | marine metagenome | isolation source: Columbia River Estuary | place: USA:Columbia River Estuary... | reverse complement strand
TCACGTCCTGCCTCACGCACCATGGCGGCGATCGCGGTAAACACCATGGCGTTCGCCAGCGTCTCGCCCGCCAGATCGGTGGGCTGAAAATCAGCGCTCGCCACCGGTTCCACCGGACGCGCACTTTCTACGGGCGTCGAGGGCGGCACCGTACTCCAGGTCGGCGCAGCCGCCGCCGTCTCGACGACCGGCGGCGCATAAGCCCCTGGAATCTGGGTGACTCCTGACACGAGCAACCTCCATCTGGACTTGGCCGCCTACTTCAGTGAAGACGACCGCGTTTAAAAAGCTTTAGTAAGGCCCGACACCACCGGCACGCGGGCCCGGGCTTGGGAAGCTTCGATCTGCCCCCACGCGCCGGGCCCGTGGTCGCCGGCTGGCCATTACTGCAGCAGCGTCAGCACGCTCTGCGACATCCGGTTGGCCTGGGCCAACATGGCAGTGGATGCCTGCTGAATGATAGACGTGCGTGCCAACAGAGTGCTCTCTTTCGCGTAGTCAGCATCCGCTATTCTGCTGCGCGACGCGCGGGTATTCTGCACCGCATTGCTCAGATTATCAGCCGAATATTCAAGCCTGTTGAGGGTTGCGCCAAAAGATGCCCGGTAGGTGCTAATACTGTCGAGTGACTCGTCAATCACACTTAAACCAGATGCAGCGCTGCTTGCTGACAACAGATTGACCGTCAATAGAGACGCAGGGGGTGATTCGAGGGTCACGGTGATACCGGCCAGAGCAGAGCCATCAGCGAGACCATTAATCGTTAGCACATTGTTGTTGACCGTTGCGCCGCTGTAGAGCGAGGACTGTGCTGCCAGATCCGATGCCAAACTGGCGAGCAGTTGGCTGATTCCCCCAGCCCCAACCGAATGTTGAACCTGAGTACCACCGGTAACGGCGAGTGTCACTCGGTCACCCAATGAGAGACCAAGATGGCCAAAATCAAGGGTCGAGACGCCTCTGGTGAGTAGATTGAGGTCGTACCATGCGGCGCCGCCGCCATATTTTCCGCCGATAATATCCTGAGTACCGTCACCGTTGACGTCTGCGATAGCAACGCTCCTTGCGGAGCTGGCGCCACTAGCAACAACATGTTTGGTAAAATTTTCACTACCGTCGTTCTCTAACCATAAGAATTGATTGTCGGTGTTAGCCGCGACGGCAATATCGATATCGCCATCCCCATCAAGATCGGCAGCGGCCAATCCGTAGGGATCATTAGCGCTGGTCAATACTTTTTGGGTATAGGTTCCGCTACCATTATTATCGAGGAAGTACACCTTGTCTCCCGCGCGATCGCTAATCAATAGATCAAGATCGCCATCCCCATCCAAGTCAATCGACTCCAAGCCTGGTGAGAGAGCGTCGCTAGAGCCGACATTTACTAAGGTTGGAGTAAAGTTTCCGGCACCGTCATTAGTCATTATTTTTACAGAGCCAGAGTTGTATCCCGTCGATGCAATATCGATGAAACCGTCGCCATTAAAATCACCTGTGGTGACCGCCGCAGCGAAACTTTGGTTGCTGCCAAGGTGTATCTGCGAGCTAAAATTTTGATTGCCATCATTTCTGAACCACAGTAGCTCACCACCATCATGCATCAGGCCAATGAGATCCATATCGCCATCGCCATCTAAATCAGCGCCGGTTGCGTCGTACGCATACGCCCCGTCAAAAATTGCATGGGTTGAAGTAAAACCGCCGGCACCATTATTTTCATGCCATTCAATAATGCCCGTGCCGTGAGTACTAGTAACCACGTCTAGATCGCCGTCGCCGTCAACATCGATGTTACGGATAGAAGAAATCATGCTGTAACTGGTTGACGGAATTTGCTGTTGCGTAAAACTGGTGCTGCCATCATTCACGTAGACCGCTAATTGGGGCGCGCCGTGTGAGGACACAAAGACATCGGTATCGCCGTCATTATCAAAATCTGCTGCGGCGACATCGCGGACTCCTGAGGCATTTGAAATCACATTTGCCGTGACCGACCCCGCTGGAGACCCAGCCACCACAGTCACTAACGACGGCGCTGTGGAGCTATGGCTAACATAGCCGCCACTAACCGAAGATACGCCCAGTGTGGCGCCGGAAATAGTATTAAAGCTGACGCTTAAGGTATCGCTAGCATTGGCACCCACCTGCAGCGAGACAGGATTATTACTACTGAGCAAATTGAGGCCATTCCATTGAGTGCTAGAGCCTATTCGATCAATTTCGGCTTTTAACGCCTGATTCTCTGTGTCCAATGAAGCGCGATCGGCAGCGGTATTGCTGCCATTGATAGACTGAATGGAAAGTTCCCGCATCCGCTGCAGCAACTCAGTCACTTCTTTTAGCGACCCCTCAGCGGTTTGAATCATACCGATACCATCATTCACATTTCTGATGGCCTGGTTTAAACCGAGCACTTGCGAAGTCATCTTGGAGCTAATAGCAAGGCCAGCGGCATCGTCGGCCGCGCTGTTAACGCGCAGTCCTGTCGATAAACGCTGCATAGATTGCGCCATCGCACTCGCATTCCTCGCGAGGCTGTTGGCCGCAATACTTGCCATTGTGTTGGTATTAATTTGCAATCGAAGTCGCCAGTTCAAAAAATATTTTTTGTTCTGTATAAGCATCGGCAATATTTGTTAGACCTTGATACACGTGGCACAGAGTGGCCGCAAATAATCTAACGTGGCAATTGCGGCAAAGATTTGCCGGTATTGTCCGGCAAGAGAATATTTTAAGTGACCATATTTGCTGGGCTGCGAAGGTGCTGAGCGATGGTTAAAGGCAAGAGCCTTGCGCTGAGGGGAGGGTAAATCTTCGGCGCCATCAATAAACGCCAGCAATAAAAAAGGCTGCCTCTTGCGAAGCAGCCTTAATTGCTCTAAATCTTATATGGGCGGGCATGTACACATAGTTCAAGATGGTTTATCAAAACGATCTAATTGTTGAATGAGACGCTTCCCGAAATGATTTGGGCTGCTATCATCCGAGTGATTGATGACCAAGATCACCCTATAGGACAGTTTCACCGCCGATTCTTTAGGTGTTAACAGTTAAAAGTATCGAAATATGATTGCTATTCAGATCAGAGTTAATGGCGGAATAATCTTCACAGTTGGCGAAGACGATTGGCAGTCACTTCATGCAATATTGTCTTTAAAAAGTGAGGTTAGGGGGCAAGCCCCTTCATTTGAATTGAATGTAGGAGGAACATGTAAAGCCGGAGATCCCTGTCGTGGTGATTCTATTCGCTGGGAAACACAGTATTTTAACAAAAATGATGAAGTCTCACTTAAAATTATTGAGACGGAATATGTCGATAAGCCAATTGCTCGCCTAAGACGAAAGGAGCTTGAAGTGAAGTATGATCCTCAATTTACGGAAGAAGAGCTTGAAAAAATGGACTTAGAGTTATATCGGAAACTAAAGCATAAATATGAAAAAAGCAGTTAAAAATGCAATTAAAAAGCGTGGTTTTGGCTCGCTATTGCGCACCTTTTTATTGCTGCGGTATGAGTAGGGAATTGATATGCCAATAACGATTAAATCAGTATTAGTTCTGTTGTTTCTATCCGCATTTGTAGCGGCTACCGGAACTTACCTTGATATGGAAATTTTGTCTGATGATGGCTCGTATGACCCTTACATCTACACAATGGATATATTATGGCTGGGTATCATTGCCTGGGTAGCATGGAATCTGTCGGTTAAAAAACGCGATATTAGATTAACGGTAATTCTGGTTGGCCTAGTCATTATTGGCTTTGAAGTATGGGACTTTATTGAGTTTGGGTTTTCTTATTCCAATTTGGCGTACGGGGTTGAGCTCGCTTTGTATGTTGGAATGCTAGATATTCTTAATACAGCTAAAGCAAAAGAGTGGTATTCAGATCAAAACTAATAAGAAGCAGTGGCAATGCGACCGCTTAAACGGCGTTTTTTTGATTGTCAGCTGAAAGGTGAATATGCATCAATTCGGTAAAAAAAGGGATTTGAAGAGAGTTATTGGTCCAGCGATTCTGATCTTTTTGCAATAACAAGCGAGGCAAGAAAGTAGCCGAGGGTTTGGCGAGCTACGCGATATCTACCGAAGCCCCGCTCACCCTCAGCAATATGCCAAAAGAGCTCAAGCGCTTAGAAGAAAAAATGTATCAACACGCGCGAGACTTGGAGTTCGAGGAAGCAGCGCAAATCAGAGGCCAAATTGGCAAGCTAAAGTTGCAAATGTTGGCATCTTAACGAGGCGTTATAACCCAAGGAAAAAAGATGTATATACCTAAACATTTTGAGATAACTGACAAAAGCGAGATATTTGCTTTTGTTGAAGCAAACGCGTTTGGTCAGCTTATCTCAAATGTGGATGGCAGACTTTATTCTACTCACTTGCCATTCTTACTATCTAAAGATGGGTCCAAAATAACCGGACATTTAGCGCTACAGAATCCACAGCTCGCCGAAATAGATGGGCAGGAAGTGCTTGTAACTTTAGAAGGCCCCCATGATTACATATCACCAGCGTGGTATAGCAGCCCTGGGGTGCCTACCTGGAACTACCAGGCAGTTCATATTTACGGGCAGTGTAGTACATTTCGGAGTGCCGAAAAACTTGAAGAAATAGTCAATGCGCTTACCAAGAAGCATGAAGCAACTTCACCAACACCGTGGCAACCCGACTACAAGCCTTCAATGTTGGGGGCTATCGTTGGTGTCGAAGTGATAATTAATGAGGTCCAGTGCAAATATAAACTGAGCCAAAACCGCTCCACTAAAGATAGGTTGCAAGTAATAGAGCAATTAAAAGCAGTTGGTTCAAATAAACTAGCCGAAGCTATGGAGCGTAATGAGTTATAACAAGAACAGGCAAGAGCCTTGCGCTGAGGGGAGGGTAAATCTTCGGCGCCAACAATAAACGCCATCAATAAAAAAGGCTGCCTCTTGCGAAGCAGCCTTTCTCATTTTAGTGGCGGACCGGACGGGGCTCGAACCCGCGACCTCCGGCGTGACAGGCCGGCATTCTAACCAACTGAACTACCGGTCCGCATAAACTTTGAAACCGAACTTAAATCTTGGTGGGTGGTACAGGGCTCGAACCTGTGACCCTCGCCTTGTAAGGGCGATGCTCTACCAGCTGAGCTAACCACCCCCTGAAAGAGGAGCGCATTCTACCGAATTGGAGAAGACTGTCAAACGTTTTCTAAGGCTATATACATATCTTCGTGGCAGTCCTAAGATAGCGCCCTCAAACGCCAGCAAAAAATCGGAAAAATGCAGATATACAAAGAATTTAGTATCGAAGCCGCCCATCGCCTGCCCAACGTACCGGAAGGGCACAAATGTGCGCGACTCCACGGGCACTCATTTATGGTGTCGATCCATGTGGAAGGGGCCGTAGGGGACGACAGTGGATGGGTGATGGATTTTGGTGATATCAAAACCGCCTTTGCGCCTATTTACGCCCAGCTAGACCACCACTATCTGAACGATATTGACGGGCTTGAGAATCCTACCAGCGAAAATCTTGCGCTCTGGATTTGGCGCAAGCTAAAGCCAGACCTTCCGTTGCTTAGCGCCATTACCATTAAAGAGACCTGCACCAGTGGCTGCGTCTATCGCGGCGATTAGCGCTGCGCTATCGCTTGAGCGCGGTACTCCACCGTCAGCAGCACAGTCATCAAGAGAATGGGTCCTACGCAAATAAGCAGTATCGCCTGCCAAGTGATCAGCCCCAAGGCCCAGCCGGCCGACAGTGACGCGAAGCCCTGCAAGGTAAACACGGTGATATCGTTGATGGTCTGCGCCTTAAAGTTATCGCCCGCTTCATAGGTGCTGGGCAACAGCGCTGTCCCCGCGACGAAGAGAAAATTCCAGCCAATCCCAAGCAACACGAGTTGCAGCCAAAAGCCGTTGACGCTGACATCGCTATACCCCACCGCAATGGTCGCGCAGTAACAGGCGAGGCCTGCGGCCATCATGCCTTTGATGCCAAGGCGCTTAAACAGAAAGGGTGCAATCAGCGACGGCACAAACATCGCCACAATGTGGCTTTGAATCACATATTTCGTCTCCACCAGGGAGTGACCGTAAATATGGTGCATGCTGATGGGTGTACCTGTCATTACAAACGACATCACCCCGTAGGCCACCGCACCACTGAGCACCGCCAGACAGAACGACCGATTTTGGATAATGCTCAAAAAGGGTCGCGGGATGCTTTTTTGCGCGATTGACGATATCGGCGCAGGCTGATAAAAACTCAGCAGCAAAGCCGCACACAGCAGCGCGAGTGCTGCGAGCGCGAAAGAACCCTGATAGTCCACAGGGGTGAGATGGGCGCCCAAAACCGCAAGTTCGGGGCCAACCACGGCCGCCACAATACCACCGAGCATAATAATCGACGCCGCACTGGGCGCAGACTCTGGTGCGACAGACTCCATCGCGGCAAAACGCGTTTGTTGCAGGGCTGCATTGGCAATACCAAAGAGCAGCGAGGCTAGGCAAAACAGGGTGAAATTTTTGTCCGTTAGCGCAGCGCTCGCCAGCCAGCAGGCCAGCGCGCCGAGGCCAAAAAACAGCCACAGTCCACGTTTGCGCCCCACACTCTGCATGCAGCGGGTCGCAGGCCAAATACCTAGCGCGGTGCCACACACTGTCAATGCGATGGGCAAAGTGGCCCATTTAGGGTCTGCGGTAAGCTCTTTGCCCACCAGACTCCCCACCAATATCATCAGCGTCATCATCGATGCCGCGAGCGCATTGCTGAGTGCCAATACCCAGACATTGGTAAAACCGTTTAACGAATAGTTGCGCACAAAATTCTCATTGAGGTGATGCCTGTTTTGCTGACGTTATCGCTAAACGCCAATAATTGTTTGGTTGAAGAGCAAATTCTCGACTACTTTTAAGGAGTCAGGCGCGATCACTATATCGTGTTGGGCTTATTTTAAATACTTCACTCATGGATTAAGAGCCTCTCATTATGGACAGTAATAAGTACCCAACTGTTGCGCAAACTGTTTGCGACTTTATTCTCACCAATCACGCCGTCAAAGTTGATCAGGTAGACCCGTCTATGTCGTTGGCAGGGTTGAATCTCGACTCTCTGGAGAAGCTCTCCTTGGCGATGGATTTGGAAGAAGAGTTCGACATTGATATTGATGACGACACAGTAGAGGGCTTTATAACCGTCGCCAACGTAATCGACTATGTTGAGCAGTCCATAAAAGACAATGCCCCCACCGCTCAAGCCGCTCAAGCTATCGAATCCCCAGAATCTAGCGAAGCCACTATCGATTAACCGTTCCATACCTCGGCGGATAAGTTTTCTCCAGCAGTGATTCGCCATGGTTAACTGCTGTATACTGCCGCTTTTTAGCTAGTCCTCTAGCTAGCCTTCACCCAGAAGGTTTTCACTTATATTCGGCGCGGTTGGCAGCATGGCACAGGTAGGCAAGTTCAATAAATTACAGGTCGTTAAAGAAGTTGATTTCGGCGTCTACCTCGACGGCGGTGAACTCGACACCATTCTGTTACCCAAGCGCTACGTACCCAAAGACTGTGGAATTGGCGATTGGATTGATGTATTCCTCTATTTCGATTCTGAAGATTTATTAATCGCCACCACCGAGACACCCAAAGTGCAAGTAGGGCAATGTGAGTTGCTCAAAGTGATCGATATAAACAATGCTGGCGCTTTTATGGATTGGGGTCTGCCTAAAGATCTGTTAGTGCCCTACAGCGAACAGCACAAACCCATGGAAGTGGGTTACTCCTACGTGGTTTATGTCTTCTACGACCACGACAGCGACCGCATTGCCGCCTCCACACGACTGCAGGACCATTTGGCCGAAGAATCAGTCTGGGTCAAACCCAAACAGGCGGTTAACTTGCTGATTGCTGGGCGCACAGACTTAGGCTACAAAGCCGTTATCGACAATCGCTATCTCGGTTTAATCTTTCGCGGTGATGCGTTTCGGCCGCTGAAAATTGGCGAGCGCGTAGCCGGATTTATCAAAAGCATACGTCCCGACGGCAAAATTGATCTGCTCATAAGCCAAGCTACCCTGCAGGGCGATCATGCCCTTGGTGAGGACATTATTCGCCATCTAAAAACTTCAGGGGGTGTTTCATTGCTCACCGACAAGAGCGATCCCGACGATATTTATCGCACCTTCAAAGTATCCAAGAAAAAATACAAGCAGGCGCTCGGAACACTCTACAAGAGCAAACGTATCCTGCTCGCGCCCGATAAAATAACCCTTATTTCCTAAGCTAAGCGTCAGCTCATTGTCGGCATGGAAAACAGCACACCCTCGCGCACACCAGCCGAAGGCCAGCGCTGAGTAATGGTTTTGCGCTTAGTATAGAAGCGCACGCCATCTGGGCCATAGGCATGCAGATCGCCAAACAGCGAACGCTTCCAGCCGCCAAAACTGTGGTAGGCAACCGGCACAGGCAGGGGAATGTTAATACCCACCATGCCTACTTGAATATTGTCTGAAAAATAGCGTGCCGCTTCACCGTCGCGCGTAAAGATACAGGTGCCATTGCCATACTCATGGGCATCGATTAAATCCATCGCCTCTTGCATCGTCGCAACACGAATAACCTGCAATACAGGGCCAAATATCTCCGCTTTATAACTTTCCATGTCCGCCGTCACACCATCGATAAGCGTGCCGCCAATATAAAAGCCATCCTCATAGCCCGGCACCGCAGGGTAGCGGCCATCGACCACAATTGACGCACCTTGCTGTTCGGCCTGATCAATATAGCCACGAATTTTTTCTTGGTGCTGTTTGGTAATCACAGGCCCAAAATCATTGTGGCTATCGCTGTAAGCGCCCACTTTTAACGCAGTCATTGCCGCCGACATCTTACTCACCAAGGCATCGCCCGCAGCGTCACCCACTGCCACGGCAACCGACAGCGCCATACAGCGCTCGCCCGACGATCCAAAGGCCGCGCCCAAAAGTTGGTTTACCGCGTTATCCATATCCGCGTCAGGCATCACAATCGCGTGGTTTTTTGCTCCGCCGAGAGCCTGGCAGCGTTTGCCATGCGCGCTCGCGGTGGTGTAAATATACTCTGCAATAGGCGTCGAGCCGACAAAGCTCACTGCCTTTACCCGCGCATCTGTCAGCAAGGTATCAACCGCCTCTTTGTCGCCGTTGACCACATTCATCACACCGTCGGGCAAACCCGCTTCTTTCAGCAGTGATGCGATAAACAGCGTCGAGCTTGGGTCGCGCTCAGAGGGCTTCAAAACAAAGCAATTGCCGCAGACAATCGCCATGGGGTACATCCAAAGAGGCACCATCGCAGGAAAATTAAAGGGCGTAATGCCAGCAACGACACCCAGCGGCTGAAACTCACTCCAAGAATCAATGCCCGGAGCCACATTTTTACTGTGCTCACCCTTTAATAATTCAGGCGCACAGCAAGCGTACTCAACATTCTCGATACCGCGCTGCAACTCACCGGCCGCATCGTGGGCAATTTTGCCGTGTTCCTCGCCAATCAACTGACAGATCGTTGGCGCGTGTTGTTCGAGCAACTCTTTAAATTTAAACATAACCCGCGCCCGCTTAATGGCAGGGGTGTCGCGCCAAGCAGGGTAGGCGGCCTGTGCTGCGGCAATCGCCATTTCGACCGTCGCCGCCGAGGCCAAGGCCACCTGCTTGCTGACCGCGCCAGTGGAGGGATTGTAGATGTCCTGTCGCCGCTCATTGGGGGTGATCAACTGGCCGTTAATTAAATGTCCCACGGTCGTCATGGTAGTCGTAGTCGTCATGGTAAATGTCCTCAAAAATTGCGTTTCATCCTGGCATTGCCGCAAGAGGCTGCCAAATCGGGCAGCGCTGCAACAGCAGCGCTATAGCCAAAGGTTTTTGTAGATCTCAATAATCTCTTGGCTGTTCGGCACTCTAGGATTGTTGTTGGGAGAGCCGGATGCCAGTGCTTGCGCGGCCATGGTCTCCAGATTGGCAAAAAAATGGCTGCGATCAATGCCGAATTCCTCCGGCGTTGGCACGTTCAGTTCATCATTAATAGCATAGAGCTCGGCCACTAATTTTCCCGTCGCGACATCAGTGCTGTCATTGGCCTCGGCCACACCCATGGCGCGGGCACAGTCCGCGTAGCGCTGAGCTGCGGCCGGAATTGAATAGTCGGTAACGCTGGGCAACAGCATCGCATTAGAGAGGCCGTGGGGAACATGATAGAACGCACCAATCGGGCGGCTCATACCATGAACCAGCGCCACCGAAGCATTAGAAAAAGCAATACCGGCGAGTGTCGCCCCCAGCATCATGGCTTCCCGTGCAGGCTTGTCACTGCCGTCGTGGAAAACACGACGCAAATTTGGCGCCAACAGCCCCATAGCGGCAATAGCCTGCGAATCGCTATAGGCAGACGCCTTCTGACTGACATAGGCTTCAATAGCGTGCGTTAAGGCATCGATGCCTGTATCTGCGGTAATACGCGCGGGCAGGCTCAACGTCAGCGTGTAATCAACCAGCGCCGCAACAGGCATAAACCCAATGCCGACACAGAGCATTTTTTCGTCGCTGCTGTCATCGGTAATAATGGTGAAACGCGTGACTTCTGAACCAGTGCCCGCAGTCGTGGGAATCGCAATAATCGGCAGGCCCGACTCAGTGACGATACGTGGAAATTTATACTCGCGCATAGCCCCGCCGAACTTCCCGAGGATACTAATAGCTTTAGCACTATCGATAGGGCTGCCACCGCCGATAGCAATAATGCAGTCGTAATTACCCTCACGCACTTTATCGACACCGGCTTGAATAGAGCTCACGGTAGGTTCCGGCACAGTCTCGTGAAACACATCTGAACTAATCGCCTGCTCGCTCAGACTGGCTTGAATAGCGTCGATATAGCCCAGCTGCACCATCATTTTGTCCGTCACAATCAGCGGCCGCCGACAGCCCAAGGTTTTTAAAATAGAACCCACTTGCTGGCTGGCGCCCGCACCGACTTGCAAAATACGCGGAAGAATAATTTGGTTGGACATAGACTCTCAGGCCTTTATATGCAGCGCGCAGTGGCGGGTGCTGTTATTTGAGCTGAGATGATACTGTAAAACAGCAGTAGGGCGAGTATTTTAACCAACCCTATCGAGGTAGAAAAAAGCCTCAACCGGCCAGAAAAACCACGGTTTTATTACCGTCTAAAAACACCCGTCGCTCAATGTGATAGGTGATCGCCCGCGCCAGCGCCATACACTCGTTATCGCGGCCAACACGCACAAGATGCTCAGGTTTAAAATTGTGGTCAACGCGGGTTAGCACCTGCTCAATAATTGGCCCCTCATCTAAATTAGACGTCACATAGTGGGCCGTCGCACCAATCAGTTTGACACCGCGATCGTAGGCTTGATGATAGGGCTTAGCCCCCTTAAAACCGGGCAGAAACGAATGGTGAATATTAATACAGCGCCCCGCCAGTTGCTGACTGAGACCATCCGACAGAATCTGCATATAGCGCGCCAGCACCACCAGTTCAGCGCGGGTTTCATCAATTAATTCGAGCAACTGCTGCTCCTGTAGCGCCTTCGTCTCCGCCGTCACCGGCAGGTGAATAAAGCGCAGCCCCTCGCGTTCCACCATCGCGCGTAAATCGAGATGGTTCGACACCACCGCGGCGATCTCCATATTGAACTCACCTTTGCGCCGACGGTATAAAATATCATCGAGGCAATGATCAAACTTCGATACCAAAATAAGTGTTTTAACAGGGACATCAGGGTCATAGATATGCCACTCCATATCAAAGGTATTCGACACCTGATGAAAGGTATTTTTAATCGTTTCAATCGCCGGCGAGTTGGCCTGCAATCGAAACACCGCGCGCATAAAAAACTTGCCTGTCGATTCATCATCAAATTGCTCGAGAGCGCAAATATAGCAGTCCCTCTCAGCGAGAAAACTCGTTACAGCAGCCACCACGCCGCTACCAGCGCGGCAGGTACCGGTAAAAATATAGGTCTTTGCACTGTCAGTGGGGCTGTTCATGAAAATTCCTTAACGGGAAACCATCGGAAATAGAAGCATAGAAGTATAAAGACAGGGGCGCTAAAGATAAAACAAGGCCGCGTAATTAATCGCGAAATGCCGCCTGAATGATGTAAACTCAGAAAAAATTCACGGCGGCCAGCGCAGTACACACTATCGCCGCAAGACTTGCCGACAGCGACGAGCGTCCACAAGGCGAGCGTTGATTAAGGGAGACTCATGATAACAAGCCGCCTATTAGTGATTGTTTGTGCGCTGACACTCTCAGCCTGCGCCACCTACAAGCCCAGCAAGATCGACGATATATGCAGCATATTTCGCGGCGAAACCGACTGGTACAAAGCGGCCAAAACAGCCAACAAACGCTGGGGCACACCGATTCCCGTCATGATGGCAATTATCAAACAAGAATCCAGTTTTCAAGCCGACGTCAGACCCGACCGACCCTATTTTTTGTTTATTCCGCTGCCGCGGAGATCATCGGCCTACGGCTACGCCCAAGCGCAAAATCCAGCCTGGAGCGACTACCGGCGCGACACCGGCAACTGGAGTCACGACCGCGACGAGTTTGCTGACGCCATCAACTTTGTCGGTTGGTACACTGACAAAAGTCAGAAAAATCTCGGCCTCTCAAAGTGGGACGCCTACAAACAATACCTTGCCTACCACGAAGGGTGGGGTGGTTATAAAAGCGGCAGTTACAAAAAGAAAAGCTTTTTACCCGGCGTCGCCGCAAAAGTTAAACGGCAATCAGACATGTACACGGCTCAGCTGAAACAGTGTGGCCCCAGTCTCGACAAAGCGACAAAAGGCTGGTGGCCTTTTTAAGTACGTTTGCGTGAAAGTTGCGCGAAAACCGCCATCGGTTTCGACATGGCGCGCGTAAAAACAGGGAAATGGCAGACTAAAAGCACGAGAAAAAACTAAAACAATAATTTAAAAGACACTTAAAAAGACACATAAAAAGAGAAATCATGAATCACTTCGACGTAGTCATAATCGGCGCAGGCCTCTCAGGCATCGGAGCAGCGTGCCATTTAAAGCTCAGCCAGCCCAACAAAACCTACACCATCCTTGAGAGCAGAGATCGAATGGGCGGCACCTGGGACCTCTTTCGCTACCCCGGTATTCGCTCAGATTCCGACATGCACACCCTCGGTTACAACTTTAAACCCTGGCTAAAAGCCCAAGCCATCGCCGATGGCCCCGCGATACGCGACTATATCCGTGAAACTGCAGACCAATACGACGTCGCCAGCAGCGTGCAATATCAGCGCAAAGTCACTGCCGCCTCGTGGGACAGCGCCACAGCAAAGTGGACCGTCACCATCGAGCACACCAGCTCAGAAAACACCAGCCCGACGATTGAAACCCTAACCTGCCATTTCATCTACAGCTGCACCGGCTACTACCGCTACGACAAAGGTTACACACCAGACTTCCCCGGCGTCGAGCAATTCAAAGGGCAATTTATACACCCGCAACTGTGGCCAGAAGAGCTCGACTACAGCGACAAACGCATCGTCATTATTGGCAGCGGCGCCACAGCCGTCACCCTCGTGCCCGCCATGGCCAAGACCGCCAAACACGTCACCATGCTGCAGCGCTCGCCCACCTACGTCGTCGCACGGCCCGCAGTAGATTCACTCAGTCAGAAATTTCGCCGCTGGTTTCCCGAACAATTTGCCTACGACTTAACCCGTTGGAAAAACGTCACCATGCAGGCCTTTATTTTTCAGCTAAGCCGCCGCTTCCCCGACAAAGTGCGCGCCTTATTGCGCAAAATGACACACCAGTGGATGGGCGACGACTACGACATCGACACCCACTTTAACCCGCGCTACAACCCATGGGACCAGCGACTCTGCCTCGTCCCCGACGGCGACCTGTTTCGCGCACTGCGCAAAGGCACAGCCAGCATCGTCACCGACCACATTGAACACTTTACCGAGCAGGGCATTCAGCTTAAATCAGGCGCCGCGCTCGACGCCGACATCGTCGTCAGCGCCACAGGCCTCGAACTGCTAATACTCGGGGGCATACAGCTCACCGTCGACAGCCAGCCAGTCAAAATAGCCGACAGCCTCGTCTACAAAGGCATGATGTTCAGCGGCATACCCAACCTCGCACTCGCCGCAGGCTATACCAACGCATCTTGGACACTCAAATGCGACCTCACCAGCCAATACGTCTGCCGCTTGCTCGCCTACATGGACAAGCACAACTACAAATACTGCATGGCCACCAACAGCGACCCCAGCGTACAGCGCACCCAGTTTTTAGACCTCGCCTCAGGCTATATCGATCGCGCCGTCGACCAATTCCCCAAACAGGGCAACAAAGCACCATGGCGCCTCTACCAAAACTACCTACTCGACATCATCACCCTGCGCGTAAGGTCACTCCGCGACAGAGCGCTCACCTTCTACAAAACCGAATAACCCAAAGGCCTAGGTTGCCACCCGTGCAACCTAAGCCCGTGCAACCTAAGCCCGTGCGCCCAGCAACCCTCACCGCCGCAAAAAATAGTCTATCTTTAGGCTAACCGCTGAATTCCTCGAAAAAAACGATGAACTTGCCGCTGGGTTAATATATATGGTCGCTACGGGAACCCCATCGGGCGGCAACGTGTCGATCACCATTGAGGCGCACAAGCAGTCCGGCTTCGGCTTTGAAGCGGGTATTGCAGGTCTTGCGGCCTATACCGCAGTCAGTACGGTGATGTGCTTTACCTAGGTTGCTAAGCACTTTAGTTATCGAAGACAAAAAAAGAGCGCTACGGCGCGCTTTTTTGTTGTATAACTGCCGCCTTATTTTAGTGCGCGAACCACAGCGCGCCACCTAGGACTTAAAACATCTATGAATGTCGGGGACTTTTATGCGATCGGCTCAGCACTGCTGTGGTCTTTTGCGCTTATTTTAATGCGCATTGTCGGCTATCAAATACCGCCGATTCCGCTCACTTTTTTCAAAAACTCTGTCGCCTGTTTGTTGGTGGTGATTGTACTGCTGGTTCTGGGCGAGCCACTCTTTGTGCAGCTGCCACTGTTTGATTATGTGCGATTGGTAGTGAGTGCCATTCTCGGCATCGCAGTGGCCGATACGATGATTGCAGCGGCCCTCAATCGCTTGGGTGCTAGCATGCAGGCGCTGGCAGACTGCGCCTATGCGCCCTCGATTGCGCTGGTGGGATTTGTTATGTTTGGCGAAAGATTGAATGCCTGGGAGCTGATTGGCGGCGCTCTGGTGCTGTCTGGCGTCTTTGTCGGCGCCACCATGAGCGCTGAGATCAAGAAGCCGAGAGATCTCTGGGTGGGCATCCTGCTGGCTGCAACTGCGCACGTTATTATGGCGGTGGGCATTCTGATGGTGCGTGATATCTATCGAGAAGTATCTATTTTGTGGGTGTCGAGCTTTCGGTTTTTGGTGGCGGTGCTGGCGATGGTTGTCTACGCGCTGATCAAATATCCAACGCGCATGCGCAGTACGCTTTTACTCGGATTCTACCGCGTTGATCTGTGGTGGAAGATGCTTCCCATGACGGTTCTAGGACCCTTTCTCGCCACGCTGTTTTGGATTGCGGGCTTTAAATATCTAGAGGCGGGTCGCGCCGCCATTTACAATCAGCTGTCCACCGTTTTTATCATTATCCTCGCCTACCTAGTCCTAGGTGAAGAACTCAGCAAACGAAAACTCGCCGGCGTGTTTCTCGCACTGGTGGGCGCTCTTCTTGTTGCTACCCATTGATGGCCTGGCGGTGTGTAGCTTTTCCATAAACAAAAACCCCGTCGCAAGCGATGGGGTTTTATGTGTATGGTGCACTCGGCTGGATTCGAACCAGCGACCGCCCGGTTCGTAGCCGGGTACTCTATCCAGCTGAGCTACGAGTGCGTTGTAGGTCTCATTTCAGAGGTCGCGTACTATAGGTGAGAGGGTTGTTTGAGTCAACAATTCTCACCGCAAGAAAGTGCATTTTTCTGATATTTATCTGGCGTAGGGGACGGCCACTTCCATTGTCTCTTTTAACTCTTCCATAACCACGTAGCTGGTTGATTCCTGAACGGCGGGGAGCTTCAGTATTCGGCTGCCGAGTAGTTCGCGGTAGGCCGCCATATCAGCTACGCGGGCTTTTAGAAGGTAGTCGTAGTTGCCTGAGACGAGGTAGCAGCTTTGGATGTCTTCGAGTTGCATGACTGAGCTGCGGAATTCTTCGAAGTTTTCTTGGGATGTATGGTTTAGGCGTATTTGCACAAATACTACAAGGCCGGCATTCAGCCGTTCGGGGTTTAGACGGGCGCTGTAGCCTTCGATGTAGCCGCTTCGTTCCAGCCTTTTCACGCGCTCGATGCAGGGTGTCACGGAGAGTCCGACTTCGCGGGCGAGGTCGGTGTAACTGATGCGGCCATCTTTTTGTAGTATGCGCAAAATATTGCGGTCGATTTTACTGAGCTTTTGGGTGGCACTGTTCTCTGTGATCGACATGATTTTAAAATATCCTGTTTTTATCAATAAAATAGAAAAATATTCTGGTAATTTCCCTAACTAAGTAAGAAATATTGTTAATTTTTCTTAAAATACCAAAAATTAATAAATGGGGCTACCTTTGTTTTAAGGCTGGCTTTTTTGGACTGAAGAGAGGATTTGGCGATGTTGATTGGTGTTCCGAAGGAAATTAAGAATCATGAGTACCGTGTAGGTTTAATTCCTTCCTCGGTGGTTGAGCTTGTGGCCCGTGGCCACCGTGTCTTGGTGGAGAACAATGCTGGCGCGGGGATTGATTTCTCCAATGAAGAATATATCGCTGCGGGTGCCGAGATTGCGGCGACTGCGGCAGAAATTTTCGCTCAGGCAGAGATGATTATTAAGGTCAAAGAGCCGCAACCAAACGAATGTGCAATGTTGCGCGATGGGCAGATTTTGTACACCTATTTGCATTTGGCGCCGGACCCTAAGCAGACTGAATTGTTAGTGAAGTCGGGTGCTACTTGTGTCGCCTATGAAACGGTGACGGACAACCAGGGTGGGTTGCCGCTGCTGGCGCCGATGTCCGAGGTCGCCGGGCGGCTGGCGCCGCAGGTCGGCGCCTGGACCCTGCAGACCGACCAGAACGGCTTCGCCACGCTCGCGGTTGAAGAGTACAAACGGCCCAGCTTCGAGGTCACGTTCGCGCGCCCGGCCGAAGAGCCGCGCCTCAACCGGCCGGTCGCGCTCGTCGGCGAAGCGCAGGATCATCTCCTTGGCCTCGGCATTGGTCACGACGCGCTTCAACACGCCGTCGAGCACGAAGGAAACCACTCCGAGCAACGGCAGCAGCACGACCCACCACAGATAGTCTGCGGTTGCGCTGACCACCGAAGCATCCGTGCTGAAACTGGCGGCAAACGGCTCGCCAACAAAAAACTCGTTCGCCGACGATCTTGTGCAGGAGCTCTTCAAGATCATTGATCAGCCCGCAGTGGACGGGAGCGGTGTACCGCGTCTGACCGCTGCCGATAGCGGCGACCCAGAGCCACCTGACGCCCCCGTCGTTCTTCCCGCTGACTACTGCGGTGACCCTATGCCGGTCAGTAGCAGCGATGCTCTTGCTGCACGCTGGATCGCCCTCGGCTCTTCCGCCGGATGGGTGGGAAGCACGACATCGATGGTTGAGCTCCCCGATGGTCGCCTCGTCGTTGGGGGCGCTGGACTCACGAAAGCGGCTGGCAAGACGGTGGCGGGGCTCGCCGTGCGCGACCCGCGGACCGGCGCGTGGCAGGCACTTGCGACGCTGAAGACCTCCACTGGACGCGTTGCCTCGGTGTACGCGCTCGCCGTCGATGCCTCTCGAAATCTCC
>ENA-UOYL01000304-UOYL01000304.1-marine-metagenome-genome-assembly--contig:-NODE-304-length-17958-cov-3.341088_pt1 | contig 17958 bp, 15 predicted proteins | sample MGYA00238173_ERZ767189 | MGnify/ENA primary metagenome ERZ767189 (study PRJEB28943, sample SAMN06267163) | marine metagenome | isolation source: Columbia River Estuary | place: USA:Columbia River Estuary... | reverse complement strand
GCTCAGGGTGACTGTCGGACTGAGGCAGTCCCTAACCCTATATGTCCATCTGTTTAAACCGAACTCCCGATAGAAAACATTTTATTTATGATAATCAATTTGAGATTTAACCCGCTCAATTTCAATTTCTTTTGTTAAAAAACTAAAAAATCCCATGTTTATTTCTTCTTGCTTTTTGTGTGATTTATGCAGGTAAAACGCATTATGATAGCGATAAATTGCATATAAATGTAAATATACAAAAGTTAATGTTTAAAATGTCGAATTCCTGTAAAAACCATTCGCATTTTTTCTTTGTTGCAATAATCTATGGATAATTGATCTTTTAAAGATCCTCCAGGTTGGATTACCGCATCTATTCCTTCCTTATGCGCAATCTCCACACAATCTGGAAATGGAAAGAATGCATCGCTTGCCATTACTGCGTTTTTAAGGTCAAAATGAAATGTTTTCGCTTTATGAATAGCTTGATTTAATGCATCAACTCGAGAAGTTTGCCCTGTTCCACTTGCGAGTAATTGCCGGTTCTTAACAAGAACAATTGTGTTAGATTTTGTATGCTTCACTAATTTATTCGCAAATAGCAAATCAACGATTTCATTTTCTGAAGGTGCATTTGTTGTTTTTACTTCTAGGTCATCTCGACTTTCAGATTTTTCATCACGATCTTGTACTAAAACACCATTCAAAATAGTTCTAAATTGTAATTTTGGCAACTTCACTTCTTTTTGAACTAAAATAATTCTATTTTTTTTAGATTTCAGTAGTTCAAGTCCTTCTAGATCATATCCTGGCGCAATTAACACTTCGCAGAAAAGCTCATTAATTAATTTTGCCGTTTTTAAATCAATTTTGGCATTTGAAATAAGTATTCCACCAAACGCACTTACTGGATCTGCTTCCAATGCTAAAACATATGCATCTTCGATACTTGGTCTTGTAGCAATTCCGCAGGTATTATTATGTTTTAAAATTGCAAATGTTGGACCTTCATTTTTAAATTCTTCAATAAGGGCAACTGCTGCATCCACATCTAATAAATTATTATATGAAAGTTCTTTTCCATGTAATTTATCAAATACAGCATTTAAATCCCCGTAAAATTTACCTTTTTGATGTGGATTTTCCCCATATCTTAGTGTTTCGTAATTGGAAATGCTCTCTTTGAAATAAGTAGTGTCTTCACCTGCAAAATAACGATGAATCAAAGTGTCGTAATGAGAGGAAACATGAAATGCTTCAGCAGCGAATTGTTTTCTTTGTTCATAGGTAGTAGCACCGTCTTGACTTTTCAGGAGCTCTAGCAATTCAGAATAAAAGTTTACAGAAGGAATAATCACAACATCTTGGTAATTTTTTGCTGCAGCACGAATTAATGAAATTCCACCAATATCTATTTTTTCTATATTTTCTTCGTGACTTCCACCAGCTGCAACAGTTTCTTCGAAAGGATATAAATCTACAATTACCAAATCAATTTCGGGAATTCCATGTTTTTGGATTGCTTCCTTATCACTTTCTAGGTTGCGTCTGTTTAAAATACCTCCGAAAATCGTAGGGTGCAGTGTTTTTACTCTTCCGCCAAGGATTTCAGGAAAATTTGTAAGCGATTCAACAGAAACTACGGGGACTTTTAAAGATTCTATAAAGGACTGTGTTCCGCCAGTAGAATAAATAAGCACCTTGTTTTTGTGAAGTTCTTGAACAAGTTCTGCCAAGCCTTCTTTGTAGTAAACAGAAATAAGTGCTGATTTGATTGATTTTAAACGGCTCATGGAAAGTAAAAATGAAGAGTAAAATTAATATAATTTTTTGCTTTTAGTTTCCAATTATCAATTTTAGAGGAATTATTTTGTGCTTGTTAATAGCTTAAAAAATAATTTGGTAGCAATACTTGTAAAAACAGAAAAAATCTTTAAATTTGCTCCCCCTATCAAAGGGATTTTCTTTTAAACGTAGAGAAGATGTTTTGAAATATAAGCGAGAGTAGCTCAGTTGGTAGAGCACGACCTTGCCAAGGTCGGGGTCGCGGGTTCGAATCCCGTCTCCCGCTCGTCGATTGCTCGAGTGGTGGAATCGGTAGACACGCCGGACTTAAAATCCTGTGCCTGTATGGGCGTGCGGGTTCAAGTCCCGCCTCGAGTACAAAGCCCTAACTTAATTGTTGGGGTTTTTTGTTTTTATGAAACTTGTCAATTGGCTTCCACCTTTGACTTGTAGCGAAATCTCGAGTGTTTTTAATGCTCGAGATTTTTAATTTTATTTTAGGTTTTTCCAAACATCTTCCAAACATTTCAGAAAATGGTTGAAGTTTTTTTTTCATAACAATAAAATCTAAAACGTAACTGCACCACTGTAGAAACCAAGTAGATTCAATTTCTAATAACATGTTCGTGCACATTTCAAAGTACAATACTTAAACTCAGATCTCCAATAATCATATATATTGGAAAAGCCTAAACTTACAACAAGAGGTTGCATTACTTCAACAGTGGCTTCATAGAAAAAGCTATATCCGCTACCATCAGCAGTATATCCGTTTTTAAGTCCATTAATTAGCTTTTCAACATTTGCATTTATATGATTTAATTAATTCAGCAGAATTAAGTTTATCGTTCGTTGCTACTTTGGTATTGCTTCGGAACCATCTTTATTAAAAAATCTATGGGTTTTTAAAGATCCATTTTCATTGTATTCATAAAAATCACCTTTTATTCCCGCGTGATACAAATATGTTGAGTCAATCATAAATTTTGATTCTATTTTTCCATTCTCAAAATAATTAAATACAGGGCCATGAATATTACCTTTAATAAATTGAACTTCTTTTGTTTTCACTCCATTATTATATACTGTCGTCTTGCCATTAGAAAGATCATCAGAATAATTTATCTCATATGTTTTCAATCCTATTTCATTATATGCTGTGCATAGCCCATCTAATTTACCTTCCTTATAAATAGAAACCTCTTTTTTATTTCCATTTTCATAAAATGAATTAAATAACCCTTCTATTCCATACATAGGAAAGCCAGTACCATCAAAAAACCAACCCTCCAAGTGTGGAACTAGATAATTAAAAGCAGCCATTTTTGCACCGTTATTATAATAATATACCCAAGCCCCATTTGGTAAGCCTTTAATAAAATTGCCTTCCCCAAATTTATTTCCTAAGGAATCATAAATTATCGTATTACCCTCTTCAATAAAGTTTACTTGTTCAAATTCTTTTGATTTTTTTCCTATAAAAGATGGCTTTTGAGTTTCTTTATTAATTTTCTGATTTACTTCATGAATTGCCTTTCTTATTTCAGATAATATGTGATTTGCCGAATTTTTACTCTGTACTAACTGTTCGTATTTATCGAAAATTTCTTTTTTCTTTGATTTAAGTTTTCCTTCTTTGTTTTTTATTTGTAAAGCTATCCATTTTTCATTTCCCCCAATATCATAATTCAAATAATCCATTGTCAATTTGTTGGTATTAATAGAGTCTTTAATTTTTGATTCCAGTTCATTTGATTTTGTTGTCAACTGAAAGTTCAATTTATTTAATTCTGCTGTATCTTGATAGTTCAATGATTTAAACAAACTATCGTACCTATACTCTATCATTTTCCCTTTAACAAGCCCTTGATCGACTTGATAAATAGATTTTACCTGATTGTTTGGGAATTGATTAAAAACCATTCCAGAATAGAGCTCTTGTTCTAAAAACAACTTGCTTTCTGATTTTGTTAATTGCGTTTCATTTACTGTTTTTTGCGAGAAAGTAAAATAACTAACAAGTAAAATAAAAATTGAATATGCGATTTTCATAATATAGTTTTTTGGTAAAAATTCAAAAGAGTCCTAAATAAATTTTAGGTCATTCAAATTTATCAATTTTATTGATAATCAAGGACTAATTTAAAAATATTTTAAAAGACCACCCAGTATTATTTTCAAATCTCAACAAAAAAGCAAATATATCTCCCCCAAACAATTAAGTACTTCTAAAGTCCAGTAAAATCATCATCAACCTCCCCCATAAATGCCTTGGCAAATATTGGAACGATTATTTGGTGTATTTAAAGATTATTGTAGCCTTAAATGAAACGAATATATTGATGAAGGAAATTGATAAAGAAAAAGAAGTTAGATACGTGTTTTATTAGGCTAAATATATGGAAAGATAAAAGGTTAGTCAATACCATATTTTCTTTTTAAAGCTTCACAATCAACGTGATTACCATAACACCACAAAGAAGTTAAAGCATTATTTTTACTTACATCCAAGCTTGTGTATTAATGTAAAATAATCAACTTCTTACTTGTAGAAAGTCCCTCCATTTTTAAATTAATGAAATACGAACCTGAAGGTAAGTTATCAGTATTTATTTGAAGAGATGATTCTATTAGCGTAAAGGAATCAAGTTGTCTTCCACTCAAATCCATAATCTCACATTGTGCACCAATAAGATTTGATTTAACACTTATCTCAATTTGTTGATTCCCTGGATTTGGAAATATTTTCCAATCAGAATTGCTTAATTCGTTTATGCCAACAGCAAGATTAAAGTCGTCAGAACTTATGGAACAATTGTATATATCTGTTATAATTACGGTGTAAACACCGTTTGATGTTGGACTATATGTTTGGCTTGTTGCACCAGCAATAAGGACACCATTTAGAGCCCAAGCAATAGAAAATCCTACTGGTACATTTGTTACAATTAAGTTACCATTTGTGCTGTTTGAAATTAGAGGTGAGGTTAATGGCGCACAAAAAACAACAGTCATCGTATCAGAAAAACTTACGCAACCAGACGGATTAATTGCAATTACACTGTAAACACCACTTAGAGTTACAAGGTGACTAGTATCATTTGCTCCAGAAATAGGACTTCCATTCACATACCACTGATATCCATAAGGAAGATTTGGTGTAGAAATTGTATTAGAAATTTGGTCGTAGGTAATGGCTGGAATTGGAGGGTAGCCATAGACATGAATAGTGTCTGCTGCAAGTACAACAGGGCTTGGATATATAATTTGATGATTTATTGTATAATTTATATTAGATGTTCCAGCGCCACAACCATTACAGCCATTAAAACTCATAGTATGAGCGCCCATATAATCATCTCCACTAAATAGAATCTCACCATAAGAATCATCGGCGTCCCAAATTTCTATGACATATGAATTTCCTTGGGTAAAATTAATATTGGTATTCCAAGAAACTGGCGGGTTTTGATCGCCAATTGTAGTTGATTGATAAATTACGCTCCCATTTTGTTTGATTTTAAAATACGCATCAGCATTCTCGTAAGAGGGGAATCCCTCGCCATAATTATTCATATTATTAATAGTGACATTAGATAGCGTATAAATGTGTGTAGTATCTAAATTTCCCCAAGCTGTATAGTTAACAATATAATCTCCAGGAGTTGTATATACTTGTGGAACAGGGTTTTGACTTGTAGAGCTATTTCCATTTCCAAAATTCCATTGGTAGGCTAAAAGCCCAGGATTATTATTTGTAAATCCAACCGTTATCGGAAAACAACCCGTAGGACCTGTCATAGTAAACCCATTATTTGAGATGGTTGCATTACTTGGTAGGACCTCCATATAAATTTGAAAAGTAAATGGATATCCTTGTATAATTGTGAGATCTGCGATAACGGTAATTTCTACGGGATACATTCCGGGAAGAAGTGGTGTACCGTAAACATTCACACAACCATTTTGATTTACTTGCGGATTGTAATCACAATTAGAAGCAACATTGTTGCATTGCCAGTTTAAACCAACAGGAAGTGAAACAGAAAGAATATTAAAATTAGTGAAATCATAGCCTAAGGTATCTAATGGCAACCTGAAAGTAACGTCAGTACTATAAGCTTGCCCAACAAATCCATCTGGCAAGGTATCGGGATAAATTCCTGTTTGTGTTTGTGAAAGATCTGGCGTACAAATTTGCTGTGCAAAATTGGAAAAAACAAATGCTAGAAAGAATAATAGTAGGTAGTTTTTCATCTCATATAAATTTAAAGTAGGTCTAAAGTAGTAAATTTATTTTACGGTACTTAAAATTTAAGAATTAGAAACTATTTATCTGTAAGATGAGTTAAGCTAATTACTTATCCGATGTGATAGCAGAGAACAAAAACTCTCGGTTCATGCGGGCAATATTTTCTAAGGAAATTCCTTTTGGACATTCTATTTCACAGGCACCTGTATTGCTACAATTTCCAAATCCTTCTTCATCCATTTGTCGCACCATGTTTTGAACACGTTGTTTTGCTTCCACCTTCCCTTGAGGAAGTAAGGCATATTGAGAAACTTTTGCTCCAACAAATAACATGGCTGAACCATTTTTACACGTGGCAACACAGGCACCGCAGCCAATACAAGCAGCTGCTTCAAAAGCTTTATCTGCATCAGATTTTGGAATTGGAATAGCATTTGCATCCATTGTTTTTCCTGAGGTATTCACAGAAATAAAGCCACCAACTTGTTGAATTCTATCAAATGCACTTCGATCTACAATTAAATCTTTTATGATTGGAAATGCTGCAGATCTCCATGGCTCGATGTAAATATTTTCCCCATCTTTAAATTTTCGCATGTGTAATTGACACGTCGTAGTTCCAGTTTCTGGACCATGAGCACGCCCATTAATATAAAGAGAGCAAGAACCACAAATTCCTTCACGGCAGTCGTGGTCAAAAGCAACTGGCTCTTCTTTTTTAGTAAGAAGCTCTTCATTTAATTGATCCAGCATTTCTAAAAAAGAGCTATCTGTTGATACATTTTCCAAGGCATAAGATTTTAGTTCACCCTTTGCTTTCGAATTCTTTTGTCTCCAGATTTTTAATGTAATATTTATTGTTTTTGCTGCCATGTTTGTTGTTTTATTCAAAACAGTTTTTAATCTTATTTCGTTATCCAATACCAGAATTTCTTATGAAGCGCAGGAATTGCCATTCCCATAACAGGAACTAAAATTGCCGTAAAAATAAATGTCTTTAATAATTGAGGAAGTTCTTTAATTAAAGGAAAGATTAAGAAAAACATGAGATTGATAACTGGATAAACAAATAGCCAACTAATCAACATCATTTTCCACACTTTAGGTTTTTTATCCATTATTTATAGTTTCTATCAGCAATTTTAATAAATTCATAATTTAGTTCTTCTTTATGAAGAATTGCTTTTGTTACATCCATTCCTTGGTATTCCCAAGCAGCGACATGTTTGTATTTCTTATCATCTCTTAAGGTTTCACCTTCAGCATCTTGAAATTCTTCTCTAAAATGCCCACCACAGGACTCATTTCGTTCCAAAGCATCGATAGCCATTAATTGTCCTAATTCGATAAAATCTGCAACCCGCATGGCCTTTTCCAATTCAGAGTTCATTTCATCTGCAGCACCGGGAACATAGACATCAGCATAAAATTCAGTTCGTAAATTTCCAATTTCTTCAATTGCGTCCTTTAGGATTTTTTTGTTCCGTGCCATCCCAACTTTATTCCACATGATTAATCCCAAACGTTTATGAAAATGATCAACAGATTTACTTCCTTTTGCAGAAATTATTTTTTCAATACTTTCCTTCACTGAATTTTCTGCATCCAAAAATTCTTGCGTATCGGTAGAAATTTTACCTGTTCTAATTTCATCTGCCAAATAATTAGAAAGCGTATATGGAAGCACAAAATAACCATCTGCTAAACCTTGCATCAAGGCAGAAGCTCCTAATCTATTTGCTCCGTGATCAGAAAAATTAGCTTCGCCGGCAACAAAACATCCGGGAATTGTACTCTGAAGATTGTAGTCAACCCAAACACCTCCCATTGTATAATGCACAGCAGGATATATTTTCATTGGCGTCTCATAGGGATTTTCGTCTGTAATTTTTTCATACATCTTAAACAAATTTCCATACTTCTCAGCCAACCATTTCTTTCCTAATTCAGTTATTTTTTCACTTGATGGATTGTGATCTCCTTGAGAATAAGCTGCTTGCTTTCCTTTGGAAATAATTTCTGAGCTAAAGTCCAAATAAACCCCTTCATTCGTATCGTTAGCTTCAATTCCAAAACCTTCATCGCACCGTTCTTTTGCAGCTCTAGAAGCTACATCTCGGGGAACAAGATTTCCAAAAGCGGGATACCTTCTTTCCAAAAAGTAATCTCTTTCTTCTTCCACAATTTGTGTTGGTTTTAATTGTCCAGCTCGAATTGCTTCTGCATCCTCTTTTTTCTTTGGAACCCAAATTCTCCCGGAATTACGCAATGATTCCGACATCAATGTTAATTTTGATTGGTTAACGCCATGTACAGGGACACAAGTAGGGTGAATTTGAACGAAACAAGGATTTGCAAATTTCGCACCACGTTTATGAATTTTCCATGCTGCAGAAACATTGCTACCCATTGCATTTGTAGATAGAAAATAGACATTTCCATATCCACCGCTTGCAATTACAACAGCATGAGCAGCATGTCTTTCAATTTCTCCTGTTACTAAGTTTCTGGCAATTATTCCCCTGGCTTTTCCTTCAATTGTTACAATATCCATCATTTCATGACGGTTATACATTTCAACACGACCTAAGCCAATTTGGCGAGATAAGGCAGAATAGGCACCTAATAATAACTGTTGCCCAGTTTGTCCTGCCGCATAAAATGTTCGTTGAACTTGCGTGCCACCAAATGAGCGATTATCTAATAAACCTCCATATTCTCTTGCAAAAGGAACCCCTTGAGCCACACATTGATCGATAATATTTGTTGAAACTTCTGCTAAGCGATGCACATTTGCTTCACGAGCACGGTAATCTCCACCTTTTATAGTATCATAAAAAAGACGGTAAACAGAATCGCCATCATTTTGATAATTTTTCGCTGCGTTAATTCCACCTTGTGCGGCAATTGAATGCGCGCGTCTCGGTGAATCCTGAAAACAAAAGGCCTTAACATTATAGCCCATTTCTCCCAGAGATGCAGCAGCAGATGCTCCAGCTAAACCAGTTCCTACAACAATCACATCAATTTTAGGACGATTATTTGGAGCCACTAATTTCATATGGTTCTTATGCTCCGTCCACTTATTAGCTATCGGTCCTTCTGGAATTTTAGAATTTAACTTCGACATACTTTAAAATTTTCCTAGTTATTCAAATAAATTAAAATGGGAATAAGCGCAAAAAGAAGCGGAACAATTACTGCAAATCCTTTACCTAAATTTTTGATGATTGGAGTCCATTTGGCGTGATTAACTCCTAAAGTTTGAAATGACGAAGCGAAACCATGCCATAGGTGAAACCCTAAAACAAGCATCGAAAGAACATAAAAAAGAACTGCAAAAATTCCATTTGGGTTTGATTTACTAAAAAAGGTCATCACTACTTTATGAAGATCAATGTAGCCATCCGCAATTTTTACATTGGTGTTTTTGTAATAAATAGCAGTCCCTTTTTCCTCAAAAGTAGTAAGATCTCTCGGAATTGGCTGAATGCTTGGTACTTGTGTATAGTAAAAACTTTGACCTTTTGGGATATTCATTTCTTGTTTTGATTCAATTTTGTAAGTATGTAAAGGAATATCTTGTGTAAACTTCACTTTCCACCAAAAGTTAGCCATGTGGGTAGCAATAAAAACTAAGATTAAAGTCCCCAATACCGCCATGTATCGCGCTGGAGTAGAAGATGTTGGACCAGGATTATTAACAGCATAATTTACTGGTCGCGCTTTCTTATTTTGAATTGTTAAAATAAAACCATCAACAGCATGAAAGATAATAGAAATATATGTTAAATATGACAATATTTTTATTGCAGGATTGTGGGTCATGAAATAAGCATATTCATTAAAAGCCCTTCGACCCTCTTCACCATCGATGAATATTAGCTGTAAATTACCAAGTAAATGTCCGATTAAGAACGTGCACAAAAACAAACCGGTTAAAGCCATCCAATACTTCTTGGCAATCGATGATTTTAATATGGAAGAATTACTCATAAAAATAATCTTTATAAAAAGTCTACAAATTTACTCTTAAAGAACAAATAATTGCACCTTTAGTTCTTAATTTATAATTAATTTATATAAGAAAGCTGGCTCCCTTTTTCATCAACTGTAAGTTGAACATTAGCGCCAACAATAAGTGCTTGATTATCTGAAATGTGTCCAACAGGAAAATCGAAGCCAAGAGGGATTTTACGAAACTTGAAATGCTGTAAAACAATTTCTTCAATACTCATCCCAAAAGGAACTTCAGTATCTTGAATATCTGTCATACCGCCAATAACGAGCCCTTTAATTGCCTCAAAAACCCCAGCTTTTTTTAGTGTAAAAAGAATGCGATCTAACTGATAGTAATGCTCGGAGATATCTTCAATAAATAAAATTTTATCTTCAAAAAGATAAGAATCATTCGTTCCAAGTAAGCTATAAACAATACTTAGATTTCCTCCAATAAGCATTCCATTCGCTTTGCCATGGCAATTACTTTCGTTAAGTTTCGCAGAAATAGTATAATTAGTATTCTCTAGAGCAGAAAACAATGAGGTAAGTGCTTGATTAGAATTGCTTCCAAAATTAAAGGGCATTGTACCATGAATACTTTGTATACCAAGTTTGTTAAGTCGCTGATGAAACACTGTAATATCACTATATCCAACTAGCCATTTTGGTTCCCTCAACATATTTGCCCAATTCAATGAATCTAAAATGCGAACAGACCCGTAGCCACCTCGCGCGCAAAAAATAGCTTTTACCTCTTCATGATCTATTCCAAACTGAAGATCTGCACTTCGTTCTTCATCGCTACCTGAAAAATAGTTGTTTTTACCGTAGCAATTTTTTGAAATAATTACTTTATAACCTCTTTCTTCAATTTGTTTTTTTGCAACTAAAACTAGTTCTTTATCTATTGCTTTTGCTGGTGTACAAATATAAATGCTGTCGCCTTTTTTAAGATCAGGTGGTTTTATCATCTTTATTTTTTTGAAGCTAAAATTGCTATTGCTATTCTTAAATCATTAGCTGTGGTAACTTTAATATTTTCCTCTTCGCTTTCCACAAAAAAAAGTTTTTCACCCATTTGCTCTAACAAGCGAGCATCATCAGTAACTAAATCATGAAAAGGCTGTAAATATGCTTTTTTTAGAACTTCTGAATGAAAACATTGAGGTGTGTGAACTAATTTATAGTGATTTCTATCCAACGCTTCCGTTTTATTACCTGATAAAAACCTTACAGATTCTTTAATAGATAAAACAGGGATAACAGCAGAATTTTGCTGTAATGAATCAAAACAGAGTTTTAGTAGAGTTTGAGAAACAAAAGGGCGCACACCATCGTGAACCGCAATAAACTTTCCTGTGCATTTTTCGAGTGCATTTTGCACGGTATGAAATCGTTCTTCACCACCAATAACAATAGTATGAGGAATTTTGAAATTGTACTCAACTTGCAACTCCTGCCAATAGTTTACCCAATCTTTAGGAAGCGCTAGAATAATTTCAATAGTAGGATCAAATTCATAAAATAACTCAATTGTCTGCATGAGAAGTGGCTTATTTCCAAGAAGTATAAATTGCTTTGGAAAAGCACTTTTCATTCTTTTACCAAGTCCGCCAGCGGTAATGATTACAGATTTCTCTTGCATAGTTCAAAACTACTATTTTTCTAGATAATTTTATTTGTTTTTAAAACTTGCATCTTATTTTTTATTGTTTTTTGTTTTTTAGCATTAAAATGATATCTTTGTTCAGATAGTTATTATTATTATGAAATTTCTTTTCTTATATCTTGCTTTTTTTATTTGTGTTTTTGGGCTCAATGCTCAAAATACTATTAGTATAGAAATTCCAGGAACTAACACTGATATTTCTAGTCAAACTCATGAAGTAGAACTTACAAACTCTGATCCTATTGATGTATTATTTGATATTATTAATAATACTGGAGCAACCCACCAATGGAGAATTACACGAGATAAAATCAGTGTTCCAACTACTTGGTCAGATTTTTTATGTTGGGGACATTGTACTGACCAATTCGGGGGCACTTGTTATGCTGCAAATGTATCTAATCCATGGACTACGCCAGCAACTCCAAGTGTTTTGTTTGATGTAAACAATGGTGAATGTGGGAAATTAAAAGTTACTATAAATCCTGACGATTGGACAACTACTGGGCAAGCTCGATACAGATTTTATGTTTCAGATAATGGCACTAACTTTTCTGATTCTGTTGATTTAGTATTAAGTTATACAGCAGCTCTAAAACCAGTGAAAGAAGAAATTTCAGTAAATATTGGCCCTAATCCTGCTACAGATTACATACAAATAACCATGAATGGGGTAGAATCAGCCAACCTAAAGATTATGGATGCTTTAGGTACAACTATATCAAAAGAAGCAATTACTTCCAAAAAGAAAATCAATGTTTCAGATTTAAGAAATGGTGTTTATTTCGTTGTTATCGAGATTCCAGGATCAAAAACAATCACTCGAAAAGTGATTATCCGTCATTAAATGATTTCTCATTATTGTATTATTTCCGACAAACTTAATCGTCTAATTATAGACTATGTCAAAAAAGCGTAAAAACACCTCGCCCTCAGGTAAAAAAAAAGGGGGCATAAGCACACTTCTTATTAAAGTTTTTGAGCGAAAGCCAGGAGAGGAATTAACACATAAACAAGTTTGTGAACTTGTGGATGCTAGAGATCCTGCAACCCGTCAAATGGTGTTTGATTCTTTGAATAGATTAGTTGAAAGTTCTGTTTTAAAACGAACAAATCATTTTACTTTTTCCCTTGGAAAAAATAATTCTTTATTTGAAGGTATAATTCAATTAACGCAACGAGGATCTGGATTTGTTGTTTGTGAAGGAGAAGAAAAAGACATTTTTATCGCACCACAAAATATTGGTCAAGCTTTGAATGGCGATAGTGTAAAAGTCCGTGTATTTAAAAAAGGTCCAAAACGCGATGAGGGTGCAATTGTTGAAATAAAGGAAAGAGCAAGAACACAATTTGTAGGAACGCTCCAATTCAACCAAAAAGGCGCACTTTTGATTCCAGATAACAATCGTGTAAGTACAGAAATACAAATCACAAAAGAAAACTTGAATGGCGCCAGAGATGGGGAGAAAGTTCTTGTTAAAATTATTGCCTGGCCGAAATCTGCCGGGATTCCTTATGGAGAAGTAAGTTCTGTTATTGGTATTCCTGGAACGAATGACACTGAAATGCTATCGATTTTATACAATCAAGGCATTGATCCAATTTTTCCACAAGCTGTAATAAACGAAGCTGAATTTGTACCAATTAACTTAGATTCCAAAGAGATCGAAAGTCGCAGAGATTTTAGAGCTATTACAACTTTTACAATTGATCCTTTAGATGCGCGTGATTTTGATGATGCAATTTCATTTCGAAAATTGGACAATGGTCATTTTGAAATCGGTGTTCATATTGCAGATGTAAGCCACTATGTTAGACCAGGTTCAGCAATGGACACAGAGGCATTGCGGCGTTCAAATTCAGTTTACTTAGTTGACAGAGTTGTCCCGATGCTACCAGAGCAACTTTCAAATATTGCTTGTTCCTTGCGGCCAAATGAAGATAAATACACCTTCTCTGCTGTTTTTGAGATTGATACATCTGGAAAAGTATTTACTGAATGGTTCGGAAAAACAGCTATTCATTCGGATCGGCGCTTTACCTATGAAGAGGCACAAGAAATTATTGAGGGAAAAGAGGGTGATTTTAAGGAAGAAATTTTAATCATCGATAAAATCGCGAAAATTTTGCGAAAAGCACGCTTGAAACAAGGAGCTTTAAGTATTGAATCCGAAGAAATGCGCTTTAAATTAGACGAGAAAGGAAATCCAAAAGAAGTGCTTATAAAAACCTCAAAAGACGCTCACAAGTTGGTCGAGGAATTTATGCTTTTAGCAAATCGCCATGTTGCTACTTACCTTTCAAAACCCAAAAAAGGCAAGGATTTATTTCCAATGATCTACCGTGTGCATGATGTTCCGGATCCTGCAAAAATTCAATTATTTGCTGTTTTTATCGAGAAATTTGGATACAAATTAGATCTTCAAAATCCCGCTAAAATCGCACAAAATTTAAATGCATTATTTGAAGATGTGCGTTTCAAAAATGAATATTCACTAATTCAAACCATGGCAATTCGCTCCATGGCAAAAGCTGCTTATGATACTGTAAACATTGGACATTATGGTTTAGCTTTTCAATATTATTCTCATTTTACTTCGCCAATTCGACGTTATGCAGATTTAGTTGTTCATCGTATTTTACAAGAAGAATTAACGAATCAAAAACACCGTTACGGAAATGATTTAAGTGAAATTTGCAAAAAGATTTCTAAAAATGAACGCAAGGCATCTGAAGCAGAAAGAGAGTCAACAAAGTATTTCCAAACTCTATTTGTTTTAGATCATATTGGAGAAGTTTTCTCGGGAACTATTTCCGGAATTGCAGAACACGGAATGTTTGTTCGAATGGATGAAAATCACTGTGAAGGAATGGTCGCAATGCTAGATATCCCAGGAGATCGCTTTTATTTTGATATGGAAAAGTTTAGGATCGTCGGAGCAAAAACAAAGAAAGAATACAATTTTGGAGATAAAGTTCAAGTGTTGGTTCAGCAAGTAAATCCCCGAAAACGCCAAATAGATTTAGAGTTAGTGCCTGCACCCTGAATGAAAATAATACAGCTGTAAAATAATTTTTACCTTTGAATATGTCAAAATATGTTTTAGTCACGGGTGGAGCTGGTTACATTGGATCTCATACAGTTGTGGCGCTAGTAGAAAATGGTTATACCCCCATAATTTTAGATGATTTTAGAAATGCTAATCGTATTGTGCTAGAAGGCTTGACTAAAATTCTTGGTTTTCTTCCTGAAATTATTGAGGTAGATGTTTGTGATGACAAGGCCCTTCGTGCAATTTTCCAAAAATATTCTTTTGAGGGAATTATTCATTTTGCAGCCTATAAAGCCGTTGGAGAATCCGTTCAAACTCCCTTAAAATACTACCAAAACAATCTTTCTGGTTTAATCAATATACTTAATAAAATGCTTGAGTTTGGTGTAAAAAACCTTGTTTTTTCGTCGTCTTGTACTGTATATGGTGAACCTAAGAAGATAAAAGAGGTGTCGGAGGACAGCCCAAAAAACCTTCCGTCTTCGCCTTATGGTTATACAAAATGGATTGGCGAGCAAATAATGGAAGACACTTTTCTTGCACATCCTGAATTATGTTTAATTAATTTGCGCTATTTTAATCCAGTTGGAGCCCATAAAAGTTCATTTATTGGAGAATTTCCTCTTGGTAAACCAAGTAATTTACTGCCATTTGTTACACAAACTGCTGTAGGCAAACAGGATTTCTTAACTGTCTTCGGAAATGATTATCCAACGCGAGATGGAACCTGTATAAGAGACTATATTCATGTTATGGATTTAGCAGAGGCACATGTTAAAGCGCTTGCTTTTTTAGAAGACCATAAAAAAGGTTGTCTTGAAGCTGTAAACATTGGAACGGGAAAAGGCACAAGCGTTTTAGAAATAATTTCCTGTTTTGAAGAAGTGTCAAAGTGTAAATTAAATTGGTCATTTGGTCCGAAACGGGAAGGTGATGTTGTAGAGATTTTTGCAAATTGTGATAAAGCTTCAAATCTATTAGGATGGAAATCAAAACTATCTATAAATGATGCCGTTATTGATGCTTGGAAATGGGAGCTGTTTCTTTCTGAAAAATAAATTAATTTTAGAGCATGATAATTGACACCCACGCACATCTTTATGCAGAGGAATTTTCTGAGGATCAAACAGAAGTTTTTACTCGTGCTGTAGCTGCAGGCGTACATTATTTTTTACTCCCAAATATTAATAGTGAAAGTATTCCTCTCATGGAAAAACTGATGAAGGAGCAAAAAAATACAATTCCAATGATGGGATTACATCCTTCTTATGTGAAAGAAAATTGGATGGAGGAACTAAAAATAATAGAAACTCACTTATTCAAAAATCCAAGTAAATATTGTGCAGTAGGTGAAATTGGAATGGACTTATTTTGGGATAAAACGTTTATTGAAGCACAAAAAATAGTTTTTCGAACACAAATTTCTTGGGCTAAAAAATTAAAATTGCCAATAGCCATTCATGCTCGAGATGCATTTGATGAGATTTTTGAAATTCTTGACGAAGAAAATGATGAAACGCTAAAAGGAGTTTTTCATTGCTTTACAGGAAATTTGGAACAGGCAAATAAAATTTTAGACTACGGAGGATTTAAGTTAGGTATAGGTGGAGTAATTACGTATAAAAATTCTGGCTTAACAGAGGTCTTAAATTCTGTAGAGTTGAAACACCTCGTTGTAGAAACAGATGCCCCATATCTTTCACCTGCACCTTTTAGAGGAAAGCGAAATGAAAGCGCCTATTTATCATACATTATTGAAAAAATCTCAGGAATTTACAATCTTTCAGACGCCATAATTGCAGAAGTCACTTCTCAAAATGCAATAGAACTATTTCAACTTGAAAAATTTAAAAGCAACTAACTATGCGTACTATTTTATTAATTTATACAGGTGGCACCATTGGAATGATTAAAGATCCACAAAGTGGAGAATTACGTAGTTTCGATTTCGCATATGTCTATGATCATATTCCTGAACTAGCACGGCTAAATATTAACTTAAAAAGCATCAGTTTCCCTAAGCCAATAGATTCCTCAGAAATAACGCAAGAACATTGGAAGAACTTAGCTCAAATTATTGTTGAAAACTATGAAGTATATGATGGATTTGTAGTGCTTCATGGTTCCGATACAATGGCTTTTACTTCTTCCGCCTTAAGTTTCATGCTTCAGGGCTTAAAAAAACCAATTATTTTCACGGGGTCACAATTACCAATAGGAACAATACGGACAGACGGTAAAGAGAATTTAATAACTGCAATAGAAATTGCAGCAGCTTTTGACGAGAAAACTGGCGAAGCAATAGTACAAGAAGTTGCTGTATATTTTGAATACTCCCTTTACAGAGGTAATCGTTGCTCAAAAATTTCTGCAAACCAATTTGAGGCCTTTGAATCACCTAATTATCCTAGTTTAGCAGTTGCAGGTGTGAATATAGAATACCTTAAAGATCGACTTTTTAGAACCAAAAAAAGTACCTTAACTGTTCAAAGTTCCTTTTCAAATCAAATTGCATTAATAAAATTATTTCCAGGAATTCCTTTTGAGTTATACAAAGATTTATTTAATATTAACAATACAAAAGCTGTTGTAATAGAAACTTATGGCACAGGGAATGCTCCAAGCTCTGCTATTTTACAAGCACTTATTTCTTCATATATTTCAAATGGTGGATTGGTTTTAAATGTCACGCAATGTAGTTCAGGATCTGTCAAACATGGCGCATACCAAACAAGTGCGTTCTTCCAAAAAGTGGGTGTTATTTCTGCGAATGATTTAACAACCGAGGCTGCATTAACAAAACTTCAATATTTATATGGGCAGAATTTATCAATAGATGAGGTAAAAAAACAAGTAACTACCTCTTTAGTTGGTGAAATGCTTGATTAAGTAAGTTCTTTTATTCCTCCATCTTCTACTTTTATTATCCTTCCTGGAAATTTTTGAACCATTTGCATATCATGTGTTGCCATTAAAATTGCGGTTTTTTCTTCCTTTGCTACAGCAATTAGCAAGTTCATAATTTCTTCTGATGTTTCGGGATCTAAATTTCCAGTTGGTTCATCTGCCAAAATTAATTTTGGGGAATTTAGAAGTGCTCTTGCTATTGAAACACGCTGTTGCTCTCCTCCTGATAAGGCATTTGGATAATCATTTGCTTTTTGTTCAATGCCGACTAATTGCAAACAACTTAAAGCACGTTTATGTACCAAATC
>ENA-UOYL01000303-UOYL01000303.1-marine-metagenome-genome-assembly--contig:-NODE-303-length-17977-cov-4.114525_pt1 | contig 17977 bp, 27 predicted proteins | sample MGYA00238173_ERZ767189 | MGnify/ENA primary metagenome ERZ767189 (study PRJEB28943, sample SAMN06267163) | marine metagenome | isolation source: Columbia River Estuary | place: USA:Columbia River Estuary... | reverse complement strand
GTGCTCGACGGTGCAGTTGCAGTATTCGACTCGGTTGCTGGTGTAGAGCCACAGACCGAAACCGTGTGGCGCCAAGCAAACAAGTACAAAGTTCCTCGTATGTGCTTCATCAACAAGATGGACCGCACGGGTGCAAACTTCTACCGCACACTTGACATGATCAAGGACCGTTTGCAGGCAGTTCCTGCCGTATTGCAGCTTCCTTATGGTGGCGAGGCCGAATTCAAGGGCCTGATCGACATCGTGAAGATGAAGGCTGTTCTTTGGGATGGCGACGAAAAAGACTCAACGTATGCAGACGTAGAAATTCCTGCCGAGTACATGGAAAAGGCAAAGCAGTTCCGAGCCGAGTTGCTCGACATTGTTGCGAGCGAAGACGAAGTACTCATGGAGAAATACCTTGAATCGGGCGATCTTGACGAAGCCGAATTGCGCGCCGGTATCCGCAAGGGAACTCTTGCATTCTCATTCGTTCCAATTTTGTGTGGTTCAGCATTTAAGAACAAGGGCGTGCAGCAAATGCTCGACGCTGTTGTTGACTACATGCCGAGCCCGCTCGACATTCCAGACACCGAAGGCCTCAAGCCAGACAGCGATGAAGTGTTGACTCGTAAGCCAGACGACGCAGCGCCATTCTCGGCACTTGCATTCAAAATCGTTGCTGACCCATTCGGTCGCCTTACCTACTTCCGCGTGTACTCAGGAAAAATTTCGAAGGGTGAAGAGTGCTATAACTCCACCAAAGAAAAGCGTGAGCGCATTGGTCGCTTGCTCTTGATGCACGCAAACCAACGCGAAGACATCGACACCGCATACGCAGGTGACATTGTTGCCGGACTTGGTTTCAAGGAAGTCACCACTGGTGACACCTTGTGTGATCGCAGCAACGCAATCATCTTGGAGCGCATGGAGTTCCCAGAGCCAGTTATTCACGTAGCGATCGAACCAAAGACAAAGGCCGACCAAGACAAGTTGGGCAAAGCGCTCAAGTCACTGTCTGACGAAGACCCAACCTTCCGTGTTCGCACCGACGAAGAAACTGCTCAAACCGTTATTTCGGGAATGGGTGAGTTGCACCTTGAAGTTCTTGTAGACCGCATGCAACGCGAATTCGGCGTGGATGCAACTGTTGGTAAGCCACAAGTTGCGTACCGCGAAACCATCACCAAGAAGGTGGAGTCGGTGGAATACCGACACATCAAGCAGTCGGGTGGTTCGGGTCAGTTCGCAGTTGTCAAGATCACTGTCGAGCCAAGCGGCGTCGGCGGTGGCTACATCTTCGAAGACGACATCACTGGTGGTCGTATTCCTCGCGAATACATTCAGCCAACCAACCAAGGAATTCAGTCAGCGCTCGACAACGGCGTGCTTGCTGGTTACCCAACAGTGGACGTGAAAGTGTCACTTGTTGACGGTCAGTACCACGACGTTGACTCCAGCGAAATGGCGTTCAAAATTGCCGGCCAAATGGCGTTCCGCAAGGCAGCCCAGGCAGCAGGCCCAATCATCCTCGAGCCAATCATGGCGGTTGAAGTAGTGACCCCAGATGACTACATGGGTGACGTAATGGGCGACTTGTCCAGCCGCCGTGGCCGTATTGAGGGCATGGAAGCCAATGGCAACGCGCAGAACATTAAGGCGCAGGTTCCGCTTTCGGAAATGTTCGGATACAGTACAGATCTGCGTTCGCGCACACAGGGTCGTGCAACCTACTCGATGCAGTTTCACAGCTATCAGCAGGTGCCGGCAGTTGTTGCAGAAGAAATTATCAAGCGCGTGCGTGGCGAATAGCTAACACGAGCATCACGATTTACATAACCAAAGAACAAATTCAGAGAAAAGAACACAAGGAGTAGCAATGTCAAAGGCAAAATTCGAGCGCAATAAGCCACACGTCAACATCGGAACCATGGGTCACATTGACCACGGTAAAACCACGTTGACTGCAGCCATCTCTGCCACATTGGCAAAAAAGGGTTTGGCTGAAGTAACCGCTTTTGATCAGATCGACAAGGCGCCAGAAGAGAAGGCTCGTGGTATCACGATCTCGATCGCGCACATCGAATACGAGTCAGAGAAGCGCCACTACGCACACGTTGACATGCCAGGTCACGCTGACTACATCAAGAACATGATCACTGGTGCTGCTCAGGTTGACGGCGCGATCCTCGTGGTTGCTGCAACTGACGGCCCAATGCCACAGACTCGTGAGCACGTGTTGCTCGCACGCCAAGTAGGCGTTCCATACATCGTTGTTGCTTTGAACAAGGCAGACATGGTGGAAGACGAAGAGCTCCTCGAACTCGTTGAAATCGAAGTTCGCGACTTGCTCAACGCATACGAGTTCCCTGGCGACACCGCTCCAGTAGTTCGCGTGTCAGCATTGAAGGCACTCCAAGGTGATGAAGCAGCACAAGAGCAGGTCATGAACTTGATCCGCGCATGTGACGATGCAATTCCAGAGCCAAAGCGTGAACTTGACAAGCCATTCCTTATGCCAATTGAAGACGTGTTCACGATCACTGGTCGTGGAACCGTTGTAACCGGCAAGGTTGAGCAGGGCAAGGTCCACACTGGTGACGACATCGAAATCGTTGGTCTCCGTGACACACAGAAGACCACGTGCACAGGTGTTGAAATGTTCCGCAAGTTGCTCGACGAAGGTCAAGCAGGCGACAACATTGGTGCACTTCTTCGCGGTACCAAGAAGGAAGATGTTGAGCGTGGCCAGGTGCTTTGTGCTCCAGGTTCAATCACACCTCACACCAACTTCGAAGGTCAGGTGTACGTGTTGACGAAGGAAGAAGGCGGCCGTCACAAGCCATTCTTCAACAACTATCGTCCACAGTTCTTCTTCCGCACCACCGACGTAACCGGAACCGTTGAGTTGCCAAAGGGCACCGAAATGGTGATGCCTGGTGACAACGTGATGATGACCGTGGAATTGGGCAAGCCAATCGCCATGGACGAAGGTCTTCGTTTCGCAATCCGTGAAGGTGGCCGCACCGTAGGTGCAGGTCGCGTAGTCAAGATCCTCAAATAACGAACTGACTGGCTGAACTTCATGGCATCAAGCATCCGCATCCGTCTCAAGGCATTCGATCATCAGATCATCGACGAGTCTTCAAAGAAGATCGTCGAGACTGTTGCTCGTACCAACGCGACAGTGCGCGGTCCGATTCCGTTACCTACGGACAACCACCGTTACACGGTGATCCGTGGGCCACACGTTGACAAAGACTCCCGTGAGCATTTTGAAATGCGCATTCACAAGCGTCTTATCGACATCGTGGAACCAAACGCGAAGACCATTGACAGCCTCCAGCGCATTGAACTGCCTGCTGGCGTTGACATCGAAATCAAGCTGCAGAACAGTTAGTTCCAGTCCTTCACAGGCGATAAACGCCCTTCAATTAGGGTGCGTAGTACATGGTTAACCGAAAGGTTGCAGTGCTGCGGGCAGATGCGTCCAGCTCTATTGGGGTTGGACACGTCATGCGATCACTTTCGCTTGGTGAAGCATTAATCGACGAAGGTTTTGGCGTCGAGCTCGTTTCTTTCGAGCTCGCGCCAAGTCTTCAGTCACTCGCGACATCGTGTGGCGTTGAAGTGGTTGAGCTTTCATGTGCTCCCCGGTCTAGTGAAGATGCACAATTTGTTCTCACTCGTAATACCGACATTGTTGTCGTTGATGGCTACGAATTTTCGCGCGAGTTTTTCGCTTCTCTTGAACTAAGCGACACGTTTTTTGCTGTCATTGACGACAATGCAGAGACGAATGCACTCTCACCGAATGCGGTAATCAATCAGAATCCACATGCTGCTGCGTCAATGTATGCACACATGAAGGGCAATCCGAAACTGTTACTTGGTTTGCAATATGCAATGGTGCGCAAAGAAGTGCGCGAAGTTGCTGCACTGCATTTGCCAACTCGCGAAGGCGAAGTGTTTGTTGCAATGGGTGGCGCGGACTTCCTTGGGCTTACAGCGCCAATCGTTGAGGCAATAACTGAAACCGGTTTACAGATACGCGTTGCAGTTGGTCATGCCAACACGCAACGAGAGCACGTTCATAAGTTGGCAGACCAACACGGCCATGTAACTCTGATTGAGCAACAGGATTATGTATCGAGTTTGGCCAGTGCTCACGTTGCCGTGCTTGCTGCTGGGTCGTCATTGTGGGAAGCATGTGCTGTTGGCACACCATCAATTGGTTTAGTGGTCGCCGACAATCAAGTTGCTTCGGCGAACGCTGCAGCAAAACTTGGTTTCACGCGCGTAATCGATTGTCGAAAGTCATTCAGTGTTGAAGTAGTGAAACGTGAAATTGAAGCGTGCATTTTGGGCGGAACTTCTGCGATGCGCGGGGCTGCCTTAAGCATTGGTATCGCTGGCGGTGCCAGCAAGGTGGCGAGTGAACTTGGGGCAATTGCATGATTGTGGCAATCGAGCGAATTTCGCACAGTGACAAAGCATCGCTTCGGCAATGGAGAAATGACCCTGCTGTGTCGAAGTGGATGTACACGAACCACGAGATTGGCGAAGCAGAACACCATGCGTGGTTTGACAACATGCTTATTGATGCCTCGAAGGTGTATTGGAAAATCGTTGTAGATGGCATTGCGGTAGGCGCAATTTTCCTTACATCGATTTCAGACCAGGGAAGCACGTGTGAGTGGGGCATGTACTTGGCTGATGTGGATATGCGTGGAAAAGGTGTCGCACAGGCGGCATGTGCGCTGTCATTTCGCCATGCCTTTACTGATTTGGGTATGAAAGTAGTGAAGTGCGAAGCCGTTGCACAGAACGAAGATGCAATCGGGCTGTATGAAAGTGTTGGCTACGTGCGAACTGGAGTGCAAGCACCTGCTGTGAAGCGCGGTGACGAAATGTTGTCGGTAGTTACACTTGAACTGACGCGCGATTCATGGAATGTGCGCGAGCCACAATTACTGCAGAAACTTCATGAAAAGGAGGTGAACATCAATGGGTAAGCCTGTGTATGTCATCGCCGAACTGTCTGCAAATCATGGAGGCAGCAAGGCACGAGCACTTGAAGTCATTCATGCTGCTTCTGAAGCCGGCGCCGATGCTGTGAAGTTTCAGCACTACACGGCAGAGACCATTACGGTTCGCTCCGATCACCCCGACTTCAAAGTGAGTGGCGGAACACTCTGGGATGGTCGTCAACTTGCTGACTTGTATGCCGAAGCAATGACGCCATGGGAATGGACGGGCGATCTTGTTGCTGAAGCAAACAAACTAGGCATCGATTGGTTATCAAGCCCATTTGATAACACTGCAGTCGATTTCCTCGAGCAGTTCAACATTGCAACATACAAAATTGCATCGTTCGAGCTCGTTGACCTTCCACTCATTCGTTATGTTGCGTCAAAAGGCAAACCGATGATCATGTCAACGGGGATGTCGACGTTGGACGAAATTGATGCTGCGGTGAAAGCGGCTCAGGGCGCAGGTGCACCGCAAGTTTCGGTACTTCGCTGCAACTCCACGTATCCGGCAAATAGTTCTGAAATGGATTTGGCCGCGATTCCAGCGATGATTGCAAAGTGGGGAATTCCGGTTGGTCTTTCCGATCACACCATGACTTCAGTGACTGCGATTAGCGCGGTTGCTCTTGGAGCAACGATTATTGAAAAGCACATCACCATGCGGCGAAGCGACGGTGGACCAGACGGAGCTTTCTCACTTGAGCCTGCTGAGTTCGCTGCGATGATTCGAGATATCCGTGAAGCAACGAGCGCATTGGGCACAGCACGGTTTGGCCCATCACCATCAGAAGTAAACAGCCTGAAGTTTCGCCGTTCGTTGCGCGCAGTAAGTGCGATCAGCGCAGGCGAGGCAATTACTGAACACAATGTTCGGTCGGTGCGTCCTGCAGGTGGATTGCCACCAGATGACTTCTCACGAGTGTCGGGAATGAAAGCAACTCGCGATATTGCTGTTGGTGATCCAATCACCAACGATCTGTTGAACTAACTGCTACAGATCTGGCTGTTCGTGCAGTACACACTGCATTAAGGCAACATCTAGCCAGCGGCCAAACTTGCGGCCAATTTCGCGTTCAACGCCCACCAACGTAAAGCCACATGAATCATGTAACCCGCGTGAAGCCAAGCTTGATGCTTCGATGCGAGCCATCACGGCATGAAAACCGGAGTCTGCGGCTTGTTGCAGCAAGTTGGTCAGAATCAATCTGCCAATTCCCGAACGAGCAAGATTTCGTTTTACGTAGACAGAGTTTTCCACTGATGTTTTGTAGGCAGCGCGATCGCGGTATTCGCTCAGCGCTCCAAACCCAACTACGCAATCGGATTCGTCTACTGCAACGATTGCAGAAAATGCGCCGCTGCGGGCACTGATCCATGCTTCTTGCGCTTCAAGGGTGCGAGGCACAAGATCAAATGTTGAAGTCTCAAATTGCACTTCGTGGTTATAGATTTCCAAAATTGCAGCAGAGTCGGCAACGGTCGCGCGGCGAATTTTGATTGAAGATTGCGATGCCGACACATGGGCGAACTTAGCGGTTTGAGACCATGAGAACGAGTGATTTCAAGAATTGGTAAAGAAAGCGTGCATCTGCTGGCTGGCAGTGGCAATTCTGCGATAGAACAAAGCCATGACTAGTTGGATGACTCCCTCGCCAGAAGACAATGAATTTGGCTCACCATTGCCGCCACCACAAGCCCCCGTTTTTCACGGCGCTGCAAGTAAGCCGCGACGTCGCGCACTCGGTGTGTTGCTGACATTGGTCGTTGGATTTGTCGGTGGACTTGTTGGAACGCAAGCATCAAACAATTGGGATCTGTCATTTGGGTCTGGCTCTTCGGTTCAATCGTCAAACTCACCACTTGTTACTAGTGAGGTAAGTCCTGACGATGCAAGTGTGGGCGACACAGTAATTGCACAAGTTGCCAATGCAATGTCCGACAGTGTGGTCACTATTTCAAGTTCAATTGATGACGGAATGACAACAGGCGAAGGCACCGGTACTGGAGTGGTACTTACTGCTGACGGCGAGATTTTGACCAATGCACACGTTGTTGCCGATGCAACTGAAGTGACTGTTCGATTTGCTGGTGAAACGGAACCGCGCCTTGCCAAGGTGTTGGCTTCTGACCCTGGCAACGATCTTGCATTGTTAAAAATTGATGCAACAGATTTAAAGCCTGCAGTATTTGCTCAACCAGGAACAATTCGCATTGGCGATGGCGTGATTGCAATTGGTTACGCACTCGACCTTGACGGTGGACCAACGGTGACTTCGGGAATTGTTTCTGCACTCAAGCGAACGATCATCACTGAGTCGGGTGCGTTGAACGGTCTCATTCAAACTGATGCCGCAATTTCCTCGGGTAACTCGGGTGGGCCATTGGTCAACTTCCGAGGCGAAGTGGTCGGCATCAATACGGCAGTGGCTCGCAGTGATGCCAACTCGGCTGCCAACAATGTGGGCTTTTCCATCGCCGTTGACGAAATCGTGCCAGTCCTCGAGCAACTCCGCAGCCAGGCCGGTGGCCAGGTTCGCGAAGAGGGCTTTTTGGGGGTCGGTTTGGCCGCCCGAACCGATGGCGGCCAGGGGGCAATTATCTCCAGCGTGCAGCCAAATTCCCCTGCAAGCCTTGCTGGCATTAGAGAAAATGACATTGTGCTGTCGGTTGACGGCGAGCCAATTGACGGCCAGGCCGGTTTGGTGGCAGCCATTCGCGACGCCAGCCCTGGCCAAACGGTGGAAATTGAGCTTCTGCGAGACGGCAAGCGGATGACCGTAAAGGCCAAATTGGTGGCCCGAACCGGCGACTGAATCGACCCTTCGGACAAGCCCGAAACCCTTGTTTTGGGCGTTGGGAAGCCTGAATTCACGCCGATAGAGTTGCAAGTCCGCATTAGCGATATGTCCGACATCCAGTCGGAAAGATCGTCAAAGTTTGAGGCGTCACAATCGACGTCTGCAAGAGCCCCGCAAGGGGGACATTGCAGCACCACTGTTTTCGGTGCTCCGCCGGCTTTTGCCGAGCGGAGCATTTGCGTGAACGGCGTTGTTTAAACAATGCAACACAAACACATCGAACTACACGAACGAGAAAAGGGTCGCCGTTATGGCACAAAAAGCAATCGTCGGCGAGAAGGTCGGCATGACACAGATTTGGGGAGATGACCAGCGCATCATTCCCGTAACTGTGCTGCGTGTCGAACCAGCCCGTGTGGTCCAAGTTAAGACCGGTGAGCGTGACGGCTATGCAGCCTTGCAAGTCACATACGGTCAAAAGGATCCAAAGAAACTAACCAAGGCCGAGTCTGGCCACTTCGCAAAGGCCAGCGTTGCTGCAGGCCGTCGACTTGTTGAGCTTCGTCTCGAATCAGTTGATGGCTTCACCGTTGGACAAGAAATCACCGTTGACACTCTCGTCGCAGGCGAGCGTGTTGACGTCACTGCGGTAAGTCGCGGTAAAGGTTTCGCAGGTGGAATGAAGCGCCACAACTTTGCTGGTCAAGGAGCGAGTCACGGTAACCACAAGCACCATCGTGCGCCTGGTTCTATCGGTTCATGCTCATTCCCTGGTCGTGTATTCAAGGGCTTGCGCATGGCTGGCCACATGGGTCACGCACAAACCACCACATTGAATCTTGAAGTTGTACAAGCCGACCTCGAGCGCGGACTGCTGTTGGTTAAGGGTTCAGTTCCTGGTCCAAACGGCGGCGTCGTAATCGTGCGCAACGCGGTGAAGGGAAAGTAACGCGATGGCAACTGCAAAACCAGTAAAGAAAGCTGCAAAGAAAGCAGCACCAAAAGCGGCAGCTGAAAAAACCGGCTCGGCAAATTTGCCAGCAGAGTATTTCGGTATCGAGCCAAACATTCCAGTAATGCACCAAGTGGTTACTGCACAGTTGGCTCACCGTCGTTCGGGTACACAGAGCACGAAGACACGTTCCGAAGTTCGCGGTGGCGGTAAGAAGCCATTCGGACAAAAGGGAACGGGTGGCGCTCGTCAAGGTTCAATTCGTGCACCACACTTCAGTGGTGGTGGTATTGCACTCGGACCTAAGCCACGTAAGTACACACAACGCACACCAAAGAAAATGATTGCGTTGGCACTTCGTTCAGCATTGTCAGATCGTGCACTCGAAGGCAAAGTAGTTGTTGTTGACAAGTTCAGTTTTGACAAGCCAAGCACCAAGGACGCAACGTTGTTGTTGAATTCACTTGGACTCGACGGCAAGATCATGATCGTTGTTGATCGCGATGATGAAGTCGCCAGCAAGTCATTCCGTAACTTGACCAACGTTCAGGTGGTAATCACACCAGAACTCAATGCGTACGACATTCTCTGCAATGACTGGCTCGTGTTTACAACAGCGAGCCTGCCGAAGGTCAAGGAGGCCGCAAAGTGAAAGACCCACGCGACATCATCCTTCGCCCGATCATTTCGGAGAAGAGCTATTCATTGATGGATAAGGGAACGTACACATTTGAAGTACACCCAGATTCCAGCAAGCCAGAAATTTGTGACGCAGTCGAAGCCATTTGGAATGTCAAGGTTCGTCGCGTTAACACTCTCAACCGTCGTGGCAAGATGCGCCAAACTCGCGGAACAAACCGCTTTGGTCAGCGTCCAAACACCAAACGGGCCATCGTCACTCTTGAAGCGGGAAATGAAATCCCGTTGTTCGAGAACTAGAGCGAGCTGAAAGAGACGAACAATGGGAATTCGCAAACGTAAACCAACGAGTGCCGGTCGCCGTTTTCAAACGGTGTCCGACTTCGCTGACATCACCAAGAGCACGCCTGAAAAGTCGTTGCTTGCAAAGAAGACTTCTGCCGGTGGTCGCAACGTCTATGGCCGCGTAACTTCGCGTCACCAAGGTGGCGGACACAAGCAGCAGTACCGCATCATCGACTTCAAGCGCAACTACGACCAGTTCGAAGCCAAGGTTGCAGCAATTGAATACGATCCAAACCGCACCTGCCGCATTGCACTATTGCATTACGCCGACGGATCAAAGGCATACATCCTTGCTCCGAAGGGTCTTGAAGTGGGCATGCGTGTTCAGAGCGGACCAAAGGCAGACATCAAAGTTGGCAACGCGTTGCCACTTCGTTACTTGCCTGTAGGTACCGTCATTCACAACATCGAATTGCGCCCTGGTCAGGGTGGCAAAGTTGGTCGTTCAGCAGGAATGGCTGTGCAGCTCGTCGCAAAAGAAGGCGACTTCGCAACATTGCGTATGCCAAGTACTGAAATGCGTCGCGTTCCAATCGATTGCCGTGCAACTATCGGCGAAGTTGGAAACGCAGAGCACGAACTCATCAAGATCGGTAAAGCCGGACGTAACCGTTGGAAGGGCGTTCGCCCACAATCACGCGGTGTTGTAATGAACCCTGTCGATCACCCTCACGGTGGTGGTGAAGGTAAGACATCCGGTGGACGTCACCCAGTTTCTCCTTGGGGTAAGCCAGAGCGTCGTACCCGTAACAAGAATAAGTCATCACAACAACTCATTGTTCGTCGTCGTCGTTCAGGAAAGGGCCGGGCATAACACATGACTCGTAGTTTGAAGAAAGGCGCATTCGTTGATGAGCACTTGCTCAAGAAACTGGATGCCATGAACGAAAGCGGCGAGCGCAAGGTCATCAAGACCTGGTCACGTCGCAGCACGATCATTCCTGACATGATCGGCCACACCTTTGCCGTCCATGATGGTCGCAAGCACGTACCTGTTTACGTCAGCGAATCAATGGTTGGCCACAAGTTGGGCGAGTTCTCACCAACTCGCACCTTTAAGTTCCACGCAGCACAAGAAAAAGCTGCAGCAGGGCAGAAGTAAGCCATGACCGGTCCAAAACTCAACGAAGCAACCAACAAGGTTGGAGTATCTAGCGGTACTCGCGCGAAGGCAATGAATGTCCGCATGTCGGCTTCAAAGATTCGTGTTGTACTGAACCACGTTCGTGGTCTTGAAGTGCAGGAAGCCGACAGCTTGCTGTCGCTCATCCAGCGCGACTCGGCACATGACATTCGCAAGTTGCTCGCATCGGCAGTAGCCAATGCAGTAAACAACGATTCAAAAGTTGCAGAAGACCTCTACATCAAGGCGTGCTTTGTTGATGAAGGTCCAACGATGAAGCGTTTCCGTCCACGTGCAAAGGGTCGTGCTGCTCAAATCTTGAAGCGCACCTCACACATCACCATTGTGGTCGAAACAATGACCGACAAAATGTTGGCTATTCGTGCACAAAGCGCCGAGGCAAAGGGTGGCACCAAGGTTGTCAGCCGTTCAGCACGTGTTGCAGCAAGTCGTGCACGCGCAGCGAAGCCTGATGCTGACGATTCACAAGACTCAACTGACAGCACCAACGAATCTGGTGAGGAGAACTGATGGGCCAGAAGATCAATCCGTACGGTTTCCGACTGGGAATCACCACCGACTGGAAGAGTCGTTGGTTCAGCCAGAAGGAATACCGTCATTACCTCACAGAGGACTGGAAGATCCGTGACTATCTCACGGTGCAGCTCGCCGATGCAGCAGTAAGCCGCATTGAAATTGAGCGCACACGAGACAAGCTCCGCATCGACATTCACACTGCTCGTCCGGGCATCGTGATTGGTCGTAAGGGTCAAAAAGCCGACGAACTACGCGCAGGTCTTACCGCGATGACCGGTAACAACAAAGTGCAGTTGAACATCACCGAAATCAAGCAAGCCGAACTCGATGCCGCACTTGTGGCACAGGGTGTTGCTGACCAGTTGTTGAACCGTATTGCTTTCCGTCGCGCCATGAAGCGTGCTGTGCAGAACGCACAGAAGTACGGCGCAGAAGGAATTCGAATTCAGTGTTCAGGTCGTCTTGGTGGAGCAGAAATGTGCCGCACTGAGTGGTACCGCGAAGGTCGTGTTCCATTGCACACATTGCGTGCAGACATCGATTACGGATTCCGTGAAGCAGCAACTTCAGCAGGACGCATTGGCGTAAAGGTGTGGTTGTACAAGGGCGAAATCCTTCCGTACAAGAGCCCTAACGACGATCGCATTGCTCGCGAAGCAGCGATGGCAGTTGGTCAAACATCTGGACATTCGGATGCCACGTTGAAGGTTGTTACTTCAGCAGGCCCGCGTGTTGCAGACATTGCTGACACCGAAATCGTTCCATTGGTGAAGGAAGCTGATCCAGAGTTCGAGCGCTTGTTGGCGGAAGAAGAAGACATCCAACGTCGAATCGTGGAAACCCACGAGACACCGAAGTTTGGTCGGGAGTAAACCATGTTGTCACCTCGCAAAGTAAAACACCGTAAGCATCACCGTGGTCGTATGACCGGTGTGTCAAAGGGTGGAAACGAACTCGCTTTCGGTGAGTACGGCATTCAGGCTCTTGAACCAGGCTGGATCACCGCACGCCAAATCGAAGCAGCACGTATTGCCATGACCCGTCACATCAAGCGTGGTGGAAAAGTGTGGATCAACATTTTCCCTGACAAGTCAGTGACCAAGAAGCCAGCTGAAACCCGCATGGGTTCCGGAAAAGGAAACCCAGAATTGTGGGTTGCCGTGGTGAAGCCAGGTCGCATCATGTTCGAACTGTCGTATCCAAACGCAGCAACTGCGCACCAAGCGCTTGATCGCGCAGTGCAAAAGCTGCCAATCAAGGCCCGCGTCGTAAGCCGCGAGGAGGCAATCTGACATGGCACGTGAACTAGCCGATCTCCGCGACATGGATCTCGCCACCTTGGTGGACGAACTCCGCAAGTCAAAGCAAGAAGCTCTCAACCTTCGTTTCCGTCACGCGACGGGTCAACTCGACAACACAGCCGAGTTGGGCGCAGTGAAGAAGCAAATTGCACGTATCAACACTCTCATTCGTCAGCAGGAAATCGCTGCTGCTGAATCAGCAGGGAAGTGAGTAAGTCATGACCGAAACAACAAACACATCTGCAACAACAGACGAAGCTATTCGCAACGCCCGCAAGGTGCGCGAAGGCATCGTGGTGTCAAACAAGATGAACAAGACGATTGTTATTTCAATCGTTGAGCGAGTGCGCCACCCGCGTTACTCCAAGTTCGTTCAGCGCACCAAGAAGTTGTACGCACACGACGAGGCCAACGATGCACAAATCGGTGACCGCGTTCGCGTAATGGAAACTCGCCCAATGTCGAAGCAAAAGCGTTGGCGCCTCGTTGAAGTATTGGAGCGTGCAAAATGATTCAGCAAGAGTCCCGTCTTCGTGTTGCCGACAACAGTGGCGCAAAAGAAGTGTTGTGCATCAAGGTTCTTGGTGGAACACGTCGTCGTTACGCATCAATTGGTGACGTCTTCATTGGCACAGTCAAGGACGCAATTCCTGGCGCTGCTGTCAAGAAGGGCGAAGTAGTTCGTTGCGTAGTAGTTCGTGTGAAGAAGGAGAAGCGCCGTCCAGATGGCAGCTATATCCGCTTTGACGAAAACGCAGCAGTACTGATCAAGGATGATCTCACCCCACGTGGAACCCGAATCTTCGGACCAGTTGGCCGTGAGCTCCGCGACAAGAAGTTCATGCGAATCATTTCGCTTGCACCGGAGGTGTTGTAACCATGAAGTTGAAAAAGGGTGACACCGTCATCGTTATTGCCGGCAAAGACAAAGGCAAGACGGGCGAAATTACACAAGTAAGTCCAAAGAGCAACAAAGTGAAAGTCGCCGGTGTAAACACCGCGAAACGTCACACTGCTGCCCGCGGACAAACCGCTAACACCGGTGGAATCATTGACAAGGACATGCCTGTCGATGCTTCAAACGTGATGTTGGTGCACAAGGGAAAGCCAACTCGCGTTGGTTACAAGATCAAGGCAGACGGCACGAAGGTGCGCGTTGCCAAGAGCACCGGAGATGAAATCTGATGACTGCTGCAGTCGCTTACCAACCACGCTTGAAGTTGCACTACAACGAAATTGTGCGCGCCGAATTGATTACACAACTCGGTGTTCAGAATGTCATGCAAGTGCCAACATTCGAAAAGATCGTGATCAACATGGGTGTTGGTCGCGCAACTCAGCAGTCGTCGCTTATTGACGGCGCTGTGTCTGACCTCACCGCGATTTCTGGCCAAAAGCCAATCGTCACCAAGTCACGTACGTCAATCGCATCGTTCAAACTTCGCGAGAACCAAGCAATTGGTTGCAAAGTGACAATTCGCGGAGATCGCATGTGGGAATTCCTCGATCGTTTGATCGCCGTAGCGATTCCTCGTATTCGTGACTTCCGTGGTCTCCCAGGTAAGTCGTGGGACGGTCATGGCAATTACACATTCGGTCTTACTGAGCAATTGGTATTCACCGAAGTGAGCTACGACAAGGTAGACACCACACGCGGTATGGACATCACCATTGTCACCACCGCTAATACCGACCTCGATGGAAAAGCACTTCTTGATGCTTTTGGTTTCCCATTCCGTAAGGGCGAAGAACCAGCATCATCCAAAAAAGCTCGCGGAGCGGCAAAACGCTCAGCCAAGAAGAAGAAGTAAGTAGAGGACCATATGGCAAAGAAATCACTCGTTAACAAGGCGAACAAAACGCCGAAGTTCAAGGTTCGCGGTTACTCGCGTTGTCAGAAATGTGGACGCGCGCGTGCTGTGTATCGCAAATTCGGATTGTGCCGCCTGTGCCTTCGCAAGATGGCCCATGCCGGTGAAATCCCTGGTTTGACCAAGGCAAGTTGGTGATTGCGTCATGATGACTGATCCGATCGCCGACATGCTTACGCGCATTCGCAATGCGAATGCTGCAATGAAAGACGAAGTGTTGATGCCTGCCTCAAAGCAGAAGTCAGCGCTCGCTGAAGTGCTGAAGAAAGAGGGATACATCACTGACTTCGGTCTTATCGACAACCCAGCTGGTCCGGGTAAGTCGTTGAAGATCGGTCTGAAGTATTCCGATGATCGCAAGCGCACCATTCAAGGTATTAAGCGAGTATCCACACCGGGTCTTCGCGTGTACCGCAATGCAACTGAAGTACCACGCGTGTTGGGTGGTCTTGGTGTTGCTGTCCTGTCCACCAGCCAAGGGCTCATGACCGACCGCGAAGCGCGCCAGCGCAACGTGGGTGGTGAAGTCATGTGCTTCGTTTGGTAAGCGGAAACCAGTAGAGGAAAGAAGTACTCATATGTCACGTATCGGAAATGCAGCAGTCGTTGTGCCTAATGGCGTCGACGTCACTATCGCTGGTCTTTCGCTGACCGTAAAAGGTCCGAAGGGCACGCTGTCACGTGTGTTCCCAACTGGAGTTTCCATCGCTCGCGAAGAAAACACCATTGTGGTCACCCGCGATAACGAAGAGCGCGATTCACGTGCACGTCACGGTCTGGTTCGCACTTTGGTTAACAACATGATGATTGGCGTTACCGAGGGTTACACCAAGGAACTCGACATCATCGGCGTTGGTTACCGTGCAGAAGCTCAGGGTCCAAGCAAGTTGAAGTTGGCTCTTGGTTTTTCACACCCAGTAGTGATTGATGCTCCAGAAGGAGTCACATTCGAAGTTCCTGCTCAGACGAAAATCATCGTCAAGGGTGCCGATAAAGAAGTTGTTGGCCAAGTTGCAGCGAACATTCGCGAAATTCGCAAGCCAGAGCCTTACAAGGGCAAGGGTGTGCGTTACCTCAATGAAAAGGTCCTGCGTAAAGCAGGCAAGACCGGCAAGAAGTAATCGGGAGATTTGACGACTATGACATCAGTATCAAGCCAGCGCCATGCAGGTCGCTTGCGTCGCCACCGTCGCGTACGTAAGAAGATCACCGGCACCGCCGAGCGTCCACGTCTCGCCGTATATCGCAGCAACAAGCACATCACTGTGCAGTTGATCAACGATCTCGACGGACACACCGTCGCTTCGGCCTCAACTGTTGAACCAGACCAGCGCAAGTTGGGTGGCGGTTCAAACGTTGATGCAGCAAAGCGCATCGGAACACTCGTTGCGCAGCGTGCAAAGGCTGCAGGAGTAACAAAAGTTGTTTATGACCGCGGTGGATTCTTGTACCACGGTCGCGTAGCAGCGGCAGCAGATGCTGCCCGAGAAGCAGGGTTGGAGTTCTAATGACTGACATTTCAAACGCACGCACGACCGAACCAGGTCAGCTCCGCGAGTCACGCGTAGTGCACATCAATCGCGTAGCAAAAGTAGTGAAGGGTGGACGTCGTTTTTCGTTCACCGCACTTGTTGTTATCGGTGATGGTGCAGGCCGCGTAGGTCTTGGTTACGGAAAGGCAAAGGAAGTTCCTTTGGCAATCCAAAAGGGAACCGAAGAAGCAAAGCGCAATTTGTTCAGCGTTGCTCTTGCTGGTTCAACCATCACTCACCAAATTTTGGGAATCAATGGCGCAGGCCGCGTATTGCTGAAGCCTGCTGCTCCTGGTACCGGAGTTATTGCTGGTGGCGCTGCTCGAATCATTCTTGAAGAAGCCGGCATTCATGACGTACTTGCCAAGTCACTTGGTTCGTCAAATGCCATCAACGTTGCTCGCGCAACAATCAATGGTTTGAAGGATCTACAGAGCCCAGACGAAGTTGCAAAGCGTCGTGGAATTCCTGCTGAATCTTTCGTTCCTAAAGGTCTCCTTCGTGCGTTCAACGAGCGTAAGAAGTCAAACGGAGGTGCTCACTAGTCATGGCAGCATTCAAAAAACCAGGTCGCACTACACGCGACCGTAAGCCGGCAGCCAAGAAGGCTGCTGCAGAACAACGCGCAGCAGCTGCTGCGTTAAAGGCTGCATCTGGCAATACATCAACTCGCAAAGTAAAGCGTGTGAAGGTTGAGCCAACTGGTGCAACCATCACTGTTACTCAGGTGCGTTCAGAAATCGGCAACAAGCCAAAGAACCGTGCAACCTTGCGCGCTCTTGGTCTTCGTCGAATTGGCCACACCAACACGTTGCCTGATCGTCCGGAAATTCGCGGCATGATCGCACGTGTTCCACACCTCATTGAAATCAAGGAAGGCAAGTAAGCCATGCGTGTAGATCAACTCGCCCCATCAAAGGGATCAACGAAGAAGCCAAAGCGCGTCGGTCGTGGTATCGGCGGTAAAGGTGGAAAGACTGCAGGTCGCGGTACCAAGGGTCAGTATGCCCGTAACACCGTGAAGCGAGGCTTTGAAGGTGGTCAGATGCCATTGAAGCAACGCGTACCAAAGTTGAAGGGTTTTAATAACCCGTTCCGCGTTGAGTACTACGCAGTAAACCTCGATGTCATCGAAGCTTTGGGTCTTGCAGAAGTAAATCCAAAAGTACTTGTCGATAAGAGCGCTGCTCACAAGAACACGCTGATCAAGGTGCTTGGTCGTGGAAAAATCACCAAGGCTGTCAACGTTTCAGCACATGCTGTTTCAAAGACTGCCGAGCAGGCAATTGTTGCTGCCGGTGGTTCTGTGACTATCTTGCCGTTGCCGCACAAGGGCCCACGTCCAGCCGCTAAGGGCAACCAGTTCACTAACCGATAGTGATGTCGCGCCGGTTCGCCGGTGCACTTCAAGTACAGGAGCAACCACGATGTTGTCGAACGTGAAGAACATCTTCAAGGTGGAAGACCTTCGTAACAAGGTTTTGTTCACTTTGGCCATGATTGCTTTGTATCGATTCGGATCGGCCCTACGCGCTCCTGGTATCGATGCACAGGCAGTTCGTCAATTACGCGAAGCATCAGACTCACAAGGTGCACTCGGATTCTTGAACTTGTTCTCGGGTGGCGCTTTCGGAAGTTTTTCCATTTTTGCATTGGGAATCATGCCGTACATCACGGCCAGCATCATCATGCAAGTTTTGGGTGTTGTCATTCCAAAGCTTGAGCAGTGGCAGCAAGAGGGTGCAGTTGGTCAGCGCAAGATCACGCAGTGGACTCGCTATTTGGCGATTGCAATTGCAACTTTGCAAGGTGCCGGACTGACTTTCATTTTTGGTCAAGGACGTGGCTCAGCATTTTTCGGGGGAGC
>ENA-UOYL01000302-UOYL01000302.1-marine-metagenome-genome-assembly--contig:-NODE-302-length-18005-cov-2.629128_pt1 | contig 18005 bp, 20 predicted proteins | sample MGYA00238173_ERZ767189 | MGnify/ENA primary metagenome ERZ767189 (study PRJEB28943, sample SAMN06267163) | marine metagenome | isolation source: Columbia River Estuary | place: USA:Columbia River Estuary... | reverse complement strand
AGCATTTACCGGTACTTTACTAATAAATCTATGCTATTTCATTAATGGATAGTCTTAGTTTATAATTCTTAAAGAATGTCAAACATGCGTCATGTGGCCGTACCATATACTTTGTTTGTTTCATAAATTAATGAGGTAAATCATGGCAATTAAAATAGAATTCGATAAATTAGTAACACAGCTAAAATCAGAACGTGATGAAATAGCTTTAAAAATACATTTAGCATCTATGGATGCTAAGGAAGACTTTGAATCCGCAGAAAAAATTTGGGATAAGTTTAAAGTTAAAGTCAATGAACTAGCTGATGAATCGAAGGAAACTTCCGAAGAATTAATTACCAAAGCTAAAATAGTGGGTGAAGAACTAAAAGAGACTTACAACCGCATAAACGAGCGGATTTCCAAATAAGCATCTCAATCAATTCATTAAATTCATACTCTTATTGATATAAAAAGTTTAAAAAAGCGCTACCTATTTAGCTGTTAATTCTTAATAAAAAAGGTAGCGCTCAATTACAATAATCGAATTGGAAATGACAACAACGATCTCAAAATACTTCTCCACGTTGCCCTCGTAAACCCTTGGGACCCGCGAGCTCTCCTCGCCACCGGAACGACATCAGTCTCAAGTCAGGATTCAGTCGGCGGTGGCGGCGATGCCATCCACCTGATCGAGCCGCATGCCGGCATCTTTCGCGGCGCGGGCGATGATGCCGTCTAGGTGGCTGACATGGGCGCGCGCCGCGAGTTCCGCGAGGGCCAGCGCGAGATCGCCCGCGAGCGGCGCGAGATCATCCGGATAGCGCCCGTCAATCCTGTCCGTTGCCCCCCGCCGGATCGCGCCAATCGCGTTCGACAAGCGCGCCAGCGGCAGCAACCCGAACCGCACCTGAAACGCCGTCGTCACGCCAAGCGCCAAAGCGAGAAGCGCAAAACTCACCGTCATCGCCGACCGGAAGGATTCGACATTCGTCTCGATTTCTTCCGAATTCGCCGCAATCTGCACCAGATATTTCGCCCCGTCCGGCATTTCGAGGCTGCGCTCCAGCATCCGCAACCGCCGCTCGTCAGGCCCCGTCACATAGCCTTCCGACGGGTCTTTGCCGTTCGCCGTCGTCGTTACTTCCTCAATCCGCGGCAATCTTCCGCCGAAGAGCGAGATCGACGTGGTAATATCCGGCGGATCGACATCGCTTCGCGTCACCTGCCAGTACCACCCCGAGAGCGGCAGCGAGAACCGCGGATCCCCGAGCCCGAACGGATCAATCACATTATTCTCGTTCCGCACGGCAATATTCGCCGCCATTGTCTGCACATAGACCTGCAAACGCTCGTCAAAGCTGCGTTCGGTCACCCGCCGCTGGATCGTTGACCCGCTGGATGGTACAAAAGAATTTGTCCACCGGCGTGGAGATTTCACTGTGAATATTGCCTATGTGGTCAACGGTGTCCCAATCCGGGGCATCGTTTATGCCCCGGCAAAACAAAGGTTGTTTTATACTGACGCTCAGGGGCAATCACTGGAGGAAACTGGTTCATTCGAGATGGAGCGAGTAGGCGCGTGTCAATATATTTCAGTCGCTGTTCCAAATCCAGAAGGTTTACGCGTTGTCGCCTCAAAATCACATCGAGACGAAACAACAACTGCCTATATCGCAAAATATAAAGTATCCGATCTGATGAGCGCAGGCTCGTCACTCAAATTTTGCCTGATCGCAGCCGGCGAAGCTGACCTCTACCCGCGCGCCGGCCGCACGATGGAATGGGACACAGCGGCCGGTCATGCTGTTTTGAACGGGGCCGGCGGCGCTGTTGTGCGGTTTGACGATCTGGCGCCTTTGACCTACGGCAAGCTAGGATATGAAAATCCCCATTTTATTGCCTATGCCAAAGGAGTAACTTTACATAAGCCATGAGCATACATCAAAGATCGCAAGTATGCAGGGCCCGGCGCTCTCGGAAATCTACGATATGGAGCTCGAGTCTGTAGCCCGCGAAGCCTATGCTGCGGATTATACCAATTTTGGATTTAAACCGTTAGAGTTTTAGGCCGCGACTGAGTTCGGGCCTTCCTGCAATATCGCGAGCAAGGTACTTGCGCTCTCATTGTTGCGCAGTTTCATGCACACATCCGCATCGCGCAGTGTCCGCGAGACAAGAGCCAATGCCTTCAGATGCTCGACGCCGCTATTCAACGGCGCAAAAAGTGCAAACACCAGATCAACCGGCTGGCGATCAACCGCATCAAAATCAATCGGACGTTCAAGTTTGATGAAACAGCCCACTATGCGATCGAGGTTTTCAAGACGTGCATGGGGCAGGGCGACACCGCGCCCCACACCTGTTGGACCCAAGTTTTCACGCTCCAAGAGCGCTTCAACCACACCATCACAATCCATACCATAGACCTGCGCCGCCATAGCGGACAGGTCTTGGAACAGGCGTTTTTTGCTGCCCACAGATTGCGCGCTGCGCACAGCATCGGGATGAATGATTTCAAGTAGATCCATTTACAATCCTAGTTGTATGTTGGCTTAGGCCGGGTCGACCCATCCAATATTGCCATCGTCACGGCGGTATACAACGTTTACTCCATTATGACGTTCATTTTTAAAGACAAGGACCGGCGCCCCCGCGAGTTCCATTTGCATCACTGCCTCTCCTACAGACAGAGATTGGATTTTTTGCTCCATCTCCGCCACAATCAAAGGTTGCAAACTCTCCGGTTCGTTATCGGTCGAATCGTCCTGTTGGGCGAGGATATACGAGGATGCTCCCGAGAATTCAACGGGCTGCGCGCGTTCTTTATGGTGATCTTTCAATCTGCGCTTATATCTGCGCAATTGTTTCTCTAATTTTTCAGCAGCGGCGTCAAAAGCGGCATAAATTTCATGATCATGCGCCTTGGCTTGGGCCGTTAACCCGGTCGACAAATGAACACTCACCTCGCAGACAAATTCATTCGAGCTGCGCGAGAATATTACCGAAGCATCGGTTGGTCGCTCTGCATATTTTGAAGCGATGGCATCCACCACGGATTTCACATGCGTCTGAAGTGCCGCGCCGATGTCGATTTGTTTTCCGGAAATTTGATATTGCATTTCGTCTCCTTTTTATCAGCCTCAAAATGACCAGCTCAGGGCGCGATGGGCCACATCAATCACGCCTCACGATCCCATAAACGGTCGCAAGCTGCGGGGTGCAGTTTGTTTGAATGGACTGAATATTATGACAACATGTCATGACCCTATTTGGCCAAATATCTGTGGCAATTGTCAACTCAAAATTGAAAATTAGCTCAATCTGAAATTCTCGCCCAGGTACACACGCCGAACATTTTCGTCCTCAACAATCTCTTGCGCGGAGCCGCTGCGCAGAACCATACCGTCATGCAAAATATAGGCACGATCGACGATTTCGAGCGTTTCTCGGACATTATGATCTGTGATCAGCACCCCAAGACCGCGCTTTTTCAAATCTGACACCAGGTTGCGAATTTCCCCAACTGCGATTGGATCCACCCCAGCGAAGGGTTCATCCAGGAGCAAATATTTTGGATTTGCCGCCAAGCATCTCGCTATCTCAACCCGCCGACGCTGGCCACCAGAGAGGGCAAGCGCTGGAGAGCGGCGCAAATGTTCAATCGAAAATTCATTAAGCAATTCTTCCAAGCGCTCAAACCGTCGATCACGGTCTTTCAGGTTCAATTCCAGAACTGCAAGAATGTTATCTTCCACATTCATGCCGCGAAAAATGGACATTTCTTGCGGCAAATACCCGATGCCAAGCCGGGCCCGCCGATACATTGGCAAGCGGGTGACATCGCGGCCATCAATGCTCACCCGTCCCCCTTCCGGCGTGACCAGCCCAGCGATGGAATAGAAGCAGGTGGTTTTGCCCGAGCCATTTGGCCCCAGAAGCGCCACGACTTCACCGCGGTGCAAATGCATACTCACATCGCTGATGACCAAGCGTTTGCGGTAGCTCTTGCGGAGCGACTCGATCTTGAGGCCACCCTTTCCATCCGATACTTCAAACCGAGGATCCGCCATTATTTGGATCCACTGGGCAACACGGTACGCACCCGGCCTTCCATCACCGCGCCCCCAGTATCAAGATCAATCGTCAGAAGTTCGGCAGACAGGCTTATCGAGCCCTGATTGAGCAAAACATTGCCGCGCATCCGCAATTGGCGCGCCGTCAAATCATACTCCGCGCTATCCGCTTGTGCTGACTCTGTCGATGACACCAAAAGGACATCTCCACTGGCCGACAACCGGCCAATCCCGCCCGTCTCCAGATAGGTGACATCCACCAAATCGGCGGAGAGTCGCATGTCCCCCTGTGCAATCACCACATTGCCCTCAAACCGCGCAGCGCCATCTGTTTGACTGACGGTGAGCCTATCGGCCAGCATCTCAACAGAGGCTTCGGGATCACTTTGAAACCCTTCCAATGCCAAAGTGGTTTGCGCTGAAAGCGCCAAGGCGCCGCACATCGTCGACAACAGAACTGAAATAAGCAGAACAATGGGGCGCACGGATAACCTCAATCAATAAGTTTCGGGGAGTATACCAGCCGCACGTCATTTAGGAAAACAATTTGCTGGTCGTCGGCGGTCATTTGCAAATGCATTTCTCCCGCAGTGATGGCACCCAAGGCTGTGACCCCCTGAAATCCGCCATTGGCCGATGCCACGCCCTGTTTGAGATTCATTTCTAAGGCCTCCGTTGTGACCCAAAAATCCGGCAGCGCCGCAATGTGAACATTCTTCGATATGTGCGCTGTTTGCGTTGCCGAGTCCAGCGCGCCGCGTCCTGCTGTCACTTGGACCATCTGATCGCTGGTGGATCGAAGCACAACGGACAGATCGGTGATCTCAAGAATATGAGCATTTTCAACCTGCGGTGAGGCATAGGCCGCAGATAGGGCGATTTCAGTGCCATTGCTGGCAATACCCGTGAAATAAGGCTGTGTGATGCGCTGTTCTCGGATAATTTCAGCGACGTTATGTTCGGCATAAGGCAGGGATTGGGTCACATCCACTTTTCCAGAGAACAGAAAAATCGTCGATAAAAGGCTAAGCGCGACAATGGGCAGCAGGGTTTTAAGCCATGCCACAAGCGCCGAATAACCGTCGTCGAAGGAAAAATGCATTGCGCCTCTCAGTGATCAAATCCCAGCCTAAGAATGGGCAAAAATATCGCTGTCTGGCCAGCCTGCAAGATCAAGCTCAGCCCGCGTGGGTAAGAAGTCAAAACAAGATTGCGCCAGCTCCATGCGCCCCTCACGGATCAGCATCTGGTTCAGGCGCTCACGCAATGCGTGCAAATGGAGCACATCAGACGCCGCATATTCCACCTGCGCCTGAGACAAATGCTCTGCGCCCCAATCGGAAGATTGCTGCTGCTTGGAAATATCCAAAGAGAGCAATTCTTGCAGCAGGTTTTTCAACCCGTGCCGATCCGTGTACGTTCGGGTCATGCGACTGGCAATCTTGGTGCAATAAACAGGCGCAGCTAAAGCCCCAAATGCCTCCTTCATGGCTGCGATATCAAACCGACCAAAGTGAAATATTTTCAGCACATTAGAATCTTCTAGCATCCGGCATAGGTTGGGCGCGGCAGTTTGCCCCTTGGCGACCTGCACCAGATGCGCATGTCCATCACCGCTGGACAGCTGCACCACGCAGAGGCGGTCGCGCTTAGGGTTCAGACCCATCGTCTCACAATCAATGGCCACAATTGGACCCAAATCCAACCCATCCGGCAAATCGCCTTTATATACATGATTCGTCATCGTGATCCCTTGTGCTTGACGCGGCTGTGTCGCCTGCCTGCCCCTCTAGAGCCCTGCTGTCAATATAGGCGCCGAAAGGTCGCGCGTCACCCTCCGCCCTTCGCTTTGATATAGCCACTGCCCAAAAAACGATTTATCTGCAATTTAAGAATTCACACCGCCACTCAATCGGGAGCCTGAAAATGCGCGACACTGGTAAAACAATTGTTAATAGTTGGAATGAATGGGACCCGCTGCGCCATGTCATCGTTGGCCGGGCAGATGATTGCCATATTCCAGCAGAAGAGCCCGCTCTGGATGCGAAAGTACCAGAAGATAGCGATATGCGCGGCCAATGGGGTCGCCGGCCCCAAGAAACGATTGATCGCGCCAATGAGTTGCTCGATAATTTCGCCAGCCTATTGGAAAAACGCGGCATTCGCGTGGACCGCCCCACGTCAATTGATCACTCCCTGCCTGTGCAAACTCCAGATTTCTCGGCGCAAAGCCAATTTGGCTGCATGCCGCCGCGCGATGTCTTGCTGACCGTTGGCTCTGAGATGCTTGAAGCAACCATGTCTTATCGCTGTCGCTGGTTTGAATATTTGAACTACCGCCCCTTGATGCAAAAATATTTTGAAGAGGACCCAAAATTTCGCCATGAATCCGCACCCAAACCGCGGTTGACCGATGCGGATTACCATCCCGATTACCTCTCTGAAAAGATTGGTGTTGAAAAGCGGCTGAAATGGACGGCGGAAAAATTCTTCGTCACCACTGAGGAAGAGCCCCTGTTCGATGCCGCGGATGTTCTGCGGTTTGGCCGAGATTTGGTCGTTCAGCATGGGTTCACCACCAACCTCAAGGGAATCGAATGGCTCCGCCGCCACTTCCCAGACCATCGGGTGCATGCGGTGAATTTCCCAGGTGACCCCTATCCCATTCACATCGACGCAACATTTACCCCCCTGCGCCCCGGGCTCATCTTGAACAACCCACAACGCCGCTTGCCTGATGAACAGCGCGAAATGTTTCAGAAGAACGATTGGCAAATTGTCGATTCTGCCCAACCAGCCCATAACGCCCCGCCACCATTGTGCTACTCTTCCACATGGCTGAGCATGAATGTTCTCGTGCTCGATCCTAAAACCGTTTGTGTGGAAAAGTCTGAAGTCTATCAGGCAGAACAAATGGACAAGCTGGGCATGGAAGTGGTCGAAGTCGACCTACGCGATGCCTATGCCTTTGGCGGCGGGCTGCATTGCTGCACCGCAGATGTTTACCGCGAAGGCGTTTGCGAGGACTACTTTCCGAACCGTTAAACCAAAACATTATGCCCGGTGGCAACACCGGGCAGCGCCTGCCTGCCCTCATTTCTGCGCGCAAGTAACGTCACGCTGAAGTTTCTGGAATAAATAAAAAGTCTCGAAAGCTAATTTGTTGGCGTCGGTACCCTCGTTTTGCCAACCATTCGGATGGCTGTTCTATCTCGCCTTTCGCAGGTCTCAGCTCCAACCACAGCACGGGCGCACAGCGACGGATGGTTTTTGACATGCCGCGCAAAACGGGCATTTGCATGCCTTCAACGTCAATTTTCACTCCCGTCACATGTTCATCGTTAACAACATCATCGACAGGCAACATATCAACTGACAGATCGCCAACTCCTGGCCGAAATTCGGCCATGCCTGAATTCTCAGCATCGGTCCGCTTCAAATGTGCCTTTCCCACTTTTGCGCCCGCAACCGCATGATGCAACGTTACATTATCTATCTGATTCAGCTCCAATGTTTTCTTTATGACATCAATCAAATGTGCCTGAGGCTCAAAAGAATGTACCCGCCGGGCCTTCATAATGGCCGCGAAATAGACCGTATGGGAGCCAAAATTAGCTCCTAAATCACAGATAGTGCCACTTGAATCTACGACTGAATGAAATGCCTCCAGCAAAGAATGTTCGTGATACTGCCCCAGTAAAGGCGCCAATTGCATTTTGTCAGTCATTGCGTCGGGAATATAGAACTTGAAACTGGTATCGCGATAAGCCACGGTCGCAACGCTTGGGGGAGTCAGGGCTTCAAACTTTTCATGTAGCCCATGCTGTTCTATAAAGTCCTTAATTGGACCTATGCCCCACTTCCTCTGACCCTGAGTCATGTGTAAACCCCTAAAAATTGACTTCTTTTTAATGTCTGAGGAAGATACCTGCACATCCTCAAATGCTAGCAACTAAAATGCAAACCGTGAAAGCCAGCAATCACATCTGCGCCAGAAGCTCTGCGTGTTTCGCCGTAAAGTCTTGTCGCACCTCAAGGGGGGGGCGCAGATGGAGGGTCAGGCTGCCGGCAAGATGGGCGTCCACCTTGCCAAACAGCCGATCCGCTTCCGCCCGTGAAAACCCGGCCAGCTGCGTGGCTTCCAACCATGCGCTAATCTTATCTGCCTTTTTTATCTGCTTTTTCAGTGTGGGGGCCGTGACCGCCGGCAGACCAAAACGGATATGAATAGCGGCGGTTAATCGTTTGTCGAGATCCTCGTATCCTGGTCCGACCGAGGCCTTTACCGGAGAGATCATATCTCCGATGACATATTCTGGCGCATCATGCAAAAGGGCGGTCAACCGCTGCGCTGGTAGGGCCTTTGGATGCAGGCGCAAAAATATCTGTTCAACCAGTAAAGAATGTTCCGCCACCGAATAGGCAAAATTTCCAACGGTTTGACCGTTCCATCGCGCAACAAAAGCCAGTCCATGCGCAATATCTTCCACCTCAATATCGACAGGTGTCGGATCCAGCAAATCCAGCCTACGGCCAGATAGCATCCTTTGCCATGCGCGGGGTTGTTTCATCAGTACTTGCCCTTTTTACGCTTAAGTTATCTTGCGCCCTGCCCTATTGTCGAGAGGGCAAAGCAATGTTATGGCGGCACAAATCTTGAAGCCCTTCGACATTAAAACCCCATGAGGACCGCTAAATGGCACATGACTATATCGTAAAAGACATCTCCCTGGCTGCATTTGGTCGTAAGGAATTGGATATTGCCGAAACCGAAATGCCAGGACTCATGGCCTTGCGAAAAGAATATGGGGCCGCGAAGCCCTTGAAAGGCGCACGTATTGTTGGCTCATTGCATATGACCATCCAAACGGCAGTCCTGATTGAGACACTGGTAGAGCTTGGCGCGGATGTGCGCTGGGCCTCTTGCAACATTTTCTCCACTCAGGATCACGCCGCCGCGGCAATCGCAGCGGGTGGCACGCCAGTGTTTGCGATCAAAGGCCAGTCCTTGGAGGAGCATTGGGATTATCTCGACCGGTCTTTCATGTTCCCAGAGGGCGCAAACATGATTCTTGATGATGGCGGCGATGCGACGCTCTATGTGCTTTTGGGTGCACGGGTGGAGGAAGGGGAAACCGATCTTATCGCCATTCCAAAATCCGAAGAGGAAGCGGCCATCTTCGCGCAGATCAAAAAACGCATGGCCGAAACGCCGGGTTGGTTCACAAAAACCCGCGCCGCGATCCAAGGTGTTTCTGAAGAAACCACCACAGGCGTGCACCGCTTGTATGAATTGGTCAAGCAAGGCCAGCTGCCCTTCCCGGCCATCAATGTGAATGATTCAGTGACCAAGTCGAAATTCGACAATAAATACGGCTGTAAAGAATCTCTGGTCGACGGCATTCGCCGCGCCACCGATACGATGATGGCTGGTAAAGTGGCCGTGGTTTTGGGCTATGGCGATGTGGGCAAAGGCTCTGCGGCCTCTCTGCGCGGCGCCGGCGCGCGGGTGAAGGTCACGGAAGTTGACCCCATCTGTGCCTTGCAGGCGGCGATGGATGGCTTTGAGGTTGTGCTCTTAGAAGATGTTGTATCCAGCGCAGATATCTTCATCACCACAACAGGCAACAAAGATGTGATCCGCATCGAACATATGCGTGACATGAAAGACATGGCGATCGTTGGCAACATCGGTCACTTCGACAATGAAATTCAAGTCGCCAGCCTTCGGAACCACAAATGGACCAATATCAAAGAGCAGGTTGATATGATCGAAATGCCAAATGGCAATCGTTTGATCCTGCTTTCGGAAGGTCGTCTGTTGAACCTGGGCAATGCCACGGGCCACCCCTCCTTTGTGATGTCCGCCTCTTTCACAAACCAAGTTCTGGCGCAAATTGAGCTCTGGACCAAAGGCGATACCTATAAAAACGACGTCTACATCCTGCCCAAACATCTGGACGAAAAGGTCGCCCGTCTGCACCTGGATCGAATTGGCGTGAAATTGTCGAAACTCAATGACGAGCAAGCTGCCTATATCGGCGTGAGCTCCGAAGGCCCGTTCAAGCCAGAGCATTACCGCTACTAAAACATTGATCCTCAAATCCAGCCCGGCTTTCACCGCCGGGCTGTTTGTGGCCTAGAGATTATAGGTCAAAGGCGATCCACCGCACCATTAGCGCGGGCTGCGTTTGGCCAGAATACGCTGCAATGTTCTACGATGCATGGACAGGCGCCGCGCCGTTTCGCTGACGTTGCGGTCACAAAGCTCAAACACCCGCTGAATATGCTCCCAGCGCACGCGATCCGCAGACATTGGGTTCTCCGGGGGCGGCGGCAATTCATCCCCTGTGGCCAGAAGGGCATTTGTGATATCTTTGGCATCGGCGGGCTTGGACAGATAATCTGTCGCACCAATCTTTACGGCCGCAACCGCTGTGGCAATCGCCCCATAGCCCGTCAGCACCACAACACGGCAATCGGGACGTTTCGCGCGCAGCACTTCCACAACATCCAAACCGTTGCCATCTTCCAGTCGCAAATCGACAACCGCAAAAGCCGGAGGGCGCGCCGTCGCAATCGCCCGACCCGCAGCGACTGATCCAGCTTGCTCAACCGAAAATCCACGTTTTTCCATCGCTTTCGCCAGGCGCTTTAGAAACGGCTCATCATCATCAACCAAAAGCAAAGATTTATCTTCACCGATGTCCAGCGGCTCATTTGCCATGATCTGATCCTTCCGATTTTCTCTAAGTTAACAAGATGGTTCGAATATGGCCAGTATCAAGAGGCCCTCAATACACAGGCCACACGATCCGCAACCACCTCTGAAGGAAGATCGCTTCGCAAAAAGTCTACAAAGCCGACATCTGGAAGCATAAGATAAGAAAAACTTGAGTGATCCATCAGGTAATATTCTTCATCTTCGCTCGATTGTTTTCGATAATAAACTTTATAAGCCCGGGCTACTTTCGCTATTTGCTCTGCTGTGCCGGTCAAACCCACCATTTCGGGATGCGTGTTGGCAACAAAATCCGCCAGATATTCGACCGTATCCCGCGCCGGATCAATAGTAATGAACACCGGTTTCACCTTAAAACCCGCATCGGCCAAAATCTCCACCGCAACCGCATTGCGTGCCACATCCATAGGGCAGACATCCGGGCAAAAGGTATAGCCAAAGTAAACCAAAGCGGGGTGATCTAACACCTGAGCATCCGTCACCATTTGCCCCCTGTGATCGATGAGCTCGAAGGGCCCACCAATATTGCCACCCGCAACAGAGCCTTCAATGCAATCTTCAAATCGCTGTGCCGGCGCCATGATCTGGGTAATGGCAAACGTGACCGCCAGCGTCACAACCACCGCGGCACCAGAAAAGGCTGCAAATTTCGTCACTGACATCATGGCCCCCTTATCGTTTCTAAGATACTCCTATGACATATCTTATGAATGTGCAGCCTCAGATCGTCACAGGAACATAAAATGTCACAGTCCAGAATTGGCTATATTGACCAAAATGCCCGCAGCAATTGGATGCGCCTGCGCACGCTGGTGACCGTGCGTTGGGTGGCAATCACTGGGCAAATATTGGCGCTGGCCGTTGGCCAAGAGCTTTATGGCCTCTCCTTGGCCCTTGGCCCCTGCTCTGCGGTCATTGGCCTGTCGATCATTGCCAATATTTTTGCAGTCCTCATCTTCCCCGACAATCGCCGCCTGTCCGAATTGGAAACCGTGTTAACCTTGCTATTTGACACGCTGCAACTGTCCTTGCTTTTGGCGTTCACCGGCGGGCTCAACAATCCCTTCGCCCTGCTCATTCTGGCCCCCGTCACAATCGCAGCCACCGTGCTTCCCACCCGTTCGACGCTTCTCTTGGCCTTTTGCGCGGTGGTCATGACCACCACCGTTGCATTGGTTCACCTCCCCCTGCGCACAGCGGATGGGGGGCTGCTTGAGATGCCCTTGGTTTTTGTTTTCGGATTTTGGGTGGCCATTGTCACAGGCATCATTTTTATCTCAATCTATACCCGGCGCGTGACCACAGAGATGACCTCGATGTCAGAAGCCCTTCTGGCCACGCAGATGGCCCTGGCGCGGGAGCAAAAGCTCACCGACCTGGGCGGCGTTGTGGCAGCCACAGCCCATGAGTTGGGCACGCCGCTCGCCACGATAAAATTGGTCAGCGCAGAGCTGATGGAAGAGCTGAAAGATATAGAGCCCCTGCATGCCGACGCCCAGCTTATCCGCGAACAGGCCGAACGATGCGGCGCGATTCTCCGATCCATGGGGCGCGCAGGAAAAGAAGACCTGCATCTGCGCACCACGCTGTGGTCCGCTCTTGTTCGAGAGGCTGCGGAACCGCACCTGGACCGTGGCAAGACCGTTACCTTCGCTTTTGAAGACAACCTTGAGGCCGATCCTGATCAACCGCTTACCTTTCGCAAACCCGAGGTGATCCACGGCCTCCGCAATTTAATTCAAAACGCGGTGGACTTTTCGCAATCCGAAGTGCGGGTGGACATCCGCTGGAGCAAAGACACTTTGGCCGTGAAAATTTCTGACGATGGGCGCGGATATGCGCCACAAGTCATCAATCGCATCGGCGACCCCTTTGTCCGGCGCCGCAATCGATCCTCCACCCATGGCGCCCGCCCGGGATACGACGGCATGGGGCTGGGATTGTTTATCGCGAAAACCCTGCTCGAAAGATCCGGCGCCCAGTTGGAGTTTTTCAATGGGACGGGGAAAGATCCCCTTCGCGGTGCGGTCGTGACCAGCATTTGGCCGCGCCACAAGCTCGAAGCCAAAGATGAGCCTGTCGGTGAAAACCAACAGATAAAAATTGGCTGAGCGATTAATTAGGCATTAAGACACTTGCGCAACACTGCGCCCGAAAGGGTAATGATGTGTTGGGAATCGTAGAACAAAATTTGCTGATCTCGGGCTTGGTGTTTCTGGCAACGCTTATTGCCACTTCATCAGGCTATGCGTTGCTGCGCAAAAACCTGCACGGTGCAGCGCTGGCCACGCGCGCCTATCACACCGCGCGGGGCAACACCCGGCCCACCGGGGACTCAGATGACGACGGGCCAGATGCAGCCGCTGAACTGCACCCGAATCCCATCTGGATGACCAGCCATGATCGGCAAGTCACATGGGGCAATAACGCATTTAAGACCAGCGAATCGGATTTTGTTGCCACATGCAAACATTGGCTCTCAATCGGTCAAACCAATGGGCGGATACAAGCGCACAGCGGCGCGGGGCGCATCTGTTGGTACGATATCACGGCCAAAGTGCAGGATCATGAAACCCTCTGGTTTGCCAGCCCTGTCGATGGTGAGGTCCGCGCAGAGGCGTCGCGTCGTGAATTCATACAAACCATGTCTAAGACCTTTGCCCAGCTTTCAACGGGCCTGGCCATTTTTGACCGCAAGCGCGCACTCATCCACTTTAATCCAGCGCTTTTGGATATCACCGGGTTGGACTTTGAGGCGCTCAGCTCAAAGCCCGATTTGCCCACGTTCCTAGATACCCTCCGCGGCAAAGGATTTTTGCCCGAACCCAAGGATTACAACGATTGGCGCGACCGGCTGGCCAGGCTCGAATCCGCCGCTGAAAAAGGCAGCTATCATGACATCTGGGAACCAAGAGACGGAGTTACCTATCGCGTTACGGGAAAGCCACATCCGGACGGGGCAATTGCGTTTTTGCTCGAAGATATCAGCGCCGAAACCGCCCACGCCCGCGAAGCCCGTTCAGAGCTCTGCCTTTTACAAAACGCACTCAATGCGGTCACCGCTCCGCATGTGATTTTTGATGGGCTTGGTGCCTATGTGCGCTCAAACCCTGCGTTTCAATCTATCTGGCCCGAAATTGCGCAGAAGAGCACCGCGGAAAAATCCCTGTCGGGGTGCCTTCCACTTTGGCAAAAGCAGATGCTGCCACATGGCGCCTGGGAAAAAATGCGCGGAACGGTCTTGGGTCGGGGTGATCGGCAGCGTTGGAATGACGTTTTGACTTCAAAAGAGGGTCGGCCATATGCCCTACAATGTACCCCGCTGGCCAATCGTCATACGCTGATTGAACTTGGCCCAAGCCCAGAGGCGGCAATCGCCACGCATCAGCAATCCGTGGCCTAATTTTCGCTTGCAGCATCGGGTGCCCGCCGTATTGTAAACCCATGCACGCCCCACCCCTGCCGTCCCAACCCAAAGTCACCCACAGCGGCTCGACCGCGCGACCTCTTGCCGAGCGGTGTAAAGCCGCCGAGGCGGAGGGGTCGGCATGAGCCGCAGCGCCGATATTCATGCCTTCCTAGAAGCTGCCGGTTGGGACATGGCGCAGCGCCTGCCCCTGGCTGGAGATGCTGGAAATCGAAAATATGACCGCCTGATCCATCCAGAAAAGGGCCCAGCCATATTAATGGATGCCGACCCAGCCCGGGGAGAGAACATCCAGCCCTTTGTAAATATTGCCGCGCATTTGAAAAACTGTGACCTATCCGCCCCTGAGATTTACGGCGTGAACCACGAACTAGGGTTGATCCTCCTTGAGGATTTCGGCGATCAACTGCTGTTCGATGTCGCCAACACCACCCCAAGGCTCGAATATCCGCTCTACAAGCTGTGCCTTGAAGCTCTGGATCAATTGCACCAAGCGCCGCCGCCCGTGAATGTCGGATCCTATTTTCCGCAAGAGATGGCGCGGGCCGCTGAGATCACCCTCCCTTGGTATTGCGACCCCGACCTTGCGGCGGCCATTACTGGCGCGCTGCTCAAGCAATTGGACAGCCTCGATTGGACACATCCCGTTCTCGTCCTGCGGGATTACCATGCGCAAAATGTCGTCTATCGACCCGAAAAATCCGGACTGGCTCAAATTGGGTTGCTGGACTTTCAAGACGCCCAGCTCGGCCACCCGCTTTATGACGCCGCGTCGCTCATCCATGATGCCCGCCGCAGTTTAAATCCCGATGTTGAACGGCGGCTCAAGGATGGCTTGGCTGAAACATACGCAGGCAGCGATGATTTTCACCGTGCATTGTCCACCCTGAGCGCCCAGCGCAACCTCAGGGTCCTTGCCCTATTCGCAAGGCTGTGTCTCAGAGATGGCAAGCCCGAATACCTTAAATTGATGCCACATGTTTGGAACAACCTTTGGCGCGACTTATCCCATCCGCATCTGTCCGACCTGTTCCGCATCTGCCAATCTCTTCCCGAACCCACACCAAAACGACAATCAGAATTGAGAGCAAAATGCGCCAGCCGCCCCATGAGCTGATGCTATTTGCTGCCGGTTTTGGCAGTCGCATGCAGCCACTTACCTCTCATCTTCCAAAGCCGCTGATCCCTGTGGCTGGGATAAGCCTGCTTGATCGGACATTAACGCTCGCGGAGGCGGGGGGAATCACCAAAACCGTGGTCAACACCCATTACCTTGGCGATAAAATCGCGAGGCACCTGGAAAACCGCCCGGTTCAGCTTCTCCATGAACCCAATATCCTCGACACCGGCGGCGGGCTCAAAAATGCCAGCAGAGTCTTTGATGGACCTGCAATCTTTACCAGCAACAGCGACGCCATCTGGTCGGGCCCCAATCCCTTTTCCTATCTCTCTCAATATTGGCAAGACCCCTACGATGCATTGCTCCTCTGCGCACCCATGAGCCAGGTCACCGGTCGCTCGGCGCCGGGAGATTTCTCCATGTCCCAAGATGGTCAGGTTATCCGTGGCGGGAATTTGGTCTATCTTGGTGTTCAGATTATTCGACTGGACACAGTCCAGCATATTCGTGAAACACGATTTTCGCTCAATATCATTTGGGATGAGTTAATGGCCAAAAATACCCTGCGCGCGTGCCTCTATCCGGGGCAGTGGTGCGACGTCGGCACACCTGAAAATATTGCCCTCGGCGAGAAGTTGTTGGGTGCAAACCATGTTTGAGGATCAGCCAGGCTTTCGCGTTTTTGGCACCTATTCAGGTCAAGCCTTCCCAGAAACATTGCTTGAAGGTTTGACCAACCGGCTGCAAGGGGCCGCCCCCGAGCAGTGGGCGCGGGTTGAGGTCTATGTCAACACGCAACGCATGCACCGGCGGTTGGCCGAATTATTTTTGCAAGGCCCAGCGCGCCTAATGCCCAAGTTTCATTTGGTCACAGATTTGGCACATGACCCGCTTCTGACCGATCTACCCATGCCAGTTCCAACCCTGAAACGCAGGTTGGAAATTGCACAGCTGGTGCGCAAATTGATCCAACGCGTTGAAGGGCTGGCACCCGCAAGCGCAGTCTTTGATTTGGCCAATAGCCTGGCAGATTTGATGGATGAAATGCAGGGGGAAGGCATCGCGCCCGATGTCATTGAAGGCCTGGATATTTCCGATTTCTCAGGGCACTGGGAACGCGCTTTGCAATTTATCACCATCGTACAACGCTATTTCGAGGGCGGCGAAGCCCCAGATAAGGAAGCCCGCCAGCGGGCCAGCGTTTTGGCCCTCACACAGCGCTGGCAAGAAAGCCCGCCAGATCATCCGATCTTAGTGGCGGGCTCCACCGGGTCCCGCGGCACGACGTTTCATCTGATGAAAGCGGTGGCCGGATTGCCGCAGGGCGCGGTGATTTTACCTGGATTTGATTTCGACATGCCGCGCCGGGTTTGGGCCCAGCTTTCTGATCCGAAAACCAGCGAAGACCATCCACAATTTCGATTTTCGCGCCTGCTCGGAGCCCTGGATCTCACATCCGAACAGGTCATTCCCTGGATCGAGTCTGCTCCCAAGGCGGCCGCACGCAATCGGCTCGTCTCCCTAGCCTTGCGCCCAGCGCCGGTGACGTTTCACTGGCGGCAAGAGGGGCCGTATCTGACGGAGCTTGACCAAGCCACCCAAGATATCACCTGGCTGGAAGCGCCAAACCAGAGGGTAGAGGCCAAGGCCATTGCGCTGCGGCTGCGCCAGGCCGCCGAATTGGGGCAGACCGCTGCGGTGATAAGCCCGGACCGTAATTTGACCCGGCGAATAGCAACAGCGCTGGCCGCATGGAACATCACCCCAGATGACAGCGCGGGAATTCCCTTGAGCCTCACCGCGCCCGGGCGGTTTTTGTTGCATGTGTTGGATCTGGCGCAGCCGCAACTCACCTCCGAGACCCTATTGGTCTTATTGAAACACCCGCTTGCGCATTCTGGTGCAGACCGCGGCCAACATCTGCGCAACACCCGCGAACTCGAGCTTTATCTGCGCCGCGACGGTCCGGCCTTCCTCACGGCGCAAACTCTTTTGCAATGGGCTGAAACAAAAGATCATTATCGCCCGTGGGTGGATTGGATCAATGCCAAGGTCTTTGATCGATGGCCCCAGGGACCGCAGCCGCTGGAAAACTGGATTGCGCACCATCGGACGCTTGCAGAGGGGTTGTCCGCTGGTCTCGTCGGAGACAGCGGCCAGCTGTGGGAACAAGCACCCGGGCGCGACACAAAAACTGCAATCGAGAACCTCACAAAATACGCCCCAGCCGCGGGAGATGTGGAGCTCACAGACTATAGCGCCATTTTGCGCGGTGTTTTGAACGCCGGGCAAACCCGCAACCAAAATCATGTGCATTCCAATATCTTGATTTGGGGCACATTGGAGGCGCGGGTGCAAAGCGCCGATCTGGTGATCCTTGCGGGATTAAATGATGGCACCTGGCCCGAGCCCCCTGCCCCGGATCCCTGGCTCAATCGCAGTTTGCGGTTGCAAGCAGGCCTGCTTTTGCCAGAGCGCCGAATTGGTTTGTCAGCACATGATTTCCAACAGGCCGTTGGCGCCAAAGCGGTTTGGCTCACCCGATCCATAAGATCAGATGATGCGGAAACCGTGCCCTCCCGCTGGCTCAACAGATTAACCAACCTACTCGACGGATTACCCCACACCCATGGCCGCGCTGCACTGAAACTGATGCGCGAC
>ENA-UOYL01000300-UOYL01000300.1-marine-metagenome-genome-assembly--contig:-NODE-300-length-18041-cov-3.989312_pt1 | contig 18041 bp, 17 predicted proteins | sample MGYA00238173_ERZ767189 | MGnify/ENA primary metagenome ERZ767189 (study PRJEB28943, sample SAMN06267163) | marine metagenome | isolation source: Columbia River Estuary | place: USA:Columbia River Estuary... | reverse complement strand
TTTTTTATGCAGTTCTTCCCAAATAAAATTGATAGCCCAAGTAATATTCTTTATTTTTTTTAAAGACTTTAAACCTCTTTTAAGTGACTTAGGATTTGCTTTTTGGAGATTTTCTGAAAGTAAAGAAAGGTAGGCAATATTATCCTGTACATATATTTCTTTATTCGGATTGTAAATTAAAGAATAGATAAAATATTGAAGAAAATCAATGCTATCATTCGCTTGCATGAAACATGAAATTTTAAATTCAGCAATTTTTTTTTGATCGTAATTATCATTAAAAAATCTACTTGAATTAATATATTCCCTGGCTAATTTAACTTGTTTCTCTTCAAGAAAATTGTCGAGTTTATTTTGAGGATTTGATGACATAAAAAAAAATAGTAAGAATACTGTTGGGATGACTATTAAAAGCCAAAACTTTGAAAAAAAGGAAGTTATTTTCTTTTTTGTTATAGAAATCATTGAACTAAGTTAAAGTAATTTCATTTTAAATAAAATAGAATAGATGGAAACTAATATTTTTAGAATGATATTTATAAATATAATTTATAAAAACCTTATTAAAAAAAATTAGATTTGAGATAATAAAATAATTTTACTATGCAATCAAAAGGCTTGTGGAAAATTATTGGGGCGTCTTCATTAGGAACTCTAATTGAATGGTATGACTTTTATATTTTTGGTAGTTTAGCAACCGTTATTTCTTTAAAGTTCTTCCCAGCAAATAACCCAAGTGCTGCTTTCCTTGCTACCCTTGCAACATTTGCTGCAGGATTCATAGTTCGTCCATTTGGAGCGCTTTTCTTTGGGCGATTGGGCGATTTAATTGGACGGAAATATACTTTTTCTATTACCTTACTTTTAATGGGAAGTGCTACTTTTTTAATGGGTTGTATTCCTTCTTATGAATCAATTGGATTTTGGGCGCCTGTATTAGTTTTAGTGTTGAGATTACTTCAAGGCTTAGCTTTAGGTGGCGAATATGGCGGTGCCGCAACTTATGTTGCAGAACATGCCCCAGCAAATAAAAGAGGTTATTGGACTTCCTGGATTCAAACAACTGCTACGATTGGTTTATTTATTTCCTTACTTGTTATTATGCTAACAAGATTGGCGCTTTCTCAAGAAGACTTTAATAATTGGGGATGGCGAGTGCCATTTTGGATATCTATTCTATTAGTTGCTGTTTCTTATTTTATACGAAAAAAAATGGGGGAGTCTCCTCTATTTGAAAGTTTAAAAGCAGAAGGAAGTGTATCAAAAAATCCGTTAAAAGAAAGTTTTGGAAATAAAGACAACTTTAAATTTGTACTATTGGCGCTTTTCGGAGCGACAATGGGCCAAGGTGTTATTTGGTATACTGGACAGTTCTATGCAATGAATTTTATAGAAAAAATTTGTTTTGTAGATAAGATGCAATCTGATGTGTTGATCGCTATTGCTTTATTAATGGGTACCCCATTTTTTATTGTTTTTGGTGCCTTATCAGATAAGATTGGCAGAAAAAAAATTATGCTACTTGGTATGTTATTAGCTACTTTAAGTTATCGACCGATTTACGAAAAAATGTACCAGACAATTTCAGTGAAAAATAAAATTGAAGTTTTAGCTAAACAAATAAAAAGCACTTCCCTAAATAAAACCTTAGAAACAAAAACAATTGATTCTGTGCAGACAATAAATTCTTTTTATACTGATGGGACAGAAAAGACGGAGATTATTACAATTCATCTAAATACAAAGGGGGAAAAATTAATAAATAGTAAAAAAGAAAGTAAAATTTCTATTAAAATAAATAATTATGATAAATGGATATTAATTGTGCTGGTATTTATTCAGGTTTTATTTGTTGCAATGGTTTATGGGCCGATTGCGGCATTTCTTGTTGAGCTTTTCCCAACGAAAATTAGATATACCTCCATGTCCTTACCTTATCATATAGGGAATGGTGTTTTTGGTGGCTTATTACCTGCAGTTGCTGTATATATGTCATCTAAAGCTAACGATGCAAATACATTTGCTGCTGCACAGGGTGAAATTCTCCCCTATGACAAACCTTATTTAGAGGGTTTATGGTATCCAATAATTCTATCTGCAATTTGTTTTATAATTGGACTAGTGTATATTAATTCAAAAACCAAAAATTAGATGAATAAACTCAAAAGATTACTCGGATTTATCTGGATTTTACTTGCACTATTAAGTGCTTACTTTTCTGTTGTTTATTTTGGATTACCTAAAATTACTAATCCAAAAGGAAGTGACGATCTTGTTTTTGGTGTAATTATTATATTTATTTTAATGCCAATAATTGTTGGTGGTCTCTTTAAATTTGGATTATATGCAATTCAGGGCTTATATGATGATAAAAATAAAAACTAGTTAACTAGTTAATTAAGCATAAGAATACAAGGTGTCTTTTATTATTCCTAAAGAAACATCTATTCGGAAATTTGGTATATGAATTTGGTAATAGTCAATCAATAGCTCTAGTGATTTTTTGGTCGTTTCTTTCTCAAAAGATTGTTCGTAGTTCCCTTCAAAATATGTTTTTAATTGTTCGGCTGTTTGCTCATCCACAAAATAGGAATAAGGAGATTCTACTGCTGTAAAAACTCCTTTTTGCAAGTCAAAATAAGAGGCATTAGCTTCTTCAAAGTGTGGTAGATAACCTAGATTAACAATTAAGCCTGTTAAAAATTCCAAAGGAAATGTATATAAATCTGTTTTGACTTCCAACAAGCAAATCTTTTCACGAAGAAATTTAAAGATTAATGCATCTCTACCCTCAACATTTAAGGTTTGTTTTAAAACATCAGCTATAAAAAAACACAGAATAGTTTTTTGTGGATTAGAATAAATTTCAGAAAGCGGAAGTGCTAAATCCATTGCGTTAATAATCCCCAACTCACTCTCAGCTCGCTTAAAAAAAGTAAGCTCATAAATACCTAGATGAAAAATAGCTAGTTTCTTTTTTCTAGCTCCCTTAAAAATAAAACTAGAAAGTCCGTTGAGCTCAGTATAAAAGGTAAGAATTAAACTGCTTTCAGAATAGTTCTTTTTTGCTATTAAAATACCAAGATCTGTATTTTTCACTATTCTTTTTTCTTTGCTTTGAAATCTATCTTATAGTAGAATATTGGCAAAAATCCCAACTGTGTTCTTTCAGCAGTAGGTTCAGACATATCGGTTGGATCCAAGCGAGGAGCATAAGCTAAACTTAATAAATTTCGTGTATTCATAAGATTTACAAGATCTAGGCCAATTTCATGTGTCATTTTCTTGGTGTTCATTCTCCAACTTATTTTCAAATCAACACGAAAATAATCTTTAAACTTTAAATTATTAAACAAAGAGTCCTTAAAAATTAATTCTTTATCAGCATTGGTTTTATCCACATCTACCAAGCCATATCGTTTTCCACCAGCAACTGTACATTTTCCACCGATTCCAAAAACTTGATTTTTACTTAGTTTAAATTCTTTACCTACTAAGAAATTAGCAACATAATTTCCATTGAAAGAAGTGTTGCGCAGAACACCATCACTGCCAGTATACTTTGATTCATACAAAGTTCCAGAAAACAAAAAGAAAAAGGATTTGTCAAAATATTTCTGAACAGTTAACTCAAGTCCATAATTATAGCCTGTTCCTGTATTCTGCAATTTCTCTGCAAAAATTCTTGAAAATCCACTTCCCATATTAATCATTGAAAATGCGGAAGGACTAATCTCTACTGGAACATTGTAAAGGTGTTGGTAATACGCTTCTGTTTTAATACTGAACCCTTTATCAAAGAATTTTTCATACCCTAAAACCGTATGTAAACTTCGTGTAAAATCCATGTTTTGATTGTAATAATTGCCTGTTCCATATTTATCAAATGTGTAGGTATAAATAGGTTGTATTTGACTGTGCATGCCAGCACCTGCAGAAATTGATTGAGAACCCTTCATTCGATATTTCATACCAACTCGAGGTTCTGCAGGGCTTATGCTATTACTCAATGAAAAATACTGAGCATGCAAGCCAGCCGATATATCCATATTTTCATTCACACGCCATTTCCATTGCACAAATGGCTGAGCAAGTAATGCCGAACCATTGTAATTCCAACGAACTTTATAAACATCAGGCGTATCTAAATCAACTAAAACAGAATCTATTTGATTGAGTTGCATTAGGTCAAAATTAACACCTGCCTTTATCGTATGCCGAGTATTTATTTTATGATTGATAGCAGCATAAGCCGAAATCTTTGCTATTTTGAAAGTATAAGCTAGCATGTTGTAGATTGTATCTATTTCTATTGTTTCACCAACAATCTTTCTTCCATTTAAATAGTTGTGCTTAGTATGTTGATCTTCCATCGCAGCAGCAATAGTTGCTGTAAAAAATGTCTTTTCACCAAGTGTTTTCTTGTAATTAAATCCAGAAAAATACATGCTTGTACCAAAATACTGGTCTCTGTCGCCATCTCCGTATAAGTCTGAGGTCACTTCTTTTTGATCAGAAATTTTTATTGCAATTTGGCTTTTCCCGCCTATTCCAAAAAAGGATAATTGTGCATTATTTTTCAAAACCCAATTAAACTTAAAGGCAGCATCGCCATAAACTGGAACTGCATCCGTTCCTATTTTTATACCCAATTTCTCGAAGAGCGATAGAGTAGAATATCTTCCCATTACCAAAAAGGAAGCTTTTCCTTTTTTTCCCATAGGACCTTCGGCTAAAAACTCAGTTCCTAAAAATCCAAATTGACCGGTAAATTCATGCTGTTTATTATTTCCATTTCTCAATTTTAAGTCAAATACTCCAGCAGTACTATTTCCGTATTCAGCAGGATAAGCACTCATGAGAAAATCTGAGTTACCAAGTATTTTGTTGTTGATAATAGAAACTGGCCCTCCTGAACTTCCAGAAATTGAAAAATGATTTGGATTTGGAATATCAACACCTTCCACGCGCCATAAAACGCCAAGGGGAGAATTTCCACGAACCACGATGTCGTTTCTGGAATCATCAGATCCTCCAACACCAGCAAAATTTGAAGCCATCCTAGCGGGATCCATCCTTGAACCAGGATAACGATTTGTTTCTGAAACACTAAATTGTTGTGTAGAAAGGAGCGCCATGTTATTTAATACTTCCCCTTTTCGTTTTGCCGTTACAGTAACTTCATTCTGCAAGACAATCATTTCAGCCATTGGAACATTGACAATAACTTCTCGTCCGGAACCAACTTCAATTGTGGAAGATTTAGGATTATACAAAGCATATGTTGCCTCTAAACTATATTTTCCGACAGGCACATTTTTAATTTCAAATTCCCCATCAGCATTGGATAAAACACGAAGTAAATCTGTTTCATTAACTTGGATGCTCAGTTTAACTCCAATTAAAGGAAAGTTTGTTTCACTATCGAAGACCTTTCCGCGAACAGTTTGTGTTTGAGCAAATAAAGTCGCTGCACCAAAAAGAAAGAATGATAAAGTAAATATTTTCATAGATCTATAAGTTATAATTAATCAAAGATAACGTGATTTTAACAAAAAAGATAATTAATTTTCGTAACTTAGAGGATTCAATTTGCATAAATCGCAAATAACCTAGCATATTGCTTTTTACATCGCGGAATTTTATTTATAAGAATATAAAAAATTGCACGGTTTTTGAAATACAGAATTTAATTATTAATTTCACATTAAATTACTTTATATGAAAACTATACTTTTTAGCACTTTATTATTTATCAGTAGCTCATTTTTTGCACAGGTTGAAAAATTAACATGGCATACAGACCTTGTAAAAGCAATAGAAATCTCTACAAAAGAAAAAAAACCCCTTATGTTATTTTTCACAGGAAGTGATTGGTGTGGATGGTGCATTAGACTACAGAAAGAAGTTTTTTACAAGCCAGAGTTTATTGAATGGGCAAACGATAATGTTGTCTTAGTAGATATTGATTTCCCAAAAAATAAAAGTAAGCAAAGCACCGAATTGCAGCAACAAAATAACTTATTACAACAACAGTTTAGCGTTCAGGGATATCCTACAATTCATTTTGTTCGCCCTAAGAAAATAGATGGAAAAACTAACCTAACAAGTATTGGAAATACGGGTTATCGCGCAGGTGGACCTTCAGTATGGATTGCAGAAGCAAACACTTATATTCAAGCTGAATAGTTAACATAAATTTGAAATCTCATCGTATTCAAAGCCCTTTGATTGTAAATATCGAAGGGTTTTTTGTTTTCTCTCAAAATCATTTTTTTCTGATTTAAGCGAAAGCCATTTTTTTTCATATAAATTTTGAGCCATTGATTTATACTCTATTATATCAATTGACGATAATGCTTTTGAAATCAGATCAGCACTAATTTTTTTTTGAAATAAGCCCGCTTTTATTTTTTGTTTGCCCCATTTATTGTTTCGGAATTTTCCAATGGCATAAGTAAGGGCAAAACGTTCTTGATTAAAGAAATTGCATTCTTTTAAATGAGTTAGTATGCTTGTTAAATCAGAGGGAGATGAATTGAGTGAAGCTAACTTTGTTTCTATTTCAAATAAAGACCTTTCTTGGTATGCGCAATACGCTTCCAACTTTAAGATAATTTGTTCTTTTGAATACTTTTTTGGAAACATTAAACTATAATCTCTTCGTTGTGTTTGTCAACAAATGAATACTCTAAAAGATTAAGTTCTGTAATTCCTCTCACTGGAATCCACTTCTTGTGTTTCAAAAACCATTTCATTTGTTTAGAAACCAATCCTTTTTTGAAAAAAGCTGCTAAATAAGGATGAACAAGTAAGGAAATATCTTTTAAACCTCTATCAGCAAGCAAGTAATTTAAGTTATTTTCTATTTCTTCTGCAAAAAGGATACTCGCCGTAATTTCACCACTTCCCGAACAAGTTGGACAAACTTCTGCAGTTTTAATCTCTGTTTCAGGGCGAACACGCTGTCGCGTAATTTCAATAACACCAAATTTTGAAGGAGGAATAAGGTTGTGTTTTGCGCGATCAGATTTCATAAAACTCTTCATTTTTTCAAAAAGAATTTTATTGTTTTCTTTATCATGCATATCAATAAAATCAACACAAATAATTCCGCCCATATCTCTTAGTTGAAGTACGCGCGCAATTTCTTCTGCTGCCTCTAAATTTGTTGCTAAGGCATTTGCTTCTTGACCTGTAGCGCCTTTTCGATTTCCACTGTTCACGTCAATGACATGCATTGCTTCAGTATGCTCAATAATTAAATATGCGCCACTTGGCATTTGAACTTTCTTTCCAAACAATGTTTTTATTTGTTTGCTGATTTCAAATTTTTCAAAAATCGCCAATTTTCCATCGTAATGCTTTAGGATTTTCTCTTTCCCTGGAACATTCGCTGAAATATACTCCTTCATTTCTGCAAGTAACTTCTCATCGTTTACATGAATATTTGTAAAATCGGCATTTAATAAATCTCTTAAAATTGATGTTGTGGTATTTAATTCTCCTAAAATCCTTTTTGGAGCATTCCCTCCCTTAAGGTTTTCGTGAATAGTTTTCCATTTATCTAATAAATTCTGCAAGTCATTCTCAAGATCAATTGTTGCCTTGTGTTCTGCTACAGTTCGAATGATAACACCAAAGTTTTTTGGCTTAATACGATCCATTAATTCTTTAAGTCGAGCTCTTTCAGCATTATCCTTGATTTTTTGACTGACAGAAATTTTTTCAGAAAATGGGACTAAAACAAGATATCTACCTGCAAGTGTAACCTCAGCAGATAAACGTGGACCTTTAGTTGAAATTGGTTCTTTAGCGACTTGTACTAAAACTTGCTGAGAAGAGGATACAGTCTCGGTCATTTTCCCATCTTTCTGCAAATCTTTGTCCATTTTGAAGTACATCAAATCTGGAACATTTTGTTTGCCATGAATGGAATCCTTTACAAATTTTGCAAAAGAGTTGTATTGTAATCCTAAATCTAAGTAATGGAGGAAAGCATCTTTTTCGTGGCCAACATCTACGAAAGCAGCGTTTAAACTTGGCACCACTCTTCTTATACGACCTAAGTAAACATCGCCAACGGCGAAATCTGTATTTCCTCTTTCTTCGTGTAACTCTATGAGTTTCCCATCACGCAAAAGAGCAAGCCAAATACCAGTGTTACGAGCGTCAACGACTAATTCTAAATTCACAATATGATTTTTATAGGTTTATACAATGAAAGCTCAGCGTTATTAACACTGAGCTTCATTATGAAATCATTAGAAGATTATTTCTTCTTTTTGTGACGATTTTTTCGAAGTCGTTTCTTACGCTTGTGCGTAGCCATTTTATGTCTTTTTCTTTTTTTACCGCTTGGCATAATGCTATATTTTAGTGTTCTTAAATTCCAATTAAAAATTCATCCCTTAAAAAGGAGAACAAAGTTAAGCTTTTTTTTGGAAATTAATAAACGCGGCTATATTATTTAATTTTCACCTTGCTTTTTACTTCAGCAACAAACGTTTTTGAAGGTTTAAAAGAAGGGATATTGTGAGCTGGAATAATAATTGTTGTTTTTTTGGAAATATTTCGCCCTGTTTTTTCTGCGCGTTCTTTCACAATAAAACTTCCAAAACCTCTTAAATAAACATTTGTTCCTTTACTTAAAGATGATTTAATGGAATTCATAAAAGCCTCTACTGCACGAAGAGCTTCAGTTTTTTCTAATCCTGTTTCTAATGCAATGTCTGCAACGATGTCTGCTTTGGTCATTTGTAATTTATTTAAAAGTTATTTAATTATAAACATCTCGTTTTAAAAAATGTTTGCAATTACTTCAGCAAACATATTTTAAAAGAGCACAAAAGTATAGTTCAAAAAGAATATATTTTTAATTTTCACAAAATATTTATCAACTATTTATCAAATGTCTGAATTTCAAACAACTATAATTTCATGGTACCATCAAAATAAACGAAATCTACCTTGGAGAGATACCACCAATCCTTATTTTATTTGGTTGAGTGAAATAATTCTACAACAGACAAGAATTGAACAGGGGACATCCTATTATTTAAAGTTTATAAATCGCTTTCCAACAATTAAAGATTTGGCGCAAGCGAATGAACAAGAAGTGTTGAATTTATGGCAGGGACTTGGGTATTACAGCAGAGCAAGAAATCTGCACACAACTGCAAAATACATTTATTTTGATTTAAAAGGTGAATTCCCGAAAAATTTTGCAGCGCTGATTCTCTTAAAAGGCGTTGGAGTTTATACAGCTTCTGCAATTGCATCTTTTGCCTACAATGAATCTAAAGCTGTAGTTGACGGCAATGTTTACAGAGTTTTAAGTCGGGTTTTTAATATTGAAACTCCAATTGATTCAGGAATTGGGAAAAGAGAATTCCAAAATTTGGCGGATGAATTAATTTCTTCTGAAGTTCCAAATATCTACAATCAAGCAATCATGGAATTTGGAGCGCTTCACTGTTTACCCGCAAATCCAATGTGTGAAAAGTGTCCCCTTCAATTTTCTTGTCTTTCTTTTGCTGCGGGCACAATTAAAATTCGCCCAGTGAAAAATAAAAAAGTGAAGATAAGTCCCCGTTATTTTGTTTTTAAAATAGCTCAAGACGCTGAAGGAAAAATCTCCATGATAAAAAGAACTGAGAAGGATATTTGGCAAAACTTATTTCAATTCCCACTTTTTGAATTTACTTCTCAGGAAAAAAAGGCGACTTTTCTGCAAGCTCATAACTTTGACTTTGTTTCAAAAGAGTACAAACACATCTTATCGCATCAGCATATATTTGCAACTTTTGTATTTCAGCGCGTAAAAAAAATAAATCTTCAGCAGGGGGAGCAAAAATTATTTCCCTCACAAATTGATGACTTTCCAATCCCTCGATTGATTGAAAAATTCCTCGAAGAAGAAAGCGCCCAACTTTTTTCTTAATTGAAAGTTTAACTTCATTAACTTTGTACAAAAAACACCACCATGATTTTAGTAAAACAAGAAGCCACAAATAAAGAAAATAGCAGTTGCATTTATTTAATCGATAAGAAAAGTAAAAGCAAAGATTTCGATCCGCAATTTTCTCATAGTATTGCCGGAATTATTGCTGGCACAAAGAAATTTGATTATTTAAGGCTTTCAAATAGTTTTGTATTTTTTGTTTTTGACGATCAAAAACCTGAAGAATTGCGTGTGATAGGTTCTCGAATTCACGATATGATTTGTGCTGATTGTGAAGTAATTTCAATTAGCGGCAAATCAAAAAATTCGTGTTTCCTTGCCGAAGGTATCGCCTTAACAAATTATCAATTTTTGAAATACTTAAGTAAACCGAAGAAGCATACTTTAACTGAGATTATTTTATCTGATGAGGTAGAAAAAGAAAAAATTGACGAATTAAATGATACCATTAAAGCAGTTTTCTGGGCGAGAGATGCTGTAAATACTCCGGTTTCTGATTTAAATGCCTTGCAATTAGCTGAAGCTGTTGTTAAATTAGGTGAAGAAGCAAATTTTCAAGTCCAAGTATTAGAAAAAACCCAGATAGAATCGTTAAAAATGGGAGGTTTATTGGCAGTTAATAAAGGCTCTATTGATCCTCCAACATTTACAATAGCAGAGTACAAACACAAAAAAGCGCTTAATAAAAAACCAATTGTCTTAGTTGGAAAAGGCGTTGTTTACGATACGGGTGGCTTAAGTTTAAAACCAACTCCAGGTTCTATGGATTGCATGAAATGTGATATGGCTGGCGCTGCTGCTGTTGCTGGAGCATTGTATTTGGCAGCTTTGCAAAAATTAAAGTTGCACATCATTGTATTAATTCCAGCGACAGATAATCGACCGGGAGGAAACGCATACACTCCGGGAGATGTAATCACAATGTACAATGGCTCAAGTGTTGAGGTTTTAAATACGGATGCTGAAGGAAGAATGATTTTGGCAGATGCCTTGTCTTATTCCATGAAGTACGACCCAGAAATTGTAATCGACGCAGCAACTTTAACTGGCTCAGCTTTACGCGCAATAGGAACGGAAGCTAGCATAATTATGGGAAATGCTAAAAATCACTATTTTGAAGAATTGGAGAAGGCTGGAAATGAAGTGCATGAGCGCGTTGTTCGCTTTCCATTTTGGGATGATTATGCAAAACACATGGAATCTAAAATTGCAGACTTAAAGAATATTGGCGGACCAAATGCAGGTATGATTTCCGCCGGAAAATTTTTGGAGCATTTTTTAAAAGCGCCTTATATTCATATGGATGTTGCAGGCCCAACTTGGCTTGATAGTCGAGAAGATTATAAAGGTCAAGGTGGCACTGGTTCAGGTGTGCGTTTATTGTATCAATTTTTAAAAAATCACTCGTCTTAATGGAAATAGATACGGAAAACCAAGCTTTAATTAAAGTTGGGATAACCATTGGAGATATCAATGGAATTGGGCCTGAAATTATTCTAAAAGCATTGCGTGACGCCAGAATTCTTAAGGATTTTACGCCGATAATTTATGGTTCTGAAAAAGTTTTGTCGCATTATCAAGCGTTATTGGAAATGGATGATTTTAGCATTCAAATCTGTAAAAATGCGAGTCAAGCACTTGAAAATAATGTGAATGTTGTAAATGTTTGGACAGAGGAAGTAGAATTATCAGTGGGGCAAGGAACGGAAAAAGGCGGTCTATATGCATTTAAAGCATTGGAAGCTGCTACACAAGATATTTCTGAAGGAAAAATTGATGTTCTGGTAACTGCGCCATTTTCTAAAGACGGAATGATAAAAGCAGGATTTAAATTCCCGGGTCATACGGAGTATTTAGCAGATTTATCTGGTGTTAAAGAGGCTCTAATGATTTTAGTTTCTCCAACATTAAAGGTTGCACTTGTAACAAGTCACATTCCAATTAAAGAAATCAGTAAGAATTTATCCAAAGACTTAATAGTTGAAAAAATAAAAGCATTTGAGCAAAGTTTGAAAAAAGATTTTAATCTTACTAAACCTAAAATTGCTGTATTTGGTTTAAATCCCCATGCTGGCGAAAATGGAAAACTAGGAACTGAAGAATCTGAAACTATACAACCTGCGATTCAATTTTGTAAAGCTGAAGGAATCTTAGCTTTTGGACCTTTTGCTGCAGATGGTTATTTTGGTTCTCCAGCGAGAAATCAATACGATGGTGTTTTAGCGATGTATCACGATCAAGGTCTAGCAGCTTTCAAAGCCCTTTCTTTTGATGATGGAGTTAATTTTACTGCAGGTTTGCCAATTGTTCGAACTTCTCCTGATCACGGAACTGCCTTTGATATTGCAGGAAAAAATTGTGCTTCAGAGCAGTCTTTTAGAAGTGCGATCTATATGGCGCTTGATATTTTTAGGACGCGGAAATTCCAAAAATTAATTCATGCAAATCCACTTCCTTTTACTCCTGAAGACAAAAGCAAAAAGAATAGTAGCCGAGATGAGTAAAATGATTTTTTCTTTTTAAAGAAAAATAGTATCTTTGCCCTTCGTTTTGGTATAATTTAAAATCAGCTCGTGAAAAGTCAATTTGAAATACCCTTTGTTGGATTAAAAATTGGATACCACGATTTTGAATTAGACATTGACGATACGTTCTTTGAGTCTTTGCCATTTTCTATAATTGAAAAAGGTAATTTAAAAGTTTGGTTGGATTTAGAAAAAAAAGAGTCAATGCTTGTCGCTGATTTCGAAGTTTGTGGCACTGTAAAAGGAACTTGTTCCCGCTGCAATGAACAAATGGACATCGAAGTAGAAGGCGAAATGACTGTTTATTACAAATTTGGAAATGAGAATGAAGAAGATGAAAATCTTATAGTTATTCCTTTCGACAGTTATGAAATAAACGTACAACAAGCAATTTATGAATTGATTGTAGTTTCTATTCCATCTAGACCAATACATGAAGAAGGCGAATGCGAAAAAGAAATGGTTCAACTGATTAAGAAATATTCAACACCTGAACCAAAAAAAGACAAAGATGATGAGGTTGACCCACGGTGGGCAGCATTGAAAAATTTAAATTGATAATTATATAATAAAGTTATGGCACATCCGAAACGAAAAATTTCCAAAACACGTAGAGATAAAAGAAGAACACACATAAATGCTGTTGCAAGCAATGTTGCTACTTGTCCTACAACTGGACAGCCGCACCTATTTCACCATGCTCATTGGCATGAAGGTAAATTATACTACAAAGGAAAAGTTTTAGCCGAAAAAGAAGTTGTTGAGTAATCAACAAAAAGTTCTTAAATGAAAATCGGAATAGATATTTCTGGTGGCGACTTCGCTCCTGCTGCAAATCTTGATGGCGCTATTTTAGCACAAAAAGAATTAAAAGGTGATGCCATTATTGTATTGATTGGCGATGAAGAACAAATAATTTCAGGTTTATTAGAAAGAAATATTGCTGATGGTTTATTTGAAATAATTCATGCCCCAGAAGTAATCACTTTTCACGATCATCCAACCCGAGCACTTAGTAAAAAACCAAATAGTTCAATTGCTGTAGGATTTAATCAACTTGCAAAAGGAGAATTACATGCATTTGCTAGCACAGGTAATACTGGAGCAATGTTGGTGGGATCAATGTACAAATTAAATACAATTGCCGGAGTTATTAGGCCTTGCATAACTTCAACACTTCCAGCTATAGATGGTTCCAAAACTATTTTATTAGATGTCGGTTCAAATGCAGATTGCAAAGCCGATGTCTTGTACCAATTTGCTGTTTTAGGATCTCTTTATTCGCAGCATGTTCATAACATTGAAAAACCCCGAGTGGCACTCTTGAACATTGGAGAGGAAGAATCAAAGGGAAATTTATTGACAATCGCAACCTACAAATTACTTGCCGAATCAGATGAGATTAATTTTATTGGTAACATAGAAGGCCGACATATTTTTTCTGGAAAAGCAGATGTAATTGTCTGTGATGGATTTACTGGAAATGTAGTTTTAAAACAAGCCGAAGGTATTTATTCTCTTATGAAAAAACGAGGGATAAACGATGAGTATTTTGATCGTTTTAATTACGAGAATTATGGTGGGACTCCAATTTTAGGTGTAAAGGGAAATGTTATTATTGGCCACGGAATTTCCAATGACATTGCTGTTAAAAATATGATTTTGCATGCTCATGAGGTTGCAAGCTCTGGTTTAGCGATGAAAGTTAACGATGCTTTTAATTAATTTATGAATAAAATAACTGCTGCTATTACTGGTGTTCAAGGATATGTTCCTGAACATGTTTTAAGCAATGAAGACCTCACTAAAATTGTTGACACTTCTGATGAGTGGATAACAACACGAACGGGAATTAAGGAACGAAGAATCATGAAAAATGGCGCTTCTTCTGATATGGCAGCTGAAGCTGTAAAAAGCTTACTAAAGAAAAAAAATATTGATCCACTCGAAATCGAGTTAGTTGTTTTAGCAAGTGTTACTCCAGATCACTTATTTCCAAGTACTGCAAATATTTTATGTGACAAAGTTGGAATGACAAATGCTTGGGGCTTTGATCTCTTGGCTGCTTGCTCAGGGTTTTTATTTGCGCTAACAACAGCTTCGCAATTTATTGAAAATGGCAGGTATAAAAAAGTACTTGTTGTAGGAGTTGATAAAATGTCCTCAATTGTTGATTATACCGATCGCACAACCTGCATTATTTTTGGGGATGGAGCAGGTGTAGTTTTATTAGAACCAAACGAGGAGGGACTTGGAATCCAAGATCATATTCTAAGAACAGATGGCTCAGGAAGAGAATTTCTTATTCAGCAGGGCGGTGGATCAGTAAATCCTGCAACTATTGATACTGTTGAAAAAAAGATGCATTTTGTCAAACAAGAAGGACTTCAAGTTTTTAAATTTGCAGTTACTAAAATGGCTGATGTTTCTGTAGAAATTATGGAAAGAAATAATCTTAGCAGTGAGGATGTTGCTTGGCTGGTGCCACATCAGGCAAATCTTAGAATTATAGATGCAACAGCAAATAGAATGGGTGTTTCAAATGATAAAGTCATGATAAATATTCAAAAATATGGAAATACAACTGCGGGCACTTTACCTTTGTGTTTGTGGGATTATGAAAAACAGTTAAAAAAAGGCGATAACATTATACTCTCTGCCTTTGGTGGAGGATTTACTTGGGGCTCGATTTATTTAAAATGGGCTTACAATTCATAAAAGTTTAACTTTGTAAAAAATCATAGCAATGAATTTAGAAGAAATTAAAGACCTAATTAAACTTGTATCTAAAACAGGTATTGGGAGAGTTGAAATCGAACGCGAAGGATTTAAAGTAATTATCAAAGGGGGCATGAACACGCAAGCTGAGCAACCTATTTACATGCAGCAAGCAGCGCCAAGTCAACAAATACTTCCAGCTGCAGCGCCAGTTTCGATGCCTGTAACACCAAGTGCTCCAACAAATACTGTTGAAGTAGAAAATGACTCCAAGTATATCACGATAAAATCTCCAATGATTGGAACTTTCTACCGAACTGCAGGTCCAGATAAACCAGCATTTGTAGAAGTAGGGACAGATATTAAAAAAGGAGATAAACTGTGTATCATCGAAGCCATGAAAACCTTTAATGAAATTGAAGCTGAAATTTCTGGTAAAATAATAAAAGTACTTGTCGACAATTCAAATCCTGTGGATTATGATCAACCATTATTTTTGGTTGACCCATCTTAAAAGCATATAACCAAAAAATCAGGGATGTTTAATAAAATATTAATAGCAAATCGCGGGGAAATAGCTTTAAGAATTATTCGAACGTGTAAAGAAATGGGAATTAAAACGGTTGCTGTTTATTCTACAGCAGATAAAGATAGTTTGCCTGTTCGCTTTGCTGACGAAGCTGTTTGTATTGGTCCACCAATGAGTGCGAAATCGTATTTGTCGATTCCTAATATTTTGGCAGCGGCAGAAATTACCAATGCAGATGCAATTCATCCAGGATATGGTTTCCTTTCTGAAAACGAAAAGTTCTCAAAGGCCTGTCAAGAACACGGCATCAAATTTATTGGCGCTTTACCGGAGCAAATCGCAGGAATGGGCGATAAAGCATCTGCTAAAGCAACTATGATAAAAGCCGGAGTTCCTTGTATTCCTGGCTCAAAGGGTTTATTGACTTCAATTCCTGAAGCAAAAAAAATAGCAAAAGAAATCAAATACCCCGTTATTCTCAAAGCAACAGCTGGAGGTGGCGGAAAGGGCATGCGAATTGTGTGGGAAGAATCTGAATTAGAATCAGCTTGGGATTCTGCAAGACAAGAATCTGCAGCAGCTTTTGGAAATGATGGAATGTACATGGAAAAATACATCCTTGAACCACGACACATTGAAATTCAGATTGCGGGAGATCAATATGGAAATGCTTGCCATTTATCAGAAAGAGACTGCTCGATTCAGCGTCGCCATCAAAAATTAGTGGAAGAAACTCCATCTCCATTTATGACAGATGAACTGCGCGAAAGAATGGGAGTTGCGGCTATAAAAGCAGCAAAAGCTGTAAAGTATGAAGGTGTTGGAACGGTAGAATTTCTTGTGGATAAAAATCGTGATTTCTATTTTATGGAAATGAATACGCGAATTCAAGTCGAACATACGATCACTGAAGAGGTAATTAATTTTGATCTCATAAAAGAGCAAATTAAGATTGCTGCAGGTGAAAAGATTTCTGGTAAAAATTATTATCCCCTGATGCATGCAATACAATGCAGAATAAATGCAGAAGATCCTGCTATGGATTTTCGTCCTTGCCCGGGAAAAATAACAGAATACCATTGCCCCGGCGGACATGGGGTTCGTATTGATGCGCATGTTTATGCGGGATATACGATACCTTCGAATTACGACTCTATGATTTCTAAGTTAATTGTAGTTGCGCAAACCCGCGATGAAGCAATTTTAAAAATGAAAAGAGCACTCGATGAATACATTATTGAAGGTATAAAAACAACGATTCCTTTTCATCAAAAACTGATGCAAAACGAAGATTTCTGCAAAGGAAATTTTACCACCAAGTTTATGGAGACCTTTGAATTCTAAATTTTTTTGATATTCTTATCAAAAAAGGCAACTAAACTTATACATATTCGTTAAAATATCGTTAAATTTATGCTAAATTTTTAGAGTTTAATTCAATGATATATTACCAAAGGCTTATTTCTTTAATTCTGTTTTTAGCCGGAGCTAATAGTATGGTTTTTGGGCAGTGTACAACAGGTGCACTTTCAAATGGAACTAGTCCTAATCCTTTTATTCCTTCATGTACTGTAGGTGGTACGATTCTTGGTCCAACAACAACAGGCCAATACTCAAGGGTGTCGGTAATAGTCGGCTACCAATACAATTTTCAAAGTTTATTATCAGGTACTGCACAAGCATCTGATTTTATAACAATAGCAACCGATGCTGCCGTCCCAGTTGCACTATTCTCGGGCTTTAATGGAAATAATGGTATTTATTGGACTGCAACCTCAACTGGAATTATTCGCTTCTATACGCATACTAGTACTGCATGTAGTATTACAACCGGCCAGCCAACAAGACAGAGAAAGGTAATCATGGCTCCTTTTCAAGCAAGAATAGACAAAACTAATTCACTTTGTGCTGGTTCCCCTGGATCGGGTCAATATATAATCACCGTTGGACCTAACCATGGTTGGAATTCCTTGGCCGTTAGTGCTTTACAACCTGTAATTAATCCAAGTGCTTCAAATCGATTAAATTATACTATTGTTGGGACTAATACTCCAGAAATTGGTCCAAGTTATACTACCCCCCCTTCCTCTTGGTCCTCTGTATCTACTTTAATTACTCCATTTACAGGTTATACATATTCTACACCTCTTTCGAGCTCTCTTTATACTGAAGGAACTAATTCATTTACAAATCTAAATACAGGTCCAGTAGGCACTTATACTTCTCCTGCAACTATTTTAGGAAATAATTCTTCGAACCAATCAATTTATGTGTCGCCAAGTGGAATTTTATCTTCATATCTTCC
>ENA-UOYL01000298-UOYL01000298.1-marine-metagenome-genome-assembly--contig:-NODE-298-length-18204-cov-5.245049_pt1 | contig 18204 bp, 14 predicted proteins | sample MGYA00238173_ERZ767189 | MGnify/ENA primary metagenome ERZ767189 (study PRJEB28943, sample SAMN06267163) | marine metagenome | isolation source: Columbia River Estuary | place: USA:Columbia River Estuary... | reverse complement strand
TTTTCATCTTTAAAAATACGCTTTCCTTCATCCATCGCTACAGGATCGTAAGCTGTGATCGAGGCTCCTGCTTTGATCAATTCATTAATCAGTACACGACTTGAAGCTTCTCGCATATCATCGGTGTTCGGTTTAAACGCTAAACCCCATAATGCAAAATGTTTGCCTTTTAAATTGTCACCAAATTGTTTTTTAATTTTTTTAGGCAATACAAATTTTTGAAGATCATTCACCTCTTCAACTGCTTTAAGTAATTTCAAATCGAAACCAGCAACATCTTTAGCAGTTTTAATTAAAGCCTTCACATCTTTTGGAAAACATGAACCGCCATAACCACACCCCGGATATAAAAAGTGATAACCAATACGTGGGTCCGATCCAATACCTTGTCGTACCATCTCGATATCAGCGCCCAAAATTTCAGCTAAGTTAGCCAATTCGTTCATAAAACTAATGCGTGTAGCTAACATTGAATTAGCTGCGTATTTAATAAGCTCAGCACTTCTAAGGTTGGTGACTACAAGCCTTTCGTGATTTCTTTGAAAGGGAGCATAAACTTGTTTCATAACTTCAATCGCTTTTGGGTCTTCAGTCCCAATGATAATTCGATCAGGGCGCATAAAATCTTCCACTGCAGCACCTTCTTTTAAGAATTCTGGGTTAGAAACGACACTGTAATGAATATCGACATTTCTTTTCTTTAGTTCTTCAGCTACTGCCGCTTTGACCATGTCACCTGTTCCAATTGGCACGGTTGATTTATCTACAATCACTTTGGCTGAATTCATAAAGCGACCAATATTACGAGCAGCTTCTGTCACATATTGCAGATCAGCAGAACCATCTTCATCGGGAGGAGTTCCAACCGCTATGAATTGGACTTCACCAAAGCCCACTGCTTCTTCGACATTGGTGGTGAAAGAAAGACGACCATTTTCAACATTACGACGAACAATTTCTAAAAGGCCTGGCTCGTGAATAGGAATACCACCTTCTTTTAGAATACGAATTTTTTCTGCGTTTACGTCAAGACCTAAAACGTGATTACCCACCTCGGCTAAACATGCCGCAGCAACTAAACCCACATATCCTGTACCAACAACAGTAATTTTCATAATAATTCGTTGTATTTAAAGCTATATTTTACCTCTTTTGTTTAAGGCTTGTCTTTTCTAGATACGGAATTCACTTATAATTTAAAGAATATAAGAGGAGTTCATCATGACGACTTTATTTGAAGATTTACATACCCTTCAATCAGTTTGGGAAGACAATCTTACGTATCAGGTGAAAGAAGGCTGGGTGTGGTTAGACCCTGTTTTGACTTTAGTGCGAGATTATTTTTTTGAGACCACAGTGGTAGTCACAGTGATTCTTTTATATACCATTATTTTTTCTGCCATGTCACTTTATGGCCAAAAAAATGACTTTAAAAAAATCACGTATACAGATAAATTTAAAAATTTAGTTAAAGGTATCGATCTTCACTTAGGTAACGAGCCTAAACAATCACTAGAAAAAAATAAAGCTACAAAAACCGAAGAATGATTTATTCACTATAAAAAAGGATCATCGGTACAACCCTTGTCTGAAGAGCCCTAAAACGTTTTTTTGGTCAGGCGTATTAAGTGGCACGTTACCTTAAAGTGAATGGGTTGATATAAGCGTCTTTTCTGATTTTAAAATTTACTTCTTCAGTGGTTTTTTTTCTTGAGCTTTCCCTGCCTGTATTTTTGTTTTCTTTGCTGCCTTTTTTGCAGGCACTTTTTTGACTTCTTTTTTAGCCAAGGGTTTCTTTTCTTTTTTTGGCTCTGCTTTCGCAGCAGTCTTTTTTGCTAAGGAAGTTTCCAATTCTTTGACTTGATTTTCAAGAGAATCGATACGCAATAATTTTGTGTTGGCTTCTTCTAAGTCAGATTTAAGTTTCTTGATTTCAGCATCTTTAAAGTATGTTGCTTGATAACTCGCATAACCAAATATTAACGAACTGATAGAGATCACACCTGTTGCAATATAAACTGCTAATGTTTTTTTATTTGTCTGTTTTTTTTCGGGGAGAATAAAAGGAGTTTCTTCTTTTTGGTCGAATTCCATTTTTTAGGTCCTTAAGGTTAATTTTTTTAAATTTCGTATGTGATATTTTATCTTATGTTGTTGATTTTGCAAAAAATAATTAATTATCTAATGATTAGCTTATAATTTATTTTATGAAAATATTAGATACGCATTTTTTAGCATTAGCATGCCTTTTATCTAAAGGACATCTTCTTATTGAAGATGTTCCTGGAACAGGCAAAACATTGCTTGCCAAAAATCTTGCACAGAAACTGGGCATCAAAACGATCCGTCTCCAATGCACAAATGATTTACTGCCATCGGATATATTAGGCTACAACTTTTATGATCAAGAAAAGAAGAAGATGATCTTTAAAAAAGGCCCTATATTTAGTCAAGTTTTATTAGCCGACGAATTAAATCGAGCGCCCTCTAAAACGCAGTCAGCACTTCTTGAAGCGATGGAAGAAAGCCAAGTGAGTATCGAAGGCGAAACATATCAGCTTGAAAAACCTTTTTTTGTCATCGCAACACAAAATCCAAGAGAGCATGTAGGTGTATTTGATTTGCCAGAGTCACAAATAGATCGCTTTTATTTGTCCCTGAAAATGAATGAGCTCAGTCGCAAGGATTACAAAACCATTTTGACGCAAGACAAACATGCATCTCCACTTGAGCTTATTAAAAATATCCCAGAAGGTAGTTCTAACATTACAAAAATTCAGTCATTGGTTGAAAAAATTCATATGCATACCGATGTACTTGAATATCAATTGACACTTGTTGAAAAGGCCGAAGAAGCTTTAGAGATTAATTTAGCCATTCGCTATCGAAAGCAACTTTACAGATTATCTCAATCGATTGCTTATCTATCGGGTAGAGATTTTGTGACACCAGACGATATTCAGGCTGTATTTATTCCTTCTTTAAGGCATCGATGCAAACATCTAAGCGACTCAGAAACTATTCTTTTACTTGAAAAGATTATAAAAACGACTAAAGCACCTTAGAGCATGGAAATCGCGTGGACGCATAAGCTTTCTTTTCAACTGCAACATAAAAAAAAATTACGACAACGTATTGAAAGTATCCGTCAAGTCTACGCATTGCCCAACCGTTTTGGACTCTATCTCGCATTTACTTTATTCGGATCTGTGGCACTAGCCATCAGACTACAAAATAATATTTTATTACTGATCGTAGTCATACTGATGGTCATTTTTTTTCTATCCATGATTTGGTCTGCAGAAAATTTAATTGGAGTTTCTTGCCAAGTACAAAAAAAAATTTGCTTTGCCAACACACTTAATTCTATCTTTATTCATATTCATAAACCTCAAGGTGCCATGGACATTGATTTTATCTACAATAAAGTCACGACAAAGATAGACACTAGCAAAAAAATTAATATTAAAGTTTTCTTACATCAACGCGGACGGGAAGTTGTAAGCCCCATGATTTTGCAGTCAGGCTTTCCTTTTGGAATAATCCGCGCGTGGGTCGCACTCACAGCGGGCGAAGTGATTGTGGCACCTAGCCCTGCGACTTTAAAAGAGGTGAGGCAATATTTAGATGTGATGAATACCCTCATCAATCATCATTTAGATCGTGATCAGGGGGACTCAGTCGATCACTATAGAGATGCCCTAACGTCTGACCCGATCTCAAGAATTGATTGGAAGATCTTTGCATTAAAAGGGAAGAAGCTCACTAAGGTTTCACATAAGGATAAACGACATGATCACACTATCCTTGACTATGGATCAATCCAAAAGCTTGGTAAAGAAAAAGCGCTGAGCATCTTATGTGCGGCGTTGATCTATTGTGAAGCGAATCATATTCCTTGGGAATTAAAGCTGCCTAAAAAAAATATCCATCACCAGTCATCCAATGCAATTTATCAGGCCTATGAATCTCTTGCCTTGGCTTAATTTTTATAAGCAACCTAAAAACCGTTTTTTTATATGGCTACTACCATTAAATTTTATTTTGATGAAATATTTAATTTGGTATGCCATGCCGCTTTATTTAGTAGGCTGGATTTTTTTACAGACAAAGTTATTGACCCATGTCTATTTAGTAGTGCGCGCTTTCATTTACGGGGTTTTGATTGCGGCTGCATTGTATGTAGAAAAAGATTTTACTAAGGCTGAGTTTTGGGTGTCACTTCTTTTTTATTTGATCCCGTTGATTGAATGGCATGACGATGAGAAAGTATCAAATTTATTGCTAACACCTATTATTTTTTTAGTGGCCTCCGTTTTTATTTTTAAGCCCGATTTTTTTATTATGCTTTTTATGATTATCTGGCTAATCTTTTTTCTATTTATTTATATTGAGCTTTATTGTCAGCAAGCTTTAAATTTATTTACGATTCGCTGGGGTTATCTTATTCGTATATCAAGCCTTATCTCAGTGCTATCCTTGATCGTTTTTATAGCTCTGCCGCGATTTTCTTTTGGCATCATCCCCTCATTTAATCAAGCTAAAGATAGTTTATTAAGCTTAAACGACCAAATTGATTTAGATACGTTAGGCCCCATTCAAAAAAATGATGCAGTGAGTATGCGTATTTTAGTTGAAGGGGGAACGCCTCAACAGGATCTCTACTGGAAATTTTATGTCTTAAGCGATAACGATGCGATCTCTTGGAAAAGAGATGTCAATGCCAAAGAGATCATGCAACAAAAAAATTCAATATCAGGCGATACCATACGTTATAGGGTTTTATCTGACGGGGTAGAAATCAAAGCAGTTCCATCCATAGGGATACCTATTGAGACGCCTGAGATTAAAGACATGCTGATGGTGAATGAAAATGGAGAAATTATTTTACGAGACAAAACAAAACCTTTACGCGATGTTTTTATCACTGCTTCTCTTGAAACTTCTGACATAAGTCCTTACAAAGAAAAAATAGCCATTCAGATGGCGCCACAGTTACAAGCGTGGGCAAAAAAATTACGTGCCTCATCCGATAGCGATGCCATCTTTGTCAAAGACTTTATAAACTATTTGCAAAAGGAGTTCAGGTATACGCTTGATACAAAAGTATTTCAGTATAACGGTCTCGATCAATTTTTTTTCAATGAAAAAAAAGGTTACTGCAGTCACTTCGCAATGGCGATGGCTACTGCCTTACGCGCTAATCAAATCCCTGCCAATGTCGTCATGGGTTTCTACCATGGAGAGTGGAATGAAGTGGGGGGCTACTATATCCTAAGAAATTCCGATGCCCATGCGTGGGTTGAGGCAAAGTTAGATCAAGGACCTTGGCAAAGGATTGACCCTACAAAATTTATTCAGTCTCTGCCAAATGAGATTAACCGACCCATGCAAACACAACAAATGGTCGATGGTAAGCGCTACAGATGGGAATTTTTGCGAACAATCTTACACCGCATAGATTACTTCGATGCGCAGGTGACGGGATCGATTTTATCTTATGGATATGATCAACAGGATACCGCAATACTTAACATCGATCGCTGGAAAAATTTAAAGTCTGTTGGTTTTATGATTTCCGTGATGGCCATCGTTTTAATCGTGATGTTATTTGGTATGTATTTACTTAAAATGAATCGCTCATCTTTTAATGCTATACAAATCATAGAAAGAAATTGGATCAATTTTTTAGAGAAACATTTTGCAAAAAGATTAACCCATGAAAGCCTCAACCAATTTACTTCAAGACTCATTAGAAAAAGATTAGCGTTGACAATCAAAAAAGATATGCAATTAATCTCAGATGCGATTACCCAGTATAAGTTTGGCCTACCAAATAGAGACAAAAAAGATTTATTGGCTTTAAAAAAAATAATTCAGAACTTTAATCAGAAATACTCTAAATACATTTCTACAAATAAAGTAAGATAGTTTAATGCTATTAAATAAAATTTCTGTAAACATCCCCTTCCTTAAACGAGTTGCTCTCTTTATTTTTGTAGGATTTTTAGCTCTCTTGATGATCAAAGTCAAGGTTGATCATATCCTTTTGTGGGACATGATTTTTTTAGGTCAAGATGTCGCAGCCAATCCAGATGCAGACTATTACTTAAAATTAGCGCGCGATGTGGTGGAGCAACAGTTTAGTTTTAAATCGATCACACAAGCAAATTTGTTATCAATTATGATTGCGCTTATAAGCAAGTCAGCTCATGTTAAAGACTTGATTTGGGCAGGCAATTTACTAACACCTATCTGCTGCGCGCTGACTTTTTTAGCGCTCGGCTTATTTTTTTCAATCAAATCCAATTTTAGCCCCTGGGAATGGTTAGTCGCTTTCTTAAGCCTATTAACGTCCTATCTTTGTTTAAGAATGGGCCCAGGCTATATCGATACAGATTTACTTAATGTATTCTTTGTCTATTTAATCTCAGCACTTATTTATTTTCTGGCAAATGTAGGCGACCTAAAAAATAAATATTTTTTAGCAGTCCTTCTTGGCGCATTAAATTTTTTGTTCATTCGCTGGTATCCAGGGCACGAGAGCTTCACCATTCTTTTTGTGATTGCCATCATCGCGAGTCAATGGTGTGCTAAGGAAAAAAGAAAACATATACTTGGATGCGTAAGTGTATTTATTTTATTGTCTGCCTTAGCGAGCATAAGTTTTTTTGGCTCAGCAGCAGGATTAGTGAGTAATTATATTACAGAGCAATCAGGCGCTAGCCTAATTGCCAAAAGCGGTATAAAGGTTGGAGAACTTCAGGTAAGCGAATTTACAAAATGGCCACTTATTCTATTTGAGTGGCAATACCATTGGGCTTTTGGTCTGATACTTATCATATTATCTTTAATTGGCAATTCATTTTGGCTTCTTTCAGATATAAAAAAGTTATGCGCCTATTTTATTCCCTTCATTTTTATACCGATGAGTTTTTTTGTCGGAGATCGATTTTACATCTATATCATTCCAATTTTTTGGTTTGGTTTATTTTATATGATTAAAGTTTGTATGACCAAAATCAAAGTCAACACACATGTGGCTGCGTTTATCGCGATTCTTTTCACATGTGCTGTGTTTTTTTCGCATTACTCTCCGCGGTGTTTTTTTGTTTTTGAAAAAACATGTCACGCCAAGGTGACACTTTTTAGATTCCCCACTCCCGACGTCACTAACGCTACAAAATTTGCGAATGAGGATTTAATTCAAGAAAATAATACGCTACTAGCGTGGTGGGATTACGGTCATTATCTTGCGTTCCATACCAAGTTTAATTTGGTACTTAATAATGGTAACCAATTTGGCGGAACCACGCGTAACTTTATTGATGCGGCGCTTCTTGACGACGAGGTTGTGGCTCATCAAAAGCTTAAGGATCTTAATCAATATAGTTACAACACTACGAATAAAGAGCTTAAAACAAATAAAATTTATATTTTAGTAAATCGTGATTTTATTTACAAGATCCCATATTTTTATGAGGCAAGTAGTAACGAAAAAATTACAATGCACAAGAAAGAAAAAACCATTACTCCGTTAGCATGCCAGAAAAAGAGTGCTGACGAAATGTGGTGTAATAAAGAGCTCATTAATTATAGAAATGGGACTGTGAATCAATCGCCTGGTATTTTTAAAATTATTTATTTAGATCACCAAGGAAAATTTTTAAGTGAAAAAATACTTAATAAAAAAGGTACAAATACCCTTGTGCATTGGTCTTTAGGCAAGGATGGTAAGGATATAACCCAGAACAATATTATGATCCCCAAATGGATGAGTGAAACGATTCTGATGAAACTTTATTTGGGGCAGTTCAACCCCAAATTATTTAAACTTGTTTCCAACCATTTTCCTGACGCTAGAATTTATGAGTTAAATTTATAAGAGGCTCTTTTTAAGATATTGTATGCGCCTCATGTAGTATAAAATGTTTTTATGCCCTCCTTGATTAAGACTATTTTATGAGTGATTAATGCGCCCAACCCTTCGAATTGCAATCGCCATAGAAAAAACACTCAGGAGTCCATTTTGGTTTGGTTTTTGGGTCACTGTTATCTTATGGATGATTGCGACGACCAACCTATTCAAGCTGACGGATTTCGGACGAAATACGAGCCTTGATGCTTTAACTAAGCTATATCCCTATGAGTCACTCTACCCTGATAATAGTGCATTTTTTGTATTTGTAAATATTGACGATAATTCACTGAAGACTCTAGGCCAATGGCCATGGCCGCGGCAAATAAGCGCCAAACTTATTGATAAGATTAGTCACTCTGGCGCAGCCGTCATTGGTGTCGATGTTTTATTTGCTGAAAGAGACCGCTTTTCTCCTGACAATTTAAGTCAAAGTTTAGGCATCTCAAAAAAAGAGATTGCAGCGATCGGAGCTCTTAACGGAGATAAGATGTTGGGGGATATAGTGAAAGAAACCCCTACCGTATTAGCTTTTGCGCTATCTAATCAAAAAATTAATAATAAGGAAACGTTACCGAGCCATTTTGTTTTGATGGGAGATCCGCCACAGAATTTATTAAACGCTCATGCCCTCATCCAGCCCATTTCAGAGCTTGAGTTTGCAAAAGGTGTGGGATTCGTAAATACGAATAAAGCGGAGGGTATGATCAGAGAGACACCCATTGTGGCTCAATTCAAAGATAATTTTTTTCCGTCTTTAGCCCTTGATATGCTGCGCGTTGCTCAAGGTGCGAGTAACCATGTCATGAAGCAGAGTGAACTCGGTGAATCGATTCTTATTAAAACAGGGCAACTTAATATCAAGACCAATGACGAGGGCTCATTCATTTTTCATCATGGACACACGGATCGTTTCGCACAAATTCCAGCGTCTGAGATATTGAGTAACAAAACATTTGATCTTAAAAATAAGATTGTCATTATCGGCGCTTCAGCTGCAGGATTAGGCGATATTCACTCGAGTAATCTCGAGGATGACATTCCAGGCCCGCTTTTTCATTTACAGTTGATGGATCAGGTATTATCCGAGCGCTTCATCACCTACCATATTTTTTATGATCGATTGATTTTCTTGTTTTGTGCAGGCATGTCAATTTTATTCTCGTTTTTTATGTTACGCGTAGCTTATCGGTATGTGTTGATTGCAATACCTACGATTGCTGCCCTGCTAATTTTTTTGAGTGTTGAACGATTCTTGCATGCAGGCTTTATTTTTAATACACCCATTGCCTTGTTATTACTCTTTAGCGGTTCAATGACAACCTACTTTAATCAAATCGCGCAAAAAATTATTCTAGGGCGCGCCGTTGAAAAAGATATTGCAGACGCTAAGGATGTGCAAACTACTCTATTTCCAGCGCCCGATAGTATCAGTAATGTTTCGGGGGGAGTGATCCCTTACAAATCCTTATCAGGTGACTTTATTGACTATTTTAAAGTCGGCAACAAGATTTGTTTTATTGAGGGCGACGTATCAGGCAAGGGCATTCCTTCAGCTTTGTTGATGGCAAGATCAGTAGCACTGTTTCGTTTATTTGCTAGACATAACTTAACTGCAGATGCGATAGCTAAACGAATCAATGATGAGCTTTATTCACATGGGACTGCAGATAAATTTGTTACTTCAGTCATGGGCTGGTATGACATGGAGAAGCAAGAACTTACCTTTGTGAACTGTGGACATAATCCTGTGTTACTGCTTGATGAATCAGGACACAAGCTTTTTGATCAGACATCTCCCCCTCTAGGTGTAGTGGGTAAGGAGGACTTCAGCCCAAGCATTGTGACCTTAGCTTATACACCCTTGAGCGTCCTATATATTGTTACGGATGGCATCTCTGAGGCGATGATTAAAGTTACAAAAGATAAGGAGCAGGAGATTGGTATGGAAGGTCTTTTGCGGATTACACAAAAACAAACAACATTAAGTGCGATAGAAAGGACTAAGCAAACATTAGCGCTTATTCGTAGCCAAAAGTTAAGGGCAACGGATGACGCTACGATTCTAGTCATCATGTATGAAGAGATTGCCTCTGAAGCAAGCCCTTCAAAGAATGAAAATCAATCTTAATCTAAAGCCTGGTTTCTCACTCATTGAGCTTTTAGTCGCGATGGCGATTATTAGCCTTGTCATGTACTCCGGATTTAAGTCGATTGCTATGTTGGAGCAGAGAAGTGGCGCCGCGCAAAAAAGAGTAATCTGGCATGAAAAAGCAGAGCTTATTTTCAATAGTTTTTACGCGCTCTATCATAGTTCCATCGCCAATACCGCCCTCATCGAAAAGCTTAATACCAACCCACAGGCTTACGTTACAGGTGCCAATATCGATATCGTGGTCGATAACACGCTTGCAAGTGCGACCGGAGATGCTGCAAGCTCTCCTAAAAAATTATTTTTACACAATGTCAAGACGGATAGCCCACCGAGTCTTAAATATCGAGTGATCAATATATCGGGGAATTGTTATTTTAAAAGTGGCAGTGCTTACATATATGGCATTGATTGCACTGATGCGGGAGCGGCAGTAGCGTTAAATGCAGAGATGAATGCCATATTTAATACCCATGGTATTTTAGAAATGAATATCGCAATGCTGGATGGACGAATATGCAAAGTAGTTAGTTACAATGCTAATGGTAATTGGACGTTAAGCCCTAATTCACAATGTCCTTCGAGCATCCCATCTCCACTTCCGTCGGCCAGCGCTTCTCCCACCACCTATTTCATGCCGCCTCGAATTATTGTCTTTGGTTCGGATATTAGCAGTCTTAATCTCAAGTATGCAAGAAGCGTGCTGGAGAATCTTGGCAGTCCTCGCTAGCCTACCTAATAATTAATAATCTCGCATATCAATGACTGTGCCATTCGCTAAAGCAATACCATTATCTTGAATGGCGAAACGAATGAGTGCGGAACGCGTTTTAGCAAAATAAGGCTTGGATGTTGATATCACGCAGCTCACAATGCGCCATTGAGTTGGGAATGCAGCATAACCCGCAGCACCATCGATTTCATTGATGGCAAAGTAACGCAAGGCATAATTTTTATAGAGATATCGATCGAGTGATATACGTACTACTGCATTGGATGAGAATTGGCTAGCAATCCCACATACATTGGTATCGTAAGTTGCATTATTTGGAGAAGGTGTGGTGTTCCAGGTATTTGCTGGAAACTGAGCAGGATTCGATGGAAATTTTCGTATTTGGCTGATGGCGGATTCAAGTCCTAATCGGGATAAGTTACTTGCTTCCAGTTTATTGAGTTTTAGATATTTTTCTAGATCAGCGGTCTGCGATCGACTAAGCATCGTGACTAGCACCGTGGTGCACAAAAAAGTAAGAAAAAGTGCGGCAGTTAGTGCAAACCCAGTATCTTTTTTTTGGGTAAAAAATGTAACAATGAAATCTCGCATAGCTCTCATGATCATGGCGCAAAATTGGCATCAGCACAAGATCGCGCGAGGGGGTAGAGGTCAAGGGTCATATTTCCTTGATATGTATTGTTTAATTTAAAACTTAAGGTGCGGGAGGCTCCTTTGAGAAGTTCACTTGATACCGAAGTGGCGGGAGCGTATTCAATATCGGTAACAATCTTTGCCCAATTACTTCCGGATTTTGACGGCGTGGCCATAAATTTGAGCACACCCGCTGATGAATCAAAGGAACAGATCAACATGTCGATGTTCGCATTATTGAATACGGTAGTCGGTGATGCGGCGCCACCACAAACGATGGACGAAGCATTGTACTTATATTTAAGTCGATCAAGTGTAGCGTTATATCCACTACTAAAGCTTATTTCAAGAGACTCAGTGGGATTTGTAACTGCACTGAATAGTTCGGTCGAAGAAGATATTTTACACCCCTGAGTTCCAGGAAGCTTGATAAAACCTTTGGCACCGCTCACTTGAGTTTGCTTAATTTCATAATTGGTCTTCCCCACTACTTTATTAATTTTGAAATTAAACTGGATGAGGTCGCCCGCGGGGATAAAAAAAGGTGTGGTGTTCACTGATTTTAAAAACAAGGGATCCGTTAACTTGGTGAGGTTATTTATGGAAGGCGTTGCACTGCATAAGACCGAACCTTTATAAAGACTATATCGGGCCGTTGAGTTATCTAAGCCAAACCAGAAGGTAGTGGTATTGTAGGCGCCGGTTTTAGTGCGCTGGGTTACTTCGAGGCATTCTGTATTAGCAAAGATATTTGCAGTGGCATTGAAAATTTTAGGCGGAAAAACAGCATTGGCAATCGCTTGATTCATGGTATCTAATCCAGCGCTTGAATTGGATGACATGGTCACTATGGTATCCATCTGCGTATGGCGATTTTGCGCCCACTGAATGCCGGTCCAAGCAAGCGAACCAATCACTGAAAATATGGCTAAGTAGACCAAAAGCTCAATCAAAGAAAAGCCATTATGTTTATAATGTTTAGACATTGTTTTAAACCATTTGGGATTGATTAAGACTAGCCATGAAATTAAATTCTACCAATGATTAATCATAATTATTTTTATCTTTTTATTTCTTTTTTATTAGGCAGCGCCATCGCCTCTTTTTTGTATGCGTGGGCAATGCGCATTTGTCAGACTGGAGAGACAATACTCGATCCATCCAAATGTCGGTTTTGCGAGAAGAAGCTTTCACCGCTTGAATTAATTCCCATTTTATCCTGGCTCATACAGCGCGGCCGGTGTTATTGTCAGAAGCATCGATTGTCTTCGGGGTACTTCATCAGCGAAATAGTGTTAGGCAGTGCCTTTGTGACGATTGGATATAACTACCCTATGCAAGATGCTTTATTTTTAAGTTTTTTTGCCTCCGCACTTCTTTTCTTTTTTTTAACTGACGCCATGCATCAAGTCCTTTATTTGCCTATGATGGTTATAAATGGCATCGTAGGATTTTTTTATCTTAGCTATTATCAGCACCAATCTATAGTCATCTCTTTAGGCGGGATATTTTTAGGATTTGCTGTGCTTTATAGTATTAATTTTATCTATCTAAAGATAAAGCAAAGGCAAGGTTTTGGCAGTGGGGATAAATTCTTATTGGCATCGATTGGTGCCTGGTTAGGCCCTATGAAGGTGATTAAACTTCTTTTTTTGGCATCGTGGCTGGGGGTCATTTATGCTCTGTTTCTGATGTATAAGGGACGTGCAAATTTACTCACAAAATTACCTTTAGGCCTATTTTTAAGCTTAGCCACCCCTATCATTTATTTGACCTAAATATATTTCGATATATCTGTTCCAACAAGCTGAATCATAAGCTTTTATCCTTAATTTCGAGGCTTGCTATGATATAATTTTTTTATGCCAAGAAGGACAGTGACAGATCTCTTATATTCAATTCAAAAGCTTGGATTAGAGGCTAAATTAATTAAGCATGAGCGTCATGATGATGCCATTGATTTAGATCATCAAGATGAAATGATTGAGCATACGATTCAGGGCGAAAATGAAGCGCCTCATGAGGCTGAGGCGGGAGAAATAACCCCCCAAAAGACGGAGTTATCTTTTTTTGCAAAACTCAGTCAAGAAATCATGACATTTAAAGAAAGCTATGGTGAAAGCATGAACCCCGAAGAGCTCCAAAAAGAAATTAAAAATATCATTGAGCCTATTTTATTCTCATGGATTAAAGAAAATATGCCGACTATTACCAAAGATGTATTAACTGAAGTCGTTAAAGAAAATAATAAAAATAAAATCGAAGCAATGCTGGCTGCATGGATTAATGAAAATATGGCCAACATTACTAAAGAGATTCTAGTAGAAGTCGTGAAAAAAAATAAAATTGATCAAAAGCTTCTTCTAGACGAGTCCCAACAAAGCGAGTAACTTTGAAAAGTATTCTTCTACTTGTCGCCCTCTGCATGGTTGCTTGCACGCCAATCATGACTTCAAAAAAAGACGCCTTGGAAAAAATTCAGGCGGACAGCAAAGATAGCACGGAGATCTTTAATTCAAATTTAGCGCCGACTGCCCCAAAAGTAGACATTATTCAAATTAATTATGGCGCAGATAGTTTAAAAAATATTGATTTTTTAAGTTTCCTCGCGGGTGCAAAAGTAAAATTAAGTTCGGTCATTATTGAGAATCTTAAGACCCAAGAAAATCAATACCTCAACGCATTAAAAAAAGAAAAGTCACCTCAGGTTTTTTTAACAGAAGCCATTGCAGCTGCAAAGATAACCGCCGATAAAGACATTCAGCTTGCCAAAAAACTTAACACAACCATGACGCTTAATCTATCTGGCATCAATTTATCTCAAGTGCTAGAGCAGATTGCTAAAAGAGGAAAGATAGAGATTAAAAGTAATTTCAATGGCCCTAGCCCTCAGTTGCAAGGAGTCTATAAAGGAACCGTGGGGAGTGTATTAAAAACGATTGCCGAGGAAAATAAGCTGTTGGTTTATAAATCTGCCAACCTAGAAGATACGCTTGAAATTTATTCGATAGCTAACAATACGCTTATGCTCATGAATTTTGATAGCGTCAATTCCGCTTTGGATGTCAAGAAGGACTTAATTATACTCAACCAAAAATATTTAGAAATTTTTCCAAATGATGGCGCGCAATCAAATATTTCAGATCAGCAACTTGATGTAAGCGCTGAACTTAAAACGCAAAGTGTGACTTTATTTTTAGAGGGGCTCATTAATCAAATACAAATAAGTATGATTGAAAAAGAAAGAAATAAAGCCCTCAGTGACGTGCGAAAAGTTCTTATTCAGGAGTCAACAACCAGCAAAGATGATACAGAAAATTTTAAAATAGCTAATGCAGTCTATAAACCCACCATCAAAGAAGGCGAAGAACTGATTATCGAAAAATTTAGTGTCTATAACCAAAGTCCGGAAGACCTAAAAAAAATTATTACTGGCTACTCTATATTTAGTAAAGGCAATTGTGCTGTCATTGAAGCTAAACCTGCCGTCACTTTAACGACCCTTGCTACCGCTCCCGCAACCCCTACTGCCGCAACCCCTACTGCCGCAACTCCTACTCCCGCAACCCCTGCTCCTGCAACCCCTGCTGCCACAACCCCTGCTGCTGTGGTTACAGAAAGTGCTACGTGCGTAAAGCTCACACTTGATACTGATGCTACCGGCATTATTGCGTCAGGCTCAATAAACGATATCAAGTTAGTTGAAAAATTAATTGACGAACAAGACAGCGCCGTCAAGCAAGCGCTGCTTGAAGTTTATATCTTGGAGGTGAATTCAGGATGGGCCAGTAGCCTTGAAGGCATTGGAAGGAGAACCACGAATGGAGCTGCAGGTACCGGTGGCACTGCTGGATCGCCCGCTACAACAATTTTACGTGGTGTACAGTCCGCATCAATCACTGGAGGATTATCTATTGCGACCGCTTTGGGGGCCAAGAATGATATTGTGGCACTGATTAATATGCTTGAAACAAATAGTTTAGGTAAGACAATTTCCAAGCCTTCGATTATCGTGAAAGATGGTGGAACGGGAGTGGTAAATAAACAGAGAACTGTGCAAACAACGGATTCAACGACCACTGTCTCGAATGGTATTTCAACCATCGCTACCACGATAAGACCCATATCATCACCCTTGGTTGTCAACTTAACTCCTAAAATTAATAAACACAATGATAATATTGATTTAGCCTTTGACTTTAACCAAACAACGAGAGATTCAGATTTAGCTACTGCACCTACATCTACTAATTCGATCAAAACTTCACTTCTTATAGAGCCAGGCAAGGTGGTCGTTTTAGCGGGCTTAAAAATTGAAACCGAGTCGGCGTCTAGCGATGCATTACCCTTCTTGGCTAAAGCGGGGTTACAGCCTATATTTGGTCCGCTGATAGCTTTGCTGGGTGGTAAACAAGCCTTCACGAAAACTAGCACCGAGCTTCTTGTGATTATCAATCCAACGGTCATTACGACAAGAAATATAGCAAGGACCTTTGATAAGGCGATTAAATAATGATGCAAACTTTATTTCTCTTTCTATTAGCAAATAAATTTGCGGCATTAGGCGCGCTTTTAGTTGTACTACTTTTTATTCTTTTTGCTGTAAAAAGAAAAAAAATTAAGAAAAATACATTAGAGGTTCCAAAGACACTCACCGAGACCGAGATAACGGATACTTTTAAAAAGTTAGTGGGTGACATTGACCTTAATCTAGAAAGCAGTCATCTAGATGCTAAGGCTCTTGAAGAAGTTGAAGAGACGCTTTTGGCACTTAAAGAACTTTATGAGAAAAAATATATTACAGAAGAAGTTTATCTAACAAGAACTGATGCCCTTATTAAATCGCTTGATAATAAACATGGCGCATGAAAAAAAACAAAGAAAGCTTACAGCGGAAAAAAAACTTGTTCTGAAAGTATTGCCAGAAGAATTTATTTTAACTACGAGTTTGTATTTTGAGCAGTTCCAGACAAAGAGCACAGTAATTCGTTGGAGGCTGCCAAAAAAAATTGATCCTTTTAATATTAATGCTGACTTAGAGATACTAAGCGACAATTTACAAAGACTTTCAAAGCAATATAAACTTGAAGGTCATCAAGTGACGACGGTTATCGCGAATAGAATTAGCCCCCTAAAAGTAATAAGTATTCCACTTAATCTTAATACTGCTGCTGATAAAAAAGAATATGCTGCGATGCAAAAACAGGCGTATGAATTTTGGAAAGAGTATGACGAGGGTTTAGTCGATACTAAGGACGCTCAAATCAGAGCAAATTTTTTAGCACTCAATGACAATGATGGCTCTTCAACCATGCTCTATACAGCGTGCTCGTCAAAGATCATTAAAGAATATACGGCAATGATTCTAGGAGGCAATTTATATCCTATCGGATTCATACCAGAAGATCAGTCGATTATTAGGATTGTTGAATCACGGTTAACTCGGATCGAAAGAGAGCGCCCCTTTTGTATTTTTTTTCTAACGCAAGGTGACAGTAGACTTATTTACGTGAATAGTGATGTGTTTTATATCGCCAAGGTTAATATCAGCGATATGGATGAAATATTATTTGATGAGTTACCTGAGGCGAAAGATTCTGAAGCCATAAATAGCGCCTCGGCTTTAGATGATGATACTGATAACTTATTTTGGTCTGAGGTTACTAATCGCCTCACGGCAAGCTTGAAACAAGCCTTCGCTTTTCTAAAAGATGAACTCAAATTATCGAAGGTGGAAACTGTTTTTTTTATTTCCGATCACGCCAAAGAAAATATCTTGTTTGAATTATTTCGTAAAAACTTTAGGCTCGCTAACTTTCGCTCACTTAGTAGCCAGTTTACTTTTGAAATGCTTCATAACCCAGATGTCATTGAAGCTGATGAGGTAATGGGTGAAAAAAATCTTAGTGAATATAAAAATTATGGTTCATTTATGTTGCCTAATTTAGGTTGCTATCATATGCAATATTTCTCTTCGCCATCTTATAAAAATATGGTGATTGAAACACCATTATTTAATTTACATCCTAAGTACCGTTTTATTGTGAACAATTTTACTTTTTATAATCACTATCAAATTGGTAAAAAATTAATGCTTACTTTTTTAGTGCTAAGTTGTTTAACTTTAGGTTACGCAAGTTTGAATAAAAAAAATGACATGATGCTGAATGCACTGAATGAATTCACAAATATGTCTAAAGATCTTGAACAAGAAAAAAATCTGCTTGGAGCAGAGAACTCTACTAAAGCACAAATCATGACAGACCTCGCCAAGCTTCAAAATCTAGATAAAGGCAATTACAATGAAAAGCTTTTTAAATTTTTCAATGCTGATTTGCCAACTGATTTAGAGTTAGAGCGTGTTGTCGTAAGAAGAAATTCCTTTATCTTGTTAGGCAATGGAAAATCATTCTCAGAGGTCAATCGTTTTTATGAACATTTTTCGGCCAATCCTAATTTCAAAGATTTAATTTTTAAAGTATTCAAGCGTAAAGATAGTAATTTACAGTATTTTGAAATCAAGGGTAATACCATTTCTCCGAACACTCAAGCTAAGCCATCCTAAATTATGGGGATTAAATCTTTTTTAAAAAGAAAAAAAACGCTATCTAAGCGTGCGTCAGAATTACTCGAAGAGATTAATCAAAGTAAGAGCATGCAAGCTTTAAAAGATTCGAGTCAGGTGCTATCTAAGCGTGCGTCAGAATTACTCGAAGAGATTAATCAAAGTAAGAGCATGCAAGCTTTAAAAGATTCGAGTCAGGTGCT
>ENA-UOYL01000295-UOYL01000295.1-marine-metagenome-genome-assembly--contig:-NODE-295-length-18293-cov-3.229578_pt1 | contig 18293 bp, 10 predicted proteins | sample MGYA00238173_ERZ767189 | MGnify/ENA primary metagenome ERZ767189 (study PRJEB28943, sample SAMN06267163) | marine metagenome | isolation source: Columbia River Estuary | place: USA:Columbia River Estuary... | reverse complement strand
AATTTCTTGGCAGACTTCTTTTTTAGATAACACACATATAAATTTTCTCTTAAAACCATCTTTTTTCGCTCTTAATGGACTGAGATGGCAGATAGAGAAGGAATCTGATATTTCATTAACTTCTGAGGACTTACACATTACTAATTTTAGATTGTCTCGTAATGATCAACTAATTAAGGTGAATGGCTGCTTATCTAAAAATGATTTTGATAAGTTAAAAATGGATGTCCAACGATTGGATTTAGAGGAATTAAGCTCAGTGTTAAGTTTACCGTCAAAATTAAAGGGAAGCTTTTCTGGTTGGGGTATGATATCAAATCCATATTCAAATTTTAAGTACTTAGGTGATGCATCGTTTAAAGATTTTTTTCTGGACGGCCAAGAAGTAGGAGATATTTTAATTCAATCAGATTGGAGTGATCTGCGAAAAAGCATTCTTGCTAGTGGCTTACTTGAATACAGAAATCAACCAACTTTAGATTTTGGAGGGGCTTATTTTATTAATACCAATCAACTGGATTTGATTTTGAAATTTAATGACACAGATATTCAGTTTGCTAATTCATTTCTCGATCCAACTGTAGCAAGAGATTTAAATGGTAAACTTAAGGGTGTTTTGACTGTAAAAGGCACTCCAGATAAGCCAAAATTATCTGGCAAACTTTCTATTGACAAAGGATCTGTTAAAGTTGAGTTGTTGGGCGTTAAATATAGATTTAACGGAAAAATTGATGTTGTTGAGGATGGCTTTTTGATAAATAATCTACCGCTGAAAGATGAGGATGGGAATATTGCATCAATGGTTGGCACAATTTACCATAAAGATTTCTCCGGATTCAATTTTGATTTAAATTTAAATTTTGAGGATGATTTGTCTAAAAGAGATCTTTTAAAACCTCTGAGAGTTTTGCCTTTAAATCAATTTATGGTTTTAAATACAAACTATAAAGATGGCGATGTTTATTTTGGGAAAGCTTACGCAAAAGGCACAGCAAATATTTCAGGCACAGCAAATAAACTTGATATTCTTGTTGACTTAGAAACAAAAAAAGGAACATTGATTAATTTCCCAATGTATGGTGTTTCAGATATCGAAGAATCAGAAGATTTTATCCAATTTGTTCAGAAAGGAATTAATAATGCAATCGTTGAAGATAAAATCAACTTTTCAGGCGTCAATCTTGATTTGAAATTTAAAGTAACGCCAGACAGCTATTTAAAATTGATTTTTGATGAATTTTCTGGTGATGAAATTACAGCAAAAGGTTTTGGAGAAATAAATATGAAATTAGATCAGTTGGATCATTTGACAATGAACGGAACATATAATATTGTGAAAGGAAGTAAGTATAATTTTGTGATGATGGGCATTAATCAGCCTTTTAATATTGATGAAGGATCTTCTATTTCATGGAATGGTGATGTTTTGGATGCTAATCTTGATATTAAAACATCAATAGATTTAAAGAAAATTTCTATTTTGGAGTTAAGCCCAGAAACTGCTGATAAGTCACTTTTAAATCAAGATGTATTCTGTTATTTAAATCTATCAGATAAACTGTTAAAGCCAACGATTACATTTGATATTGCAGCTCCCAAAGCACCAGAAACAGGAAAAGCTTTGATTAGAAGGGTAACAAATGAACAAGATGAGTTAAATCGTCAGTTTTTTTCTCTTTTGCTAGTCCGAAAATTCCAACCATTAAAAGGAACAGTTACGGCTAATGGTTCATCAGCAATTGATTTAGTTGAATCTCAAATAAATGCAGCTCTTGGTAAATTATCAGATAGCTATAAATTAAATGTTGATTATGGAGCAGATAAGGTTGCTGGTGATAATTCTGTTGAGCTCGGAGTTAAAACGGGTTTACTCAATGACCGCTTAATTGTCTCTGGAAGTTTTGGAGTAGAAAATAAAACAGATGGTGAGAGTGGTACAAATGAGGGTTCTACTCAGAGTTCACTTATTGGTGATGTAAACATTGAATATTTGATCAATGAAAAAGGTACTTTTCGTGTAAATGTTTTTAATCAATCAAATGCAAATTCTGTAAATGAAAATTCAGGTCCATTTACGCAAGGTGCAGGTATTTCATACCATGAGGAATTTAATTCTTGGAAAGATTTTGAATTATTTCAAGCCATTCTAGATATTTTTAGAAAGAAAGAGAAAAAGCATTTTAAAAATAATAAAGTGGAAAAAAAGCTTCCATCTTTGTAGTTTTTTTTTACTCGAACATAAAAAAATAATTCATTCAATTAATTTTAACAATGAAAAAGGTATTAATTGCAAATCGTGGGGAAATAGCAAGACGGGTTATTCGTACACTCAAAATCATGGGTATTAAAAGTGTAGCTATCTATTCTGATGCTGATAAAACTGCCCCTCATGTTTTGGAAGCTGATGAAGCGGTATATGTTGGTAAAAGTCCTTCTAATGAAAGTTATTTACAACAAGATTTAATTTTAAAGCATTGCAAGGATTTAGGTGTTGATGGCATTCATCCTGGCTATGGATTTTTGTCTGAAAACGCAGGCTTTGCTCGTAATGCTAAACTAGCAGGAATAAAACTAATTGGTCCTTCTCCTGAATCAATGGAGCTTATGGGCGATAAATTAAGTGCTAAACAAGCAGTAAAGAAATTTAATGTCCCTCTTGTTCCTGGAGTAGATACTGCTATTTCAGATATCGCTGAGGCAAAACAAATAGCTGAAAAAATCGGTTATCCAATTTTAATTAAAGCTTCTGCTGGAGGAGGTGGAAAAGGAATGCGCCTAGTAAATAGCACTGCAGAATTTGAAGAACAAATGTCGATGGCTCAAAATGAAGCCCTTTCTTCTTTTGGAGATGATGCGGTTTTTATAGAGAAATTTGTAGATAAACCTCGTCATGTTGAAATTCAAGTTTTTGCGGATCAACATGGAAATTCTGTCTATCTTTTTGAAAGAGAATGTTCTATTCAAAGAAGACATCAAAAGGTTGTTGAAGAAGCACCAAGTGTTATTCTAAGTGAAGAATTAAGAAAACAAATGGGTGAGGCAGCAGTTGCGGTTTGTAAAGCATGTAATTATGAAGGTGCTGGAACTGTAGAATTTCTCTTGGATGCTGAATTAAATTTTTTCTTTTTGGAAATGAATACGCGCCTTCAGGTTGAACATCCTGTAACTGAGATGATAACTGGATTAGATTTAGTAGAATGGCAAATTTTAGTTGCTAGAGGGGAACGACTTCCAAAATTACAACCTGAACTTAAAATCAATGGTCATGCAATCGAAGTTCGGGTTTATGCTGAAGATTCATTGAATGGTTTTGCGCCTGATATTGGAACATTGAATCGCTACCGAATTCCTGCAGGAAAAAATATTCGTGTAGACGATGCATTTCTTGAAGGAATGGAAATTCCAATTTATTACGATCCTATGATTGCTAAACTTGTTGTTTGGGGTAAAAATAGAGAAGAGGCAATGGACAGAGCGATTGAAGCAATTGATAATTATCAAATATCTGGTGTGAAAACAACATTGGATTTTGGGAAATATGTTTTGAAACATCCTGCATTTAGAAGTGGAAATTTTGATACTAATTTTGTTAAACATTATTTTCAAGATCCAAAGGTGATGAGAGACGCAATGCAAGAAGAGGCCGAAGCTTTGGCACATTCAATTGATGCTATTTGGAGCGATTTAAAAAAACAAGAGGTAATGGAATATTCTTCACGGGAAATTAGTTCGTCTTGGAAAAATAGAATGGAATAGATTTATTTCTTCTCTTACTTCACTTCTTAAAAAGAAAATCTTACTTTTACGTTCCAAAATTTGAATTATGAATTTGCATGAATACCAGGGAAAATTAATACTTAAAAGTTACGGTGTAGCCATTCAGGAAGGGATTGTTGTTGAACGTGTTGAAGATGCTTTGGCAGCAGCAAAAGAACTTACAGCCAAAACTGGAACAAGTTGGTACGTAATTAAAGCCCAAATTCATGCTGGAGGAAGAGGAAAAGGTACAATTGAGGAAACAGGTTCGCATGGTGTTGTCTTAGCAAAGGGAATAGACCAAGTGGAAGAGAAGGTAAGGGGAATTTTAGGTGGACATCTTCAAACTCTTCAAACAAACGGAGTTGGAAAGTTGGTTAGTAAAGTATTAATCGCTCAAGATGTCTATTATCCAGGTGAATCAGAAGTGGAAGAATTTTATATGTCTGTTCTTCTAGACCGTGAAAAAGGTAAAAATGTGATTGTATATTCTACTGAAGGTGGAATGAATATTGAACATGTAGCAGAAAACACACCAGAAAAAATCTATAGAGAACTTATTGATCCTCGTGTTGGGATTCAAGGATTTCAAGCTAGAAAAATAGCATTTAACTTAGGATTATCGGGTGAAGCTTTCAAGCAGATGGTGAAGTTTATTCCTACTTTGTATAAAGCGTATGAAGGAATTGATGCTTCGATGTTTGAGATAAACCCGCTTTTTAAAACTTCAGATAATAAAATTATTGCCGTTGATGCAAAAGTTTCGCTTGATGGTAATGGTTTATTTCGTCATCCAGATTATGAGGCAATGCGGGATAAATCGGAGGAAGATCCTACTGAAGTAGAAGCTGATGAAGTTGGATTAAATTTCGTTAAACTAGATGGAAATGTTGGCTGTATGGTAAATGGTGCAGGTTTAGCGATGGCAACTATGGACATTATCAAACTTTCCGGTGGAAATCCTGCAAATTTCTTAGATGTTGGAGGAACAGCAAATGCAGAACGTGTTGAAAAGGCCTTCCATATAATTTTAAAGGACCCGAACGTAAAAGCAATTCTTATTAATATTTTTGGTGGAATCGTTCGCTGTGATCGTGTTGCGCAAGGAATTGTAGATGCATATAAGAATATTGGCGAAATTCCAGTGCCAATTATTGTTCGTTTACAGGGTACAAATGCTATCGAAGCAAAAAAGATTATTGAAGATTCTGGACTGAATGTTCATTCTGTTGTTCTCTTGCAAGAAGCTGCAGATTTGGTTAAGAAAGTTTTACAATAACTACAGTAGTTTCTCGCCACATTCAAAATGTCCTTTCGGACAAGATTTATACCCATGTAATCCGCAAGGTTTGCAAGATAGATTTTTAACTTCTATAATTTCAGAATCATCAGATAATGGTCCAAATCCAAAACTTGGACTTGTTGAGCAAAAATAAACTGTAACAGGCGCATTCATTGCTGAAGCAAGGTGCAAGGGTCCAGAATCATTTACGAAGGTTCTAATTGCTCCTTTTATCAGAGCCGCAGATTCCATTAAACTGAGTTTTCCTGCAAGATTTTCTATTTCTATATTTTTAATTTCAATACTAATTTCTTCACAAAGATTAAAATCTTCAGAACCACCAATTAGATAAATTATAGCATTTTTATCTTTAATTGAATGGATTGTTTTTATCCATACAGATTTTGGTGCTTGTTTTGTAAACCAAACGGACGATGGTGCAATACAATAATAACTTTTACTCTGAAAAGTGGAAATTTTATCAAAATCACTTGCGCTTGGATATAATTTTGGTGATTTAAATGTTTTCGTGCATAGATCTTCAATAAGAGCTGAATTTCTCTCTACTTCATGAAGTCCATTATTGACTGTATGATCAAAAGATTTAGTAAATAAAAAGGAAAGTGGATTTTTTTTAAAGCCACGTTTTTCCTTTGCACCAGAAAAAGCTGTCAATAATCCCGAGGAAAAAAAACGTTGTAAATTAATTACTAAATCATACTTTTCTTTCCTTATTTCCATAAGAAGAGCTATTAAACTTTTGATTTTTTTTGATTTATCAAATACCAATACTCTGTTTAAGTTCGGATGATTGATTAAAAGATTTTGATTGCCATTTTTAACTAAGAAATCAATCTTAGAATTCGGAAATTGTAAGCGCAATGTTTCTATAAGTGGTGTAGCTAAAATTACATCTCCGATAAATGCAGTTTGTATGATTAAAATTTTCTGCATCTTAACGGACCATTGTTATCGTTCCTTTCCGAATGTACTGCTTTTCGTATTGGTCTTCCAAAACGATGTAGTACAGAAATAAATCATTCGTTGCTTGTTCTCCAGATTTACTAATCGTTCCATCCCAACCTAAATTCGGATCGTTTGATTCAAAAATAACACTTCCCCAGCGATCAAAAATCTTTAGGCTATAATTATTTGTGGATACATTTGATAGAATAGGTTTAAAAATTGGATTTAAACCATCTGGAGTAAAGGCATTTGGAATAAAAATTAATGGAGAATAAATAAAACAAAAATCATTTGATCTACTAACTTCAGCTAAATTATAAGAATTTAATCCTTCAATTCCTTCAATATGGTAACAGATTTCACCATTACTTTCAACTAATCCTACATCATCGATAAGTGAGAATTGTGTGTTTGGAACTGTTGCAATTTGCTGAAATACGCCATTTACTCCTCTAAATACTTGGTATTCAGTAATTGGGCCATCAAATCCTGAATAAGGCGACCAATTAATTTGATTTATCATGTCGTATTCATCTGTCGTGCCTTGAACAAAAATTGTTTGATTAGAATTTGCGTAATTTCCGTCATTCCCGCAACTATCTATGTATTTTGTTCTGTATTCCCAAGCATTAATACTTGTCGTAGCTTGATTGTCTACAAATAATGTTACATCAGTGATTGAATTTGCTCTTCCAATTTCTTCAAATAATAAGCTAGTGGGATTTTTGCGTTCAAATACTATTTCTTTGACGCCAACTGAGGCATCACAATAATCATAAAGCTCTATGGTTTTGTTATTAATTGTTGCGAGTTTAAAATAATGGAAAGCTGGTTGTAGTGGTTGAGGAACGACAAAACAAGAAGGATTTGAAAATGCTGAATAGCCATTTTGTAACATTGCTTCGACAATAAAGCAATAATTTTCTCCACCTTCAACAGAAGTTGAAAATGTATTAGAACTTATGCTGTCTAATAGCACCCAATATTGATTAGTTTTCACCCAGATTCTATAATAATTGACAGAAGTCCCAAAATAGGATGTCCAACTTAATTGCGCAAGCTCATCACACATGCTGACACTACTTGAAAGAATAAAACTAGAATGTATTGGACTTTTTGCTGATGTTTGATAGGTAATTGGAATAGAACTTGTAAAACAAGAATCAAAAGCCGCCACTGAATAAGAAAATGGTCCCTGGCCACTTGGAGCAGGATAGGAATAACTAGTAGAACCTATTCCGAAAAGAGTGTCTAATTCAATAGGAAAACCATTAGCTCCAACTATATAAACAACATATCCATAAGTATCTAAAAGAGGATTTTGATTCCAGTTAATTGTTATATTACTGTTTAATGTGTCAAAGCTAACTGAATATATTGTGGGAATAGAAGGTGTAATCATATCAGAAAATACTTCGCCTGGCCTATTGGATGTAAAATTGCAGTTTATTGTTGGTAAATTTACCCGATATCTAACATATTCTTGGCATACAGTAATAGTATCAACATATGTTAGTGTGTTGTATGGCACACTATCCATAAATGAGAAAAATCCTGTTGGGAATTCCCTATATAAATAGTAATAAGCATTAAAATTTGGTAACTGCGTCGGGTAGGGCATGTTCCATTGCAAAACAGCAGTTCCATTAATTGGATTTACTAAGTCAAGATGAATATTAGAAATTGTATCGCTGTATTTTAGAGTATTTCCTCCACAACCCGATTGTACAGCAATGTAATAATCTTGTGCTGAATTAACGGTTGTTGTAGTAAATTGTGTTGTATTAATGTTATTAATAGTTGCAAGTAAGCCATTTTGAACAGAATATACTTTGTAGGATATAAATGAACTTGAAGGATCTAATACCGATGGCCAAAAAATAGTTAAACTATTATTATTGTTGGTTTGAATGCAAGAAATTTTTGGTGCTTGAATTACACCCTGATTTAAGAGCTTAATTGTTACAGTTTTGTAGGTAACTTTTGGAACTTGGCAATAATCGTCTTGTACTCTAAAGACAAAATTGTAATTTACTTCATCAGCTACAGTTCCATAAGCATTAACTAAATGGTCACAAGATGTTTGCCAATTAAATTGAGCGGAAACGTTTTGTTGTCCCGAAATCGGAATTCCATTATCTAAAGTTGCGCAGGGAATAATATTGCAGCCAGTATTTTGTGTAAAATTAGTTCCAAACATAGGGCCAGAAGCTGTTAGAGAAAGTGTTTGTTGGCTACCATTTTGAAGTAAATCATTGTCAATTGCTTGGATATTAAATGAAATTGGATCACCCGCGTTGATAGTTGCCTCAAAAGAATTACCGGGAAATGGTGCGCTTATAGTTGGAGCAGAATTTAAATTATTACAAGCAAAAACAACCAATTGCATTTCTCGTTCAACCTCAGAAATAAGAATTCCTTGACGATATGATTTGACCAGTATTTTAACTACATAATTTCCAATATTGACACTTGTAAATTTTAATTCTCCAGTTTGATTGTCTATTTCAGCTGCAAAATTTGCAGGATTTATAATTGTATTTGGAGTTGGACTGAGAAATGAAAAGTTCGGTTCAAAAGGAACGGGTATTGGATTTAATGGCGGATTATAAACTCCTGTAGGAAAATTATTAAAAGGGATTCCGAATTCAAAAGAAAGCGAATCTAAATCGGGGTCTACAGCATTTGGATTGTATTGGTATTCATTACTTGCACAATGAACAAAAGATGGTTTTTGAAGGAAAAGTGGAGAAGAGTCGCTGCATCCGTTTGCAGTAGAATTTGGATTGGCATATATTTTTGCAACCAAAGTTATTCCATAAGTAGAGGGATTTGTAATATTTGTTATAGTATTACTTCGAGAGAAATTTTCGTAGGTAAAAGCCCAACCTTGACTTGGTGGAATTCCTGCAATAGTAATAGGATCACTTCTGTAAATAATTTTCTCGATTGCTCCAATTCCATTTCCTCCATTTGCATTAATTCCACAAAGCAATGGACTTGGACCTCCAGAAACGGGGGAGCAAGTTGGGGAAATATCTTCTCTTGAAATAAAAGGAATTGAAATTGAAGTTAAAGTAGGGTGGTTCCAAACTCTTAAAACTTCAGGGCTAATAGTAACATCAGAACCATTGCAATCGCGGTAAAAAGTTAGTTCAAAAATGTAGGTATTTCCACCAATGCATTTATAGGTAATTTCTCCTCCCATAACATGCGAAGCATTGCTTTTAAAAGCAACTAAAACAAATAGTAGAAAGAGGAAACGCATTGTTTAAGAACGAATTTTAGCAGACTTTAGTATAACGAAAAATACGGAGTAAAGTTGCTATCCTGCGATAACGATAGTCATTGAATCCCAAGCAAGGTATTTAACGGCTAATGCTCTCAATTCTTCTGCATCGATATTCTTCACTTTTTGAATGTAGCTTTCATAAAATGAAAAATCTAACTCATATGCATCAACAGATAGAAATAAATCAGTCATAGCATAGGGGCCATCTGCACTTTTTAAAAGTTGCCCCAATAAATAATTCCTCACCAATTCTAATTCTTCATCGGGAACTAAATCTTTTTGTAGTCGTTCAATTTCATTTTTTATCTCTTGTATTGCCAAATCTTTTTGAGCGGAACCAACTTCGGTTCCTATCATAAAATAGCCGCTTTTTGCTAATTCAGCTTCTGTGCTACTAATTCCGTAGGTGTAGCCTTTATCTTCTCGAATATTTTTCATTAAACGACTTCCAAAATAATCTCCTAAAATGGTATTTAAGATAGAGAATCCAAGAAAATCAGAATGGTTTTTATTGAAAAGAGTCTTTCCAATTCGCACTGCACTTTGAACAGCATCTTTCTTTTCTAACTGAAATACGCCTTTATTATTATTGAAATTATTTTCAAAAAGTGGCTTTTCAGGAAGACACCATTTCTTTGATTTTTCAGCAATTTCTGTAACTTGAACTTCATCTAAAGCTCCAACAAGAACGACTTTACGCAGACCTTTTTTATAGTTTTTAGAAAAGTATTCAATGATTTCTTCTCTGCGAACAGTATCATAGTCTTCCAATTCGGTTTGGCGGGCATAATTTGTGCCTTGAAAAAGGTTTTTTTGAAATGCTCTCTGGGAGAGAAACCCAACTTTTTCACAATTAATTTTGAGTTTCTGTTTTCTGTCGGTAATTAATTCATTGATTTCATTTTGCGGAAAGTTAACATGCTCAAGTGCATCTTCAAAAATTTTAAAAACTGCTAAAATATTTTTTTTAAGGGCATAAAATGAGACTAAAACACTTTCATGTCCCAAGCCAACATCAAAGAATGCTCCTAAATCATCTAATTCATTGTGAATATCTGTAGAAGTTTTTTTATCAGTACCCGAAAAAAGTAAGCCAGCAACTAATGAACTAATTAAATTTGATCCTCTTGTTGTTCCAGCATGAAAGATAAAATCCAAGCGTGCTGTTTCATTTGGAACTTCTTTCATCCAAAAAAAAGGTGTGTGCTCGCCCAACTGAATTTTTACGGGAGAAATAAAGTTGATTTTTTCTATCGCCTTTAAACTTGGCGCATTTTTTCGCTTTATCATGCTTGTTGGGCTTTAATTTTTAGTAGCGAACAATTTGTTTTTTGAAATAATTCATTTGCATAGGATTGAATATGGTCGCAACTAATTTGCTCATAAATTAAATGCTCTTCATTGATTCCATTTGCATCTCCTAAAAGTTCAAAATAACATAAATTCATAGAGCGGTTTAAAATTCCCTGCTCTTGAAAAGCACGGGCAGTTTGCATCTTGATTTTTAAGCTGTTGAGTTCCTTTTCTTCTATTGGATTCAAACAAACTTCGTTTAATACCTCCCAAAGTTCATTATCAAAATCTTCAAAGCTTATTCCATCATTTAATTTTCCTGATATAATAAATAAACCCTCGTCAATAGATCCAGTTATGTAAGCTAAAATTTCGGATACAAACGGTTTTTCTTTCTTTAATTTTAGGTAAAGTAAGGATGATTTTTCTCTGCTTAATGAATCACTTAAAATATCTGCAATATAGTAATCAGGATGTTTTCTTTCAGCCATTTTAAAGGCATAATAAAAAGCAGATGCTGGAACATTGCGTTCAAGTTCTAATTCTCTAAATTCTATTTGTTTGGGTTCAGAGGCTATGATTCTTGCTGGTTTTTTTCCTGAAGCAATATCTGAGAACCAGTAATTTACTCTTTCTTTAATAAAATCTAATTCAAAATTTCCCGCAATGCAAAGAATCGCGTTTGATGGGCAATAATACTTTTTAAAAAACGCACGAACATCTTCCATAGTGGCATTTTCGATGTGGTTAATTTCTTTGCCTATAGTTGCCCATTTATAAGGATGTTTTTTGTAAGCCAGTGGACGAAGTTCTAACCAAACATCTCCATAAGGTTGATTGAGGTAGCGTTGTTTAAATTCTTCAATTACTACGCTTCTTTGTACTTCTAAACTTTTTTCGGTAAAAGCAAGCGATAACATACGATCGCTCTCTAACCACAATGCAGTATCTAGATTATTTGCTGGTAAAACATCATAATAGTTTGTAATATCGTTACTTGTAAAGGCATTGTTTTCGCCACCAGCTTTTTGTAATTCTGTATCAAAATCAGGAATATTAACTGATCCGCCAAACATCAAGTGTTCAAATAAATGTGCAAATCCAGTTTTTTCTTCAGATTCATCTCTTGCTCCAATATCATAAAGTACATTCACAACAGCCATTGGTGTTGATGTATCTTTATGGAAAATCACTTTTAGTCCATTTGATAATTGAAAACGCTCAAATTTTACCATTAAAAAATAAATTTAGTCTTTGATTGATTGTTTTGTGCTTCTTTAAATTCTCGAATAATTTCTACCACAATTTCTTTTGCAGGCATAATTTTATGAATAGTTCCAGACACTTGTCCGACTTCTAATTCCCCAGCATCTAAATCACCTTCAAACATTCCTTTTTTTGCTCTTCCTCGACCTAAAATTGCTTTTAATTGTTCGGCATCGGCATTATTTGAATAAGCAAGTTCTAATTGTTTATAAAAGTTATTTTTTATCATTCTAACTGGAGTTAATTCCTTCAATGTTAAAATTGTATCTCCTTCCTGACAAGCTATTACCTTTTCCTTGAAATTTTGGTGTGCACTGGATTCAGGACTTGCAATAAAGCGGCTTCCAATTTGAACAGCATCAGCACCTAAATTCATTGCTGCAAGCATTCCTTTTCCAGATCCAATGCCTCCTGCTGCAATTAGTGGTAATGAAATAGCGTCAGCAATTAATGGTATCAAACAAAAAGTTGTTGTTTCATCACGACCATTGTGTCCGCCTGCCTCAAAACCTTCAGCAACAATAGCATCAACACCAGCATCTTGTGCTTTAAGCGCAAATTTTAGACTTGAAACGACATGTACAACTGTAATTCCATTTTCTTTTAGGTGTTTTGTCCATGTACTAGGATTTCCAGCTGATGTAAAAACAATTGCCACCTTGTATTTAATAATTGTTTCAATATGTTTTTCGCTATCGGGATAGAGCAGAGGAAGATTCACCGCAAATGGCTTACTTGTTGCCGCTTGACATTTTATAATTTGCTGCTCAAGAATCTCAGGATACATCGAGCCAGAACCAATGATTCCTAGTCCACCGGCATTCGAAACAGCAGAGGCTAATTCCCATCCTGAACACCAAATCATTCCCGCTTGAATAAGAGGAAATTCTATTTTAAACAAGTTACAGATTCTATTCTGATTCATTTTTTAAATACCTAGTTGCGAATTTAAGTAAATACTCTAATTCTCAAGTTATAATCTCGAAGTAGTTTACGATTCTTTTTATTATTGATAAATTAACTAATTTAGCTACAAATTTTCTATTGAATGAAAGTCCTTGGAATTTGTCTGTTTTTCTTTGTGTTTTGCCTTAAATCGCAGGCGCAGTTATCTACTGAAATACTTTCAAAAAATAAAGGGCAATTATTACTTGAAAATAAAGGTCAATGGCCAGAGGGAGTTTTATTTCGCTCAAACATGCCGGGAGGAAAACTTTGGGTGCAGCAGCACAAACTTATTTTCCATCTTCAAGATTATTCGACAATGCACAAGTTACATGCAATGGCTGAACCTAATTACAAGGGGCAAGATGTAAGTCAAACGCTTGTTCATCTGAATTTTAGAGGTTCTAATGAAGTAGTTAACATTGAAAAAAAAGATTCTTCAAGCAGTTATTTTAATTTTTTTAAAGGAAATGACCAAAAAAAATGGACATCTGAGGTTCATTCTTATTCTGAAGCAATTTTAAAGAATTTTTATCAGGGAATTGATTTTAAAATTTCAGGGATAAATAATGAGGTTAAATATGAATTTATAGTTCAAAAAAATAGCGATCCATCTCAAATTATTCTTGACTATAGCGGTCAGAAAAAGATTCAGATCGACAACAAGGGAAATTTGATTTTAGAAACTGATTTAGGGAAAGTAATTGAGGATAAACCTGTCGCTTATCAGTTAATAAATGGACAACGGAAAGAAGTGAAATGTCGCTTTATTTTAAAAGACAATGAAGTCCGTTTTGACCTTGGAAATTACGACCCTAACGCTCCATTAATTATTGATCCTATTTTAGTTTTTGCAACCTATAATGGTGCAAATTCTGATAATTTTGGAATGACTGCTACCTATGGAAATGATGGAACTGCATACACCGCAGGAACAATTTATGGAAATGATTATCCCGCTCCTGATGTTTTGGCTTATGATATTCAATCAAATTTTGTGGCAGGTGCAATCGGATACGGTATTTCAGATGTATTCGTTTCTAAATATTCTTCCGATGGAAGCGCAATGCTTTGGGGAACATTTATTGGTGGTGGAGATAATACACAAGGAACTGAAACGGTTCATAGTTTAATTTGTGATCAGAGTAACAATGTTTATTTGATGGGCGCAACATCTAGTTCAGATTTCCCTATAACAAGTAATTCTTTTCAACAGATACATTCAGGAGGAACTGCAGCCCAGTTTACATATAACGGCATCACTTTTTCTAACCAAGGAACAGATATTTATGTTTCAAAAATTAGTTCTAATGGACATAATCTATTAAATTCAACATTTGTTGGGGGCAGTGAAAATGATGGTGTAAATTACAATCCTCTTTCTTTGCCGTACAATTCAGCTGCTGCATATTCTGCTCTAACTTCTAATTATGGAGATCAGTTTAGAGGTGAAATAATGCTGGATGAAAACAACAATATTCTAATTGCATCTTCTTCTCGTTCAACTGACTTTCCTATCGTCAATGCTTTTCAAAGTGCAAATGCCGGAGGGCAAGATGGAATAGTTTTTAAATTAGCTTCAAATTTCCAATCCTTATTGTTTTCAACTTATTATGGTGGTTCTTCAGATGATGCGTGTTATTCTGTTAAAATTGATACGGCAAATCAAATTGTTTTTTCAGGGGGAACCCAATCTACTGATTTACCGGGAACTGTTGGAGCTTATTCACCAACCTATAATGGAGGAATAACGGATGGATTTGTCGTTAAATTAAATTCCACTGGTTTAGGAATTCAACAAGCAACTTATTTAGGAAAAAATAATTATGACCAAGCTTTTTTTGTTGAAATTGATAAAAACAATAATATTTATGTTTTAGGTCAATCAGTTGGCGGAACTTTTCCTGTTGTTAATGCTACTTTTTCAAATCCGAATAGTAGTAACTTTATAATTGAGTTAAATTCAAATTTAACAAGCAATATTGCGTCTACGGTATTTGGTAATGGTTCGACATTAATTCATATTTCACCTTCTGCTTTTCTTGTTGATATTTGTGGTAATATTTATGTTTCTGGATGGGGAGCTAATATTCTTCAAGGCACACCATTAAATGGGATGCCAGTAACACCAGATGCTTTTCAAGGAACTTCTCCAAATGGCTTCGATTTTTATCTTATTGTTATAAAAAGAGATTTTCAAGGGCTTTTATATGGTTCTTACTTGGGCGGAAGTCAAGCAAAGGAACATGTAGACGGCGGCACCTCTCGTTTTGATAAAAATGGCGTCGTTTATCAATCTGTTTGCGGTGGTTGTGGTGGTTACAGCGATTTTCCAACTTCTTCAGGAGCGTGGTCAGCAGCAAATAACAGTTCTAATTGTAATAACATTGTCTTTAAATTTAGTACAGATGTAATTCCTATAGCGAATTTTACGTCTAGTTCTACATCATCTTGCGAGGAAATCCCGATAACTTTTCAAAATAATTCAACAGAAAACGACACGTATTTATGGGATTTTGGAAATAACAACTTTGACTCCACAACATTTTCGCCAAGTTACACCTATTCAATTCCTGGAGTTTATACTGTATTTTTATACGTTACAGATAATGATTGCGATATAACAGATACTGCTCAGATTACGATTACTATTTATGAAAATATTCAAGTAAATTTAATCGATGGAATTGACCTATGTTCTCCAGTTCCAATTAACTTAACTTCTTACACAAATGGAACAGCAAGTAATTTTATTTGGTCCACAAATTCTCTTTTTACAGATACCTTAAATTTTGATTTTTCTGATTCTCTTTTTGTATTAAATGATCCACAAGCTGGTTATTATTATGTGCAAGTTTCAAATTCTGAATGCGCACTTGTTGACAGTGTCCTACTTTCTTTCACTAGTTCCGATTTAATATTAAAGGGTGGAAATAATTTATGCTTGGGTGATCAAACAACATTTACAGCAACAAATACAAATCCTACAACTTCTTTTAATTATGTTTGGACACCAATTGCTGGGATTATTGGTTCAAATACCTCAAGTTCGATTGTTGTTCAACCTCTTTTTTCACAGTATTATTATCTATCAGCAGCATCTTCCAATGGTTGTTTTGTAGAAGACTCTATTTTTATTTTAGTTTCTGTTATAAATCCTTCATCAGTACTTGCAAGTGCATCGGAATATATTGTCGTTCCTGGAGCTACAGTTGTTTTAAGTGGTTTACCGAATAGTCTTCCAAATTATTCTTGGTCGCCAACTACGGGTTTATCATCACCCAACTCGCAGGAAACAAATGCCCTTATTCAAGAAAGCACTATTTTTACATTAACAGTTTCGGATGGTATTTGCACACGTTCAGATACTGTACAAATTAAGGTGTATGAAATTATCTGCGAAGAACCCTATGTCTTTATTCCAAATGCTTTTTCTCCAAATGGTGACGATAACAATGATGTTTTATTAGTTCGTGGAATTTTTATTGAAAAAATGATTTTTCGAATTTTTGATCGTTGGGGAGAATTGGTATTTGAGTCAGAAAATCCACAATTTGGATGGGATGGAACTTTTAGAGGTAAAAAATTAGATCCAGATGTTTATGATTTCTATCTGGATGTTACTTGTTACAATGGATTAAAATCAATTACAAAAGGAAATGTTACATTAATGAAATAAAAAATATGAAAAAGATTATTACAGCAAAGTCAGAAAAATTCTTGGAGAAATACCTTAATAATTCAAGTCCTACAGGATTTGAATCAGAAGGTCAAAAATTATGGTTAGAATATATTAAACCTTATGTAGACGATTATTTTACAGATAATTATGGTTCAGTAGCAGGGATAATTAATCCTGGAAAGGATTACCGAGTTGTAATAGAAGCGCATGCTGATGAGATTTCTTGGTTTGTTCACTACATTACAAAAGATGGTTTTATCTACCTCAAGCGAAATGGTGGCTCTGACCATATGATTGCACCGTCAAAACGCGTAAATATCTATACGGATAAAGGAATTGTTAAGGCTGTTTTTGGTTGGCCAGCAATTCATACGAGACAGCAAAAAGAAGAAACTCCAAGTATGAAAAATATCTCTCTCGACTGCGGTTGTGCAAGCAAAAAAGAAGTGGAGGATTTAGGAGTTCATGTTGGTTGCGTAGCGACATTTGAAGATGAGTTTATGCTTCTTAATAAAAATAAATACGTTGGTAGAGCATTGGACAATAGAGTAGGTGGCTTCATGATTGCTGAAGTTGCCCGTATGCTAAAAGAAGAAAAAATCACACTTCCTTTTACCTTGTATGTTGTAAATGCAGTGCAAGAAGAAATTGGACTTAGAGGTGCAGAAATGATTGCACACAGAATTAAACCTCATCTTGCCTTGGTTACAGATGTTTGTCATGACACAAGCACGCCAATGGTTGATAAAATAGAAAATGGAGATCAGAAGTCAGGAGATGGTCCTGTATTAACGTATGGCCCAGCTGTGCAAACAAATTTTTTAAAGCAAATTATTTCAGTTGCACAAAAAAATAAGATTCCTTTTCAGCGAGCGGCAGTATCTCGTTCTACAGGGACGGATACCGATGCTTTTGCTTATTCAAATGAAGGTGTGCCAAGCGCATTAATTTCTTTACCTTTAAGATACATGCATACAACCGTTGAAATGGTTCAAAAAGAAGATGTTGAGAATTGTATTCGCTTAATTTATGAAACGCTAAAAACAATTCAAGACGGACAAGATTTTAGGTATATTAAATAAATATCTTTATTTAATTTTTTATTCGCTAAGACAAGATTATATTTTGATCTTCAATTAGAATTTTATCTCCTTTGATTAATTTCGCTCGTCTTCTTGTCTCAATTGAGCCATTCCGATAAACGATTCCAGAATCTACAATATGCTTAGCATGACCACCTGTTTGAGCTATCCCCAAAGCTTTTAGCAAAGCCATAAGTTCAATGTATTCTCCTTCGATTTTAAAATTCGTATTCATTTTCCTTGAAGTTCAAGAGCTTTTAGGGTATTCATCATTAAGGATGCAATTGTCATTGGTCCTATTCCTCCTGGAACGGGCGTAATAAAACTACATTTTTCAGCCACTTCATCAAATTTAACATCTCCGCATAGGCGCCAACCTCTTTCTCTTGAAGGATCTTCAACACGAGTAGTGCCAACGTCAATAACTACAGCACCTTCTTTTACCATCTCTTTTGTAACAAATTCAGGTTTTCCAATAGCTGCGATTAAAATATCCGCATTCCGACAAATTTCCGTTAGATTTTTTGTTTTTGAATGCGCCAAAGTTACAGTACAATTCCCAGGATTTGAATTCCGAGCTAACATAATCGAAAGCGGCATTCCAACGATGTTACTTCTTCCGATAACCACACAATTTTTTCCTTCAGTTTCGATATTATTTCGAGAAATAAGTTCAATTATTCCAGCGGGTGTAGCGGGTAAGAAGCTCGGAATATTGAGCATCATATT
>ENA-UOYL01000289-UOYL01000289.1-marine-metagenome-genome-assembly--contig:-NODE-289-length-18499-cov-2.857344_pt1 | contig 18499 bp, 15 predicted proteins | sample MGYA00238173_ERZ767189 | MGnify/ENA primary metagenome ERZ767189 (study PRJEB28943, sample SAMN06267163) | marine metagenome | isolation source: Columbia River Estuary | place: USA:Columbia River Estuary... | reverse complement strand
CTCAAATGCTGTCAGTAGCAGGTATTACATTAAGTGATTTTTGGGCAGAAATTATTTCTGTTGAATTAGATTAATATTCCGCTAAGGCATTCAGTACCACCTCCATTTTATTCACTAATTGAGAAGTAGAACAAGAAAAATTATTCACACAAAAGGAAAAGGCTATTTTTTTTCCAGAAATTGTTTCTACATAACCGCTATAAGCCTTTGCTTTATCAAGTGAGCCACTTTTGGCAAATATTCTTCCTTCACCAACTTGACCCTTACATAAATTTTTAATGGTTCCCGATACCCCGGCGATTGGCAAAGTTGACTTAAAAACAGCATAATTGGGTGATTTATACATATATGATAATAAGTCACAAAAATGACTTGCTGAAATAGCATTTAAACGTGATAATCCACTACCATCATTAATGATCATCGTTGTTATATCTAGTTTTGGAGCCCAATATTTTTTTAATTCATCAATACTAACCTTGTTTGAGCCATTGTCCTCCTTAACATAACCAACATAATTAAGCAATCCCTCAGCAAATAGATTCACGCTTTTGTGATTTGTCCAATACGCAACCTCTCCAACACTTTTTCCCAAATGTGAAAAAATCAACTTGAAATCATCGGCATAATCGTTTTTTAATGGTGTTGTTAATAGCCGATAACCCTTCGCTCCTTTAGAAATAGTTATACCTTTTAATAATAAAACACTCGCCCATTCTTTTACCAACTGATATTCGGGGTCTGGCATACTTCCTTTTACTGCGAAACCTTTCTTATTCGCAGGAATTTTACCACTTGCTTTACGATTATAAGAAAATGGATCTCCAAATATATTGCATTCATCACCACCAGAAGAGGAAGCAAAAACAGAACAATCAAGCACTAAATTGTCAATTTTAGGATAAATGCTCACTAGTTTGGCCTTGGTTCCAACTTTACCAGTATCAAAATACAATTTGAATAAATTATCATAAAAATTAATCCCGGCATGTGGCGCCCCAAAATAATTACCAAGGTCATTACTTTTCCAACCTTTAGGCGCTCCATCATAACCAAATGATGATCCATCGGCAATTAAATACCCATCAATTTGCTTAATTCCGATTGCAATAATAGAATCAGTCCATTGATTTAGAAAATCAAATTCGTGTCCTGCAGCATTGAAATATTTACTTCCCATTGAGATATCTCCAGCGCCTCTGATCCACACATTACCATGTAGAACTCCTTTTTCATCAATGGGTCCATCCACATAGATGCGCGTTAAGGGTGAATAGTTTTTACCTAGCACTTCAATCGCCGTTGCTGAAGCGAAAAGCTTGGTTGTTGATGCGCAAATTAACCTTGAGTCTTCATTGTAATTAGCAATACTAATCCCTGATTCTAAATCCACAGCATAAAAAGAGATGCTACCATCCTTTAATAAGGGATCTTTAGTAAAATTTGTAAGCGCGTTTTGAGCCTGCTGCGCATTCAAATAAAGAGCATAAGATAAAAAGATGAATAATATGTACTTTTGCATGCCGTTATTTTTTTTGTGAAATTCGGAATTAAATGGGAAAATAATCAATAAAAAAGTTGATTTATCAAAAATAATGGCCGAGAAGAAAAAAATAAAAATTCTACGCATCATCAATCGATTTAATGTCGGTGGACCTATACATAATGCTGTTATGTTGAGCGCCTTTATGCCAGATGAATATGAAACCTTATTGGTAGGAGGCCACCCTGAAGAAAATGAGGCCAGTTCCATCCATATTGCAGAAAAATACGGCATAAAACCGATGCTATTGGATGATATGAAACGTCGACCGAACTATACAAATGATAAAAAGGCATTAAAGCAGCTTAAAGAAATTATTTTGGCCTTTAGACCAGATATTGTTCATACTCATGCTTCAAAAGCAGGTGCATTAGGCCGAAAAGCAGCCTTTGATTGTAAGGTGCCAATAATAGTTCATACCTTTCATGGTCACGTATTTCATTCCTATTTCAGTTGGTGGAAAACAAAATTATATCAAACAATTGAAAAGCGCCTTGCAAAAAAAACAACAGGCATTATTGCCATCTCGGAGATTCAAAAAAATGAGTTGTCATTAAAATATAAGATTTGTAAAGCTGAAAAAATCGAAATAATCCAACTTGGATTTGATTTAAGGCCTTTTAATGAGAATAAAACTGAGAATCGAGAGAAAACGAGAGCCTCATTGGGATTAAAAGATACCGAAATAGCAGTAGCTATTATTGGACGTTTGGCGCCCATAAAAAATCATGATATGTTTTTACAATGTATAAGTTCAGTACACGAAAAGACAACTAAAAAAGTAGTTTACTTTATTGTTGGAGGGGGAGAAGATTTTACATCCATCGATGAAAAAGTTAGGGTATTAAAAGCGAAGGGGATGGACATTAGAATGACCTCTTGGATAAATGATATTAACATTTTCAATGCAGGCATGGATGTAATTTGTCTTACGTCAAAAAATGAAGGTACACCGGTAAGTATAATTGAAGCACAGGCAACGGGCATCCCATTTGTCGCGACTAATGTTGGTGGAATAAAAGATATCGTTTCAGAGAATAATACTGGATATTTAGTTGAATTGACTGATTATGAGGTATTCATCGAAAAATTACTACTTTTAATTGAAAATGAAAATAAACGCCAAGAAATGTCACAAAAAGGTTGGCCTTTCGTAGAAGAAAAATTTCAATACACTACTTTGATTGCTAAAACCGACTCTTATTACAAATTTTTATTAAATCAAAAGAATATATGCGCCTAAATACAATTCTAAATCTCAGTATAATCAGCGTATTCTCATTGTTTCTTTTAACTGCATGTTCAACCATGAATAGTAGTGAAATGTTTCGCATATCAAAGAAAACCAACTTTACATATGATTCAATACCCTATGGCCCTTTAGATGAGCATAAAATTAGTTTAGGTGATCGATTTAGCTTTTCGTTTTCAACAAATAACGGAGAAAAAATATTAGTTGGTGCCACAGGAATTTCAAATTCAGCTAAAATAAACGAATCAAATACTCCAAGCCAATCTCAAGATTATTTAGTTCAACAAGATGGAACCGTAGAATTACCGATAGTAGGAACTATCAAAGTAGCGGGCATGAGCACGAGAGCACTTGAGGATCAACTTGAAGCATTCCTATCAAAAGACTATTTACTTCCATTTGTTCAAATACGATTAACTAACCAACGCGTAACAATTTTCCCCGGTAAAAATTCAGCTCAAGTTATTACCTTGCAGAATACGAACACATCCTTAATTGAAGTGATAGCCTTAGCAAATGGAATTCGTGAAGACGGACGTGCAAATTCCATCAAGTTAATACGAAAAAAAGATAATAAACGAATGATTTATAAAATTGATCTATCGACAATTGAAGGATTAAAATACGGCGAAATGTTAGTTCAAAGCAATGATTGTATTTATATTGACAGTAATCCTAGAATTACCAGAGAAATTTTGAAAGAAATTGCACCATGGCTGAGTGTTTTTTCAAGTTCTTTAGCTATTTACGCCATTTTTACCAAATAGACCGAATAAATGTCAATCAGACTACTCAACAAAGAATTTAATGCACTCATTTTAAATAATGTTCTTCGAAAGCATTGGTATAAGCCAGTTATATTAGTAGTTTTTGGGATAATTACTGCTTTCATTTATTTACGCTATACTAAACAAACCTATGAGTCAAGTTCAATAATACAACTGGTAGAAGAGGACAAAGTAAAAGATGTTTTAGGGGATAAAGGAATCGTTCAAGCTTCAACAGATTTATCGAAGGAGATAGAATTTTTACGTTCAGACGTTCTTTTTGATGCTGTACTCAAGCAATTAAACATGAATGTCAGCCTGTTTTCGGAAGGGAAATTACTTACCAAGGACCTCTATGGAAACGCTCCGTTTTCAATCGTTATATATTCGCTTTACGATTCTTCATTTTGCGGAAAAAGAATCGATTTATCAATAGAAAATAAAAATAACATCTTGCTAACATATAGCCATAATGGTAAAATATTTAAAACGAAAGGGACTCTTAATAATATCATCAAAACAAATCATTTTCAATTATCAATTAAGTCAAACAACGCAAAAGAAGTTTATGATGTAATCCAAAGCAACACGCTATATTTTAAATTCAATAACCAAAAAATATTGAGAGATGAGATGAAAAGCGGATTAAAAATTGAGCAATTAGATCCAAATGCCAAAACAATAAAGATATCCTATTCAGACAACAACCCTAAAATATGCTATAATGTTGTCGATAATTTAATCGATACTTATATAAATTTTGACAAGATTAATAAGCAAACAAAAACAAATCAAACCTTAATATTTATCAATCAACAATTAGATTCATTATCTCGAATATTAAAAAGTTCTCAAGATAGCCTAAGTAATTTTCAGCGCAATGAAAAAATATCGAATCCAGAAAGAGTGGAAACTCAACTATCAAATGACATTAATGAATTAACGCTTAGCTTATTAGAAATTAACCAGGAAATTTCAATTTTAGTAATGATTAATAATAAAATAAGCATCGATCCAAATCGCTTAGAAATTTATCGCTTAATTCCCGAAATGGTTGGAAAGAAAAGTTTTGAAGCTAGCTTACTAAGGCAAGTTGAAGAACTAAATCAATTACTTGAGGCTCAAGAAGATTTATTACGAGAGGTGACAAAGGAGAATAAGCAAAATAAAGTATTAAACGAACGAATTAAAAATAGGATTCTCACAATTAAACAAGGCATTAATATAATCGATGACCGTCTGAAAAATGACAAAGAAATCATTCAAGCAAGAATTACCGAATTAGAATCTAACTATTTCGAATTACCCGAGAAAAAAATGGAATTCGATCGTTTAAAATACATACAAGAATTAAACAATAGATATTTTACATTATTCACTGAAAAAAAGATAGAATACGAGTTATCTAATGCAGGATACTCTTCTTCAAACAGAATTTTAAATGCCCCAACTGTCCCAATTGCAGCCATATATCCAAATAACAAATTGACCTATTTCCTATTAGGTTTCTTGGGTTTACTTCTTGGGCTTGGAACGATTATTTTTAAATATCTCACCTACAACGAAATAACAAGCATTCAAGATCTGCAAGCCTTACTGCCAAGCGAAACAAATATACTTGGCTCAGTACCAGTTCATAGAAAAAAGATGAAGTACTCTCAAATTGTTGTAAGCGAAACGTCAAAGTCTCGTTTGGCAGAATCAATTAGAAACATTCGTTCCAACATGAGTTTTGTTAATAAAGATGCAAAAGTAATCGCCGTATCTTCATCAGTTTCTGGCGAAGGAAAAACTTTTGTCATCTTAAATCTTGCCGGTCTTATTGCAGCAAGTGGAAAGAAAACATTAATTATAGATCTTGATTTAAGGAAGCCAAAAGTGCACCATGGATTCAATGTTGAAAATTCGAATGGGATGAGTAATTATATTTCTGGTTTATCTACCTTCGATGAGGTTATTAAACATTCCACTTTTAATAATTTAGATTTTATTACTTCAGGCTTAATACCACCAAACCCCTCCGAATTAATTCAAAGTAACGCTTTTAAAACGATTCTCAGCGATTTAAAAGAACGCTATGACATTATCCTTATCGATAATCCTCCAGTAGGAATCGTTTCAGACGGAATTCATATACTTGCACAAGCGGATATTCCGATCTACATCTTTAAAGCCAATTTTTCAAAACGTATTTTTGCTGAGCGTGTAGAAGAATTGTTTAAAGTTCAAAAAATACAAAAGCTTAATGTTATTTTAAACGGTGTTGAAAACAATAATTCCATTTATGGATATGGTTATCAATATTCGTATTCCGATTCAGGGTATTATACAGAAGATGAACAAAGCAGTTTTTTTCTTTTTAATTGGATAAATAAAATCAAAGGGAAGTGGAAGAAATAAAAACAACAATCGATGATTTAATACTAATTAAACCCTCCGTTTATAAGGATGAGCGCGGGGAGTTTTTAGAGTCATATAATGACAAAAAATATCCGGCGATCATTAAGGAATTCAATTTTTCACAAGATAACCTATCTAAATCTCATAAGCATGTTTTAAGAGGCTTGCACTTCCAACTACCCCCTTTCGCTCAAGGTAAATTAGTCCAAGTATTAAAAGGTTGTGTACTTGACGTCGCAGTAGACCTAAGAAAAAATAGCTCAACTTTTGGAAAGTACTTTAGCGTAGAACTTAATGAAGATAATAAATTACAATTATGGATTCCGGTAGGCTTTGCACATGGATTTATAGCAAAAGAAGCGGATACTATTTTTTCCTACAAGTGTAGTAATAGTTATTCTCCCTCTCACGAGAGGACTTTACTGTGGAATGATTCTGAGCTAAATATTGATTGGGGATTTGAATCGCCAATTGTATCTTCAAAAGACCGTGATGGGATATTGTTCAAAGATTTTAATAGTCCATTTTAAGGCATGACGATACTATATCATTATTTAATTTTCTTTGCTAGCGGACTAATTTGTACACTAATTTTTAATCGCCTCCTGTTAAATTTTTCAGCTTCCTTGGGGATACGAAATAAAAATGATATTACTGTGCGCTGGAGTAACCAATCTAAGCCATCTTTAGGCGGGATAAGCTTGTTTTTAAGTTTTTTAGGCTTTGTAATTTTATATCTCTTTCTTAATCCATCCATTAATTTATTCAGCCAAGTTGACTTTACAGGGCTTTTTGCTGCTGCCAGCCTTGCCTTTATGATGGGTATTTTCGATGATGTATACAACACCCGTCCACTTATTAAATTAAGTATTCAAATCTGCTGCGGCCTTATTTTTTCCTACACTGGTAGCATGATCGAAATGACTACCTACCCCCTTCTTAATATTACTATTACAACGTTGTGGGTCGTCTTGTTAATGAATGCGTTAAATCTACTAGATAATATGGATGGAATAACAGGCATTACCACTATTTTTATATTGATTGCTTGTTTTTCATTGAACCTACTCCTTGGCATTGACAGCAACCAATTATGGAACGTAATGCTTCTATCAGTAATTGGATCGCTAATTGGATTTTTAGTTTTTAATGTTCCACCAGCAAAACTCTTTATGGGTGATTCAGGGAGTCAATATCTAGGATTAATAGTCGCTTTTTTTTCCATTAAATTTATTTTTGGCGCTAGCAGTATCGCTAATGAAATTCCTTTATGGCAAGTAATTATAGGTATAATGGTATGCTTTAGCGCTCCATTAATTGATACGTTTACAGTTATCTTTAATCGACTTAAACGCAAGAGCTCTCCATTCATTGGGGGGAAAGACCACACTACTCACCATCTTGTATATAAAGGCTACAGTGAAAAAAAAGTTTTTTATTGCTTTACCCTAATTGGATTAATTTCAGCCTTATTTACATTTTTATTATTTTGGCAGGCAAGAAGTACTATGAATTGGTTTAGTTTTTTGGCACTTGCGTGGTTTTTATTTGCCTTTTATTTTCTGTATAAAAACACCCTCATTAAAAGTCAAAAAAAATAAATGAAACTATACATCTTTTTATTGCTCACCATTTTTATGTTTGGGTGTAAAGACGAAATAAGCCAAAAAAAAATAGTAAGCCAAACTTCCAAACAAAATGAGTTGCCCAAGTTGCCATTAGAAATGACGCTTTTTGGAGAGACCATAGATTTGCAAGATGAAGATATCCGCGAACGCTTAGAAAATGAATTGATTGTTAATTCATACTTTCATAGTTCTACCACTCTTATTATCAAAAGAGCAAATCGGTTTTTTCCGAACATTGAAAAATTATTAAAAGAAGAAAAAATACACGATGATTTTAAATATTTGAGTGTCATTGAAAGTAATTTAACCCAAGCTAGAAGTCCAGCAGGCGCATTAGGATTTTGGCAATTTATGCCCCAAACAGCAAGTGAATATAATTTAGTGGTCAATGATGAAATTGACGAGCGACTTAATGTTCATAAAAGTACCCTTGCTGCCTGTGCTTATTTAAGAAAATCTCACGCTGAATTTAAGAATTGGGTCTTAGCTGCAGCATCTTACAATAGAGGTTTGAACGGACTTCGTTCCGATATGGAAAATCAATATGCAACAAATTACTTTGATATCGAAATGAACAATGAAACAGCGCGATATGTTTTTAGAATTATGGCAATGAAGCTCATCCTAGAAAATCCTAAGGCATACGGATTCAATATTAATTCCAGTGATTTATATCCTGAACGAAAGACATACAGTACGGTGATTAACTCTCCAATAGAAGATTTAGCGTTGTGGGCAAAAAACAAGGGTGCCAACCTTAAGATCTTGCGAAAATTAAATCCCTGGTTGATTGGAAATTCTCTAACTATTCAGCCATTAAATTATACCATTGATCTTCCAATAGCTAGCTATAATCTGAAAAATTACCTCGATTACAAAAAATGAAGATAGAAAAGATTGAATCGGGACAAATATCTATTTTCGGAGCGAAAGAGCATAACCTAAAAAACATAGACTTAAAAATCCCTAGAAATGAGCTGATCGTTTTCACAGGTTTAAGTGGCAGTGGTAAATCTTCTCTTGCTTTCGATACAATTTTTGCTGAAGGGCAACGTCGCTATATCGAAACGTTCTCCTCGTATGTTCGTCAGTTTATCGGTAACTTAGAAAGACCTGAAGTAGATAAAATTGATGGCTTAAGTCCGGTTATTGCCATCGAACAGAAAACTGTTTCACGCTCACCCCGATCAACAGTTGGAACAATTACGGAGCTCTATGATTTCTTTAGACTGCTTTATGCAAGGGCGTCAACAGCTTATTCTCTCCATAGCGGAGAAAAAATGGTTAACTATTCAGAGGAAGAAATTACTGAAATCATACTCACAAGCTACGCTGGAAAAAAAATTGCCTTGTTAGCACCAAAAGTTAGAGGGCGTAAAGGTCATTACAGAGAACTATTTGAGCAGATTCTTAGAATCGGCTATACAAAAGTTAGAGTTGATGGCGAAGTTAAAGATATTACAAAAGGCATGCGCCTAGATCGCTATAAAAATCATGACGTTGAGTTGGTTATTGATCGCATTGTTGTTGAACAAAAAGATAAAAAACGCCTAAATGATGCTGTTCAGATCTGCCTAAAACATGGCGATGCGAATATGATGGTACTAGACATAGAGACGAATAAAAGTCACTATTTTAGTCGCTCTCTGATGTGTCCCACAAGCGGAATTAGTTATCCTGAACCTGAGCCCAATTTATTTTCTTTTAATTCTCCATACGGAGCTTGTCAAGTTTGCAGTGGATTAGGAGATGTAAGTGTTGCATCAATGGAAAAAATCATCCCCGATCCATCAAAATCAATACGAAAGGGTGGATTAGCTCCTTTAGGGGAATACAAAAAAAGCTGGATTTTTGATAGAATAGAGGAACTGGTTATTGCCAACGGATTTAATATCGCTACCCCGCTCTCAGAATATGATGAAGAGCTTATAAACTTGATATTGTATGGCAACGAAGATATGGAGCTAATAAGTGGTGATAACACAGCTCGATTTGAAGGGATTATCAACTTTATTTCTAGACATGCTGAAGATAGTTCTGCAAGTATACAGCGATGGGCACAAGGATTTATGAATAAAAAAACATGCGATTCTTGCTCAGGTTATCGACTTAGAAAAGAAGCGCTACATTTTAAAATTGGACAGCTACACATTGGACAAATTTCCAATATGGATTTAAATGAATTATCCAATTGGCTAACAGAAATTGAAAGTCACTTGTCTAAAGATCAATCCATTATTGCCCACGAAATCATTAAAGAAATTCGTTCTCGCTTACACTTTATATTAGAAGTTGGTCTTGAGTACCTCACCTTAAATCGTTCTTCCAAAGGCCTTTCCGGCGGTGAAGCGCAACGTATACGCCTTGCTACACAAATTGGAACTGAATTGATAAACGTTTTATACATTCTCGATGAACCATCCATTGGATTGCACCAGCGCGACAATCAAAAACTAATTGCATCCTTAAAGAAACTAAGGGATGCTGGCAACACTGTTTTGGTGGTGGAACACGATAGAGAAATGATGGAGGAAGCAGACTTTGTGGTAGATATTGGTCCAGGTGCAGGGATTTATGGGGGAGAAATTATGTATGCAGGTAATTATACAGGATTATTAAAAACCGGAAGCTTAACGGCAGCCTACCTGAATGGTGATAAGAAAATAAGCTTGCCAAGTCAACGCCGTAAAGGAAATAGAAAAAAAATCACCTTGAAAAAAGCAAGTGGTCACAACCTGAAAAATGTTGATCTAACCTTACCTTTAGGAACATTCACGTGCATTACAGGCGTATCTGGAAGCGGAAAATCCTCCTTGATAAGCCATACCCTTTATCCCATTTTGCTAAAACACATTTACAAAGGCGTTCGCGAACCACTTCCCTATAAAAGTATCGAAGGACTTGAGCACATTGATAAAGTAATAGATATTGACCAAAGTCCAATTGGCAGAACACCACGTTCAAATCCGGTAACCTATACCAAAGTATTTGATGAAATACGAAGTTTATTTGCGTCCTTGCCAGAAGCACAAATTAGAGGATACAAGCCAGGACGATTTTCTTTCAATGTTGCTGGAGGGAAATGCGAAACCTGCAACGGCGGAGGAATGCGCTTAATTGAGATGAATTTTTTGCCCGATGTTTATGTGAAATGTGAAACCTGTAATGGCCAGCGCTACAACAAAGAAACCATCGAAATTAAATACAAAGGGAAATCAATTGCGGATATATTAAACATGAACATATCAGAAGCGGTAGTATTTTTTGAACACCTGCCAAAAATTTATCGCGTTTTAGAAACCTTGAATAGCGTGGGACTAGGATATGTAACGCTTGGACAATCATCCACTACCCTTTCGGGAGGCGAAGCACAACGCATAAAATTAGCAAGCGAATTAACGAAGAAAGGGACTGGTAAAACTATTTATTTACTCGACGAACCATCAACAGGGTTGCATTTTGAAGATATTGAATTACTCTTAACTGTTTTGCAACGATTAGTTGACGAAGGAAATACCGTTGTCGTAATTGAACATAATCTTGATATCATTAAAACAGCCGATTATATTATTGATTTAGGTCCGGAAGGTGGAAAGGGTGGCGGTAGCATTTGCTGCATGGGAACGCCCGAAGAACTTGTTAAACTTCATGCCCTAAGCTCTTATACCGCTAAGTATTTGAAGCAAGAAATGATGAAATGAAAAATTATTTCGTTAAAACTTAAAATTGTTTAAGCTTAGATTGAAAATTGAATTAATTTTACAATCTATTAAAAAAAATAAACTCAAATACAATGGCAGTAGAAATAACAGATTCAAATTTTGATGAGTTGGTAATGAATTCAACTCAACCCGTAGTCGTAGATTTTTGGGCGGAATGGTGTGGCCCATGTAGAATAATTGGACCTGTAATAGAAGAACTTTCCAAAGAATACGAAGGAAGAGCCATTGTTGGAAAAGTGGATGTAGATGCTAATTCAGAAGTTTCTGCAAAATTTAATGTTAGAAGTATTCCAACCGTTTTGTTTATACAAAATGGAGTAGTCGTTGATAAATCTGTAGGTGCTGTTCCAAAAGCAACCCTTGCGGAAAAGTTAAACGCTCTTTTGTCATAACGTAATAAGCCGCTAAGCGGCTTTTGTTTTAAACTCAGCATGGATAATTTTTTTCGCAGGTTAAAAATGTATGGAATTGGTTTTGGTATCGGATTAATTTGCGTCTTTTTATTTTTTCGTAATAGAGGTTGTAATTGGCTTCCGGAAAACAGAGTGAAATCATCTTTCATAGAACGTGTAATTGTTGTGCATGAAGATGAAATGCCTGCCTACAAAGCGCTTGCCTTGAATGAAAATCAACTTAACGATTTAATACAAAATTCAGATATATCCTTTTCCGAAAGTAAAAAGAAAGGAGAGCCTAAAGCCTATCAATTAACAGGTACCTTACCCAACGGTAAACCTATTCGTTTCATTTTAACCCTTCCTGACCGAAGTGTTATTAGCGAATTGAAGATCAATGCTACTACAACTGAAAAAGTTAAAAATTCAATTACAGGAAAAGGTTACCCAGTCTTGTTTCCAAACAATAAAGAACTTTTCGATTTGGGAACTGATAAAAACACCCTGAAAAAACTAAACTCCGTTGGAATAGGGAAAAGCGAGCAATTGTTAAAAATGATCAAAGAAATCGGCTACATCGATTATTCAAAATCAACATTTGCTAGTGAAAAATCATCACATTGCTGGGTTATCGAAAAACCATCCGCTGCCTTTTCAATGCAAACCACTTGGTACAAAGAAAAAATCACGCTTAAATCAGTTGAATTAGCAAATTCAGAAGAAATTCCAAGCAACTAATCACCTTATCATGTTAATAAATTAATCACGTTAAGAAAGGCTGTCAAGCATTATATAATTATATTTGATGAATGGAATTTTCGGCCGAACAAATCGCAGAGATCCTCAAGGGGAAAATAATTGGTGAACCAACAATTACGGTTAATGGTTTAGCAAAAATTGAAGAAGGTCGAACAGGAACGCTTTCCTTTTTATCGAATCCCAAATACGAAAACTATATTTATACTACAGCATCTAGTATTTGTATTGTTAATGACTCCTTTAACCCAAGTAAACCACTTCCCAAAACACTTACCTTAATTAAAGTGGAAGATGCCTATGCTTGTTTCGCTAAACTCTTAGAAGTATATAGTAACTTAAGCAAAAAGCAAGCTGTAATTGAGCAACCGACATTCGTAGATGAAAGCGCAAAAGTTGGTGCTGGCGTTTACTTAGGAGCCTTTACTTATGTTGGAAAAAACGTAGAAATTGGCGAAAACTGTAGCATATACCCCAACACATACCTTGGTGACAATGTAAAAATTGGTAAGCAAACGACACTTTATGCTGGTGTAATTGTCTATGACGCTTGTACAATTGGAGAAAATTGCATACTTCATGCAGGTGTTGTTATTGGATCTGATGGATTCGGTTTTGCACCCGATGAGCATGGCGTTTATCAAAAAATACCTCAAATCGGAAACGTAATCATTGAAGACAATGTGGAGATTGGAGCAAATTCTACCATCGATAGAGCCACTATGGGCTCCACCATTATCCGTAAAGGTGTCAAAATAGATAATTTATGTCAAGTTGCACACAATGTAGAAATTGGTGAAAATACAGCCATGGCAGCCCAAGTTGGTATTGCAGGTTCGGCAAAAATTGGAAAGCGAGTAATGATTGGTGGTCAAGCTGGAATTAGTGGACATCTTGAAATTGCTGATGAAACAAAAATTGTTGCGCAATCCGGAGTTCCTTCCAGCGTAAAGAAAGCCATAACATTAATGGGTTCGCCTAGCTTTCCAATAGATGATTTTAAACGGTCTTTTATTGGATTTAGAAAACTGCCTCAATTGATGAATCGAATTAGTGAATTAGAGGCGAAATTGGAAGCCCTTACGTCAAAAAACAAATAGCATGATAGAAAAACAATGCACCTTACTTTCCCCCGTAATTTTCAAAGGCATAGGCCTACATTCTGGGGAATTAGTTAGCATGGAAATTTGCCCTGCACCAGGAAATCACGGGTATGTATTTCAACGAGTTGATTTACCGGGAGAACCGACAATTAAAGCAGATGTGGATTTAGTTGTTGCAACTGATAGAGGCACTACCTTAGCTTCAAATGGCGCAAAAGTATTTACCACCGAACATATATTAGCCGCTTTATGTGGCTGTCAAATTGATAATGCACTAATTAAATTAAATGCCCCAGAAGTTCCGATTATGGACGGAAGTTCTAAATTGTTTGTGGAAGGATTTCTAGCTACAGGGAAAATAGAACAAGATGAAGAACGTGAATATTTTGAATTGGAAGAAAATATACCTTGGGAAGATGTCGATAAAGGGCTTGAATTTTTAGCCATTCCAGATAAAAATTATCGAGTAACCGTTATGGTTGATTACAACTCTCCAGTACTCGGAACCCAACATGCTAGCATGTATCACATAGGTGAATTCAATACGGAAATTGCTCCTTGTAGGACCTTTGTCTTTTTAAGGGAACTGGAGTATTTAGCAAGCAATAACTTGATAAAAGGAGGAGATTTAGATAATGCCATTGTCTTGGTCGATAAAATGGATATTGATCAAACTGAACTTGATCGTTTAGCTAAGCTCCTTGGAAAAGAAGAATTAAAAATATCGATACAAGGGCTAGGTGTTTTAAACAGCATTAAACTTCAGTATGAAAATGAACCTGCAAGACATAAATTATTGGATATTGTGGGAGATTTAGCGTTAGTTGGCAAGCCGATAAAAGCGCATATTCTAGCGGCTAGACCTGGTCATGCTGGAAATGTTCGCTTTGCTAAAGTGTTGAAAGACCAAATTAAAAAACAACAAACAAAAGCTAGATTCTTTGATCTAAGCTTACCTCCCTTGTATGATATCGTAGCAATTGAAAAAATGCTACCGCATCGATTTCCTTTTTTAATGGTTGATAAAATCATGTCGATTAATGATTTAACAATTATTGGGGTTAAAAATATCACCATGAATGAACCCATATTTACGGGTCATTTTCCTGGGAATCCAGTTTTTCCTGGCGTACTTCAGATTGAGGCAATGGCGCAAACAGGAGGTATTTTTGCCCTTAGCAAAGTAGAAGATCCGCATTTATATACTACTTACTTCATGAAAATAGATAAGGTGAAATTTAAGCAGAAGGTTGTTCCAGGCGATACTCTTGTGTTTGAGCTGAATCTTATGTCACCGATTCGAAGAGGATTGGTTGAAATGAAAGGCTTAGCCTATGTAAATGGAGAGGTCGTTATGGAAGCTGAAATGCTCGCACTTGTTACCAAAGACAAAGAATAAATGAAAAGTCCACTCGCAGTTATTTCACCAAATGCTAAATTGCACGATAGCGTTGAAGTTGGTCCGTTTACCACCATACAAGATAATGTGAGTATCGGAGAAGGAACTAAAATACACTCCAATGTTTCAATCTATTCAGGGACTAAAATTGGAAGTTATTGCGAAATTTTTCCAGGTGCCGTAATTGGTGTGATTCCCCAAGACCTCAAATTTGAAGGTGAAGACACCACGGTTGAGATTGGAAATAACACTGTGATTCGAGAATGCGTTACGATTCACAGGGCCACTAAAGATAAATGGAAAACTAGCATCGGAAATAATTGCTTGCTCATGACCTACGTTCATGTTGCACATGATTGCCAAATTGGGAATAATGTTATTCTCGCAAGTTATACTGGACTTTCAGGACACGTTACTATTGATGATTTTGCCATTCTAGAAGGAAAAGTTGCTGCGCAGCAATTTGTACATATCGGGCGCCATGCATTTATAGGCGGTGCGTCATTAATCCGAAAAGACGTTCCACCTTTTATTAAAGCAGCTCGTGAACCCTTGACCTTTGCCGGTGTTAATTCTGTTGGACTGCGTCGAAGAGGGTTCACAGATGAGGAAGTTCGAAGTATTGAAGATATTTACCGAATAATCTATATTCAAAATAGTAATATTTCCAAAGCCATACAACTCATAAAAGATACGGTTGCTGACTCTATTTTGCGAAATGAAATCATTGATTTCATCGAAAAATCTGATAAGGGCGTAATACGTGGTATGATTTAACATGTTTAGTAAGGGGGAAATTGTTGAGTTACTTATTACCGCATACGGATTCGGCGGGAGGGGTATTGCTAAGGTACCTATTGACGATTCGCATTTCGTAGTTTTTGTTGACAATACATTTCCAGGGCAACTTGTACGCGCGAAAATTGATGTTAAACGTAAAAATCACGCGGAAGGAAAACTGCTTGAGGTTATTACCCGATCCGTAGATGAAAAAGTGTCAGATTTTCAAGAAATTTCTGGAGGACCTTATATTTACGTTCCGCCTCAGCTTCAAGAAAAAGTAAAAGAAACTGCTACACTTGATACCTTTTCTCGAATTTCTGGGAGTAAAAATATACATGAAAAATACGATGGATTTATTTCTTCACCTCACCACTACTTTTATAGAAATAAAATGGAATACAGCTTTTCTTCCATCGAGCATTGTGTGTTAACAGGAGAAGAAAAAGACGACGCATTTGCACTTGGTTTTAAGCGCAGAGGCACATGGTGGAAAGTAGAAAGCTTAAATAAACCAAGCGGATTATTCGATGAAGAATGGGAAAGTAAGTTAATTACCATCCGAGAATTTCTTCACAAAACCAACTTGCCAGCCTGGCATCCTCCAAAAAAAGAAGGGTTTTTTAGGCATATTGTGATACGGAAATCGTTTCAATCCAATCTATTATTGGTCAACCTTGTAAGTTCGTCAATGGGCTTAAGTAAATTTGATCGCAAGGCTTTTGTTGCTTTTATCATTGCTCAATTTGGTGATAGAATAGCAGGAATACAGCATACCATTAATGACAATGTCGCTGATCGTGCAAAGATGGAAAATGGTGAAACAAAACTGCTTTACGGAAAAGCCGTCATTGAAGAAACCATCAACAACCTTCGATTTGAAATAAGTATGGAGAGTTTTTTTCAAACCAATCCCCTCTGTGCTGAATTACTCTATAAGCGAGCCATTGATTATTTAGGCTTGGACGACATAAGCTCAAATAGTGTCGTGTTGGATTTGTTCTGTGGAACAGGAACTATTGCCCAACTTATCGCAAAACGCAACCAATCGCTCACCATTATAGGCGTTGACATCGTGGAAGAAGCCATCAAAGATGCTCGGCGAAATGCTGCGATTAATGGCTTACACACCATCCAATTTATTCCCTTAGATGTGGGGAAATTCTTAAAGGAACACCCCGATTTAGAAGGAAAAATTGCTGCCCTAATTTTAGACCCTCCAAGAGCAGGAATAGCCCCTAAAACCTTACAAAAAGTAATTAATTTAGGCGCAAAAGTAATCGTCTATATTTCCTGCAATCCATCTACACAAGCACGTGATGCCTCTTTACTCATCGATGCAGGATATAGCATTGAAAATTATAGCTTAGTAGACCAATTTCCGCATACAGGACATATTGAATCAATCGCTAAATTCGTGAAAAAATGAAGGTAGAATTAATTTCAATTGGGGACGAATTACTCATCGGACAAACCATAAATACGAATGCGGCATGGTTGGGGCAGACCTTAAGTAACTTTGGGGCAAGAATAACAAAAACAACCACCATTTCTGATCAAGCATCGGAAATAATCAGCGCCTTAGTTACCATTTCGAACGATACAGATTGTGTTATTATCACTGGAGGTTTAGGTCCAACGAATGATGATATAACAAAACACACACTTGCAGCACATTATGGATTAGCATTAAAGATGCACCAAGAAACCTTGGATCACATTGAAGGATACTTTAAAAACCGAAATCGGCCAATGTTAGAAAGTAATCGTCTACAAGCAATGTTACCCGATGGATGCACAGTGTTACGCAATAAAAATGGAACGGCAGCAGGTATGTGGTTCAACAGCGGAAAACAAGTTGTTATAAGTCTTCCTGGTGTTCCTTACGAAATGAAGTCCATTGTAGAAGAAGAATTACTACCACTGCTCACCAAAAAATATAATCCATCCGCATTATATTTCAAAACAGCTCATACACAGGGTATTGGAGAATCATTTTTAGCAGAAAAGATAAGGGATTGGGAAAAGGCATTGAATGCAGATTCCCTTCAATTAGCCTATTTACCATCTCCGGGCTTCGTTAAATTGAGAATAAACTCCTACAAAGGAGCAGCGGATGCCGAAAAAATCAATCGCTATTTTAAAGAACTTGAATCCATTATTCCAGAAGCATTGTATGGATACGAAAAGGAAACCTTAGCCGAAGTAGTCGCCAAATTATTAGTTGCTCAAGATCTTAAAATTGGTACAGTAGAAAGCTGTACGGCTGGTTTATTAGCACACCAACTCACCACTATTTCAGGTGCTTCAGAATACTATCAAGGGTCAATTTTAAGCTACAGTAACGCACTTAAATCCAAAATGGCAGGTGTAGATCCAAATTTGATCTCAAGGCATGGAGCCGTTAGCCAAGAGGTAGCCTGTGCAATGGCAGAAGGCGGAAGAAAAATTTTAGAGGTAGATATTTGCGTCTCCACAACCGGAATCGCAGGGCCATCTGGAGGCACAGATGAGAAACCTGTCGGCTTAGTATGGATTGCTATAGCATCCAAAGAAAAAACAAGGGTTAAATCATTTCAATTTGGAGATAATAGGGAGCGAAATCTCACCATGACTGTTGCAGCAGCGCTTAATTTTTTGCGCTATGAGTTCCTTTCCTTGCCTTAATCCAACTAGAGAAAAAACTGTAGCACTATTTTCCTAAAAAACACTGCGTATTTGTTGAGTTACAAGCTTACAAATTAGACAAGAAAA
>ENA-UOYL01000284-UOYL01000284.1-marine-metagenome-genome-assembly--contig:-NODE-284-length-18670-cov-2.988006_pt1 | contig 18670 bp, 15 predicted proteins | sample MGYA00238173_ERZ767189 | MGnify/ENA primary metagenome ERZ767189 (study PRJEB28943, sample SAMN06267163) | marine metagenome | isolation source: Columbia River Estuary | place: USA:Columbia River Estuary... | reverse complement strand
GGACGATATTGACGCACCATGACTACTTCATATTGATTGCGGGCATTGATACGAATGGGCACAATGCCCGTGGCACCTGGCGACTCAACATAAGTTCGCACAAACTCTTCGCCAGTAGGAGCACGAAACCGACTCTGAACAAGTTTCCACATCACCCATTCATGCAAAACGGTACGTGAAGTGCGCTCGAAATGCGCCATCAGAAATAGCTTTCGGTGAATCTACGACTTCGCGTCAACAGCAGCAGCGCGATCGGCTGAACGCGATGTGCTTTCGGTCAAGGCTCGACGTTGTAATGCTGCGCCAATCATCTCGCGAAACAATGGGTGCGGACGATCGGGGCGACTCTTGAACTCGGGGTGAGCCTGCGTTCCAACCCAAAACGGATGACCCTGCAACTCAATAAATTCAACAAGGCGCTTATCGGGCGAAGTACCACTGCAGATAAAACCTGCTTCTTCAAAACGACTCCGATAAGTGGAATTGAATTCATAGCGATGGCGATGGCGCTCGCTCACAACGGGCTCACCATACGCATTGGCAACCTGTGTGCCAGGCGTGAGAACCGCATAGTAAGCGCCCAAACGCATGGTGCCACCCTTATCGGTGACATCTCGCTGATCGTTCATGATGTCGATAACTGGATTCTGGGTTGAAAGGTCAAACTCGGTTGAGTTGGCATCAGTCAAACCCAAGACATTCCTCGCAAATTCAACAGTCATCACCTGCATCCCAAGACACAGCCCCAAGCACGGGATCATGTTCTCGCGAGCATATTCGGCCGCGCGAATCTTGCCCTCAATACCACGTGGACCGAACCCACCCGGAATGACAATTCCATCAAGAGTCGTCATTCGATCATCGGCAAGCAGACCCTCAACATCTTCCGCCTGGATCCACACGATCTCAACTTTTGCTCCGTGATGAAATCCGGCGTGCTTCAAACTTTCAACAACAGAAAGATAGGCATCTTGTAATTGCACATATTTTCCAATGAGACCAATCCTCACAGGTGCAGTTGATGCTTCAACCCGAGCGACCAATTGGCGCCACGGTGTCAAGTCGAGTGGCGCATCAATCTTGAGCACTTCACAGATCTGTGTGTCAAGACCTTCATCGTGCAAGATGAGCGGAAGTTCATAGATGTTCTTCACATCAGCAGCATTGATGACGTTCTTCTGATCCACGTCGCATTGACCTGAAATCTTGCGCTTCAGTTGATCACTGATTGGCTCATCACTGCGACAAACAATCAAGTCGGGCTGAATACCACGCGAACGCAACTCAGTGACGCTGTGTTGTGTCGGTTTCGTTTTCTGCTCGCCGCTTGGTCCGATAAATGGCACCAATGTCACGTGCACATAACAAATGTTGTCACGACCGACTTCGTTCTTGAATTGACGGATCGCTTCCAGGAAAGGAAGGATTTCAATGTCACCTACGGTTCCACCCACTTCGGTAATCACTACGTCGACATCATCTGTAGCCAAACGCTGAATACGACGCTTGATTTCATCAGTGACATGAGGGATGACTTGCACGGTGCGCCCCAGATAGTCGCCGCGACGCTCTGCGGCCAAAACTGCCTGATAGATACTTCCCGTCGTCGCATTGGATGAACGTGAAAGATTCTCATCAATGAATCGCTCATAGTGACCAAGATCGAGATCGGTCTCGCCGCCATCATCAGTAACAAAAACTTCTCCGTGTTCAAACGGATTCATCGTGCCTGGATCAACGTTGATGTACGGATCCAACTTCTGCATCGTGACTCGAAGACCACGCATCTTGAGCAAACGACCAAGCGAGGAAGCAGTGAGACCTTTGCCAAGCGAACTTGCAACACCACCTGTTACAAACACATGCTTTGGCACTACTTGCTCCCGTCTCTGTGCGGAGCGCTCCCGACTGGGACCAGATACTCCACGACGGAAGATAAGCATACCCTCACAGGGGCTAGCGGCGTGAACGGCCCTGACCACTCGAACGAACATTCGAGGCTTTGAGGAGTTCGGAGGCGTAATTCTGGGCAGCCTCTTCGGCCATGCCGCCCGAGAGCATGCGAGCGATCTCTTGGACACGATCTTGGGATCCAACCTCGCTGGCTTCGGCAAAAGTCTGCTTGGACTTCACTGTCTTTGACACCTTGATCTGCCGATGAGCAGCGGCTGCAACCTGAGCGAGGTGCGTGACCACCAAAACCTGATGGCGCTGACCCAGCTGTGCCAGCGCTCCTGCCACAGCAACAGCAGCCTCACCGCCAATACCGGCATCGACCTCATCGAATACCAATGTGGCGGGTCCTTCAGTGAGGACCAAGCGAAGCGAAAGCATTGTGCGAGCCAACTCGCCTCCAGAAGCAACTTTTGTAAGCGGCAACGGAGGCGAACCTGGGTTGGCCGCAAGCAAAAAGGTGACATCGTCGCCCGCGTCGTTGCCAACCGAGACCTCGACAACCGCATGGGCCATTGCCAACGTTCGAAGATGCAGTTGTACTGCCTTTGCCAATTTGGGTGCTGCCGCTCGTCGAGCATCGCCCACGATCTTTTCTGCGGCCCGAAGATGCTGCACCGCGGCGGCACGGTCTGAATCCAGTGTTGCGGCTCGTGCTTCAAAACTCTCGAGCTCGTCAAGTCGCTGTCCACTTTCGGCCCCGTAAGCGATCACTTCGCTGAGCGACTCTCCGTACTTGCGACGCAAGTCGACCAGCAGGTGTCGGCGCTGACGCACCTCATCCAGTTTGGCCGGATCCTCCTCTATCGTTTCGGCAACATCACGCATTTCTCGTGCGACATCATCAATCTCTGCCTGCACGTTCTTCAAGCGTTCGACAAGTGAAACGAATGTTTCGCGTTGGCTAATCGCTGCAATTGAACGACCCACGACGTCACTCGCCCCATCATCATCTTGCAAAGCCGCTGCCGCCACATAGAGGGCCTCACGATGGGCCACCGCATCAGCCAATAAGTCTTCCGAACGAGACAGATCTTCGTCTTCTGTTGCGCTCTCTAGATTCGCGTCGGCAATTTCTTTCACTTGAAATCGCAACAAATCAATTTCACGAGCACGAGCGCGTTCGTCGCCGCCAAGCGTTGCAAGCAGCGCTTCAATTTCTGTCAATCGGGCTCGAGCATTGCGCAATGGTTCGAGATCGACTCCACAAAAGTGGTCGAGTGCCAGGCGTTGAGCAGATGCCCCCAGCAAACTTTGATGCGCATGTTGCCCATGTAGATCCACAAGTTCTGCGCCATATTCAGCGAGTTGAGCAACGGTTGCAAGTCGTCCATTGACATAAGCACGTGAACGGCCAGTGACAGGCACGACGCGACACAAAATTACCTCGTTCTCGTCGGAAACAAAACGACCTTCCACTCGAGCCTCTTCACATCCTGTGCGCACGACGGAAGCATCGGCCCTACCACCCACGAGCAAGTCAATTGCTTCAACCAACATCGTCTTGCCTGCACCAGTTTCACCAGTTAGAGCAACGAGACCCTCACCAATGGACAGATCGAGTTTTTCAATTACACCAAGATTCTCGATGTGCAATTCACTGAGCATCAATCATCCCCAAGACCAAATTTGGTGCGTACGATCTGGTGAAACTTTGGGGTTTTAAAACGCAAGAACTCTGCAGTGCATGTGTCTGGTGCAAAACTCACGACATCGCCCTGCGTCAAACTCATGACCTTGCGTCCGTCGAGTGCCATGTCCACCGGACGGGTGCCTACAACCTCGATCAATAATGACTCGTGTGGGTCGAGCACAAGAGCTCGATCAAACAACATGTGTGGAGAAACTGGCGTGACAAGCAGTGCGCGATGTCGCGGAGACACCACTGGACCACGTGCCGACATTGAATACGCAGTACTTCCAGTTGGTGTCGAGACGATCAAACCATCTGCCGAGTATGTGGCAAACAATTCAGAGTTGATGACAACTTCTAGCCAGACTGTGTGACCTGACTGTTGTTTTTCTAGAACTGCTTCGTTAAGTGCTCGCCACGAAAGATCAGTGCCCCCTGACGCCCGCTTCAACAGCACAGTGAGCATCATGCGCTTATCGATGATGAAATCTTTTTCTACTTGACCATCAACCCAACGCTGCAGCGACGAAATGCACTCGGATGGTTCGATTTCCGTCAAATAGCCAAGCGTTCCTACATTGACACCAAGAATTGGCACTGGTGCACCGTCGAGCAGGTGCACCGCCCGCAACACTGTGCCATCGCCGCCCAATGACAATACGACGTCAGCATCCATTGCTGCCCTGTCACTTGCGAGATGCTCACAACCTCTGGCAATTGCATCTGCAGGCAACATCCATAAATGGTGACCGTGTTTCGAGCACCAAGATTCCAAGTCGGTCAGTAGTTGAGCAATCTCGCCGCGCGTGTGGTGGGCAACCACAAAAATGGATTTCATCGGCTCATCTCCATGCCTGCCAACTTACTCAACCCCACTCACAGAGTGCGCACCACTTACGAGTTCCCTGCGCAGATGGAGCAAGAATTCGGTGTTTCCATCTGCCCCACGCAAAGGCGACTCGATGAGTCCCGACTGCATCAACCCCTGTGAATTGAAGGCATCGACTACCTGGGTAATCGTTCGTTGATGAATCTCGACGTCCCTAATCACGCCAGCACCCTTGTCAACTTCGAACTTTTCGGCTTCAAACTGTGGCTTCACAAGCAAGATCATGTCTCCATGTGGACGCAGCACATTGCAAAGTGCGGTGGCAACTTGACTTAGCGAAATAAAGGAAAGGTCGGCAACAACCACATCAAAGTCGCCGATAAGGGCAACAGTCATTGACCTTGCATTGGTTGAATCGAGTACCTTGACCCGGGGATCACGTACCAAACGATCATGCAATTGAGATTTACCCACATCCAGCGCAGTGACTGCGACCGCTCCGCGTTGCAACACACAATCGGTGAACCCACCAGTTGAAGCCCCTACATCCAACACGTGCTTGCCATTCATTTCAACACCAAAGGCAAGTAGGGCCGCTTCGAGTTTTTCTCCACCTCGCGAAACAAATCGTGCGGGTGTTGACAACAGCACGCTGTCCGAATTAGCAATCATCCGGTTGTCCGTCAGTGCGATTGATCCATTGACCAAAATCAAACCCTGATCGATCAACACCTTCGCGTGCCCAGCATCCGTTGCTATCCCTTGCTTGACCAACCATGTATCCAATCGCAAACGTGCTTTTGACATCCGCTTACGAACCAACAATCATCTTGGCGAAAGAAGCAAGATCGGCAAACACGTGTGTTTTTCCATTTGCAAAATTGCTCTCATCATCATTCACATCATTGAGCGACGAGATGCCAGTGAGTACTTGAGCAAAATTGCAACCGACAGTCTGTGCAAACAATCCGTCTGTGGATGGCCTGTCACCCACCATCCATGCATTTGAAAGATCATCAATGCCCAAAACGTGACGCACCAAATCGGCCATCGGTTTGTGAGGCTTGCCCGCGATGACTGGCTCAGCACCCGATGCAGCAGCAACCGCAGCCAGAATTGATCCACCACCAGGAATCAGCCCATGAGGAGTTGGATATGTTGCATCATCGTTGGTCGCAATCAGTCGAGCGCCATTGCGCACCGCGTTTGACAGTCTGGTCAGACCGCGGTAATCGAACGTTGCGTGATACCCGACCATCACCACATCAATTTCCGAATCGACTCCACTTCTCGTGTCGTGTGTAGATGCGTCACCGTGAGTGTGATCGTCAGAACGTCCCGCCAAAACAGCACCAGCATTTTTAATTGCCTCGACAGCGCCAGGTCCACCACCGAGCAACACTCGTTCGCCCTTACGCAATAGAGCACCAGCAGCTTGAGACGATGTAACGACATCCTTGTGCGCATCTATACCGATCTTGGATAGCGCCTTTTCTTGATCGGCAACAACAGAAAATGAATTATTCGTGACGAACAAGACGCGATGACCAGCATTTCGAAGCGACTCAATCGCATTCACCGATCCTGGAATGGGTTGATGCATTAGCCAAACGACACCATCCAAATCGCACAAAATTGGGGCTGCAGATGGCACACTGTAATTGTGCCTCGTTTTCTTCCGTTTCGCGCGCTTCGATATGCGCCATCTACTGACCTCGGCAAGACATGTGCTCCCCCGTACGACGTATTAAACGACACCGACCGCGCCAATTTGGTCGCACAGCACAGTCACAACATTGTCAATATCGATTTACCGATCGCTACTACGGCTCAACCAGATGCATATCTGGCCGCTGAACAAATACTCAATGAATGGATCCATAGTGGCGTGCTCGTGCGGGATGAGTCGCCTTCGTTCACCTTGTATCGCATGCAGTTTCTCGACACCATCGGCAACCAACGAAACATTGTTGGTGTGCTTGGTGGAATCGAAGTCGTGGATGAAGGTGCGGGCGATGTACTGCCCCATGAGCGCACTACTCCAAAGGCAAAAACCGACAGACTCGATCTCACCAGGGCTACCGATGCAAATCTTTCTCCTGTTTGGGGCTTAAGTCTCGCCCCTGGTCTCAGCGAAATACTCAAAGCCCCTGCAGAAATTGTTGGTTCGTATATCGACGATCAACACGTCACGCATATGGTTGAACGAGTCAGCGACCCAACCCGTATCGCGTCAATAACCGATTGCATTGCCAAACATCCGGTGATCATCGCCGACGGACATCATCGCTATGCGATCAGTCGCACATACAGAGATGAAACGCGTCTTCGCACCAACTCAACATCTACTGATGCAGAACAAACGCTTACCTTTGTCAACGAACTCATTGACGAACAGCTCAGTGTTGCAGCAATCCATCGCCTGTACACCGATGTCCCTGCAACGACATTGCTCGAAACACTTGCAGCATCGTTCACTATCACCGACGCTCCGCCAATTGACGCAGCCACACTCGCAACTATGGACAAAGATGGTTGTCTGTGTTTCATTGACGCAGACTTGCAAACAAAGTGGCTGACTCCTCGTGCAGATGCATTTGAAGGCGTTCGGTCGCTCGATAGCGCCCGATTAGAGCATGCACTTCGCGATCTGGCACACACAGTTTCTTTTCAACATGGGGTTACCGAAGTAGTCGATGTGCTTTCGCAGCATCAAGCCAATGCGGCAATTCTTATTCGACCCGTGAGTGTTGCTGAGATCAAGCGCACCGCCACTGAAGGCATTTTGATGCCACCAAAGTCAACGTTTTTTACGCCGAAACTGCGTACTGGCTTTGTAATCCGCGAGCTCAATACTCGCGATTAATTGCTGTTAGCGAGAACCTAGAGTCTCAAGCCGATCACGAACATCGGTGAAGTCTGCATCGTTCTTTGCAATTCGCTGGAAAATAGTGCGCGCCTGAATTACGTCGCCCGATCGGTCATACAAGTCGGCAAGCACATACCACTCGCGCAAATGATGCTCGCGAACCTTGGCTGGGTCTTGCTTTGACTGTTGCATCAGACGCACTGCGGCTTGAATGTCGCCTTGATCGGCGAGAGCGCTTGCAGCAACGATGCGACCTTCAGCCACAATCGTCGGATCCGGAGATGCATCTTTGAGTTCTTTCCACAACTCGTCAACTTTGTCATAACGCATTAACGCGCGATAACAGTCTGCGAGCACTGGATGATTGAGAGTTGAGCCAGAAGTGAGTGCACGGGCTTGCTCGAGGTGATCTGCAGCATCACGCCATTGACCCATGCGATACATCGACAATCCGGCGATTTCGTGAATCAGCTCTACCCCTGGGCAGTCGCGCGAAATTGGGATGATGATCTTCTTTGCATCTTGATAACGACCGCGCTCAAATGCATCAAGTGCCAATGCAAGCTTTTCAATCAGGCGCTTAGATGCACGCTCTCCGACAATTGCAATGATGCTTCCAGCGACTGTTGCCTCAACATGTGCCATCGCGGCGGCCGACGCACGACGCTCATCTCGCTCTAAGCGAATTGGTGCTGATTCTTCCTCGCGACGAGGACCGCGACCACGTGCTGGACGAGTCGAACCTTCGTCCTTCCAAACTTCGTTTGACTGTGTATTGCGCGGCAACGCATCTCGATCGTTCTTGCGACCACCTGTGCGATAACGAACTTCGTCCGCTTTACGCTGTGCAGCGGTCTGCGGAACTACTGGGCGATCATCATCCCGGAACGAACGGCCGGAATCTGGACGACCACGACCTGCTGGAGGACGGCCACTGCTTGGACGACCGCGACCTGCTGGAGGACGACCCGCTGAATCACCACGACCATACGACGGACGATCACCGCGATCTGCTGGTGGACGGCCACGACTTGGGCCGTCACTTTGGCCGTATGCAGGACGACCTGCTGGACGACTACCCGGACGGGATGGGCGCTCGCCACGATCTGATGCCGCGCGGCCGCGACTATCTGATGGACGGCCACTACTTGGACGGCCGCGACTGTCCGAAGGACGACCCCGGCCTGCGGCTGGTCTGTCTGAACGACCGCCAGCGCCACCGGCACCGCCGGGACGCGCTGGACGCGAAGGTCTGCCAGATTCTTCTTCCCGTCGCGGACGACGTGGACCGCGATTTTCAGGGGTTGGCACTTGATGAAGTCTACTTGCAAACGATGTCTAAACATCGCACATACGCAAGATGGTACTGATCAATTATCGATTGATTCGAAAACTCAACCTTGAAAATCGATCAGATGATAGGCAGTCTTGCCCTTACGCAGCAACAACCACCGCGAATGCAACAGTGGAATCTTGTCAAGCTTGGTGTGTTCATCGATTTGCTCACCATTGGCCCGCACACTTCGCTGAGTAAGCAACCTGCGCGCTTCAGTGTTTGATGTTGCGAGCCCGGTCAACACCAAAACACTCACGGCATCACCCAAAGCCGCTTTGCCCATCGCACTCCCCGCCACTTCAGAGGCGATCAAATGCAGAGCCGCAGGGCTTGCCGAAATTGGATTTGCTCCAAACAACACGTCGGCCGCTTGCTCTGCTGCAACTGCTGATTCTTCGCCGTGTAGCAACTCGGTTAACTCACGCGCGAGAGTTCGTTGCGCTACACGCGACTCTGGTCGAGCGCGCTGTTCGGTCAGAATCTCATTGATTTCATCCATCGAGCGCAGCGAAAACTGTGGCAACATTTTTTCGATGTCAATATCGCTTAATTGCATCCAAAATTGGCGGAACTGATATGGCGAAGTGCGACGAGCATCCAGCCACACCGCACCATCAGCGGTTTTACCAAACTTTGTCCCATCGGATTTCGTAACAAGCGGCCACGTCAAACCAAAAGCACTTCGTCCCAATGTCTTGCGAATGAGATCTATACCTGCCGTGATATTGCCCCACTGATCAGATCCACCCATTTGCATTTCGCAACTGTGGTGCTCACACAAGTGGCGGAAGTCGTTTGCTTGCAACAACATATAACTGAACTCGGTAAATGAAAGTCCGTTGCCTTCCGCAAGTCGAGACTTGACCGAATCTTTTGCCAGCATTTGATTGACCGTGATGTGTTTGCCAACGTTGCGCAAAAAGTCAAGCGCAGAAACCTTTGCAGTCCATTCGGCGTTGTCCACCAAAATTGCCTGAGTGTGTCCAGGAGTGAAATCCAATATACGTTCAAGCTGTCGTTTGATCGATTGCACGTTGTGATTCAGAGTTTCCGCATCGAGCAGATTTCGTTCGTCACTACGACCAGATGGATCGCCAACCATGCCCGTTGCCCCGCCAGCCAACACGACCGGGCGATGTCCCAACAACTGCAAACGCCTCAGTGAAATTTGCCCAAGGAGGTTGCCGACGTGCAGCGAATCAGAAGTCGGGTCAAAACCAACATATGCAGAAATCTGCGAAGTAGTACTTCTTGCGGTCAGCTCTGCTCTGTCGGTCGAATCATGAATCAACCCTCGAGATGCAAACTCGGCAACGATGTCGCGATGCAACGGAACACCATTCGAGGCCATGCGCCAATAATAGGTGGTTAGTTGCTGTTGATGCGTGCTCTCAATGAAGCAATTTGGTTTGAGAATCTTGTTTGTTGCTCAATGGCAGCCGCTGGTCCACTTGCTCCTGGCGACGTGCGATGACCTACGCCAAGACCCTTGCCAATGAGCGCGGCTGCGTCTTTGCCAAATTTCGGATCTTTAAGAACGAGATCGCGAAGTGACTCGTTGCCTTTGATCGATTGTTGCACCAGGCTCCCCACCATTGCATGAGCTTGGCGAAACGGAGTTCCCTGTTGCACCAGCCACTCTGCAAGATCTGTCGCAAACAGCATTTCTGCGTCAGCTGCATCGCCCATTGTTGAACGATGGAAAGTGGCAGTTGCGATCATTCCAGCCACGGCTGTTATGCCCAACGAAACTTGATCGTACGAATCAAACAGTGGTTCCTTGTCTTCTTGCAAGTCGCGGTTATATGCAAGCGGAAGCCCCTTCAATGTGGCAAGCAGTCCTGTCAAATTACCAATCAAGCGGCCGGTCTTGCCACGAGCGAGTTCTGCTATGTCAGCGTTCTTTTTTTGCGGCAGCATCGACGAGCCAGTTGCATAACTGTCGTCGAGCGAAGCAAAACCAAATTCTGTGGTCGTCCACAACACAAACTCTTCACCAATACGCGAAAGATGTGTTCCGATCAGCGCAATGTCAAAGAGTGCTTCTGCAACAAAATCTCTGTCCGATACAGCGTCCAACGAATTAGCAAAGTGAGTTGCGAATCCCATTTCTTTTGCAGTGAACTTTGGATCCAGCGGCAACGATGAACCAGCAAGTGCTCCTGCCCCCAAAGTAGAAACATCGAGTCTTTCGATTGTTTGCAAAAGTCGGTCTATGTCACGCGTAAACGCCCAAGCATGTGCAAGCAAATGGTGCGCAAGCAAAACTGGTTGGGCTCGCTGCAAATGCGTGTAGCCGGGTAGATACACACCGTCACTGCCCCACCCAGCCGCATCGGCACGAGTGGACAGCACATCACAAAGTTCGAGTAATTGATTTGCAAGCGCACCAAGCTCTCGCTTGGTCCATAGTCGCACAGCAGTAACGCATTGATCGTTACGACTACGACCCGTGTGCACTTTGCCGCCAACTTCGCCAGCAATCTCCGTAACACGTCGCTCAATCGCAGTATGAATGTCTTCGTCCGACGCAACAAATACGAACGTGTTGTCGCCCATCTCGGTTGCTACAACATTCAGAGCGTCGATAATCGCCGCTGCTTCTTGTTTCTTCAACAGGCTTACGTGTTCAAGACCTTTGACGTGCGCAATTGAGCCCGCAATGTCGTCTTTCCACAATCTCTTGTCGAACGAAAGGCTCTGCGTGAATGCCATAAGATCCGCAGCAGGGGCGACACTGAAACGTCCGTGCCACAAAGGCTGAGATGAACCGTTTTTGTCTGCGCTCATTTTCTCGTCGCTCCAGTTGTTTGCAATCCCGCTAGTTTCCCAAGATGCGCCGCAAGTTTCTTGGCGCCAAACTTTTCACTTGCCACACAGAACATGGTGTCATCTCCTGCCACCGTGCCAACAAGACCCTCTATGCGAGAGCGATCCAAAGCCGAAGCGACAACATGTGCGCAACCCGGTGGAGTCCGCACAATCACGAGCGGATGGCTGACCTGAATGTCTGCAACCCATTCAGACAGCACCCGACGTAGTTGCTCAAGAGGAGCAATCCTCTCTGGTTCAAACTCGGGTATGGCATATGCAGTATCGCCCTTGGCAGTGCGCACTTTCACGGCACCGAGATCTTCCAAATCACGAGAAACTGTCGCTTGTGTTGCAGCAATTCCAGATTTCTTCAACAGCCTCAATAACTGCGGCTGACTGGTTACATCTCGTTCCGAAATCAGTCGCGTAATGGACTGCTGACGTTGCACCTTGGTTGTCATACGTTTACTCCCATCAAAAACGCAAGCAGACCACGTGCTGCATGCATGCGATTGTGTGCCTGTTCAAATACCTTGCTCCTTGGACCATCAATTACCTCTGCAGCAACTTCCATCCCTCTATGCGCTGGCAGGCAGTGCATAAATATCGCGTCGGCCGCTGCATCCTTCATCACTGCTTCAGTTACTTGGAAATTCGCAAAAGCTTTTTCGCGCTTATTGGTTTCTGATTCTTGGCCCATCGATGTCCAGACATCGGTATGCACAGCATGAGCGCCACCAACTGCGTCTTTCATGTTGTCGAATTGATTTACAGATGCAGCCCCCAATTTTTGCAATGCTTGCAATTCTCCATCCTCGGCCGCATACCCATTTGGACAACCCAAACGAACATGCATGCCCAGTAACGCCGAGGCTTGCGCCAACGAACGAGCAACGTTGTTGTAGTCGCCCACGTAACACACAGTTTTCCCGACGAGATCACCAAGTTGTTGTTGCATTGTCAAAACATCAGCCAAGCCCTGCAATGGATGCTGCCTATCGCTCAACATGTTGACAACTGGAACGCTCGAACTATCGGCCATTCGCCTCACGATGTTGTGATCAAAAACTCGAGCGGCCAAAATCCCGTGATAACCGCCCATCACCTTGGTGATGTCTTCAACAGTCTCGCGAACATCAAAACCGACTTCTTCTCCGCGCGTGTACACAGGGTGTCCACCCAACTGCACGACAGCCATTTCCATACTGTGCCGGGTCCTATTGGAAGGCTTTTCAAAAATGAGTGCCGCACCAAGACCAGCGAGTGGCTTGCCGAGTGCATCAGTGCTTGCAGTGCTCAGTTGCAATACCTTGCGCAATTCATCTGCAGAGATATCCGTTGAATTAATGAAGTGACGCAATGTCATGATTTACTCGCAATCTCGGCCAGTACCGAAGTGATGAGATCTACAGCAGTAGTAATTTCAGATTCGAGAACTGTGATTGGTGGAGCCAAACGTAAAGCCGATGCAGTCACTGCATTGGTCACCAAACCACGATCGAGCAGCATCGACTGAGCCAATTTTGCATCGATTCCAGATCGCAGCTCCACACCTAAGAGCAAACCACGACCACGCACCAGGACAACTTGAGGCAATTTGGACAAAGCGTCAATCAACATTTTTCCTTTAGCTTTTGCTTGCGCAGGCGCATCCATCTCAAGCATCACGTTGATGGTCGCTCTGGCTGCTGCAGTTGCAATTGCTGTGCCACTGAATGTGCTTCCATGATCACCTGGTTGAAACACTGAGGCGATTTCTTTGCGGGCCCAGACTGCGCCAATAGGCATGCCGTTACCCATCGCCTTTGCGAGTGTTACGACGTCGGGCTTAATGCCTGCGTGTTCAAATCCAAACCACTGCCCTGTGCGAGCAAAGCCAGTTTGTACCTCATCCATCATCAACAACACACCACGCTCGGTACACAGTGCACTTACCGCTTGCAGATATTCGATACTCGCAGGAATTACACCACCTTCGCCTTGCACGCTTTCGAGCAGCACCGCAGCAACACTGCCGTCGACAGCAGCATCAAGGGCAGCAAAATCGCCAAACACTACGTGACGAAAACCTTCCGGCATAGGTTGAAATGGTTCATGCTTTGCTGGTTGTCCAGTTGCGGCAAGTGCCGCCAGTGTCCGCCCATGGAAACTCCCCAAAGCACTCACAACAGTGTGACGTCCTCTTCCACCAAACTTTCGTGCAAGTTTGATCGCTGCTTCAATCGATTCAGCACCTGAGTTACAGAAGAACACCTGTCCCCCGCCACCGAGCAGCTTGTCGACCATCACTGCAACTTCTGTAGCGACCGGATTCGAAAAGAAATTGCTGACATGCATCAGAGTCGCTGCCTGTTCGCTAATTGCAGCCGTCACCACAGGGTGACTGTGTCCAAGTGAAGTGACTGAAATACCCGAGAGAAAATCCAAATAATGCTTCCCAGATGCATCCCACAACTCGGTGCCCTGGCCGCGCACGAACATCACTTGCGGTGCGCCAAATACGGGCATAAACGGACAGTGGCCAGAGCTATTCGAAGTCTGCGGCTCCAACAATTGCTTCGCTACGACCGAATCGGCAAAAGCATGCGAATTGGCATGAGTGTTGATATTTGTGCTCATGCTTGAAAAGTTTCTGAGTCTTGTGAAATCATGGTGCCAACACCAGCGATGGTAAATAATTCGATCAGCAACACATGAGCTATCCGTCCATCCAAGATATGACAGTCGTGCACGCTCTGTTGAAGTGCCGACACGCAGCTCTCCATTTTGGGAATCATTCCGCCATCAATTGATCCTGTTTTCAACATGGCATCAATTTCTGATGCTGTTGCTTTGCGAACAAGGCTTGCAGGGTCATCCTTAACTGCACGTAGGCCTTCAATGTCGGTGAGATAAATCAATTTCTCAGCGCCAAGCGCTACAGCAATCGCAGCGGCCGCGGTGTCGGCGTTGACGTTGTAAGCCTGCCCCGATGAGTCCGAGCCAATTGTGGCCACAACGGGTATTGCATTGTCATTGATGGTCGACAACAACACTGTTGGATCAACCGAATGAATGTCACCAACAAAGCCGAGCTCAGGATCGCGCTGCGTGACTTGCAATAAGCCTGCATCTTGACCCGAAACCCCAACTGCACGCGCACCGTGCACATTGATGGCAGAGACCAATTGTGGGTTGACCGTACCCAGCAACACCATGCTTGCAATCTCAATTGTCTCTTGATCGGTTACACGTAGTCCGTTGCGAAATTCTGGCTTCTTGCCAAGTCGCTCCATCAACGCACTGATCTGTGGACCGCCTCCGTGCACCACCACTGGTTTGATGCCAACCGCGTGCATCAGTGCAATATCGCGCGCAAAGGTGCTCGCCGCATCTACGTCACTTGACCCAGCAAGCGCGTTGCCGCCGTACTTCACCACAACAACTTTTCCTGCAAAACGCTGGATGTATGGCAACGCCTCACTCAGCATTGAGCCTGTTAATTCATGCGATGATTCCATAACGGTTCGCGCAGTGGTGTCTGCACTCATGGATACATCCCAACGTTGCTCAACCCCATTGACTCTTCGATACCGAGGGCAACATTGGCTGCTTGCACGGCACCACCAGAAGCACCCTTTGCAAGATTGTCGAGAGCACTGACCACAACGACATAACCAGTTCGTTGATCAAATCGAGCAGTGATGTGCACAGAGTTTGTGCCAAGTGTTGCTTTTGTTGAAGGAGGAGTTGGCCTCACAACTACAAATGGTTCACGCTTATAGGAGCGTGCGAGCGAAGCAAGCAACGATGCTGTTGTTGGCGTCGTGCCGGGAGTCGGACGCGCGTAACAAGTTGCCAATATTCCGCGATTCATAGGAGCAAGGTGCGGCGTAAACAAGATTTGCGCACCCGTCACTTGCTCCATCTCTGGCGTGTGTCTGTGGTCGAGCAAGCCGTAGGCAGTGAAGTCTTCGTCCACCGATGTGAACATCGTGTTGTGCTTCAGTGCCCTACCTGCACCACTCACACCAGATGCCGCATCAACTATCACTCCTGTTGCCTCAATCAGACCCTGACGCACAAGAGGTGCGAGTGCAAGACTCGCTGCAGTCACATAACAGCCAGGCGTTGCTATCAATCGCGCGCTCTTCAGTTGAGCACGAAATATTTCTGGCAGACCATAAACAGCTTGCGAAATAAGTTCTGGACAAGAATGCTCAAATCCGTACCACGTTGGATACTGCGTTGGATCTGTGAGTCGAAATGCCGCAGACAAATCAACCACCAATCGAACCTTATTCACGAGTTGTGGAACGATCTCCAAAGATGCTTCATGAGGCAAGCCCAAGAAAACAACATCGCAAGCCAAAGCCCTGCTGAGATCAAATTCTTCAAAAACCAGATTTGGGTAAGCGCCAGCAAGTGATGGATACAAATTGCTTGCCAATGTGCCAGCCTGACTGTCGCCAGTGGCATACACAACATTAAATTGCGGATGCTGCGCACAGAGACGCAACAGTTCAGCGCCGGTAAACCCGGATGCTCCAATAATTCCTACAGAAAACATATCGCATAATCATACACTGGAGTGCATAACTATGCAACGACCCTTTATCGCAGTTCAGCGCCTAATTTCTGGGCTGCAGCGATGCAGCGAGCCCGAGAATCTGCAATCTCCGTATCGCCAAGAGTGCGATCTGGGGCCTGAAACCTAAACCTGAATGCCAAGCTACGGGAATCGTCGGCCATACCTTTGCCGCGATAGATATCGAACAGCACAGCATCCACCAACAGATTGCCCCCAGCCTGACGAAGGCTTTTCAGCAATGTGCCAGCAGCGACAGTTTGCGGAACCACGAATGCCAAGTCGAAGTCGCTCGATGGATACTTGCTTACGACCTGAGCAGCCGCGACCTTCGGCGTCTCTCCGAGCACGATCGACAAATTGATTTCAAGACATGCGACACGACCCGACACACCGAAACTTGCAAGCACAGCTGGATCGATCTCTCCCACGGCTCCTAGAACAATTTTGCCTCTGCGCAATTGAGCAGACCTTGTGCCATGAAAACCTGCAGGAGCAGCGTCTTGAAACAACTGGGCACCAACACCTAGAAAAGCGGAGAACTGAGACCACATGTCCATCGCCTTTGTCGCGTCGCTTTCGGCAAACACAACACACAGCACCTCGTGCTCGTCAGGAAGTTGCTCACTTCCCTGCGGGTAAACATGGCCAACTTCGAACAACTTGATGTCGTTGATGCGATGTGACTGGTTGTACGCGATTGCTTGCAGCAACCCAGGTCGCAACGATGTGCGCAACACACTTTCTTCAGCCACCAAAGGGTTGGCTAGGCGCAGTGCGTTGTCTTCTGACAGTCCGCAGCGCGTCAAGTCGCCTGGAGCCAAAAATGGATTTGGCATGGCCTCTGATGCTCCAAGTGAGAGAACAAACTCGCGAACTATGCGACGCCTTTGTTGAACAGCCGACAGCCGTCCATGCACAGGAGATTTAGGAACGACCTTGCCAATCTCATCGAAGCCGAAATGGCGAGCGATTTCTTCAATGACATCAATTTCTTGTGTGCAATCTGGCCTGAAGGATGGAATCGTTACGACAACATTGTTCGATTTGTCTGGTTTGGAAACCTCGAAACCGATCGGTGAAAGCAACTCACGAACACGATCTATTGCGACATCGACGCCAAGCACTCTTCTGATTTGGTCGAGGCGCAAGTTGGTCGTGCGCTTCTCCTCGGGAAGGCTCGATGTTTTTGTATCGGCACCCCCGTCATGGACTACCAAGTTTGGGCACGTCAGGCTGAGTAGTTGTGCAAATCTTTCGGCAGCAGCGCGACCGCCATATGCATCTACCCCACGCTCAAATCGCAACGAAGCTTCTGTGCGCAATCCAAGTCGTGAAACCGATGCTGCGATTCCCAGTGGCTCGAACCAAGCAATTTCGAGTGCGAGCGACGTGGTTGTCTCACTAATTTGCGATCCCGCTCCGCCCATGATTCCGGCTATACCGACTGCCTCATTTTTTGCATCACAAATCAACAGATCTTGTGCGCTCATCGTTCGTGAAACATCATCGAGAGTGACTACCGCTTCTCCCTCGCTCGCGTTACGCACGATAAACCCATCTGCAACTTTCTCAAAGTCGTAAGCATGATTGGGCTGATTCATCTCGAGGTTGACCAGGTTGGAAACATCAACAACATTGTTGATCGATCTCATGCCGGCACGGCTCAATCGTTGTGCGATCCATGCCGGTGAATCCGTCACAACAACACCGGACATCACGGTGACACTGAAGCGTGCGCAGCGATCACCGGCGCGAATATCGACGGCAATTTCACTCTTCTTACCCTTTGTCCACGTTGAACTTTTTTGTGGCTTCAAAGGCAGTTTCATGTGCGCTGCGAGATCTCGCGCAACCCCAAGATATCCAGTGCAGTCCGGACGATTGCGCGTCACATCCAAATCAAAAACAACGTCTTGATCTATTCCCAATGCGCCAAATACGTCAGTGCCTAATTGGAGATGAGCGGGCAAGATCATAATCCCGGTTGCATCTGCAGTAATACCCAATTCGGTTCCTGAGCACAACATGCCTTCACTATCAATGCCCAAAATTCCACGCTGACTGATCACTCGACCGTCGGGCATGTTCGTTCCGAGCGTTGCAAGAGGAATGAGGTCTCCTGGCTTCATATTGAACGCGCCACACCACACATGTTTTTCGACTCCGTCACCTGCATCGACATACACGCGATGCACTTTTGCTGCATCGGGATGGCGCTCGGTACGCAACACTTTGGCTACGACAACACCCTTGACGGGCAGACCGACTTGTTCGACACTCTCAACCGCAAGCCCGAGCTTGGTCAGTGATGCCGCAATCGCATCGACATCATTTCCGAAGTCGGCAAATTCGTTCAGCCACGAGTGCAGAATTTTCATGAGAACTGCCTCAGGAAGCGAAGGTCATTGGTGTACATCTCGCGAATGTCTTCGACATTGTGGCGTTCTTTGGCCATCCGGTCAATACCGAAACCAAATGCGAAACCTGTGTATTCGTCTGGGTCTATACCGCCCGCCCGCAACACATTTGGGTGCACCATTCCGCAGCCACCGAGTTCGATCCAGTCACCGTTCGGTCGTTTGATATCAAACTCCGCGGATGGCTCGGTGAATGGAAAAAACGAAGGTCGAAGTCTGCTGGTGAACTCGCTGCCAAAAAATGCCTTG
>ENA-UOYL01000281-UOYL01000281.1-marine-metagenome-genome-assembly--contig:-NODE-281-length-18806-cov-4.005766_pt1 | contig 18806 bp, 15 predicted proteins | sample MGYA00238173_ERZ767189 | MGnify/ENA primary metagenome ERZ767189 (study PRJEB28943, sample SAMN06267163) | marine metagenome | isolation source: Columbia River Estuary | place: USA:Columbia River Estuary... | reverse complement strand
CTAATCAAGATATAATCGTTTTTCCAAATCCCTTGTCTACTTCACTCACGATTAAATCGAATCTACTAACTAGTTCTTATACGATTTACAATGCTTTGGGAGGAATCGTACAAACAGGTATGTTGACTTCATTGGAAACAGAAGTTAATTTATCTGCCTTGCCAAATGGGACTTACCAACTAACAATTGGCGAGGATCAACTTACCTCTTTTCAACTAATTAAGAACAACTAAGCTTACTTGCCCTCCATTTCTGCAAAGCTTAATTTAGCTTAAACAAGACATTTAATCGTTGCAGTTCTTTATAAAGTTCTGTTCCTGGCCGCACCTTTATGGAGCGCGATGGAAGTTTAACCTCAAAACCATCCAAGTGGTCAACAATATTAAATTCCACTGGAGTGTTGCCATTATTGGCTGTAAAAACCCCATTTAATTCGTCTATGAGTAAATTATCAAGATCACTATTAGAAATAGTCAGCTGAATGTTTTTTGTTTTCTTATCCCTCAGATCGTCCAATAATTCTATACTGCTCACGACAAACTCTAATTCATTCCGATACCGAGGAATTTCAATTCTACCGCGCAGGGTAAGGAAAGTTCCCGGCACCATGAAGTGTTTATATCTGAGGTAGTTCTCTTTAAAGATGTTTAATTTAAACTGATCGGTATAATCTTCAAAGGTCAAGGTCCCGAAAGGATCACCTGATTTTGTTAAGCGATGCTCAACACTTGTGACAATCGCGGCAAAAAACAAATCTCTTCCCTTATTCGCAGCAAAATCAGCTAGCATCCCAACATTCGAAGGACAAAAAGCCTCAATTTCATACTTATAATCGTCTAAAGGATGGCCGGAGATATAAATACCAATCATTTCTTTTTCTTTATTCAATTTAAAACTGCTAGGCCATTCATCACAAAATGGAATTATTGGTTCTGGTAAAAAATCACCCGTTTGATTTCCAAACATATCATATTGAGGTGAATTCAAATTAAATTGATAGAGTTCACCAAATCTATGGACACCTTCGATGAATGTTTTTCCATTCGTGTCTTTGAGCAAGTATTGCGCTCGGTTAACACCTGTAAATGAATCAAAGCCACCGGCAAATACAAGGCATTCAAATACTCTCTTTGTACAACTTTTAAGGTTTATTTTCTTTGAAAAATCAAAAATAGAAGAGTAATTCTCCTGATCGCGACCTTGAATAATGGCTTCCACCGCTCCAGCACCCATTCCCCTGATGGCACCAAGTCCAAAGCGAATTGCGCCTTCCTTGTTAACCGTAAAACTAAATTTAGATTCGTTGATATCAGGTCCGAGTACATTTATACCCATTCGTTTACATTCTTCCATGAAAAAAGTAACCTGTTTCATATCATTCATGTTGTTACTTAAAACAGACGCCATGTATTCAGCAGGATAATTTGCTTTTAGGTAAGCTGTCTGGTAGGCAATCCATGCATAGCAAGTAGAGTGGGATTTATTAAAAGCGTAAGAAGCAAAAGCTTCCCAATCCTTCCAAATTTTTTCTAATTTCTGCGCATCATGTCCCTTTAAACCACCTCGCTCAATGAATGCAGGTTTCATTTTACTTAAAACCTTCGCATCTTTTTTACCCATTGCTTTTCGCAAAGTATCTGCCTCCCCTTTCGTGAAATCGGCTAGTTTCTGCGACAGGAGCATAACCTGCTCTTGGTAAACGGTAATGCCGTAGGTTTCTTTGAGGATTTCGGAACAATCATCTAAGTCATATTCAATTTTGTCTATACCATGTTTTCGTTTAATAAACGAAGGAATGTATTCAATTGGACCCGGACGATACAAGGCATTCATGGCAATTAAATCACCAAACTCCGTCGGTTTTAATTCCTTCAGGTATTTTTGCATACCTGGCGATTCATATTGAAAAATACCCACCGTTTCACCCTTTTGAAAGAGTGCATAAGTAAGTTCATCATCATCAGGAAAATCATCAGAAACCAAGTGTATTTGTCTATTTTCAGCAAGCAACTTTAGGGCATCTTTTATCAAGGTTAGGGTTTTTAATCCCAAGAAGTCCATTTTTAATAAGCCTGCATATTCAGCGACAGCATTATCAAATTGAGTGCACACCATTTCGCTATCTTTTGCTGTAGCGACAGGAACAAAATTAGTAATGTCGCCAGGCGTTATAATTACCCCACAGGCATGAATACCTGTATTGCGAACAGTACCCTCAATTTCCATGGCTTTTTGTAGCACTTGCCCTTTCAAATCAGTGCCTTTAAATATTCGCCTTAATTCCTTCGCATTATTGAATGCTTCTTGATTATTTTTTAATTCGTCGGATAGTAAAAAGTCTTCAATGGTAAATAATTTCTTCAATGAAATATCAGGAATAAGCTTCGCCATCCTATCCGCATCAGGAAGGGGTAAATCAAGAACCCTAGCCGTATCACGGACAGCAGATTTTGCCGCCATTGTGCCATAGGTAATAATTTGAGCCACTTGATTTGCGCCATATTTTTGGATAACGTAATCAATCACCTTCCCCCTACCTTCGTCGTCGAAATCAATATCAATATCTGGCATGGAGATTCTATCTGGATTCAAAAAACGCTCAAAAAGCAAGTCGTATTTAATGGGATCAACATTCGTTATTTTGGTAGCATAAGCGACCACTGATCCTGCAGCGGAACCCCTTCCAGGCCCTACAGAAACACCCATATCTCTAGCGGCTTGGCAAAAATCTTGAACAATTAAAAAATACCCAGGATACCCTGTATTTTCAATGGTTTTTAATTCAAAATCAATTCGTTCGATTAACCCTTCATTTAATTCGCCGTACCTTTTTTTCGCGCCTTCATAGGTTAAGTGTCGCAGATAGGCATTTTCACCAAAATTTGATCCTGTTTCCTTATCCCTTGGGTCAATGAACTCTATCGGAATATCAAAGGCAGGAAGCAATACTTCTCGAGCGAGGGAATAATGCTCGCATTTATCAATAATTTCTTGAATATTAATAATCGCATCGGGCAGGTTAGCAAATAGCGTCTTCATTTGCTCAGCGGTTTTAAAATAAAACTCGTTATTAACCATTCCAAATCGATAACCTCTTCCCCATCCCTTAGGCGTTGAAACCAGCTCATTGTCTTTTACACAAAGCAGCACATCATGTGCTACAGCATCTTTTTGTTCAATATAAAAAGTATTATTTGTGGCAACAATTTTCACCTGGTGTTTATTCGCTAAATCCACTAATTGTTGATTTAACAACGCTTCTACTTCCGTATTATGCCGATTAATTTCGATATAAAAATCATCTTTAAACAAGCCCTTCCACCAAAGCAATGCGTCCTCAGCTTGTTTTTCTCCGACATTCAAAAGCAAATTTGGAATTTCTCCGTAAGCATTTCCAGAAAGTACGATTATATCACTATGGTACTGTTCAATTAAGTTCTTATCAATTCGAGGCACATAGTACTTTCCTTTTGTGAAGGCATAAGATGACAACTTAATCAAATTATGATAGCCTTTTTTATTTTTGGCAAGCAGTAGCACTTGACTACCGTTATCCTGGCGCGATTTATCAAGGTGATCGGCACAGACATTAAACACGCAACCAATAATTGGCAATAGCGGAATTTTATTAAAATCAGCCCCTGATTTTACCGCTTCTTCACTTTCTTTTTTGACTTGGTTATTGTAGTCACTGACCGCTTTTTCGAAGTGAAAAGCAGCCATCATATTTCCAATATCGGTTAAGGCAATAGCAGGCATATTCAGCTCACCCGCTTTTTTAACAAGTCCTTTAATGTCACTTGTAGACTGCAGAATAGAGAATTGAGTATGGTTGTGTAAGTGCGCAAAATTAGCCTTCTCAAAATCCGCCATTTCGTTTGCAGAAATATGAAGATCTTGTTTCCTTGCTGATGTTGAATGTAGCTTAGCACTTTCTGCCTTTAAGTTGGCGTGCGATAAGCCAATAGGAGCAATCGCCTCAAGATTACAAGCTTTAAAGCTATTGAGATAGCCCGCTTCTTTTTTTAATTCTTCTTCAGTAAAATTTCCCCTTCTCACTAATTCGAGAAAACAACGTGTTGTTGCCTCTACATCTGCTGTAGCATTGTGTGCATCTGAAAACGATTTTCCAAATAGGAATGCATGTAATTCGCTTAAGGTAGGCAGTTTAAATCTTCCTGATTTTCCACCTGTTAATTGGCAAAGTTTGGCGGTATTTTCGGTACATGTATCCAAAATAGTTAGTCCTTCAAAAGGCGATTCCTCCTGAATCCTATAAAATTCGCAGCCCATGATATTGAGATCAAACTTTATATTGTGCCCAACAACAAAATCAACCTTGGATAAATCATCTTTAAACATCGCTAAAACATCGGCCATTTCTTCACCAAGCAACTCGGCAAGACTGGATGAAATTCCATGAATTTCCTGTGATTTAATGGGAATATTATAGCCAACTGGTTTAATAATATAATCTTTATGATGAAGTAAATAACCCATCTCGTCATGAATTTGCCATGCCAACTGAACAACACGTGGCCAATTATTAGTATCACTTATAGGCGCATCAAAATTCGACGGTAAACCCGTGGTTTCGGTATCAAAGACCAAGTACATAAACGGAAAGATTTGGAAAATTAAAAGTAAGTATTTTACAGCTTACATATTCACTTGTTGAAAAATAAAATGCCGAACTAATCTAAGAGGGTAGATTCTACCTCCCAATTGGCCCTTACTTTAATAATTGACCGGTACCACAAAATCGTTTCCGCTTGCTGTTTAGTTTCCCAATTAATGGGATCCCATTGGCCATTTTCATTCTCATCTTCTATAATCCGAACATAATATTCCCCCGGCGTTAGATTACTAAAGACATATTTATTTAAATCGCCCATTGGTAGTTCACGAACAAGATTCTCCCCCGTCATTAATTGCAGAATACCTTTTTTCTTTAAGGCAGTAACATTAAGAACAATGCTACCAAAATCTCGTTTTTGAGGCACCGTAATTTTCGCATTAAAGGGCGAACTAATTGCAGCAGATGCCCCAACAACAGCCCCTTCATCACCATGAATTAAAAACGCTGTGTAATTAGACCAATTGGCAAAAAATTCCAATTTATTTCCTGAAAATGAGATGGAATCCGGTTTTATTTTGACGCTATCGGCATCATTTAGCAAAACGAACTTTGTTGGATCAATGCGAGAAATTTTGTCCCTCAGTTCAAAAATTGCATGAAAAGGATAACTTTCAGAGCGCTTAGCTTTAACAAACTGGGGACTAAGTTTACTAGAGCGATCCTTCAATACGGTACGCACACGAATAGAATCGCTACCATTAATAAACCAAGTATCATCTGATGTAATAGGACCAGTAGGAATTAATACACTATCAATGCCCGCAATAATAAATTCCTTTACAGCCTTATCGTTAATAAACAAACTATCTTTATTCGCCTCTTTTGGAAAGTGTAATCCAATTAAACCCGGCGGAATATACTTTACATTCTTTATTTTATCCTTTATTCTCGGTTGCGATAAACTGATACGCAATGTATCATTAGGCGTATTACCGATGTTAATTTCATTAAAAAGCCCCCCTTGAATTTCGTTCGCTTGCATGCGTAAATCCTTGTTTAGATCTAGTATTGCTTTACAATAATAGCTTCCTTCAGCAATATTCTTGACACTAACCAAACCGTTTGCATCACTTTGACTAAAATACCTTGGTACGAGTTGATTTAATGAATCATATAATCCTACTTGTGCATTTGGTAGTGGCTTATTAAAAAAAGCATCATATACCACCGCATTTAGCTGAAGAGAATCAATCGTGGCTCCTGTTGAAAATAATATATTTATAACCTCGCTATTGCCCTCCGAAATATCTTTTACGGCATTATTCAAGTAAATACGATACGTTGTATTTGCTTTCAACTCTTCGGTCCAAGATAGGGTGAGGCTCTTTTTATTGAGCTGACTTAAAATAATGGCATCAGGTGGAATAATAGCTATGTTATCTTGTTGTTGCGCCAAGCGAACAAATTCATTAAACTCAAGGACGATTTCTTTTCCAGTAAAATTTACCGCATTATCCTTAATCGATTTTTTTTTAATTTCTGGAGGCAATACATCTTTATCACCACCGGTAATTGTGCCTACTTGGGCGCAAGAAGCGAGAAAGAATAAGGTAATATAACTTAGCTTAATAAAGCGCATATGATTTCTAGGTATTTAGCATCAATTTCATCAAAGTTATTCAGAAGCTCGCTATCAACGTCCAAAACGGCTAAAATCTTCGCTCCCTTAAGAACAGGCACAACAATTTCGCTTTTAGAACGAGAACTACAGGCGATATGTCCGGGAAACTGATCGACATCAGGGACAATAACTGTTTTTCCCTCTTGCCATGCGAAGCCACAAACCCCTTTTCCATAAGCAATTCTCGTGCAAGCAATCGGCCCTTGAAAAGGACCAAGAACCAAGACCTTATCAGACACGCGATAAAAGCCCACCCATAAAAAATCAAACACCTCTTTCAAGGCAGCAGATACGTTTGCATAATTTGCAATTTGATCCGTTTCAGCACTAATGAGCGATTTCAGCTGTGGGATTAAGGCCTCATATCGTTCTTCTTTACTTCCAATACAATTAAATGATTTTTCCAATTACTAAACTAATTAAGCACAAAAATCATTTTTTTTCTTGGATTAATTGTATAAATTACTTATTTTCAATTAAAAATTAAAAAACATGAACACTAAAATTGCCCTTGACAAAATACTTTTTCTGGATATTGAAACCATACCACAAACCTACCAATACATTGATTTGGACGAAAAAACCAAAGAATTATTTAATGCTAAGAATCGTTTTGCACAAAACGAGGAAAAATCCTTTGAAATGTTATACAACGAAAAGGGAAGTATCTTATCAGAATTCGGAAAAATCATTTGTATTTCGATTGGAATGGTCCATAAAACAACATTGGGGCGAACGATGCGCCTTAAATCCTTTGCGCATGATGATGAAGAAACCCTATTAAAACAATTTAAGAAACTATTAGAAGATCATTATAATACCAACGAACATCTACTATGTGGCCACAACGCCAAAGAATTCGACTTCCCATATATTTGTAGGCGAATGCTTATTAATGGCATTTCTCTTCCGGCAATTTTAGACTTAGGTGGAAAAAAACCATGGGAAATAAAACACATTGACACGATGGAAATGTGGAAATTTGGAGATTATAAAGCCTATACATCCCTATCACTCTTATGTCATGTCTTTCATATCCCCACACCAAAAGATGATATTACAGGAGCAGATGTAGCACGGGTTTACTATGAAGAAAAGGATCTCAATCGGATTCGCATTTATTGTGAAAAAGATGTGATTGCACTGATTCAATTGTACTTAAAAATGAAAGGTGAGGAACTGATCCTTGAGGGAAATATCAGTAGTGCAAGTTAATTCATTAATTGAAATACTGCCAATAGAGCTGCCGTTTCCGTTCTTAAGCGGTAATCGCCAAGACTCACACTTTTGTATCCGGAACCTTCCGCAAGCGCAAGCTCATCAGGCGAAAAGTCACCCTCTGGCCCGATCAAAACAGGTCCAATTTGCTGAACAGTGATTGGTTCCTTTTTAGGCGCCTCGTAACAATGAGCGATAGAACCAACTGGATTTGACTTTATAAAATCGGCAAACGAAACTTGCTCTTCTATTACAGGCAAATAATACCGTTTGGATTGTTTCATGGCCGAGATTGCAATTTTCTGTAAGCGCTCCAGATTAATTGCTTTGCGTTCACTAAATTGACACCTTAAAAGACTCATTTTGGTCATTCCTAGTTCTGTTGCTTTTTCCACCAACCACTCCATTCGGTCCATGTTTTTAGTTGGCGCAATAGCGATGTGTATAGGAAAAGCTGGGGGAGCATGATGCGTATGCGAAACGATTTCAACTTCACATTTTTTAGGATTTGCGGCAATAATTTTAACCTCAAAAGAAGCCCCAAGACCATTAACTAAGGTTAAAATAGATCCATTCACCATGCGCAAAACACGAACACAATGCTTTGATTCTTCTTCAGATAGAAAGATGCTTGTCGCATCCTCAGAAATTGTTGAATGGTAAAAAAGTGCCATTAATGTATCAGTTGAAAGATTAATTCCCTCATGAGCTCCCCTTGCGTTGCTGTAACGTTATTTAGGCCCTTGCTCTTTAAATCATATTCATGTAATAAAGCAATGTTAGCAGCTATCATTTTAGGGTTATAATTATTTATTGCCTTAGATAATTCCCCTACAATAAATGGAGGAAGACCTAAAGCCTGCGCAATCGCTTCACGCGATTTATTAGGGAGAAAATGAATCCGCATGAGTTGCGAAAAAAACTTAAATAAATTTGGTATAATAACAATTAAATTAGCCGCCTTAGGATTGGATTCGAAATAGTTGACAATTTTTAAAGCTTTTTCTAGATTTCTATCCCTAACTGCATTCGTTAATTCAAAAATATTATACTCTCTTGAGATGCCTATATTTTCCTCAATGTGAACATCCGTAATGGTAGTGCCTTTTTCAAGAAATATTGATAATTTATTTAATTCATTTACCATTCGACTTAAGTCATTACCAACCGATTCCACCAAGAGCATATTTGCTTTTGAAGAAATGCCGTAGCCAAGCGTTCTAACTTGGTTTTGAACCCATTCTCCTAGTTGATACTCTTTTACTTTATCAGACTTAAAAACAAGCCCATTTTTTTCGACTGACTTTACCATTTTTTTACGGGCATCAATCGTTTTATATTTATGACAAATAACGAATACCGTAGTTAAGCAAGGCGCTTGAGCATAGTCATCTAAATCTTCTAGGAGTTTAAAATCCTGCGCTTCTTTCAAGATAACCAATCTTCTTTCCGCCATTAAAGGATACGACTTTAAATCATTCAGTAAATTCGGAAAATCGGTGTCTTTACCATACAAAATGGATTGATTAAAATCGCGTTCGCTATCATCCAATGCATACTTTTCAATTGCATCAGATAGTTCATCAATAAAGTAGGGTTCCTCACCATGCAGGATGTAAACAGGCTTAAAATTCCTAGATTTTATATCGCGTAAGAGGGTTTTACTATCCATTTTCCACCTCGTGTTTCTCCCAGATTTGAACTAATTCCACCAAGGTACTAACTGCTTTCTGCATATCCTGTAAACTTACAAATTCATGCCTAGAATGAATGGCCATTTCCCCAGTAAATATATTAGGACAAGGAAGCCCCATAAAAGACAACCTAGATCCATCAGTTCCACCACGAATAATCGAACGATTTGGACTTAAACCCGCTTTTTCCATGGCTAATACAGCATAATCCGTTACAAATGGATAGTTGTTCAAAATCTCTTTCATGTTCCGGTATTGCTCTGAAATTTTAGAAGAGAAGCTTGCACCGGGAAAATCGTTCACTACTTTTTGAGCTAATTCATTCAACAAATCTTCGTATTGAGCTAATTTGGAGGTCACATGATCCCTGATAATAAAGCTAACTTGTGCTTTTTCGAGCCCTCCTTCTATGGAAACTGGGTGAACAAATCCCTCGCGATGTTTGGTCGTTTCGGGGGAAAGTTCATTAATCGGCAAGGATTCAACAAATTTTGATGCGAGTTTAAGCGCGTTGACCATTTTTCCTTTTGCATAACCTGGATGGGCGCTTACCCCTTCAAAATTAAACACCATCGCATCAGCGGAGAAGGTTTCATCTTCAATATCTCCAAGTGGACCACCATCAAGCGTATAACCAAAATCGGCATTTAATTTCTTCATGTCTAGTTTTTCCACTCCTCTACCCACTTCCTCATCTGGCGTAAATAATATCCTAATATTGCCATGAATTATTTCCGGGTGACTAATGATATATTCAGCGAAATCCATAATGATGGCGACACCCGCTTTATCATCTGCGCCTAAAAGTGTTAATCCGCTTGCGGTAATAATATCATCACCTATTTTTTCTTTTAAATACGGATGTCTCTGCGTTGTAATAACTTGAGTAGTATCATCTGGCAACACAATATCTTGACCCGTATACGAACGATGGACCAAGGGTTTGACATTCGTTCCACTACAATCAGGAGCTGTATCAACGTGCGAACAGAAACAAATTGTTGGAACATTGCTGTTTGGTGAGTTACTAGGAATCGTTGCAAATACATAGCCCCACTCATCCATTTCAGCATCAAGCAATCCAAGCGCCAACAATTCATCCCTTAACAGGCGAGATAGATTTTTTTGTTTTTCCGTAGACGGAAAACACGAGGCATTGGGATCTGATGTCGTATCAATTTGCACATAGGTTAAAAAGCGCTCTTCTAAGCTCATAATTTTCGTGTTAATCGGAGAATTTATTCAAAGATAAAAATGAAATCATCTTTTCCAATGCCAAGGCTCGATGACTTATTGTGTTTTTTTGTTCCATAGACATTTGAGCAAAGGTAATCGAACTTTCAATGGGTTGAAACACCGGATCATAACCAAAACCATTGCTGCCCTTTTTCTCATGGGTAATTTCCCCTTCAATTATGCCTTCAAAAGAGAGCGATGTTGTGGGAAGAATGAGTGTAATGACCGTTCTAAAACGAGCCGAACGATTCGCGGAACCTTTCAAATCATCCAGTAACTTTGCTATATTTCGATCATCATTTTTAGGTTCGCCAGCGTAGCGAGCAGAATAAACGCCCGGCCTATTATCAAGCGCTTCCACTTCAAGACCAGAATCATCGGCAAAACACGGTAACTTAAAAAGCGTAAAAACATGTGTTGCTTTCAGCAGGGCATTACCTTCTAAAGTAGCCGCTGACTCTTCAATTTCATCGTGATAATTTAAATCATTTAAGGAAAGTAATTGGATCTCAGGAGGAAGCAACTGGCGAATTTCAGTTGTTTTATGTTCGTTATGCGAGGCAAATATTAATTTCATGGTGTAAATAACTGTATAAAATTATGCTTTATAGCTAAAACAGAGAATTCGGAGATTACCTTTTCGCGGCCATTTCTTCCGATTCGTTCGCGAAGCTCCGAATTGAGAATTAATTGCTCCAAGTAAGCCTGCCATTCCACAAGATCCTTTGCTAAAAAACCATTTATTCCATGCTCAACTATTTTGGTATTTACCCCTACAGGCGAAACAACCGTTGGTATTCCGAGCGCCATGTATTGCAGGCCCTTAAAGCCACATTTACCCTCCGACCATTGATCCATCTCAAGCGGCATTAAACCGATACTTATTTTTTTCAGGTCTTCGATTTCGCTTTCCTTTTTCCATTGAATGAATTTAAAATTCACTAGATCAAAATGGGGATTTTCATTTGAAATAACCACCAATTGAACATTGTATTTCTCGGAAATACTTTTGAAAACAGGTAACAAAGGCAATAGGTATCGAAGCGTTGTATGGGTTCCTGTCCAACCAATGGTTATTGGTTCTTTTTGATAATCAATGAATGAATTATGGTGATTTTCGGTATCAATAGTAGTCGGAATGATCCTTACTTTTGAATTATATTCCCTAGCATAAGAGGCGAGAAATTCATTTCCAGCACTAACTTTTCCAGCCCATTTAATGCAATACTTTACTTTCCAGTAGGCTTTTAAACGGTGAAAACGCGCATTGTTTTGGCTATAGTTATCCATCCAAATGGCATCATCAAAATCATAAATGTATTTCTTCCTTAGTATTTTTGAAATAATAAACTCAAAAATGGGTGGGCCAATGGGTGCAGCTTCACGATGAATAAACACATGGTCATATTTCCGAAGCGTAAAAAGTAAGATGAACCGCTTAAAGAAACCCTTAGCAAAGCCAAGCAATTTTTTAATCACTTTTCCTTTGCTATAAAAATGCTCCCAGGTAATTAAGTCTAGGAACGGGAAAATAGTATATTCAAAATCATTTTCGTTTAAGAAGCTAAGGTACTGCTCAAACCGAAAGCGCTGCGAAGGAGCTTCGTTATAAGGATAAGGAGTAAGTATTGCGATTCTTTTCTTACCCATCTACGTCTTTTTTTTCAATGTATTGTAAACCTCATTATACCCTTTAATACCTTGTTCAATGGAAAAAATAGTATTTACTGCGTTCAACGTTTTGTCTTTATCAAAGATGATTTGATCAAAGGAAAAGGACGAAAATGCAGCATGTGAAAGCTCGTCAAACACGAAACCCGATTGATGTTGCAAGATAATTTCGCTTGTGTCACCAATTCCGGAATTACAAATAAGGGGAATCCCCATTGCCATAAATTCTGCTTGTTTAATGGGAGATGATGCCTGTTTTGAAAAGGATGGTCGGATAAAAAAGAGCCCATAATCAATTGCTTTCATAACACTGGGCATTTCTTGGTAAGGAACCGATACAACGGTAATGTCTTCCATGGCTATTTGCCTTTCTTTCGCTTTTGAATATACCAATTCTCTTGCATCTTTGGTTAAAATAAGGAAATGAAGCTGATCGTTTTTTAGTTTTTGAATTTTAAAGAAATCTAACATTTCATCCAACATATACCAAGTTCCTAAGGAGCCAACATACCCTAAAATGATTGCGTCTTTTTTCAACGTAGTTAGATCCAAGCTTGTTTTTATTGTAGGTTCCTCCACAAATAACTTTTGATCCACACAACAAGGAATTACGGATATTTTTGGTGAAATTTCTAGCTGTGGGTATACTGCCAGCACACTTTTTTTTCCTGCATTAGTAAGGGAAATAATGGCATCAGCTTCTGAGAGAAGCGTCTCCTCTTTTCGTTTGATATAGGAATATATTTGTCTATAAATCGGATGCTTTAGATTCCACAAGTTTCCCTCCACCCTTTCATCTGCCCAAAAACCACGCATATCAAAAATAAAAGGACACGCGAACTTTCTTTTAAGTTTGAGGGCAATTAAGCCAGGCAGATAGCTTCTGCAATGTATGGCATCAAAATGATGAGACTTTTGTAAGGAAAATGCGCTGTTTTTCATGCGCATCAAATCGTACAAAGTAGATAACACCGGTGGTTTTTTGGTATAAAATAATGGGTGCCACCTTATATTCTTCCCTTTAATTTGCTCTTCAATAATGGCTTGAAATTGTGCAAATGCTTCTTTTTTTTCGAAGCTAATGATGTGAAAAGAATGACCAATTTTCTCCAAACCTAGTAAATAAGGTAAGATTTGTGACTGGCCTAAAGCATCTGTTAAACCATCGTAAGACAAATAAAGGACCTGTTTTGTCATTCTTACAAAAGTACATTTTAAAAATAAGCAATATATCCAAAATGAACCTTTCCTTGTTTTAGATCAATGGGATTATTGAATTGCTTTCCAATGGCGTAACTAATAGAAAAGATGCCGATTTTGGATCCTATAGAAAAACCTACGCCAGTTCCAAATGGCATATCTTTGACATAAAGATTAGAACGATCTTCGTAAAACGCTTGGTCATAAAAAACAAATACCGCTGAGTTTTTATCCACTAAAAATCGATATTCAAGCGTCGCAATAGCTTTGGAAGTACCGAACAATTCCTCCTCATTAAATCCCCGCAAGGTGGTTAAACCACCAAAGCGAAATCGTTCGTTTTGATACAATGTGGGAGCATAATAAAAATCATACGAAAGAGCGCCTTTCACAACATGTCGAGCGGCTAAGCGAAAATACTTTTGAAAGGAAAGTGCGCCTTTAAAAATGGTAGAAGAAACAGCGGCAGCGGAATCCGCTTTAGCTACCCTATTACCCACAAAAAGCTCAACATTAATGACCTGTCCTTTCGAAGGATTAGGTATATAATTAAGCTCATTTTTCAAAAATGCTAAGCCGTAGGCTGATGTTTTACACGATACCGATTGACTAAATCCGACACTAGAACTAGCCCCAGACAATCGATCACTCGAATAATATTGATAAATTCCTTTCAAAAAATTTCCATTTTTAAATTGATATTGAATGGCTATAGCACTTTTTATCTCCAAAAACGTAGAATCTCTTTTGTACAAGTTGAACTTAAAATCGGTTCCAAATGAACTTTTAAATAAATACGGGTAATTTATTTTTACCATTAGCGATTGCGTTGCAGGCTGAATACTTCTCCAAAAAAAATCAATTTGTTCAGCTTGCCGCAGGGTATTCACCAACTTTAATTGCAATTCCCCTGTCAAGCCAATTTTTTGGCTTATTGGATTGGGCTGCAAACCCACTGCGCCATTAAAGCTACTTATTCGTGCCGATTTAAGGTATAAAAATAGCTCAACACCATCAGGCGTAAAAAGTAATTCGGACGCTTTAATAACTTGAATATGCATGACTTGCTTCAATTTTTGATCCAAGGTTCGCCATTGCTCTTCATCATACGTATCTCCGATATGAATACCTGTAATACTTTGAATAGAAGCCGCAGAAAAAGTAGAGTCGCCTTTAACCTGAATGGATTTCCATGTATACTGAAGACCCGATACTATTTTTAGCTCGGCCTTTAAATCGGTTGAATTTAGTTCGCAGTTGATGAAGGATATTTGCGCGAAAGGATAGCCGTTTTGAGTAAGGCAATCCAAGATCTCCTCCATCGTACTACTTAATTGAATGGCAGATAAATTAAGTTCTTCGCGATTACGATATAAGCCCTCATAACGCAAACGTCTCAAAAACAAATAATCATCCGGGCTAAACTCCAATGCTATTCGCTTAAATTTTGGTCCAATGTAAAGCGTTGATCGAACGGAATCATTCTTTTCCGAAACACTGTCAATACTCGCCAAAAAATAGCCCTGCTTAATTAACTTAAATCTTACACTCGTTAGATAAGCTTGAGTATTCGCTGCTTTTGAAAGCGTTAAGGTTTTTTTTAATTTTTGAGGTAACTGTTCATTGCTTGATGCTTCGAAAATAATTTTTTTTGCTTGAGCATTCAGAAAAGCAGGACATAAAAAACATACAATGAATAGAACGTTAAAGAAACATGAACGGACTGTTTTTATTAACATATTTTAAAAAATAATTTTTAATTCGGCTTAATTTTCATCTTTTATTGTAACTTTACCCAACTAAGCTCCGTTAGAGGAAACACAAACAACAAAACTTACTATTATGAAAACGAAAGTAAATTTATTAATTCTTTTAACTGTAGTAACAGTTATTTTATCATCTTGTGGTGCTTCTCGCAAAGCCGGTTGCGATGCTTATGGTAAAACTAACGTTGAACAATCTAGCGATTTAGCTTCTAAATAACTTATTTTTTGATCAGCGTAAGCGCTGAAGATACAAAGCCATTTCAGTTTTTATCTTCAGCGCTTCTTTTTTTGCCCCTTCTGCAAATCCCTCACCATCTTCGGCATATAAAATAGCCCTTGAAGAGTTCACCAAAAGTCCTACTTCTTTATTAGCACCATAATTAAACACCTCTTCCAAAGAACCTCCTTGGGCACCTACTCCAGGTACCAAGAAAAAATGTGAAGGTGCCAATTTCCTCAATTCTGCGATTTCCTCTCCTCGTGTTGCTCCAACCACAAACATTGTATTTTCATTATTTCCCCAACTCAATGCTTTTTTAATTACTTCAGCATAAAGTTTTTGTCCCTTCACTTCAAGCATTTGGAAATCCGCTGATCCTTGATTCGAGGTAAGCGCCAAAAGCACCACCCACTTATTTTTATAGCTAAAGAAAGGCAATATGCTATCCGCTCCCATATACGGAGCAACCGTTATGGCATCACATGGCAAAGTTTCAAAAAATGCTTTGGCATACGCCAAGGAAGTATTTCCAATATCGCCACGCTTCGCATCTGCAATAATGAAACAATCTTTTGGGATGTAATTAATTGTCTTTTCAAGAGCTTGCCATCCTGCCACGCCATGTGCTTCATAAAAAGCCGTGTTTGGTTTGTAAGCGACACAATATTCCTTTGTGGCATCGATAATGGCCTTATTAAATTCAAATATTGGATCTTCTAACTGTAATAAGTGCTTGGGTATTTTTGTTAAATCGGGATCCAATCCCACGCATAAAAAGGACTGTTTTAGATGAATTTGGGCTATCAATTCACTTCTTGTCATAGGTTATTTCCTTTTAATTTTTCGGCATTTTCAGCCATTTTTAACGAATCAATCATTTCTTGAATATCGCCATTCATAAAAACCCCTAAATTATACATTGTTTTATTAATTCGGTGATCCGTTATTCTTCCTTGCGGATAATTATAAGTTCTAATTTTTGCAGAACGATCTCCTGTAGAAACCAATGTTTTACGATGAGCCGCACGTTCATTGTGCAAACGATCTAATTCAGCTTGGTATAAACGAGACCGAAGCACTGAAATTGCTTGCGCTAAATTCTTGTGTTGAGACCGCCCATCTTGACATTCCACCACCACACCTGTTGGAATATGGGTTAATCGGATAGCGGATTCTGTCTTGTTAATATGTTGCCCACCAGCACCAGATGCACGGAAGGTATCTTTTCGCACGTCATTCATATCGAGTTCAAAATCCACTTCTTCCGCTTCAGGTAAAATCGCTACCGTAATCGCCGAAGTATGAACGCGTCCTTGCGATTCTGTTTCGGGAACACGTTGCACACGATGTACACCCGATTCGAACTTCAACATACCATAAAGTCCTTGACCCGTTATACTCAAGGATATTTCCTTAAAGCCTTTGACAGAACCTTCAGAAGAGTTAATTATCTCGTATTGCCAACCGACATTTTTAAAAAACATGGTATACATTCGAAAGACATCCTCGACAAAAATACAGGCTTCATCTCCGCCCGTTCCAGAGCGTAATTCCATGATGGCATTTTTATCATCTTCCGGATCTTTAGGAATCAACATCAATTTTATTTCTTCCTCGAGGACAGGCTTACTTTTCTCTAATTCATCAATTTCCATCTTTGCCATTTCGCGCATTTCAGGATCCTTTTCACTTTCCAACATGGCCCTGGAGCTTTGAATGTTCTCTAAAAGATTTTTATATTGTTTGTAGATGATGTTGAGGAGATCTAAATCACGGTATTCTTTATTCAATTTAACATAGCGCTCCATATCCGAAATAATGGCAGGATCGGTAATTAAATTACCCACTTCAAGAAAACGATAATGAATGGCTTCTAACTTAGAAAGTAAATCTGTCATGCTTAAAAAAAACGTAGGCAAATGTACGCACTATCTCGCAGAAATGATACGAACGCGCAGTATTGGGTAAAGAGAAACCAAGGTGTAGCTTATTTTGAAATAAAGATATTTCTTGCTAACTTAAGGTTAAAATCATTTTTATGCTACCCATTATTAACATCAACCCCCAAAAAATTGGTGTAAAAACCTATTATTACGCTAGCTTTCCATTCAACCGGAACCTATATGCTCTTTTTTCTTCCCTCAACAACTGCACTTGGGATTCATATGAAAAAGCATGGGTAATAGATGAATCTGCGTTTCCATTGGAAAATTTATTAGCTCATTTTAAAGACAAGGCAGAAGTCATATTACAAGAAAAAAGCTTAGAAAGTGTAGAATATAAGAGGTCGCTGCTGAGGCCCATTCATTTCTTGGAACCACTCGATGACCTTAAAAAAGAAGCGATTCAGACCTTTATTCGCTATCTTAATTCTAAACGCTACAGTTCAAATACAATAAAAGTGTATTCGGATTCTATGAGTACATTTTTACGGTATTTTTCGATGAAAGATATTTCAGATATTTCGAATGATGACCTCATTGATTTCAATAACAATTATATTTTAAAAAATAATTTTTCATCATCCTATCAAAATCAGGTGGTAAATGCTGTGAAGCTATATTTCTCAGCCATTCAGCATAAAAAAATTGATGTGGAATTAATCCATCGCCCACGGAGAGAAAAGGTATTGCCCAATGTGTTAAGCAAGGAGGAGGTAAAAGCAATCTTGGATGCGCATGTTAATATTAAACATAAAATGATGCTAAGCTTAATTTATAGCTGTGGTCTACGTTGTGGTGAATTATTAGCGCTTCATCCAGTGCACATTGATTCCAAAAGAAACATTATATTTCTTAAGAATGCGAAAGGAAAAAAAGATAGAATTGTCCCATTAAGTCCTTTAATATTAAAAATGTTGCGAGAGTACTACAAAATATATAAGCCTAAGATATATTTGTTTGAAGGTAGCATTCTTGGGGAACCTTATTCTGAAAAAAGTTTACAAAGCGTGTTAAAGCAAGCAATCAAAAAAGTTGGTATAGCGAAACCAGTTACTTTGCATTGGCTGCGGCACAGTTATGCTACCCATTTACTCGAAAGCGGAACCGATTTGCGATATATTCAAGAATTATTAGGGCATAGCAGCAGCAAAACCACAGAAATTTACACGCACGTAAGTACAAAAAGTATTCAACAAATTAAAAGTCCTTTTGATGATTTATAATAAAAGTAATAGTAAATTTATCCAAATAAAGTCTGACGTTTATCAGATAAAGCGATCCAGTTTTGGGTTTATATGTCTGAGATTGTCAGACATATAAATGAGTTATGTGCAACCCTAAAAGACAGATTAAACTATCGTAGGAAGAATTAGTCAAAAAAAATAAAAAGACATGAAAAAAATATTTTTACAATTCATTTTGTTTATTTCATTATCCAATTTGACTTTTGCTCAAACGAATATTTATGACAGTATTTTTGTTGGTGGTCGTTGGAGAACTTTTTTAACTCATCTTCCAACAGGATATAATACTTCGAACAACTACCCATTAGTTTTAGCATTTCACGGTGGTGGTCTATTAGGTTATCAATCCATTCA
>ENA-UOYL01000275-UOYL01000275.1-marine-metagenome-genome-assembly--contig:-NODE-275-length-18953-cov-3.946069_pt1 | contig 18953 bp, 11 predicted proteins | sample MGYA00238173_ERZ767189 | MGnify/ENA primary metagenome ERZ767189 (study PRJEB28943, sample SAMN06267163) | marine metagenome | isolation source: Columbia River Estuary | place: USA:Columbia River Estuary... | reverse complement strand
TACATTCTCTTGCGGCCAAGTATATTCCATAGGCTGCTGTAGCTCCAATAAGTGGCGCTCCACGCACCACCATGTCTTTAATAGCGGTTTCGGCTTCTCGATAAGTATGTAGTTTTACCACAACCCATTCGTGAGGTAAAAAGCGTTGGTCAATGACTTCCACAAACCGATCATCCGTCGGCCAAATGGTTCTAAAGGGACTCGCCAAGAATTATAGACTAAATGCCGCTTTAACCTTATCCACAAAGTCAAGTTTCTCCCAAGTAAAGAGCTCCACTGAAACTACTATGGGTGTGCCATTTGGAGGCGTAAAGGTTTTGCTAACTGTTTCCGGCTTTCTGCCCATGTGGCCATAAGCAGCCGTTTCCAAATATATTGGATTCCTTAATTTTAATCGTTGTTCAATAAAGTAAGGGCGCATGTCAAAAATAGTTTCCACTATTTTACTAATTTCCCCATCGGTAAGATTTACCTTAGCCGTTCCATATGAATTAACATTAATTGAAGTTGGCTTAGCCACGCCAATAGCATAAGACACTTGAACAAGCACCTCGTCACACAAACCAGCGGCCACTAAATTCTTGGCAATGTGCCTGGTTGCATAGGCAGCAGACCTGTCTACTTTAGAAGGATCTTTACCAGAGAAAGCACCACCACCGTGACCACCTTTACCACCGTAGGTATCCACAATAATTTTCCTGCCCGTTAATCCAGTATCGCCATGTGGACCACCTATTACAAATTTACCAGTTGGATTAATGTGATAAGTGATTTGATCATTGAATAAATGAACATATTGAGGGTATTTAGCTTTTACTCTAGGGATTAAGATTCCTATTAAATCCGCTTTAATTTTAGCCAGCATTTCTGCCTCGGGCGCAAAATCATCATGTTGTGTAGAAATCACAATGGCATCGATTCGAACCGGTTTATTATCATCAGAATATTCTAAGGTTACCTGAGATTTTGCATCAGGCCGAAGGTATTTTATCTCATTATTCTCGCGTCGAAGGCTAGCCAATTCAATCAAGAGGGCGTGAGATAAATCCAAGGCAAGCGGCATGTAATTCTCTGTTTCATTCGTCGCATAACCAAACATCATTCCTTGGTCTCCTGCACCTTGATCTTCAGGATTTGTACGTTCAACCCCTTGATTGATATCAGAAGACTGATCATGAATAGCAGAAAGCACACCACAAGAATTGGCATCAAACATATATTCACTTTTGGTATATCCAATTTTTTCAATTACCTCTCTCGCGATTTTTTGCACATCTAAATAGGTATTCGATTTAACTTCTCCAGCCAAAATAACTTGTCCAGTTGTTACAAGAGTTTCGCAAGCGACCTTAGAATTAGGGTCAAAAGCCATAAAGTTATCAATGATTGCATCAGAAATTTGATCAGCAATTTTATCTGGGTGTCCCTCAGAAACAGATTCGGATGTAAATAAGTAAGCCATTATTTTTATTTTTTAGGTATACAAAAATAAGAAAAATAGCAAGATTGAATACTATGAAAAGTGAACTTGTTTGGTTTTTTTTTAATAAAACGTTTGATCTTCCCTCACCATTTTCCTAAGTAATGGATTAGGACGATAGCGATCCTCACCATAAATCAACTGTAAATCTTCTAAGCGCAAAAGGACTTCTTCCAAACCAATTTCATCTGCCCAAGCTAATAGTCCTTTAGGATAATTTACCCCTTTTGTCATGGCGACATCAATGTCTTGGATAGATGCAACCTGCATAAAAACAGCATCTACCGCTTCGTTTATCAGCATACTAATTACCCTATCAAAAATCTGCCTTCCGATGTTTTCGTCCATAGTTGGCTGTGGCATTGTGCTCCCAACAGAATAATCATAAAATCCCCTTCCTGATTTACGTCCGTAATAAGCGGCTTCTTTGAGTCGTTTTTGAGTAAACGATGGCTTAAACCTTGGATCAAAATAAAAAGCTTGAAAAACTGATTCTGTTACAGCATAGTTCACATCATTTCCGATATAATCCATTAAGGTAAAAGGACCCATTTTAAATCCTCCAAATTGCACCATGGCCCAATCAATTGTAGCAAAATCCGCAATTCCCTCCTCATATATTCGCAAGGCTTCACCATAAAAAGGGCGCGCAACGCGATTAACAATAAATCCTGGCGTATCCTTACAAACGACCACCGTTTTATTCCAACTTCGGATTAAATCGACGATGTCGTTTAAGACCACAGCACTCGTTTGTACCGAAGGAATTACCTCCACCAAAGGCATTAAAGGAGCAGGATTAAAAAAATGAATCCCAATAATTCGATCTGGATTTTCAAGAACAGACCCAATTGAAGCAATCGATAAAGATGAGGTATTACTGGCTAAAATACACTGTTTAGAAACATGCATTTCCATGGTACGAAAAACAGCATTCTTCACCGCCAAATCTTCCACAATAGCTTCTATTACGAGATCACATGGTGCGAAGTCCTCTAGATTATTTGCATACTGAATTCGATTTTCAATCGCTAACTTTTCTACTGCTGTTATTTTTTCTTTTTCGACAAGTTTCGATAGTATGACACTTAAGGCAGCCTGGGCTTTTTCAAGTTGCTGATTATTCGAATCGACTAAAATTACAGCATGTCCACTTTGTGCGGCTACCTGCGCTATCCCTGCACCCATTGTGCCGGCACCTAGTACCCCTATCGTTTTTTTCATCCTTATTTTCCTTTGAATTTCGGCTGTCTTTTTTGTAAAAAAGCAGCAACACCTTCCGCAAAATCTTCCGTTGATCCGGCTTCTACTTGAATTTTTTCTTCAACATCCAGCTGATCTTCTAAGGAATTGAACAATCCTAAATTTACCGCCTTCTTGGTTAGGCCTAAACCTCTTGTTGGCATTAGGGCAAGTTGAATAGCGAAATTTTTAATTTCTTCATCGAAAGATTCATCATCCACCGCTTTATAGATCATATTTAATTTTTCAGCTTCAGATGCAGACACCTTATCTCCTGTCATCATTAAGGCCAGCGCTTTTTGCATACCAATCAAACGAGGTAGAAAAAAGGTGCCACCTGAGTCGGGAATTAATCCAATTTTTGAAAATGCTTGAATAAACGAAGCTGATTGCTTGGCAATGGTGATATCGCAAGCCAAGGCAATATTAGCGCCTGCTCCAGCGGCAACACCATTTACAGCGGCAATAACCGGTTTTTCTATGGATCGGATTTTTAAAATAATTGGATTATAGTGATCGCGAACTATCGTTTGGAGACCGGGACCATCAGGGTCGGTTGCTTCTGCTAAATCTTGTCCTGCACAAAAAGCTTTTCCTTTTCCCGTAATTACGATGACACGCACCTCATCATTTGTAGTACAATCATCAAGTTGCTGCTGAAGTTGGAGTGCCATCGATTGATTGAACGAATTATACACTTCTGGACGGTTTAAGACCAAGGTGCAGACACCATTTATATCAGTACGTTCTATTTCCATAACGAAAATTAATACTACAAAACTACTTTATTTTTTTACGGAAGAATAAATTTCACTGTGATAGTTTACCCGTTCCGCTATTGTTATTCGCAAATGCCTAGGTTCAATTACCTCCACCTCACCGCCATAGCTAAGTAAGAGACGAATAAACTCCTCAGAGATAAGGATATTTAATTCAAAAAAACCATGAGTATCTGTTTGCTTTACAAGCACCTGAGAATGGTGAAATGGCTGAGAATGAATGTATCGCTCAGCAATTTTATTTGCTTTAAGGGTGATTTTTTCAGGACTTCCCTTAAATGCCGTTATTCCTATAGCATCTTGAAAATATACCATTGGATTAAAATCTAGTGGTAAGTTATATTCCTCCAGTAATAGCGCTAGCTCATTCATTCTATCGAGTGCATAGGTAATGATATCGTTTTTATCAAAATCAAAAACAAGTACATACCACCTATTCCTATACTCCTTAAGATAAAGGGGAAGACCTTTGCGCTGTTTGGCAAGATCGGAAATAAAACTTTGGTACATAAAACTCACCACTTGTTTTTCGCGAATAGCAGCTAACAAACGAGGCAAGAATTCACTTCCCCCAATCGAACTAGCCGACTCAAAACCTACGTATTGATTAACATCACTCGAAGGATCAGATCCAATTGCAACACGATCCACAATCTTATCAATGGCGGAGCCAAATTGCTGGAAAAATGGCACCTCACGAAATTGTTGTAAGGTATTCACTGCGAAGCGAATTGAGCTTAATTCATCTTCAGATAAAGGAATATCATTGATGCTGAAATCAGGATCTAAGTAATAATACCCCGCATTACTTTTACTGTATTTAATGGGCGCATCATGATCCATTTTCATGGCAAACATGTCTTTTTCAATGGTAGAATCACAGATATTTTCACCAAAACTTTCCCCATAAAGTGCTTCTTCGCACGCTTCCCTCAAATCTGCCTTAGAAGGGTAAGTCTTGTATTTATTCCGCAACATTCGATCAATGATACGGTAGCGAATTAGAGCATTTTTGATATGCGGCATACAGGGTAGTTTATTTGGATTTGTATCCGAACAACTTAAAGAATTTTATCGCTTGAGCAACTTCATAAGGGACATCTTCCTCCCAGATGGCAGAACCCATTTTTATTTTACTTAGCACATCATCTGACATGATATGAAGCAAGGATTTGTCGTATTCATTTATCGCTTGCAGCTTACCATTTTCTATCATAAATTGCAATAAACTATAGAGATGCTTTGGTAATTTTATCGTTGACAAATCATACATTAATCCATCATCAACATTAATGGCAGGATAGACATATATTTTAACAGAATTACCAAATCCACGTCCAAAAGCCTCTAAAAGCCCGCCCTGAAGATTATCATAATAGCGCTCATCAAATATCGTATTCAAGTTGTAAATGCCAACAATAAGACCAATCATGGATCCTTTAGTCGTTGCCGATAAATACTCAACCATTTTATAGTGCTTCAAATAATTTGAAATCATAACTGTATAGCCAAGCGATCCGAGCAATTCCGCTCGATCCATAAAGTCTTTTATCGAAATTTTTCCATCGGCCGTTAAATCTTTGAGTGTTAATTCGAAGATAACTTCTACACTCCCTTCATCCACGTCATTTTCCTTGAGAAAAGCCTTTTTACCTTTCTCAATCATATCAATATGCACTTTGGTCACTGGCCTAAAACGCCCTCGCATGAGCAATATATTTTTTTTATAAAGTGCTGTTGAGGGTTGCAAGACATTTTTGGCTAGGTCAAACATGGTGGCATCTGTTATTCCTCGTTGAACCAAATTTAAGGAAACAAGTCTATTGTCGATACCTTCAAAATCAGGCCCTGAAAAACGTAGCATATCAACTTCTATCTTTTCGCGCGGCAATCGTGCTACTAAAACATCTATGAATTTATCTAAATTATCATGGTGAAAAAAGGCGGCATAAATTAGATTTACACCCAGAATCCCCAAGGATTCTTGTTGTGATTTATGTCCAGAATCGTGCAATTTTACATGAAGTACGATATCATTGGGCTTTCCTCCTAATGTTTGTTGAAAACGAATTCCTACCCAGCCATGCCCTTGATTTGTTTTATGGTAATTCAAGGATTCAACTGTATTGCAAAAAGCAAAAAAGCGCGATTCTTTATTTTTTTCCGGTAAAACATCTTTTAATTGCTCGTATTCAGCAGACAGCATGGTGGTGAGACGCTCTTCGCATACATACCGAGGTGTTGGCCCATACATGAAGTCAGATACCTTCATGTCATATGCTGAGCGTGTAAAAGCTATGGTACCTGAGCTACCTCCCGCCTTAAAAAAATTAGCCGCCACTTCTTGTCCAGCACCAATTTCAGCAAAGCAGCCATAAATATCTTCTTTGAGATTTATTTTTAAGGCCTTATCCTCTGTTGTAATTCGATCACTGCTCATTGATCTAATTAGGATCTTTGAATGCTGGATTATTCACAAAATTCAAATCCGTAAGGGTAAGCAAAAACTTTTTCAACAACATCTTCTCTTGGGCATCTAATTGAACGCCACCTTGACTTGCATATTCAATCAAGGGATCTACCGTAGGACCTGCATGTACACCGCTTGAATAAAATTCAATGACGTCATCAAGGGTTGCGAACCTTCCGTCATGCATATAAGGCGCAGTTAAAGCAATATTTCTTAGCGTTGGCACTTTGAATTTTCCATTATCATTTGAATTTCCTGTTACGGCGCCACGACCTAAATCTGTTAGAGTGACATCTAATCCATTGTTGCTGAATTTTTTAACACGCATCAATGGTCCATTATGACAATGGAAACAATCGGCGCCATTTAAACTTTTAAATAAATCGTATCCTGCCCATTCATCTACTTCAATGGTCGTGAAGATTTGCTGTTCAACAGCATTCAGTGACAAACCATTCTCGTATTTATACATGACATCAAATTTTGATTCCCCTGACACCATTGTTCTAATAAATTGAGCAATTGCCTTTGCAACGTGTGTAGAATCGATAATTGGAGAGCCAAAAGCTTGAAAGAATCGATTTCTGTAAACCACATCCGCATTTAGCTTTTGAGCAGTGACTTTCCAACTTTGATGCATTTCAATGGGATTTGGAACAGGTTCAAGAATTTGTTGCTCCAAAGAAGTTGCCCTACCATCCCAGAAGAAAAAATCTTCCCAACCCAAATTAATAAGTGCCATAGATTGGCGATTTCCTACTAATCCGTCAATACCAACAGAAAATTGATTGTTATCCGAGAAGGAGTTTTGCGGAGAATGGCAAGTCGCACAACTCATCGTATTATCGCCACTCAGTCTTTTATCATAGAACAAGTACCTTCCTAATTCTATGCCTTCTTCCGTCATTGGATTATCAGAAGGAATAAGCATTTGAGGGAAGTGTGATGGAATCGACACAGCGGTTGGCGTTGGCAAATAACTTGCCTTATCTTTATTACAAGAAAACAAGAAAATTAGCGAACTAATGCAAAGCCACTTTTTCATTAATAGGGTGTAATAGCAGATTTGAAATTTTTTCCAAATTTTAAGGTAAGTGCTGCCTGTAAGCTAGAAGAATGTGCTAAAAATTCAGTGCGTAAATCGATCGGGGTCATTGCATTACAAATCACATCAAACAAGTCTAATTGAAGCGCAAAAGTATGCGTGTTGGAAGATGTTTTTACCCAATTTATCGCGGAGAAAGATTTAGATTGAAGATATTCATCCGTGCCAACATGAAAGCTAAAATTATGATCGTAATTTTCTATCCCATCGATTAAGGTGTCAGCTTTCCCTTCTACGCTTATGAAAATATATCCCGGATTCCAGCCCCAATGCATCGTGCCTGCGTTGCTAATATTCAATGGGCTATCATTTGAAAATGTCGATGGATCGTTGTGGTTAAGTAAACTGTCAACCCCTAAAATCATTTGCAAATCAGAAAATAAATTAAGGTCTTGTTCCACTTTCATAAAATAATTGCCCGATAAAGCAAAATCGAAAAACCCAACTTGAGCTAAATTATTTTGGCCATTTTTTAAGGTGGTGCCAAAGAATTTTAAATCTGTGAATTTAATTTTATATCCTTCAGTGGTAGTGTATACAGAATCAAGAAAAAGATTAGATGAATTATAGGTAGGCTGTACCGTTATTTCCACGAATGATTTTGATGTTTCAATTGGATTAGGCTTGTCTTTATTACAAGAATAGATAAAAAAACACCCAGTAACAATGCTTAAAAAATATATCTTTTTCATTCGACAAATATACAAAAACAGCACCTATAAATCAGTACCTTTATCAAAAAAATTTCCATGAGTAATAACATACGACAAGAAAAACCATTGTTGGTAATGAGCGCATCTGCGGGAAGTGGAAAAACACATCAGTTAGTTCTAGAGTATTTAAGCATATTATTGGAAGAAAAAAATAGTGTCGGAAAATACAAATCCATTGTTGCCATGACCTTCACCAATAAAGCAGCAATGGAAATGAAAACTAGAATAATCAATACCTTGGACGGACTAGCAACAAGGAATACTAGCACCAAGATAAGCTCAATGAGAGAAAACTTACTTGAGGCGCTACCAATTGATGAGTTAGAATTAATGGCGAGAGCAAAACAAGCGCTACATGAAATATTACATGGGTATGAAGAATTTCACGTTTCAACCATCGATAAATTCAATTTAAAACTAATCCGTTCCTTTAGTAGAGATTTAGACATTCAAGGCGACTTTGAAGTTGTATTAAATGAAAGTCAAGTGTTAGCAGATGTAGTAGACTCTATGCTAAACCGACTTGGCGTTGATGGTTATGAAAACTTAACAGCCTTAGTTAAAAGATACGCAAAGTTTAATTTTGAGGAAGGCAAAAAATGGAATTTCAGGGATCAACTTATTGATTTTGCTAGTGTATTAAGCAATGAAAAATACCATGCCCACGTCCAAAAACTCATCGAAATGACCTTAGATGATGAGGCCTTCAAAAATTTAATTCAAGAAATAAAAGACATTGAGGGGCCCTTTTTACAAGCCGCAGGAACACTTCATAATGACTATGTATCGCTGGGTCTTGACGTCGACAAGATTCCAAATAAATCCGTCACCAACAATCAAATACTTGCTCTGGGAAAATACGATTCTTTCCCAATCAAAAAATCGGGTTTATTCACAAAAAAAGTGGATGATTTGCTAAAGGATGAAGCAAAATGCGATTTTATACCTAACGAGTTGCGCATAGGTCTATTAAACATTGATGAAGAATTTCAAGGGAATGTCCCCCGATTTCTGTTATTGGAAGCGTATAAGAATAACTTTTTCAACATGGCCTTGCTTCAATTTATTGCAAGTGAAATGGAAATCATCAAAAAAGAGGAGCAAATTATTCGAATTTCGGAATTCAACAAAATGATTAGCGTTTTAGTTAGGGATGAAGAAGCCCCATACATTTACGAACGGCTTGGCAATCGATTAAGTTATTTCCTGCTAGATGAATTTCAAGACACATCGCGCCTCCAATGGTTAAACCTAATTCCTTTGCTCCACGAATCATTATCAAAAAACAACCGAAACCTCATCGTAGGTGATCCAAAACAATCCATATACCGATTTAATAATGGATTAGCCGATCAGTTTGTATCGCTACCCGCTATTTATAATCCCGAACAAAATGCGCTCACGCAGACACAATCTGATTATTTTTATTCTCGTGGTGCACTTAGAACATTAACAAATAATTATCGTTCATCGAAACAAATCGTAGCCTTTAATAATTTATTTTTTGAGCAACTCATTCCTAATTTATCAGCCAAATCAGCTGAATTCTATTCTTCTTTGCATCAAGAATCACAATCCAATAAAGAGGGATTCGTTCGCTTGGTATCACAAGCAAAAGAGTCATGTGATGGAGAATTAATAGAGGATATTATTGGAATAATCGAACAATGCATTGAAGATGACTATGACCCTGCAGACATCTGTATCTTGTCAGAAACAAAAAAAATAGGGAATGCAATTGCCAACGGCCTTAGCAATGCTGGGTATAAAATCGTATCCGTTGATTCACTGTTAATTACGAACGATGCAAAAGTTCGCCTATGCTTATCCTATCTGAAACGACGCGAAAAGCCATCTAATACCACAGAAATAAAGCGGTTTGCAGAAAGTTATTTTAGAATAGTTACTGGAAATGCTGGAAGTGAATACCTTTCTTATTTTGAAGAAACAATCAATGCAAAAGGTAAGGTAATACGAGGATTTAATGAAACTCGCTTCCTAGATGATAAATTTGGTGGGGCAATTAATTTCTTTTGCGCCTATGAAAACTTATATGATTTAATACAAAAGTTCTTTAAATTAATGCAGTGGAAAGAGTCAGAAGAAGCCTACTTACATCATTTTGCCGATGTTTGTTTTGCCTTCCAATCCACGCGGCAATCCGATATTACAACCTTTAATGCCTATATCGATGAAAATAAAAATAGCATTGCGATTCAATTGCCTGAATCAAGAGATGCTATTAAAGTAATGACCATTCATAAATCAAAAGGATTAGAATTTCCGGTAGTAATTTTACCACAAATCGACTTTTATTTAAAATTCTTATCCTTTGCCAACTACCTCATTGATGCTGGAGAGCAAATTTTATATAAAAATTTATCCTTAAGTAGTGGTATTGAACCCGTTCGCTTGTTTTCTGAAATTGAAAAAGATTTGATTTTAACGGATAAAATGAATCTCTTTTACGTAGCGATGACTCGACCGGAAAATAGGTTATACGCCTTTAATCATTTCTCAAAAGGTAATTTTGGAGAATTGGTTCATGCTGCCTTACAAAAAATAGCTGATCCTTCTAATATAGACATGGTGCCACTGATCTATGAACAAGGCGATGAAAGTGAAAAAAAGGAATATAAAGAACCCAAAGAAGATGAATTCTACTGCCCAACGGAACATCATGATAGGCTTTGGTATCCTGACATTGTATTGCGCGCCAATCACGACGAAGCCTTTTCATCGGATGAGATCTTATACGGCAACTGTTTTCATTTATTAATGGCCCAAGTTAATAAACTCGATGAACTCGATGAAACACTTAGCAAACTAATCGCTAATGAAGAAATCAATGGTATTTATGAAGAACGTTTAGTGCGAGAGGCGAAAGGCCTTTTGAGTAACTCTATTTACAAGAATTTTATTGAAAAATCTACCGATATTCGAAGTGAGACAACTATAATTGTGGGGCCAAAAGAAGTGAAAAGACCCGATAAAATAATCTTCTTATCTGATAAAATAATCATTATTGACTTTAAAACAGGTGCTAAGCAAAGCAAGCACATTGATCAAGCCATCACCTATCAAGGAATCATGAATGAAATGTTTGAATTACCAACTGAAACTTATTTATACTATAGTGCTAGCTGCGAATTAATCATTTGCTAAAAGAAGCCAAGGCGCAGCGCTTTTTAGGAAGGTATAGATAATGGGATGAGGAATATCTCTTGTTGACGATACTTGCGGATAGAATGCGCAGACCACAAAAAACGTTAATTCTTTTACCGAAAATATTTCAGGGTCATCAAATTGATTTTTAGCTTCAATATCGATCCACTCACCAGCCAAATCATCTAATAATTTAGGATAAAGACTATAGCGCGTGGCAGTTAACTCGGTTGTTGTAAAGTTTTCATAAAGCTTAGAAAAAATTCGAGAGTTTGGTGTGATTTCAATTTGTTCAAAATAGGGCCCAGACGACAAATTCTCAGAAATTAACTTGTCCCCAACTACATTAAGGTTATTTGCAGCAATTAGGAATTCCATGAATATTTTAAAAGATTCGCCAGTAGCTAGCACAGGCTTATTTATTTCGATAAGACGCTTAAATATGCCATTTAAAAAAAACGAATTTTGATAAGGGCCCGGTGCAATCCAAAAAGCATCATATTGGGAAAAGTAAGCTGGTTTTTGTTGCGCAGCATCGCTTATCTTGATCCAATAATAATTGATTTCTACATCTAAGAATATGGAAGCGTGATCTAAGGAAAGATTGGTAGCGTGGTGAGCATTAAAAGTAAAATTATAATCACCAATTATGGCAATTTTTAATGGTTCCATCTCGTTAAAAAAATGCCTTAGATAACCGTTGGATTATCTTCGAAAATAACCGCTATATTTTGCATTTTGAATGTAAATGGAATCAATCAAACTTGTCGTAGGATTATTCCTGTACACATAACATGAAAAATTACAATCAAAGAAAGAATAGTCGCCAGTATTATCAGATTGCTGCTTAATATTTGAAAAAGCGACAGTATGAGGAACATTATATAATTCCCTAGACTGCCAAATGGAGCTGTTATTGTCAGTATAAGTTACCTCAAAACCGGGAGCATTTATATTATCACCGTAATTTTGTACGTTAATCGCAGAATTTGTATGATAGTTATTAAACATGGTAAGCGTTGGTTCCATATTAGCGGCCGCATCCCAACTTAAAGCTCCTAGTTTTAATCTTATAGAAAGAGGTTGATTAGGAGAAACCATCTCTGCCATATACACCATAAAAGATGGATTTGGTGATGGATTAATATCAACAATGTTGTCAGTGTTTCCTAAGTAACTATTTACATTTTGGGTAAGTTCAACTTGAGTTCCGTTGACATATCCATTAAATGTACAAGTAAGATTTACAGTGCTTGTTGGAGGGGGGATTACCTCATGCTCGATACATGAAGAAACTGATACCAAAAGAACTAATGCGGATAAAAAGCTGATTAAAATTCTCATAATTATAAAATTAGTTAACAAAGTTAAACGAATTAACGCAAAATATCAAAAAAAGATGCCTAGAGATTTTTTATTGCTAAAATATTTATAAAATTGATGATCTAGATGGCGTAAAGAACCTTGTCTCTACTACGCCTTGGAGGTTCGGACGACATAAGTTTTGTTAGTGGTGATGGATTGGAAAGAATCCGGTAAAAAGAGTGAGAAATAGAATGAAAGCGAAGAAAAACAAAGTGGAGTATATCGCTCCCGCTCTAAACTTTTTGCCCTGAGTTCATCGAAGGGTATCTCTGTTTTGTGACCTCGCCAGGAATCGAACCTGGATCAAAAGTTTAGGAAACTTCTATTCTATCCGTTGAACTACGAAGTCAGTGGCTTACTTTTTTAAAATCAAGAGCCTTTGATGATGTTGGCCTTTACTACATTCCAAAACATAAGACCCAGAAGCCAACTCTTCTGTATTCAGGTAGCAAGTGCTCGTAAAGGCAATGTGTTGATAAACGCAGCGACCATTCAAATCATAAATGGCAAGGGCTGTTTGTGGTAACAATCCCTCAACCGTAAATCCATTTTCCGACGGGTTTGGATAAATCAGTATATCAAATCCTTGTTCCTCCGACAAAGCAGCGCAGGATTGAACAAAAATGGAATCATAGAACATACTACTTCCTGCGGCATTTCCAGCACTTAAAGAAACTTGGTAGGCGCCTGCTGTCATGTATGCATGACTTGGGTTTTGTAAAGTTGATAGGTTGCCATCTCCGAAATCCCAAGACCATGTGGTGGGTTGATTGCTCGACGCATCCATAAAAGTAATGGCTTGTTCAGCACACACCGTTGTTGCACTGCTACTAAATTGAGCCACCGGCGCGATCGGTGGGGGCGCCATATTGAATAAAACCTGAAAATCATCGAAATAGTAACCATCCGCTGTCGTTCCTCCATCGGATTTAAGTTGAAACCTGAGTTTGATGATTTGACCTAAGTAATCACTCAAATTAATTTCTTCCATTACCCATGAAGACCGAACACCCTCATAGACCGGCTGGTTATTCGGCTGAACACTCCCATTGGCATTTGTTCCAGGAACCGTATAATTACCACATTGCCCAATCCAAGTGGTGCCACCATCTGTAGAAACTTGAAATTGCACAAAATCATAATCTGCCTCTAAATTCCATTTAGCGTAAAACTTAACCATGGCATCGCTCGCGTTGGTCAGATCAACGGTTGGCACATACGTGTAGGTTTTAGTGGTATTGTTCGAATAATTTCCTGTTGGAGTATCCGTGAAAGATTTGGTTGCTGAGACATAGGTGCTGGTGGTGGTAGACCAATTACCTGTCCAATTGGCGACAGAGGTGGCATCTTCGGTAACTTGAACCGTTAATGAACCATAGGTTTTAGTGATGGTGTCCCTTTTGATCCAGAGACCGTAATCCGTTTTTAAAACATATTTTATTTGATCTCCAAATTGGATATTTGGATTTAAAGAATATGATATATTGCCGTTAACCAATTGCTGCTGCAATAAGTTATACACTACAGGAGCCCCAATATTCGTGATATTCAGAATGGGTTCTATCGAAACGCTAACTGAACCGGATTCTCGACCAAGCCTTTTGGCGGAATGGGTAAAATTACCCGTAAGCGATGGTATCATGGTAGGATCGGTTTCCTGAACCACGAGATATTGCTTGGCTAAATGAGCTAGAATTAAGTTTGGAAAAAGCATGCCTTTACAGGTACTTATTATTTCTGATTGAGGCTGCCAAAAGGCTGTTCCCACTTCGGGTGTATGCGCGAATACAGTATCTTTTTGATTCACACCAATATCGGATATGTACATGTAGTCGTCGGAATCTCCGGAGGCGGGATACAGGCCGCTGCTCTTTATCGCGGAGTATCCATTATACTGAACTTGATGATTGGATTCGTCTTGAAACCAATTGTGGTGGGGAGCAAATTCTGCCGTGGTTGTGCCAATTGGAAACAGAATGTATTGCCCATAAGTATGCGCGTTGAACGAAGTTATAAAATCGTTGTTTTGAACCAACCACCGAATCGCTTGTGTTTCTGGCTCTGAAAAGGCAGAAGGACCACAATAGGTATCATTGCTCGTGTTTGTAGAAGTCCCAGTTGTATTCCAACCGTACGAATAATTGCGATTTAGGTCGACGCCATAAACTCCTCCTCCGTTATTTCTTCTATTTTTTCGCCACATTCCTCCTCCATTTGGATTTGTGGTCTGGTTATACACGTATCCGTCTGCATTGATGCACGGTACAAAATACATTTGGAAATTATTCACCAAATAACTTACCTCATCGTTTGTACCATAATTTTCTAAAATGAACCACATATAAAAAATGGTTTCCATCAAACTCATAGGCTCTCGGGCGTGGTGAATGGCCGTATATAAAACCTTCACTTCAGCCTCGTCTACATTGGGATTGTCAGAAATTCGAACGTGATAAATGGGCCTGTTTTCATGGGTTAAAAAATTCGATATTTGACTTTTCTGGGTGATTAAATTGGGGTATGTCGCAAACATTTCATCTAACTCAGCCAACATTTCGTTGTAGTTTAAATAGCCACCCATGGATCCCAAATTAAAATGAGTTGGTGTGGCAGGATTAGTATAAAATCCTCCACTTGCACCTATTCCACCAGAGCAATTGGCATTTCGCAGGGTTTGGTCACTTGCCGGCTCCATTAAAATTTGCTCATAATAAGACACAACATCTGCAATAAGAATCTCGATATTTACATTTAAGGCCTGCATCGTTGCCACTTCTGAAGCTGAAAAATCAGAAATGAAAAATTGACCCTCTTTGTGAATTCCATGGTCTATAGTTACCCCATGCTGAGAAAGCATAGCGAGACCCGCATCATCGGTGATAATTTTAACCCTGCTATAATTTTGAGCAAAGGAATAAAGACAAACAAACGAAAAGAAAAAGAGGAGCGTAAAACGATTCATAATTATTAATTTTGGATTGGCAAATTAACAAATAAAAATACAAACTTGAGCCAATTATTGAGTTAATAATCTCTCGCTAAAAACGAATAAAATAATCAAGACAGATTTATGCCCATCTAGCAACTTTATGGATAAAAAAGAGTTATAATATTGCTGCATTTAACTTATCGCTGTAAATTAGCCATTCAAGTGAGAAATTTTACTATTTTATTATTTATATTTTTTGAACTAACGGCATTCGCTCAGAAAATCAGCATGACCCCCAACCAAGGTCAATGGGATGAGCGAATTGATTTCAGCGTACCCATTCAATCGGGGAAACTGTACATAGAGAATGACGGCTTAACCTTTTGGCTATACGAACATGCAGACCCACACGAAGGTAAAATCAACCCAAGTCAAACGGCCTATCAGGGAATTTTTCAAAAATTTGTCAACTGCCATACCACTCAGCCAAAAACGCTAGGAAAGGCATCTGAACATTACTCCAATTTTCTCATCGGTTCAGATAGCAGTAAATGGAAACACCACGTTTACGATTATCAAGAAGTCGTTTACGAAGAATTGTACACCGGAATTGACTTATTTTATTCAAGCACTAAAGATCAACTTTCATACTCTTTTAAAGTGCATCCAAATGGACAAGCAGCCCAAATTAAACTAAAAATTGAAGGTGCTAACGCTGTTTATATTGACCCAAATGGGAATTTGGTTATGGACCACCGTTTTGGTCAAATCACCCAATCCAAATTAATAGCTTGGGCTTTTGTTGATGGAAAAAGAGAAGATGTAGCCGTTCGCTTTGAAAAATCAGAGGGCATAGTTGGGCTTCACTTTCCTGATAAACTTCCAAAATTCGACTCCTTGTTTATCGATCCCAACTTAACCTTTTCGACATTTACGGGTTCATCAGCCGACAACTGGGGTTTCACCGCCACACCAGATGTAGCCGGTAACTTATATGGAGCAGGAATCGTTTTTGGCTATGGCTACCCCACCACTGCTGGGGCCTACGACCTCACCTACAACAATGGAGAGGGCATTCCTTTTGATGTTGGCATTACCAAGTTCAATGCTGCTGGAACTAATTTGCTCTATTCAACCTACCTCGGGGGAGCTGGAAACGAAACCCCCCATAGTATTATTTGTGGTACGAATGGAGAATTGTATATTTATGGCGTAACCTCTTCCCCTAACTTCCCTATTTCTCCGGGTGCCTACGATGCCACTTTCAACGGCGGACCAGCTGAAATGGAAAACTCGCTAAGTTTTTCAGGAAGTGATATTTACGTAGCAAAAATAAGTACTAATGGCGCGACTTTATTGGGCTCTACTTATTTGGGAGGAAGTGGTACAGATGGACTAAACATCAACACCCTGCATTACAACTACGGCGACCAATTCCGTGGAGAAATCATTTTAGATGCCAATAACAACATTTACATCGCCAGCACCACGGCTTCATCGAATTTTCCTGTAACATCAGCTACCACTTTAAATGGAAGCCAAGACGCAGTGATATGCAAGTTTTCAAACAACTTGAATACTTTGTTGTGGAGCACCTATTTCGGAGGAAGCGGTCAAGATTCTGGTAATTCAATAGACATCAGCCCTGCCGGCTTTGTATATGCTACAGGGGGAACAACATCCTCATCCTTACCAGGAATTTTTTCAGGGAATGATTTAAGCTTCAATGGCGGCATCAGCGATGGCTACCTCATCAAACTTAATCCAGCGAATGGAAGCCTTTCGGAAGGAACCTTTATGGGCATGGGAGAATACGATCAATCGTATTTCGTGCGTTGCGACCCCTCCAATCAAGTATATGTTTACGGGCAAACGGAGTCGAACTGGGGCATTACACCAGGATGTACAGGAACACCGAATTCTGGTCAATTTCTCAGAAAATATGATCCCAATCTCCAAACGATACAATGGACAACAACCATTGGCGCTGGAAGTGGACATGTTGAAATCTCTCCCACGGCCTTTTTAATTTCCGATTGTTATGAAATTTACATCGCTGGTTGGGGTGGCACTTTAAATGCCAATAGTTCAGTCTCTCAAGCCCTCAATTCCAGCTCCAATGGGTTTCCGATTTCCTCCAATGCCTTTCAAAACAACACCAATGGTTCTAATTTTTACTTAGCCGTCTTTTCCGCAGATGCCCAGCAGCTAAAATATGGCACATACATGGGAGGGCTAACCAGCAGTTCCAATCATGTAGATGGCGGCACCAGTCGCTTTGACAAATCAGGTCGAATTTACCATGCCGTATGTGGGGCTTGTGGGGGAAATGATTTCGGTTTTACATCCACTCCAGGCAGTTGGTCTCCCCAAAATCCAAGTCCAAATTGTAATATGGCCGTTTTTAAATTTGACCTGAGCACATTGGATGCTATTTTTGCCCAACCTTCGCCCTTAGTTTGTATTCCACAACCTGTTGTATTCACCAACACCAGTGTGAATGGCAACAGCTATTATTGGGATTTTGGCGACAACACCAATTCAACGGCCTTTCAACCCAATCATTACTACACATCTCCTGGAGTTTATACAGTAACCTTAATCGTATCGGATTCCGCGAACTGTTACATTCCAGATACCGCCGTTATCCAAGTTAACATCGGAGATTTTGAGGGAGGTGTTACCATACCTCCGAACCCTATTTGTTCAGGATCACCATATCAACTAGACGCTTTTGGAGGCTCGACATACACCTGGAGTCCAGCAAATCTTCTGGATAATTCAAACATTGCAAATCCAACTGCGACTATTTACACCAATACCGTTTTTACCGTCATTGTAAGCGACAGCTGCGGGTCTGATACCCTGCAAGTTCCTCTAAATGTAGTATCTTTAAATTTAACCCTGTCCCCAGACACTTCTATTTGTATTGGAGAGAGCGCCGCATTAAATGCAATAGGAACTGGCACCATCCAGTGGACCCCCAGCACATTTTTGAATATCGCAACTGGGCCCAACGTTATCTCCACACCAGATACCAGCACTAATTATATTGCAGTTCTAACCAGCCCAGAGGGATGTACCATTCAAGATACCGTTTCAGTGAATGTATATTTTACACCACCGAGTTCCAATTTACAAGACACCCTCATCATTTGCTTAGGAAATTCTGCCACGCTCAGTGTTTCTGGAGCCAACACCTACCTTTGGTCACCCAACGTTTCAATTTCGACTACGGTTGGGCCGATTGTTACCCTATCACCTACTCAAAACATGTATTACTACTGTACCTTCACAAATGCTTGTGGAAGTATTGTAGACTCCGTTTATATTAATCTGCTAGTGGCCAACATCACCGCGGGTAATGATACCGTTATTTGTCCCAACCAAATAGCCAATCTATGGGCCAATGGTGCCTTGTATTACCAATGGAGTCCCTCTCAATTTGTGGTGAATCAAACGGGAAACCAAGTTTGGGTTAGTCCCACCAATTCCACCTTATTTCAAGTGATTGGAACCGATGTAAACGGTTGTAAGGATACAGCATTTGTGGAAGTGGTTTTACACCCCCAACCCTTTATTCAAATGAATCCAGTTGTTCTAGCATTTTATGGCGATTTAATCCAATTGAATGCTGTGACAAATCAACCAGGTGTATTTACATGGAGTCCCCCAGAGTTTCTGTCCTGTATTAATTGCTCAAAT
>ENA-UOYL01000273-UOYL01000273.1-marine-metagenome-genome-assembly--contig:-NODE-273-length-19091-cov-2.961029_pt1 | contig 19091 bp, 15 predicted proteins | sample MGYA00238173_ERZ767189 | MGnify/ENA primary metagenome ERZ767189 (study PRJEB28943, sample SAMN06267163) | marine metagenome | isolation source: Columbia River Estuary | place: USA:Columbia River Estuary... | reverse complement strand
AATAGCATCTTGCATGTCAAGCCCATAAGCTGGCTCTTTGTGAATTTTTCCTGATTCTTCCTCAATTGTTACCTCATATTTAAAATAACCTGGGCTTGAGCTGCTTGGTCCTATCAGCTTACAGTCAATTGCTTTTCTCCGCATTTTATTTTCTTTCGGCATATACTCTTTTTATTAAATATTACATTAGGTATTTCTTTTCTAAAAGACTTAGCAAAGTTAACATAAAGTTTTTCAGTAATTCTTAATAAAGGTTTAAAATATCTATAAAAAAGTCTAAAAATCTTTTCTTTATAATTACTGAGAATTTAAATTTTGTAGAAAATCAAAGGTTCAAAAAAAAAGCGACCGAAGTCGCTTTTTAAAACTTTAATTAAATTTACATTTTAATAAATTTCACTGTTTCATTTTGCTTTCCTGAAACAAACTTTACAATATAAGTTCCGTTTGGTAAGTCATCACAGTCTAAAGAAAGTGTGTTGTCTCCTTTTAACATGTTCTTATTATTTATTGACTTAACCAACCTCCCTGTAATTGAATAAACTTGTACGCTAACTCCACCAGTTTGAGCTAAGTCAAAGCTTAAAGTTGTATTGTCAGTAGAAGGATTCGGATAGGCTTTCAATTTCGTTTTAAAATTCTCGTTATTAATTGCGCTATTGTTATTTTCATTTAAATCTAAATAAGCGGAAGAACTAAAAATACCACGACCATAGGTTCCAATATATATTTCTCCAGGGCGACTATTTCCTTCATCAAAAGACCTCCAAGATTGACGTACCTCATATACAGGTGTTCCATCAAAGCCTGTAGATGCATTCTCCCAAGTTGCTCCTCCATTTTCAGTTACAAAAACACCTTTAGAAGTACCAACAACAAGAATATTTTCGTCATTTCTATCAATAATACCGTCATAGCAAGCAATTCCTGAAACGATTGATGGAAGTGTAACAGCAACAAGATTGCTAGAAGTAGCAGTATTTGCATTAGTACAACGCTTATTCGTTCCACCAAAACCAGCAAACAATACTAAATCTGCTGGATTATAAGGGTTTACTGCAATACCTTCATAAGCTGTTGAAGTGATTTTTACATTCGTCGTATGAGTTGGAACAAGTCCACCAGCAATTAAACCATAACCAACCTTAGTAGAAAATGCAGGATCTGAAGTATAAATTGAGCCAAGACCATTCACACGTGTAACACCTGATGATGTTCCAATATACAATTGATTTAAATCCCTAGAAAATTCAATGTCAAAGTAACCATTAGAACCAACATTTCTTGCAACACAAACCCACTGACCATTTGTTGCTGATAGTCTTAATGAATTTCTAGATCCCCAAATTTCCCCTCCATTTTTGTTTACATAAAAAACAAACCAAGATTGATAAGGATCTTGAACTCTTAAAGTATCCCAACTAACATTATAAATTACAGTTTCAGTACCCATTGCTACTGTTTCACCTGTAGCGGTGTTTAAACCATAATTTATCCCATTTGATGTTAGTGAAGGAGTGTAGAAAAGTGTATCATCAAAATATAATGCTGATTGTGATACATAAGTCATTGTATCTCCGGAAGCAGCACTTGGAACTCTAATTGATGCTCCAGAAGCATAATTTTTTTTAGGGATAAAAGTAACTGAGTCTTTTGAATTTAAATCGTAATACTCAGCCAAAAATATCTCAGTATGAAAAGGATGTTCTGCAGAACCCACTGTTCCTGTTGGATTATAAGATGCAGGTAAAGTTGGACTGTAAGGATTCCAAGTTTGACCCTTGTCACTTGATCTGTAAAGAGCATTGTTGTATATAGAACCAAACATTACTTTAGGATTAAAAAATGAAATTTCGCATTCAAAACCATCTCCACCTAAAACTTCTCTAAACTCCTGATAAGTATTATTAGCATGGTTATTATAAAGTGTTCCATTATCTTGTGTACCTCCCATTACAGAACCGTCTCTGTCAAATGCTATTCCATAAAATTGTGTGACATTGTAACCACGGTTAGAAGCATAAAAACTTTGTCCATAATCTTGTGAAATACCGATTCCACCATCATTTCCAATATACAATCGGTTGTTATTGTCCCATTTCATTTCATGGTTATCAGAATGCACATAAAGTCCAGATGCAGGACTTGCAAAACCAAGACTTATTTGCTCGAAGCCACCAAATGGAGGGTTGTTAATTGTTTGTTTCCACTTCCATATGTCAATTCCTCCAATTAAGATTTTTTCAGGATCATTTGGAACTACAGAAACTATAGAATTATAAGTCCCTTGATTTGTTATGCCATTACTGTATATGTTTAAATCAGAATCTATAGAAGAAGCCCCAACAAACTGACTCCAAGTTTGGCCATCGTCATGAGATACATTCATTCCAAGTAATTCACCATTTGTTCTTACAGCATAAATTGAATATTTATTACTAGAATTTTTCATTGAAGAAATTGCATATTCAATTCTTCCAGCGCCTAATGGAACAGTAGTTGTTCCTGTGCTATTTCCAGATTTGTCTGCAAAAGTTACTCCAGCATCATTTGAAACAAATGTTTTGCTAGAACCAAATGCAGCAACGATTACATTACCATCAGGAGAAATTTTCAAAGCGGTACATGCTCCTGTTGTCACAGTTGCTCCTGTAAGACCTGCATCACCAACTTTCCATTTTTTTAAGCCTGCCGCGGTTGCAAGCCAAGCATAAGGAATAGCTGAAGATTCAGATGCACTTACAATTTCAGTACATTCTGTTGTACCGGGGATTTTTTGCCATGTTGCCCCATTATCAGTAGAGTACCAAACACCATTTCCAGTCCATGATTCTTGATTTGAACCTGTTGCTACAAATAGAGTCCCATCAGTAGTTTGAGTCATACTTGAAATATTTGGACTTGCTAAAGCAGCTGCATAAGAATCAACTCTTGTCCAATTGCTTCCTTTGTTATTTGAGTAAAACAAACCTCCAGATACACTTCCTGCCCAAACATCGTTTACATTATTTCGATTAACAAGAACTGCACGTGTTCTTCCTCCAATATTATCAGGACCCTGCTCAATAAATGATATTGATTTAGATTTAGATAATTTTCGAATATTCTTGTCAATTTCAGCTAGACGCTCAGTAGTAACTGTTTGCCCAGTTGTAACATCAATATATCGAGCTCTCAACCATTCTTGTGCTTCATTCCCACCTGTTTGTGACATGAAACCTGATAATTCTTTTTGAAAATAGGAACCGTTTTTACTCTCAAAATCAAATTTTGAAATAAGAATAAATGCTGAAATACCAAAAAATACAGTAAATAAAAATATAAATCTTTTACTTTTCATTTTAATAAATTTAATTTGTTTGTTAAAGAAGTGCTAATTTAATAATAAATATAATTAATTTAAAATTTTAACATTGTTATTAATCGAATATTTTATAAACACAATTGTGTCTATTATGTTTAAAACAAATGTTTTTCTGCATGATAAGAAGAACGAACTAAAGGTCCACTTTCAACATAACGAAATCCCATTTCTAATCCTTTAATTTTATAATATTCAAATTTTTCAGGATTTATAAATTCTACAACAGGTAGATGTTTAAGAGTTGGCTGAAGATATTGCCCTAGGGTTAAAACTTCAACACCAACATTTCTAAGATCCTGCATAGTTTCTAAAATCTCTTGTTCAGACTCTCCCAAACCAAGCATAAGTCCAGATTTTGTATGCATTCCACCTTTTTTTAATCTAAAAAGAAGCTCCAAACTTCTGTCGTATTTTGCTTGAATTCTCACTTGTTTTGTAAGTCGACGAACTGTCTCTAAATTATGAGAAACAATTTCAGGGGCAATATCAATAATTACTTGTAAATTCTCCCATTTTCCGGCAAAATCTGGAATAAGTGTTTCTAAAGTTGTGCCAGGAGATTGCTTTCTAATTGCACGAACAGTTTGAGCCCAAATTTCAGAACCACCATCTTTTAAGTCATCTCGATCAACAGAAGTAATTACAGCATGTTTTACTTTCATTATTTTAACACTATTTGCAACCTTTCCAGGTTCGTAAGCGTCAACTTCCTCAGGTTTACCTGTTTTTACAGCACAAAAACCACAAGAGCGAGTACAGATATTTCCTAAAATCATAAAAGTAGCGGTTCCTTCCCCCCAACATTCGCCCATATTTGGACAACTTCCACTTTCACAAATAGTATGAAGCTTGTGTTCATCCACCAAGCTTCTTACCTTGCGGTAGTTTTCACCTATTGGGAGCTTGACTCTAAGCCACTTAGGTTTTTTTATCCTCTCAAGTTCCTTATTTTCGACTTCCTTCATTCGAATAATTATGTACAAATATTGGAATAATAAACGAAAATATCTGTCTTTTTGTTTAAAAAATTCAATATAAATATTAAAAAAAAATAGCTTTTAAAACCTGGCATATTGATAACTTTTTTTAAGCGACAGACAATCAAGTAAATCTAATTTCTAAATTCGTGCTAAATAATCGAAGCATGAAAATTGTAGGTCTATTTTGTGGAGGATACTCATCGGAATACGATATTTCTTTAAAAAGTGCTACAACAATAAAAACACATTTCCCAAAAGAATACATAGTATATAAAATTTTAGTTAGAGAAAATAAATGGCAAGTAGAATCTTGCAGTGGATTAGTTTCTTTTGATTTAAACACCTGTAGCTTTATAGAAAATAAAGTGCATATCAGAATCGATATTGGCTTAGTTTACATCCATGGAAACCCTGGCGAAAATGGAAAAATTCAGGCGTTTTTAGATCTTCATAGTATTCCATACTTAAATTCTGGACCTTTAGCTTCTTCTCTATCTTTCGATAAATGGTTTTGCAATCAGTTTTTAAAATCTTTTAATGTTCCTGTAGCGAAGTCATTATTTATGACCTGTGAAGATCAATTTAGTGCATCTTTTATTTGTTCAGAATTAGGATTACCACTTTTTGTTAAACCTTCCGACTCAGGTTCTAGCTATGGGATTTCAAAAGTCAAATCATTGGGTGAAATACCCACTGCTATTACAAATGCATTTGCAGAAGGAAAATCTATTGTTTTAGAATCTTTTCTTGACGGAATTGAAGTTACCTGTGGAGTCTACAGAACAAAAAAAGGTTTGATAGCTTTACCACTTACAGAAATCGCAAGTGAAAATGACTTTTTTGACTACGATGCAAAATACAACGGAAAATCACAAGAAATCACTCCTGCACGAATTTCTGAAAAGGTAAAAACACAAGTTCAAGAGCGGTCAAAATACATTTACGAATTACTACAACTTCGCTCAATTGCAAGAATTGACTTTATGGTTGTAAAAGATGAAGCATTTGTGATAGAAGTTAATACAACTCCAGGATTTTCCTCCGAAAGTATTGTTCCAAAAATGCTTGCCTGCGAAGGAAAAAGCATACACGATTTTTGGGCTGAAATAATCGAAGCAGAACTTTAGTAGTTTGCCAATTCGTTTAATACTTTTTCTATTTCAGTCATTATTTGACTATTGCTTCCGCTAAAATTATTTACTGTAATAGCAAATGCAAGATTTTTTCCTGATTTACTTATAACATATCCAGCATAAGATTTTACTTTAGAAATTGTACCACTTTTGGCAAAAATTCTCCCTTCACCTGCTTGCCCTTTGCATAAATTCTTTATTGTTCCTGAAACCCCTGCAATAGGAAGTGTAGATTTAAAATCCTTAAAATTTTTTGAATTTTTCATGTAATTCAATAATTGACAAAAATGATCAGCACTTATTGCATTCTCTCTAGACAAACCACAGCCGTCTTTCAATTGAAAATTAGTTAAATTAATTTTATTCTCCCAGAAACTCTTAAGAGCAGCAATACCATCTTCAGTTGAGCCACCACCATTTAAATGAAAGCCTATATTATTTAATATACCTTCAGCAAATAAGTTAACACTTTTAATATTGGTCCAATAAGAAATTTCTTGCAATGTTTTGCTTTTTTCTCTAAACAATAATTTTATTTCTGTGAGATAATTTATTTTTTTAAGATTTGCTGTTCTGAAACCCAAAGATCCATCTCTTACTATTATATTTTTTGATTTAAGTACTTTAACCCATTCTTCAGCCAACTGATATTCTGGATCGGGCATACTTCCTTTTACTTCAAATCGATTTTCATTAATTGGCAATAAACCTTTAGCAGATCGATTCAAAGAATAATTTGTGCCAAAAATGTAGGCATTATCTTCACTTATATTTGCAGAAAGAACCTCATTTTTTAGAGAAAGATTACTAATTTTTGGGTAAATTTCAATTACTTCAGTCTTTTGGCCAACTCCTTTAGATTTAAAATAAATTTTAATTGTATTATCAAAAAAATTAATGCCTTGTGCTGCTGCTCCATAATAATTTCCGATATCATCCAAGCCCCAACTTTTTGGACTTCCTGAGTAACCATAATCAGAGCCATCACAAATAATTGAGCCATTAATATACTTGATTCCTTTTGATTTTAATGAATCAGACCATCGCAATAAAAAATTAAATTCTTTCCCATTTTCATTAAAGAACTTACTGCCTAAACTTACATCGCCTGCACCTCGTACATATATATTTCCGTTTAAAGAACTATCTTTATCTATGAATCCACTCATATAAATTTGAGTTGAGGTTGTAAAATTAGGTCCTAAAGCTTCAAAACCTGTAGCCGTAGAAAATAATTTTGTCGTTGAAGCACTTGGAATAGCTAAAGATGAATTGTAACTAGCAATTTCTGTTGACGAGTCTATATTAATTACCTTAAAACTAATTAGGGCATTCTTATTAAGACTATTTGAAGCAAAGCTTAGGATAGATTCTTGAATTTTATTCTGCGAATGAGCAGATAGGTTAAAAAGAAAACTTACAATTATTATGTAATTTTGCAATCTAGTTTTAAACATTTGATTCATTTATTTTTTATGAATTTAGTTGATTGAGAAATAAGCACAATTTATTTGGTATAAAAGTAATAAAAACTGTAAAATCAATGCAAATAATTAAACATACAATTGAAGGTTTAATAAGTATTCATCCATCTATTTATGGTGATGAAAGAGGCTACTTTTTAGAAAACTTTAATGAAAAGAGTTTTAAGGATGCAATTGGAGGAATAAATTTTGTGCAAGACAACGAGTCTCTGTCTATGAAAAATGTATTGCGTGGACTTCATTTTCAAAAACCACCTCACGCCCAAGGAAAACTAGTTAGGGTTATTAAAGGATCTGTTTTAGATGTCGTTGTTGATTTAAGAAAAAATTCAAAAACCTATGGACAACATAAAAAAATAGTTCTTTCCGAACTTGAAAAAAATATATTTTACATACCCCCGGGATTTGCTCATGGTTTTTGCGCATTAGAGGACAATACAATCTTTTCCTATAAATGTACAGAATACTATCATCCTGAAGCTGAAATTTGTCTTTTTTGGAATGATAAAACCTTGGGAATTGATTGGGAAGTAAATGATCCTATTCTCTCAAAAAAAGATATGAATGGTATTTCTTTTAATGATTTTATAAGTCCATTTTAAAATAATTTAAAAGTAGTGAAGAAGAATACAGTTCCTGAAAATGGATTTATTGAAGTTTTTGGAGCTAGAGAACATAATTTAAAAAACATTGATCTTAAAATACCTAGAAACAAATTAATTGTTTTTACAGGTTTAAGTGGTAGTGGAAAATCATCTCTTGCTTTTGATACAATTTTTGCTGAAGGACAGCGCAGGTACATAGAAACTTTTTCTTCTTACGTTCGCCAGTTTATTGGTGGAATTGACCGTCCTGATGTAGATAAAATAAATGGCTTAAGTCCTGTGATTGCAATTGAACAAAAAACAGTTGCCAGATCTCCACGATCTACAGTTGGCACAATTACAGAATTATATGATTTCTTTCGCTTGCTTTTTGCGCGTGCAGCAACAGCAATTTCCTACGAAACTCTTGAACCGATGGTAAAATATTCCGATGAAGGAATAGTAAATATGATCGAAAAAGAATTCAAAGACAAGAGAATTGCCATTCTGGCGCCAAAAATTAAAGGTCGTAAAGGTCACTACCGCGAATTATTTGAACAAATACTCCGAAATGGCTATACAAAGGTTCGGGTTGATGGAAAAATTCAAGATATTGTAAAGGGAATGCGACTTGATCGCTATAAAATTCACGATATCGAAGTGGTTATTGACAGAATGCAATTATCAGAAATGGATTCAAAGCGAATTTATAATTCTGTCGTTACTGCCATGAAGCAAGGGGATTCAATGATAATGGTAATTGATTATGATAGTGGGAAATTTCGTAACTATAGTAGATCCTTGATGTGTCCGAGCAGTGGAATAAGTTACCCGGAGCCAGAACCAAATTTATTTTCCTTTAATTCTCCTTATGGAGCGTGTGGGAATTGTAATGGTCTTGGTGAAGTTTCAGAGGCTGATATTGAGAAAATTATTCCTGATTTCTCTCTTTCAATCAAAGAAGGTGCATTAAGTCCTCTTGGAGATTATAAAAAGTCTTGGATTTTTGATAAATTGGAAACCATACTTTCTAAAAATAACTTTTCTATAAAGACTCCAATAAGAGAAATTGATGATGAGCTTCTGAAAGTTATTTTATATGGTAATGAAGGAATGGAAGTCCATCAAAATGATAACAGCTTTCGCTTTGAGGGCATTATTAATTTCATTTCCAGGCATTCTGAAGAAAGCAGTGCCCCAATTCAACGCTGGGCCTTAAGTTTTATGAATAAGATTTGTTGCCCTGTTTGCAAAGGAACACGTTTAAAAAAAGAAGCTCATTTTTTTAGAATCGATAATAAACATATTGGAGAACTAGCCTCCTTAGATTTAAAAGAATTATCCACTTGGTTAAATGATATTGAAAAATACCTAACAAAAGACCAAAATAAAATTGCCACTGAAATAATTAAAGAAATTCGATCGCGCTTAGGCTTTATCCTGGATGTTGGACTTGACTACCTGACTTTAAATCGTTCTTCTAAAAGTTTGTCAGGTGGCGAAGCACAGCGAATTCGTTTAGCAACTCAAATTGGAACAGAATTAATGAACGTACTTTATGTTCTAGATGAACCTTCTATTGGATTGCACCAAAGAGATAATGAAAAATTAATTAAATCACTAAAAAAATTAAGAGATGCTGGAAATACTGTTTTGGTAGTTGAGCATGACAAAGAAATGATTCAGGCAGCGGACTTTATAGTGGATATTGGTCCAAAAGCAGGACTGCATGGAGGACAAATAATTAGTGCCGGAACTTTAAAAACAATTTTAGAAAGTGATTCTTTAACCGCTTTATATCTAAAAGAAAAAAAAACAATTGAAATCCCTGAAAAACGGCGAAAAGGAAATGGGAGTTTCTTAAAGTTAAAAGGAGCAAGTGGCCATAATCTTAAAAATGTGAATTTAACTGTGCCTCTTGGGACACTTACTTGTGTGACTGGTGTTTCCGGGAGCGGAAAATCTTCACTCATAAATTACACACTCTACCCTATTTTGCTAAAACACATTTACAAAGGTGTAAAAAATCCACTTTCATACAAAAGCATCGAAGGCCTAGAAAATTTAGATAAAGTAATTGAAATAAATCAGAGTCCAATTGGAAGAACTCCACGCTCAAATCCTGTCACATACACAAAAGTTTTTGATGAAATTCGGACACTTTATGCAAGTTTACCAGAATCTCAAATAAGAGGATATAAAGCTGGACGATTCTCTTTCAATGTAGCAGGCGGGAAATGTGAAACATGTAATGGTGGAGGCTTAAAATTAATTGAAATGAGTTTTTTGCCAGATGTCTATGTTCAATGTGAGACGTGTAATGGAAAACGCTATAACCGAGAAACCTTAGAAGTAAGGTATAAAGGGAAATCAATTTCTGATGTCTTAAATTTTACAATTGAAGAAGCTGTTCCATTTTTTGAAAATCATCCGAAAATAAAACGAGTTTTAGAAACTTTATTAAGTGTTGGACTTGGCTATATACAATTAGGGCAGTCATCTACAACTTTATCAGGAGGAGAAGCGCAACGAATTAAATTATCAAGTGAACTAGCTAAAAAAGGCACCGGAAAAACGATCTACATTTTAGATGAACCTTCAACAGGACTTCATTTTGAAGATATTCGAATGCTTTTAGAGGTCGTTCAGCGCCTGGTAAATGAAGGGAATACAGTATTGATAATTGAACACAATCTCGATATTATTAAAGTAGCAGACTATATAATTGATTTGGGACTTGAAGGAGGTGGAAAAGGTGGTCAAATAATCGCCGAAGGAAACCCGGAGGAAATTATTAAGAATAAGCATTCACATACTGCAAAATTTCTTTTAGAAGAAATGAGCGTAAATAAATTACCAAAAAATAAAAAAGTAAAACTTACTACTAGTTGAATTAAAAAGCAGTAATTTTGCAAATAAAAAATTAAATTAATAGCTAAATATATACTAAAATGGCAGTAGAAATTACAGATGCAAATTTTGATGAATTAGTACTAAAATCATCCCAACCAGTTATAGTAGATTTTTGGGCGGAATGGTGTGGCCCTTGTCGCATGATCGGACCGATTATTGAAGAGATGGCGACTGAATATAGCGGAAAAGCAGTTATTGGAAAGGTTGATGTTGATTCAAATTCAGGAATATCTTCACAATTCAATGTTCGAAGCATACCGACTATTTTATTTATAAAAAATGGAGAAGTTGTAGATAAATCAGTGGGTGCAGTTCCAAAGGCAACTTTGGTGGCAAAACTCGAAGCGCTTCTTTAAGCACTAACAAAATTTAAACCGAGTTCAACTCGGTTTTTTTATATCAAAGAAATGGATGGATTTTTTAAAAGACTCAAATATTACGGCACAGGACTATTAATTGGATTAATTTTCGTTACCTTTTTTATGAGAGGCAGAGGATGCTCCTGGCTGCCTGAAAATAGATTAAAAACATCACTTTTTGAGAGAATAATCGTTCTTTCAGAAGAAAATCAAAAAAAACTTTCGGATTTAAATCTCTCAGAAAAAGAATTAGTAAAAGCGCTTATTGATGGAGATGTAAAATTCACTAAAAGCAAAAAAAATAATTCTTTTAAAGTCTACTATTTTGACTGCAAAACAGAATCAGGTAAGTTATTTTCATGCAAAGCAACAATGCCTCTAGAAAGTTTTATCTCAGAAATTATTTTTTCAAATGAAGATGCTAAAAAAATAAAAAACACCAAAATTGGATTTGGAAAACCTATTTATTTTCCAAAATCAAAGGATTTTATTTACGTAGACACAAGCGATCTTTTAATTTGTCAGCAAGAGGAACTTAGTTTAACGAACGTAAATACATTGTTTAACAAAATAAAAAAAACAGGAAGTATCGATTTTAAAAAATCTATGCTTAATAGAAGTCCAAAACCCGAACATTGGATTCGTTTTAGAGGAAACAATAATGAAGTGATTTCTGTGAAAAGCATCTGGTATAAAGAAAAAATTCAAATACTCGCCATTGATTTACCTGATTCAAGTTCTTGTAAATAACTTTTTACAAAAAAACCATGTTAATAAGTTGGACTATGAGTCGTCCTAAATCACATTCCTTTTCTTAATTTTACTCTATGGAATTTTCAGCTTCGCAAATTGCTGCCATTGTAAATGGTGAAATTATCGGAAGTTCCTCAGCTATAGTTACTGATTTAGCTAAAATTGAGGAGGGAAAAGAAGGAACACTGTCCTTTTTATCAAATCCGAAGTACGAAGAATTTATCTATACAACCAAATCAAGTATTTGTATTGTAAACAAAGATTTTATTCCCGTAAAACCCTTGCCTTTATCGCTCACGCTTATCAAAGTTGAAAACTCCTATACTTGCTTTGCACAATTACTTGAGTTATATGATAACTTAAATAAAAAAGAGGCCAAAATTGAGCAACCTTCATTTATTGACAATTCCGCGGTAATTGGCTCTGATTTATATCTTGGAGCATTTGCATATATTGGAAAAAATGTTGAAATAGGAAATAAAGTAGTTATCTATCCAAATGTATATTTAGGCGACAATGTTAAGATAGGTTCAAATACTGTTTTACATCCCGGAGTAAGTATATATTTCGGCTGTAAAGTAGGAGAAAATTGCATTATTCATGCAGGTACAGTTGTTGGATCTGATGGATTTGGTTTTGCGCCTAATTCTGAAGGAGTTTTTCAAAAAATCCCGCAAATTGGAAATGTCATAATAGAAAACAATGTTGAAATTGGTTCAAATTGTGCTATTGACCGTGCTACAATGGGTTCTACATTTATTCGAGAAGGTGTGAAAATTGATAATCTATGTCAAATTGCTCATAATGTAGATATTGGCGAAAACTCTGCCTTAGCGGCACTTGTAGCAGTTGCCGGTTCTGCAAAAATCGGTAAACGTGTTATGATTGGAGGCCAAGCTGCAATAAATGGACATTTAAGTATTGCTGATGACACAAAAATTGTAGGGCAATCTGGAGTTGTAAAAACTGTAAAAGAAGCTGTTACTTTAATGGGTACTCCCGCAATTCCACTGAACGACTTTAAAAAATCTTCCGTTGGTTTTCGAAAATTACCTTTTATACTAAGTAAACTTGAGGAACTAGAAAAAAAAATAAAAGATTTAGAATAAGTAATTTATAGATAATGGTTGAAAAACAATGTACTTTAAAAAATTCCATCTCTTTTTCAGGAGTTGGTTTGCATACAGGTGAAAAAGTTTCTCTTGAGATTTGCCCTGCTCCAGAAAATCATGGGTATAAATTTCAACGTATAGATTTACCAGAACAGCCTGTTATTAAAGCTGATGTCGATCTTGTTATTTCAACAGAACGAGGAACAACATTAGAATTTAATGGCGCCCGCGTTTATACGACTGAACATATTCTTGCAGCCTTGTACGGTTGTCAAATTGATAATGCTCTCATAAAAATAGATGCTGAAGAAATTCCAATAATGGACGGAAGCTCTAAACCTTTTGTTGATGGGATTTTAAAAGTGGGATTCGTCGAACAAGAGGCAGAAAGAGTCTATTTTGAATTAACTGAAAATTTACCTTGGGAAGATCTTGAAAAAGGAATTGAATTTCTTGCCATTCCTGATATTAATTACCGCTTAACTGTAATGGTCGACTATAAATCTCCAGTTCTTGGAACGCAGCATGCTAGCATGTATAATATCGGAGATTTTAAAACAGAAATAGCGCATTGCCGAACTTTTGTTTTTCTAAGAGAATTGGAATTTCTTGCAACCAACAACTTAATAAAGGGAGGAGACCTGGACAATGCTATAGTTTTAGTTGACCGCACAGATATTCCAAAAGAAGAACTCAATCGTCTTGCCAAATTGCTAGGAAAAGAAGATTTAAAAGTCGAAGTTAATACCTTAGGCGTTCTGAATACAATCAAGTTGCAACATGAAAATGAACCTGCAAGACATAAGCTACTAGATATTGTTGGTGATTTAGCACTTCTTGGAAAACCAATAAAAGCACATATTTTAGCAGCGCGCCCGGGACATTTTGGAAATGTGCAATTTGCAAAAGTATTAAAAGAGCAACTTAAAAAACAAGAAAATAGTGGGCGTGTTTTTGATTTAAGTAAAACACCATTATATGATATAAATGCAATAGAAAAAATAATTCCTCATCGATTTCCCTTTCTGATGGTAGATAAAATCATTGAGCTCAGCGACACCCATATTGTGGGCATCAAGAATGTTACTTTCAATGAGCCTTTTTTTGCAGGACATTTTCCTGGAAATCCTGTAATGCCGGGTGTTCTTCAGGTAGAAGCACTGGCACAAACAGGCGGAATCCTGGCCATCAATTGCCTCCCGCCAGGAGAATACGATACCTATTTTGTTAAAATTGACAACTGTAAATTCAAGCAAAAAGTTGTTCCAGGAGATACCCTGATCATGAAATTGGAACTCGCAGGTCCCATCCGCAGGGGAATGTGTGAAATGATTGGTACGGTTTATGTAGGAAATAAAATTACCACAGAAACCATACTCATGGCGCAATTGGTGAAGAGAGAAGGTGTCTAATACTAAATGAACGAAACAATGATCCATCCACATACCTATATCCACCAGAATGCAAAGGTGGCAACCAATGTCAAAATCGACCCATTTTCTGTCATTCACCAGAATGTTGAAATCGGCGAAGGCACATGGATCGGAAGCAATGTTACCATCATGGATGGTGCGCGCATTGGTAAAAATTGCAGGATTTTTCCAGGCGCAGTCATTTCTGCGGCTCCACAAGACCTTAAGTTTGAAGGAGAAGAGACCAGTGTAGAAATAGGCGACAATACCACCATCCGTGAATTTGTGACCATCCATCGGGGAACAAAAGACAAATGGAAAACTGTGGTGGGAAACAACTGCCTGATCATGGCCTACAGCCATATTGCCCATGATTGTGAAATTGGCAAGCACTGCATCATGAGCAACAATACCCAGATTGCAGGGCATGTAGTGATGGGAGATTATGCCATCCTTGCAGGGATGTGTGCTGTACACCAGTTTGTAAAGATTGGTCAGTATTCTTTCATTGCCGGAGGTTCTTTGGTGCAAAAAGATGTTCCACCTTATATCAAAGCCGGAAGAACTCCCCTATCCTATGCCGGCATTAATTCTGTTGGCCTGAAGCGCAAGGGGTTTACCGTTGAAAAAATCAATGAAATCCTCGATATCTACCGTTTCATCTACAACAAAGGGATGAATACCACCCAGGCCATGGATTATATCGAAGAGGAATTCCCTGTGACCGATGAAAGGGATGAGATTGTCACCTTTATCCGTGAAAGTGGAAGGGGTATCATCAAGCGTTTTAGTAAAACTTCCATTGATGAAGATCTCGGTAACTGATGCCGGAAAACGATTCAACCGTGAATGGATCTTCAGGAACCTGAGCCTGGAACTGCATTCCAACCAGCACTATGCCATCACCGGACACAATGGGTCTGGAAAATCAACCTTTCTGCAGTGCATTGCCGGATCTTTGTATACAACAGAGGGAAAAATAAACTTCAACCTGAATGGAAAAACATTGGAACCTGAAGTGGTTTACAAACAACTTTCCATTTGTGCACCTTATCTGGAGCTCATTGAGGAAATGACCCCTACCGAGTTCCTCAGCTATCATGCCTCATTCAAGCCTTTTATCAAGGGCTGGAATGCAACAAGCATCATAGAAGAAATAGGACTTGCCAAGGCAAAACAAAAACAAATCAGGTACTTTAGCTCCGGCATGAAACAAAGGGTGAAGCTGGCACAAGCATTCTTCTCTGACACACCGGTGTTGTTGCTGGATGAGCCTTGCACCAACCTCGACCAGCAAGGCATCGATTTGTATAAACAACTTATTTCGTCGCTTTGCAGCAACAGATTGGTGATGATCAGCAGCAATGATGCGACAGAATATAGCAGTTGCACTGAATTTATCAGAATGGGTGTGTAAAACTAGTGATAGACTAGATTTTTTCTTTCTGTGAATAGGTTTAATTTTGCACAAACTTTACTTCATGGCACATGACAATCTCATTTTTGACCTGCTGAACAAAGAACTCAAAAGACAAAGGGAAGGCATTGAACTGATCGCCTCAGAAAACTTCACTTCTCTTCAGGTGATGCAGGCAACAGGTTCAGTTGCCACGAACAAATATGCCGAAGGTTATCCTGGCAAAAGGTATTATGGAGGATGTGAAGTGATCGACGAAATTGAAACCATCGCCATCAACAGGCTCAAGCAAGTTTTCAATGCATCATGGGCAAATGTGCAGCCCCACAGTGGCGCCCAAGCCAATGCCGCTGTATTCCTGGCCTGCCTCAAGCCAGGAGACAAAATACTTGGACTGGACCTTAGCATGGGCGGACACCTGACCCATGGCAGCCCAGCCAACTTCAGCGGAAAGACCTACCAGTCTTTCTTTTATGGTGTTGACAGGGAAACAGGACTGGTGAATTACGAGCAACTCGAAGCAACCGCACGCACTGAAAAGCCTAAGATGATCATTTGCGGAGCTTCCGCATACAGCCGCGATTGGGACTATGCCCGCATCCGCGCAGTAGCCGACGAGATTGGTGCCTTGGTATTGGCAGATATTTCACATCCCTCAGGGCTCATCGCCGCAGGTTTACTCAATGATCCATTTGACCATTGCCATATTGTGACCTCTACAACCCATAAGACCCTTCGCGGACCCCGCGGTGGTGTAATCATGATGCGGAACGACTTCGAGAATCCATTTGGCGTAAAAGATCCAAAAGGCAATACCCGCACCATGAGTGCATTGCTTGACCTTGCAGTGTTTCCTGGTATCCAAGGCGGACCTTTAGAGCATGTGATTGCAGCAAAAGCGATTGCTTTTGGAGAAATTCTTGACCCCGCATTTAAAATATACCAACAACAGGTCAGGGATAATGCCCAGGTCATGGCTGCGGCTTTTGTTAAAAAAGAATATCACCTGATCAGTGGCGGCACAGAAAACCACCTGATGCTCATCGATCTGAGGAACAAAAATATTACTGGCAAAAAAGCACAGGAAACACTTGACAGGGCACATATCACCCTGAACAAAAACTCAGTGCCTTACGATGACAAGAGCCCATTTGTTACTTCAGGCATCAGGATTGGCGTACCCGCGATCAATACCCGCGGCCTGAATGCGGCCCACATGCAAACGGTGGTAGACATGATCGACAAGGTGTTGATGAATGCTGATGATGAAACCGTTATTGCATCAGTGAAAGACGATGTGAAGGCGTTTATGCAACAGTTTCCGCTTTATCCCGAACTCGGTTAAACCATTTTTATGATACAAAGAATTCAATCGCTCTGGCTTCTCTTGTCTGCGCTCTGTGCAGCCCTGATCCTGTTTGTTCCTGTTTTTTCAGGAGCAGCGGCAGATGGGTTGGTAAAAGTTTTTTCCATTCGGGAAAACCTGATTTTATTGCTGATCGTAGTACTCTCCATTGTTATCCCTTTCATCAATATTTTTCTTTTCAAGAACCGTGGGCTGCAGAAAAAATTGATCATCATCAACATGGTTCTTTCTGTTTTGACAGTTGCAACCGAGTATTTTTCCGTAGACAAATTCAAGCAACAATTTGGCATTGCCCAGGGAACCTGGGAAATCAGCGCCATCCTTCCCTTCTTCATCATCCTCTTTCTGGCATTTGCATTCAGGGGCATTAGGAAGGATGAGAAGATGCTCAGTGAAGCGAACAGGATGAGATGAGCCCAAACCCATCTCCATCAAACAACCCCTTGTCACTCAGCTTTACATGCGGAATGACCAGGAGTGCCATAAAGGACAATGACATGAATGGTGCTGAAAGGGTTGATCCCAGTGATTTTGCAGCCTTGTCAATTGCGGTATAGGATGATGCCACTGCATAGCCATCGTCAGCACTCATCAATCCGCCGATGGGCAATGGCAGGCAATGCACAACCGCTGGGCCAACACAACTCACGCCACCTTTGGTTTCAATGACAAGGTTGATGGCCCTTGCAAGGCTTTCATCATCAACACCAACAGCAACAATATTGTGTGAATCGTGGGCAACGGATGAGGCGATTGCCCCTGCAGTCAAACCAAAGCGGTGAATAAAAGCTTTGGCGATGGGTGCGGGATGGTAGCGGTTGACCACCACAATCTTGAGCACATCATTGGCAGTATTGCTGCACCAAGCGCCATGGCTGTGCATAGGCTGAAGGCTAATCTTGTTGGTGATCAATTGCCCATCGATGCATTCAATGACAGGAAATACATACTCCCCTTCGCCCAAAACTTCCAGGTCTTCAACATTGATTTTCCCTATGCCAAACCTGTTGATGGGTGGTGATGGAGGATTTTCCTCATTTGCGATGACAGGATGCAGGATGGAGTTGGGAATCAGCGAGCGTCCGTTTTCAGCTACCTTAACCCCATCGATATAGGTTGCCAGAACCTTAAAATCAGACAGGTTTTCCAGGAGGATAAAATCGGCAGGATCACCCACACGAAGCAAGCCCACATCAAGTTTGTAATGCAACACAGGATTGATGCAAGCGGCATGAAGTATACTGAAAAGATTGTAACCCGCATTGACGGCCCTTGCACAGAGCTGGTTGATATGCCCGTCCACCAGGCTGTCTGGATGTTTGTCATCAGAACAGAACATGATCATTTTGGGATGGGTATCCATCAAAGGAATCAGGGCATCAAAATTTTTTGCAGCACTGCCTTCCCTGATGATGATCTTCATCCCAAGAGCCAATTTCTCTTTCGCTTCTTCAATGGTAAAACATTCATGGTCGGTTGAAATACCTCTTGAAACATAGGTCATTAGGCCTTCTCCACTCAGGCCTGGTGCATGCCCATCCACCGGCTTCCCCAGGGCTTGTGCAGCAGCAATTTTTTCAAGCACCTCCGGATCTCCGGCGATGGCTCCAGGAAAATTCATCATTTCTGTGAGGTACTTTATATCGTTGAGCGCCAGCAATTCCTTTACGCTGGAGGCATCCAAAACATCCCCAGCGGTTTCAAAAACCGTGGCAGGCACACAACTGGGGGCACCAAAATTAAACTTGAAAGGCACGGTTTTCCCATTCTCAATCATGAACCGCACCCCTTCCATTCCACAAACATTGGCGATCTCATGGGGGTCGCTGACTGTTGCCACTGTACCGTGAACCACTGCCAGCCTTGCAAAAGCAGCCGGAATCAGCATGGAACTTTCGATGTGCACATGGGCATCTATAAAGCCAGGGCTGATAAAAGGCAGTTCGGGATCAGGGGAAGTGCCACCAAGCATTTCAATCGAATGGATTCTCCCCTCCCGGACTGCAATGGAGGCTGGGAACAAAGTGCTGGACTGGCAGTCAACCAGATTGCCCTTGATGGTAAAATGATTCATGGATGGATTGTTAAACCCCCAAATTTTGATAGTTCAAAAAAATATCCTTTAATTTTAGAAATTGGGCAAATAGACCCTTGCTTCCCATCACTTTTGTGCAGGAAATTCCAAAAGCGTTTATTTGATAGCTTCCTTTTGGA
>ENA-UOYL01000268-UOYL01000268.1-marine-metagenome-genome-assembly--contig:-NODE-268-length-19177-cov-2.824607_pt1 | contig 19177 bp, 15 predicted proteins | sample MGYA00238173_ERZ767189 | MGnify/ENA primary metagenome ERZ767189 (study PRJEB28943, sample SAMN06267163) | marine metagenome | isolation source: Columbia River Estuary | place: USA:Columbia River Estuary... | reverse complement strand
TTGATGTTTTTCAGAAAAGGCTATCATTTTTTCAGGCGAATCTTCCGGGTAATTGGTCACATCATTCGAGTTGATAGCGATAAGTGCAATTCCTTTATCGGCATAATCCTCCGCTAAGGATACGATCCCATCTATTATATGTATCACATAGGGACAATGATTACATATAAAAATGATCAGCGTACCATTTATACCCTTGGCATCCTCTAGTGATAAAAATTTATTGGTCCTGGGGTCAAGCAAAGAAAATGGAGCTGCTTGAAAGTTTAGCTTGATGCTATTACTTGGAGTTAAAGCCATTCTTTTTTTATGCAAAAGTAGTGCTTTGTTACAAATTCTAAGAGTTTAAGGAAATGAGTTGAATGTTACTTTTAATATTTATGAGGATGTTATATTTGGCAAAAATTTGTTTATGCGATATTTAAATACACTCGTTTTTGTTTTGCTCTTTTCAAACGGATCAATTGCTACGGACCATGATGCTGATTCAGTTCAGATCCGGCAGATCTATGATGAAGTTCTCTTGAATGGAGAGGCTTATGAAAACCTCCGCTATTTATGTAAGAATATCGGCAATAGATTAAGTGGGAGTGTTAATGCACAAAAAGCGGTTGACTGGGGTTATGATCTAATGCAATCTTATGGATTTGATAAGGTATGGTTGCAAGAGGTGAAGGTTCCGCATTGGGAAAGAGGTAATAAAGAAGATTGCTTTATTATAAGAGACGATGGTCACACTAAAGAATTAAGCATTACAGCACTTGGTGGTTCAGTTGGAGTCGGAACGCTCGTATTTGCGTTCGGAATCGGACCAATTGTTGCTCGCACGCTCCCATTGCTGCACCTTGAAGCGCTCACTCCGAGCACTCAAGATGAGCAATGGGGCGAATAGCGAATTAGTAGCGGTATGCCTCTGGCTTGAACGGGCCACTTGGTGCAATACCAAGGTAATCAGCCTGCTCGTCAGTCATTCTCGTGAGCACTGCACCAAGCGCGTCAAGGTGCAACGAAGCAACCTTTTCGTCGAGGTGTTTTGGCAATACGTACACACCAAGTGGGTAATTGTCGAGATTGCCGAACAACTCCATTTGTGCAATGACTTGGTTCGAGAACGAACAACTCATCACGAAGCTTGGGTGACCAGTTGCGCAACCAAGGTTGACCAAACGACCTTCTGCCAACACAATCACCGCGTGTCCGTCAGTAAACGTCCACAGGTCGGTTCCGGCTTTGAGTTCGTCGCGAACTGCGCCGCTACGTGCAAGACCAGCCATGTCGATTTCGTTGTCGAAGTGGCCAATGTTGCACACGATTGCGTTGTGCTTCATGCGGGCCATGTGATCAACCGTGACGATTGCTTCGTTGCCAGTTGCAGTAACAAACACATCTGCAGTTGACACCATGTTTTCAAGCGTGTCGACCTGGTAACCCTCCATCGCTGCCTGCAATGCATTGATTGGGTCAATTTCCGTAACAATGACTCGGGCGCCCTGTCCGCGAAGACTCTGCGCACAACCCTTGCCTACGTCGCCGTAACCACACACCACTGCAGTTTTTCCTGCAAGCATCACGTCCGTTGCGCGGTTAATTGCATCAATGAGTGAGTGGCGGCAACCGTACAAGTTGTCGAACTTCGACTTGGTCACGCTGTCGTTTACGTTGATGGCTGGGAACAACAGTTCACCTTTTTCTGCCATCTTGTACAAACGCTTTACGCCTGTAGTGGTTTCTTCAGTGACGCCCTTAATTCCCTTGGCCATCACAGTCCACTTTTTCGGATGGGTCTTCAATGTGCGCTGCAGTAGCCCGAGCACAATGGCCAACTCTGGGTTGGATGCCGACGTTGGATCGGGAACGACACCAGTTGCTTCGTACTCAACACCCTTGTGCAACAACATGGTGGCATCGCCGCCGTCGTCCAAGATCATGTTTGGTCCATCGCCGTCTGGCCACGTCATCATCTGGTCAGTTGCCCACCAGTACTCCTCGAGCGTTTCGCCCTTCCAAGCAAATACAGGAACGCCGTTTGGCTCGTCAACTGAACCGTTTGGTCCAACAACAACTGCAGCGGCCGAATGGTCTTGCGTTGAGAAAATGTTGCAACTAGCCCAACGCACTTCGGCGCCAAGCTCCACAAGCGTTTCAATCAACACTGCGGTCTGAATCGTCATGTGCAACGAACCTGAAATTCGGGCACCCTTCAGCGGTTTTGTTTTGCCAAATTCCTTACGCAATGCGCGAAGGCCCGGCATTTCATGTTCGGCTAGATGAATTTCCTTACGACCAAATGGTGCGAGGGAAAGATCGGCGACGCGCCAATCACGTCGTTGTGCAAATGAAGACATAGAAACTCCTTAAACGAAGGTGGGATGAATACTCTCCGCAACGATTCTTCGTTCGAGCTCTGTGTGCTCTGCGGCATCTACCGCGACGGATTCCTCGACCAACATTACAGGAATACCTTCGCGCACCACGTATTTACGGTGCAATCGCGGGTTATACAAAAATGCATCTGAGGAAAAATAAAACAGTGAACCTTTGTCCTCTGGACAAGCCAGAATTTCAAGCAACTTAGCGTCGAGTGACATACGGCAAGACTAGGCGGTAATCACAGACAGCAACTGAGCCACATGCGTATCGCACTCGTCACGCGTGCTGGCTTCAAGATTGAGGCGGAGCAATGGTTCTGTATTGCTTGGGCGAACGTTGAACCACCAAGATCCGCAGTCCACTGTTAAGCCATCGAGGTGATCTTGAGTGTGATCTGCGTAATCGCGACCAATTTGATCAATGACCTTGCCAATGTCTGCAACCGTGGTGTTGATTTCGCCACTTGAGGCATAGCGCTCTAGCGGTTTACGAATTTCTGACAGCTTGTTTCCCGTACGGCACATTTCGCCGAGAATTCCCATGCTGGCAATGAGCCCACTGTCTGCGCGGTAGTTGTCTGCAAAGTAGTAGTGCCCCGAATGCTCACCAGCAAACACTGCGCCAGTTTCCGCCATGATCTGTTTCATGTAACTGTGACCATTTTTGGTACGAATTCCCTTGCCACCATGTTCAGCGATGATTTCGGGAACCGCGCGCGAACAGATGAGGTTGTACAAAATTGTTGCACCTGGGTTCAGGCGCAGAAAGCGGGTTGCGAGCAGCGCAGTTGTTGTGCTTCCCGACATTCCCTGGCCAAGTTCATCAACAAGAAACACACGGTCTGCATCGCCGTCGAAGGCAAGACCAACGTCGAAACCTCCGGACAACACTCGCGCCATGAGGTCACGCTGATTGGCGGTTTGCAACGGATCGGCAGGGTGGTTCGGGAACGTACCGTCGAGTTCTCCGTACATCACTTCCAATTCGAAATCGGCAAGTCGCTCGAACACTGCTGGAACAACTAGCCCGCCCATCCCATTGGCCGTGTCAGCAACAACTCGAAGCTTTCGCAACTTGTCGCTGGCAATGAATTTCACTACATGATCGGCAAATTCAGACAGCATGTTGACGTGGTTCAGCGTTCCCGCAGTTACCGCGAATGCAGGCTCACGACCGGCAAGCACCTCGGCGGCAAGCGCATGAATTTCACGCAGCCCGTTATCAATTCCGATCGAACGAGCGCCAGATAGGCAACACTTAATTCCGTTGTACTGCGCCGGGTTATGTGAAGCAGTGAACATCGCGCCAGGCGAATCCAGTTTTCCTGATGCGTAATACAGCAGATCGCTCGATGCAAGGCCCAAGTTGGTGACGCTTACGCCATGTGCAAGCACTCCCCGCTGAAATGCATCAACGAGTTCTGGCCCACTTGGACGCATGTCATGGGCAATAACGATGTGGGGGGCTTGTGCAAACTTGGCAAACGCAACACCGATGGCATACGCAACGTCTGCATCCAACTGATCGGGGACTATGCCACGAATGTCATAGGCCTTAACAATTGCATTGAGATCTGGCACGGCTGTAGAGACTACTCGGCTGTCAGTTTGCTGCGGCGTCGGGTAACGACGATCCATGCAATGCCAGCGAACGACAGCAGATAGGCCACGTAGTCGCGCAGGTTCCAACCAAAATGCATACTCACATTGGTGCTCGTTGGAATGACCACCATCATGTTTGGCGCAACTCGGTAAGGGCCTTTAGCACCATCCACTTTCCAGTTAGGGAAATAACTCACTCGTACCAAAACTGGCACTCCTATTTTGTCGACCGAGAAATTCACGCTCTCTTCGCCGATTTTGACATTGCTGACTACCACTGGGTCTAACGGAACTGGCGTAAGCGCGGTCGCTGGCTTCACCACATCAACGCGACGATTATTGGAATTTGGTTCACCTTCACGCTGTGATTCATCTACTGCAACATCGACTCGCTGCCACTCGTTTGGACCGTTGTCTGCAATAGGTGTTGTCCACACCTCTGGGTGCTGAAACCAGCTCGTTCCCACTTCTAACCATCGTTCACGTGGATTGTTGGAGGAGATATTTACGACCACTGGTTGCGTTGCCAACGGTGTAACCACATCGCTATTGGCAACTCGATACACCACCCACGGCCCAGATCGCGCAACTTCGGTGAGTCCTTCTTGTTGAGACGCCTGCGCAATCGCTTCGGAAGTGAAGCCCATGAAGTACTTCACTCCAAGTTCCTGCATGTACCTCACGCCAAGTGCTGCATCATTGTTGTCGTAGCGAAGTTCGCGCACCGGATTACTGCTTTGCTTCGACATGGCTGCTGCTGTAATGAAGTGGTACGGAGTGCTACCAGCGGCTTCGAAAAACAGCCCTTCCATCGAACTGATACAGCCATCCGTCCAAAACGGAAGCAACATGAGACCCATGGTGGTTCCGTACTTATTCAATTCCCCATTGTTTTCCCATAGCGCCCGCCCGCAACCCTGCGTCGAATCTGCGCCAAGCTGTTTCATCGTTTGAACAACGCCGTAATACTCGCCGTAGGCATTCTTTCCTTCGTAACCCGTGAAGTTCCAGCGCGCCCAACCATCCACGAATCCATCGTTTGACGATTTCGTGCGTAGTGGTCCCCACACATATTCATATTGGCCTGCAGAATTCACCCGAGTTGATCCGAATGGCAGCTCTTGAAAGCGGAACCCAATCGCCACGAGCACGAACAATGCAAAACCAGAAAGCAAAGCAAGATTGAAACTGAAGTTGTCGCGAGGTTTCGCAATATTAAGGACAACTGGCACACCTGATTCATCTTGTGCAAATCGCGCAATGGACTTCACTCGAAGTGCGAAGGTAATGAGTTCATACAGCCCGACAACAAAAAGGAAATATCGAAGCAAATACAAGAATGGCAAAATGCGTGGGTTCCACAACAGCCCGATAACAGGCAAGCTATTGCGAGCGATGAACACTCCGGCTGCAAGCAACAATGCAAGCAAGGTCATCCATGTACCTGCTTTGTGCCTACTGCGCACAAGAGTTACTGCCCCGATGACTGCCAAAGCTGTAAGCGAAACGTCAAGCAATGTGTGCAGTGGAAAAAACATTTTCCAAAACGAGTCAGTGGCTCCACTTGGCCGTGGCTCATACTTCATGTCCGTCATATAGGCATGACTCGTGACAAACGGAATAACCCAAAACGAAGAAAGCAGCACGGCCAACGCAATTACTTTTGCGCCAAACTGCAATGAATCGCGCTTATTCCACACCACCAGCATCAGCGCTGCCCCACCGAAAACGAAGAGCAACACAATTCCATGGCTCAATGCCGACAACGAAATAATGATGGCGGCAGAAACTCGATGCTTTCCGGTGTCCAGACCTTTTGCCAGTAAGGCAAAGCCCAACATGGCAAGCGACAACGCAATAGAGAATGAAAACTCCCCTGCCATCGTTGACGCGATATTCCCCCCGTAAATGGTGAAACTTTCGTCAAACAAAAAGATGGTTGCAGCAATGGCAAACAGTTCAGGAATTGGATAAGCGAACTTTGCAAATCGACCGAATAGCCAAGACACATATGGCAGTGTCAATAAACCGATAACAGCAATGATCTTGATGGCAATGCCATACGGCAAGATCACATCGAGCAGCACGATCATGAGTGCCGGCACCACCATATAGAACCGGTAAATCGGAAGGCCCGAATACCAGTCCATGCTCCAGCCCGACAACTTAAAGTTCGACAGCAAATGGTCTCGCAAATACGCAGGCGCCCACACGTGGGCTCCCATGTCGCCACCAGTTGGAGTGTTGTTTCGCAGAATGAGATCTGGGTGCAGTGCTAGCAACAAAAAGATTGTCGGACCCGCAACAGCAATGATCGTCGACAGCTTCTTCCAGTAAGCCATGTTCTGTTCGAACCGATTTTCCTTGATGCTGATGACATCTTCGGTTTCCACAATTCCAAGCCTAGGTGTACTACGACTCGCTAGCGAGTCAGTGCCATGACGGTAAGCGCCGATGCATTAAACGAAATGTGCGTCACGATGGATAGCCCTAAACGCTTCGTTCGCGAAAAACAGGCACCCAGCACGAGTGCGAATGCAAAAAGTCCTGGAAATTCTGCAACTTGCAAATGCACCGCGGCAAACCAAAACGAGGCGAGTAACACTGAAATTCGTGCACCGTACGCAACGCCCAAATTGTGTTGGATGAATCCTCGATACACAATCTCTTCAACAAGTGGTGCACAAATAACAACAATCACAACAAGCAGCACTATCCACGCACCCTGTGCTGCGTCAAACAGATCGTTCGCGCGCTTCTCAACTGCTTCACTATTGAACAGTGAAGGAAACAACCATTGAAACGGCAGTGTTACAAGAACCACCAACAGCAATTGACAAGCGATTCCAAGTGGAACGCCCCAGAGATCTTTTGCCTGAAAGGTCAGTGAGAAATCTTGGACAACATTTCCAGAACCACGATGCTTCGAAGTCCACAACAGGACTCCAACAAATGGCCCCCACAGGGTTAACGCGGATAGAGCAAGTACCCACGTTGGGACAACTTCAACAGCACCGTAGCCAAGGGTCGAGATAACCACAGAACCACATACATTGGCAAAGAGATATGTCAATGACCACACCGCAAAAATGCGGAACGGTGAGCCGAGTTGGGGCTGCTCAGCCTGCAAGTCGATTAGGCACGATTAAGCGGAAACGATCGCGACGATCTTCCATTCTCCATCCGCCAGGAACCGTAAGCCGTCTGCCGTGCTGTTCGCACAAGTCGTACGCATGTGGGTCACTATCCAGCGTCAAATCATCAATCCAGACCAGTGCGCGACTGTATTGATAGGTCAGCGTCATTGACGCATCTTCTTTGCACACTGGACGAGAACACTTACGAGTCACGTTGTAAAACCTAATTCTTATGACCTATAAAAAGGTGGATTTGAGCGTTGTAAAGGCACGACGAGACACCTTGCAACATCAGCCCGTAACATGTCCTCGTGAGCAAACTTCCACCACCACCCCCACAGTCCAACAAGCGCAAGAACTCCCCGTTTTCATCGGGAAAGCCAGGCGCTTCAAAATCTGGGCCGAATCAGTCGGGCAAGGAACGCTCGTCCATGCCGCGATGGGCAGTATGGGTGTTAATTGCGGTAGCAGCAGGGCTGATTGCAGGACCACGCCTCTGGCCCGCAACCACAGCCACCAAGGTGACCTACACAGAATTTCTCGACCTCGTTCAGAGCGGAAAAGTCAACAGCGTCGAGATCAATAATTTAAGCAACACCATCAGCGGAAAAATGTCAGACGGCAGCGAGTTCATCACCACTGGTGCAGCGGCGCTTTCCGATGCAGACGAGCAGCTGCTCAAGGAAAAGGGAGTCGATTACGACTACTCAACTCCACAAGGCAACTTCTTCACAAACTTGATTCCAATTTTGCTTCCGTTCTTCCTCATCATGGGATTCTTCATTTGGATGCAACGACGCGCTATGGGTCAAGCCGGAAACATCATGTCAATTGGTCGCAGTCGCGCAAAGAACTACAACGCCGACAAACCAAGCACAACGTTTGCTGATGTGGCTGGATATGAAGGCGTAAAGCAGGAGATCAAAGAAGTAGTTGATTTCCTTCGCATGCCAGAGCGATTTAAAGAAATTGGTGCGCGCGTACCAAAGGGTATTTTGCTCGTTGGCCCTCCTGGAACAGGAAAAACGTTGTTCGCCCGAGCAGTAGCCGGCGAAGCAGGAGTTGGCTTTCTTTCGGTAACTGGTTCTGACTTCATGGAGATGTTCGTGGGCGTTGGTGCAAGTCGCGTACGTGACTTGTTTCAGCAAGCGGCAAAAATGGGACGCGCCATTATTTTCATCGACGAAATTGACTCCATTGGACGAAAGCGTGGAGCAGGACTTGGCGGCGGGCACGATGAGCGTGAGCAAACGCTTAATCAACTGCTTGCTGAAATGGACGGCTTCGAAGCAACAGAAGGCATCGTCGTCATGGCTGCAACGAACCGCCCAGACATTCTTGATGCTGCATTGCTCCGCCCAGGTCGTTTCGATCGCCAAATCGTTGTTCCGTTGCCAGAGTCCGATGAACGCCTTGCCATTTTGAAGGTGCACTCACAGGGCAAGCGCATGGGCTCAGACATCGACCTTGACACCATGGCTAAAGCAACGCCCGGCATGAGCGGTGCAGACTTGGCAAACCTCGTCAACGAAGCTGCGTTATTTGCTGTGCGACGTGGATCAACTCATATTGAACGAATCGACTTTGAAAATGCACGTGACCGAGTTGTTCTTGGCGCACGCCGCGAAAGTCTGATCTTGAACGCTGAAGAAAAGCGCGCAACTGCATACCACGAAGGTGGACATGCCGTACTCGCAACAGTTCTTCCATACAGCGACCCACTTCACAAAGTGACAATTTTGCCACGAGGCATGGCACTCGGAGTGACCTGGTCGCTTCCTGAAGAACGTCATACCTATTCGCGTGAATATTTCGAGGACGTCATTTGTAAAGCGATGGGTGGACGTGTCGCGGAAATGATGGTGTTTGGTGCCCTTAATAGTGGAGCCGCAAACGACTTAGAACAAGCAACAAACATTGCCCGACGAATGGTGCGCGAATGGGGCATGAGTGATGCTGTTGGCCCAATGGCATTCGCCGGGCAACAGCAAGTATTTCTTGGTGAAGACCTCATGACCAGTGGCCGCGAATACAGCGATGAAATGGCTCGCAAAATTGACGATGAAATTAGTCGTATCCTTCGCGAACAAGAGACACGCGCTCGCACCACACTCGAAAAGCATCGCCGTGGATTAGACCTTGTTGCACAATCACTGCTTGAACAAGAGACAATTGACGGTGCAATGGTCTCGCGACTCATTCAGCAAGGTCTCGGCGAACCAAGTCGCCAAACAACTCCAAATAACTAGTTGCAATCCCCTTCGTGGGGGTCGGGTGATCCATCGCGCTCTCGCGCCAATGCTGCCCAAATATCGGTTGCGCTAGCTGGTCCAAGAAATCCTTTGCGCACAATTCCTTGACCGTCGGCAATCAGCAGAGTTGGCACCGCATCAATTGCGTATTTTTTATGTAGTTCGCGATGGGACGTGAACTCACATATTTCAACTGCTACAGACTGTGATTTGAGCACAACAGCTTTGCGCTCAATATCTGCACACGTATTACAAGATGAAGAAGTGAATGCCAATACCAGCCATTCCTTGTTTGATTCTGAAAAATCATTTCGATCAATTTGCGTTGGCATTGAGGGGTCTGCCTGCGTTGGCGCTTGATTTGTTCGCTTACTCAATACCTTGTTCAGCACAACAGCAAATACAAGCACTACCGCAACAATCACCAAACGAATCATGAGCCAACTTCTGGTGAAGGAATGGTTGGAAGCGCAAGTACTGCACTTCGACCGGACAGGTCGTGGCCACGCAGCAACATACGTTGTACAACAACTGGAATGGTGGCGCGAATCACGATTTCACCGCTTGAAATTCCATCTGGCACTGGAATGGAAATGAGACCACTAGCTGGAAGCACAACCGATTCAAGTCCCGTGATTGCAACTTCGCCTGCAGGTCCAATCTGCGAAACGGTAACTGTTCCCTCCACGGGCGTTGCATTCAAAATCAACATCGAATCATCAATTCCGCTCGAGACACCACTTGGTGCGACCCACACTGTTGATGTTGCACCCATAGGGGCGCCCAACACGACAGAAGTACCAACCGAATTACCCACTCGCCTATTGATTACTTGTTCTACAACGACACCTGGAGCCACTACACCGGGATCCCCAATCGTCGACACAATGATTCCGTAACGACCATTTGGCACATTCGGCAACGAACCCGTTGCAAACAACGTGACCCTTCCTGCTGGTGCGGTAAGACTCACAGGTTCCATTTGTGTATCTGGATTAATGCCATTGACAAACATCACGCTCAGCGTTGCATCACTGCGAGTTGGATTCAGAATTACCAATTGCTCGGTGCTTCCCTCCAATTTTTCACCATCTGCAAACCACCATTCAGAACTCAGCCCACTTGCACCGAGCGCCATGGTGTACCCCAGTCGACCGTCTCCCAAATAATGCTGCGAGCGCCCAACAACCAACTTTCCTGCACTGGCGTGCACTTCAACTGCGACCACAGGTTCATTACGCGCACCTTCATCGGCCATATTCAGTGCAATTACTGAGCGCGGTGGAATAACGAAGCCATGCAGACGGCTCGGCTCACGAGTTGATTCCGTCGTAACAAAAGAAACATCGACAACGGTTGAATCGCTATATGGATTAGTGAGAACAATGTGGTTCAAACTGTCCGCACCAGTAAATCCATCGGCAAAATACCAATCCGTGGCAGGCTCATTCGCGCACTGAGCAACAGAATTACCCGCAGGATGATTGATGAACTGTTCGGCGGTTCCAACACCGCCAAGAATCTCCACGATCGTGCTGATGAACGATGCTTCAATTCCTTCTTTGACATTTACCGCAGCTTGCGACCGTGCAGCAACAGTCACCGCCGTCACTACAGGCGACACACCTACTCCAAGACGAGTCACTGTGGCATTGAAGTCTGCATCTGAAGGATTCGAAATAATAATTGACCCTGAAACAGTTCCGTCGTTTCCTGGAACTCCTGGGCAAAACCAACTCGTAGAAACGCGTTGATCCAACGAAACAACTGGCATGACCGGCATTGGTGCAACCACAGATTCAACCATTGCATTATCGCGCTGATTAGTGAGCACCATTACACCAACCAGCAACAGCGAAAGCACAAATACAGCCAACTGGCGAATACTTAAATGCGTACGATTCTGAACATTTACAAGTCGCTGGTTTTCGTTCATTGATCGCCGCCTGTTGCGAACGATAGTGCCGGAGAATCTTGGTCGCCAACGACAATCACTTCACGATTTCTCGCTTGAGATATTCGACGCTGAATTCTTCCGATGTCAAAAACCGCAAGTATCACTAACAGCCAGAGCAGCGACTGAATGACTACGAAAACGTATTGCGATATTGGGGTGCTGTATTTCAGTGTCGCCTGGCCACCATCACCCACATCAAAGGCGGTGGTTCCACCGAAAGCAACCCGCGGTTGCGCGTCCTTCCCGGCGACTTCAAGCCGTAGGCGGTCGCTATACGGAACTGCCAAATACACAGTTGATGCACCCACTTCTGTCATGACACTTGTTATGTCGTCAATACGCGCAATCGGCATTGTCGATTGCAATGCAGATGACAGCAACACTTCGTCTCCTGCTTGCTTGCTCAACGCTGAAGAATTTTCGTCAAGAACTGACAGCGACGGCACCCATGCCATGTTTTCATAAATCACCAAGTCGCTCGCTAGGTACACGCGTCGGAAATCAAGCTGTGTGGAAAGCGCTGCAAGAAGACCTTCAGGAAGCGGCAACGGTTTTTCAATTGTCGACTCCCCACCATCGATTTGCGGAACTACGACATAGCGAACGGCAAGTGGTGCTAATAGGCGACCACCACGCACGGTCTCGCGCCCGATAATGGCGTGCAGTGCACTTTCCACATTGCTATTCAGTTCATTTGGTTTTGCCCACCGGTCGCGCATGGTCAACTCACCATCATCGGCTACAGCAAATGCAACTTCGCCGTTTACACGCAGGGATGAGACCGGAAGCACTTCACTTCGACCTACGTACACAACGTTGTAGTCGCCTTCTGGCGGATTGGCTTGCATCTGCGTGTACAAATCCGCAATCGCAGTTTTTGATTGATTCCATGATCCACCTACTGCCATGGAAACGGCTGGCAATGCGCCAACGAATGACGCAATCACTGCACAAGTTACAACTGGCTTCCACCAGCGATACGCCATCGTCAACTCATCATCGAAGACAAAACTCGCCAGTGCACCTGCTCCAAGTGCAAGACCACATGCAACGATTGCCGACAATTGACCGAAGCTTGGTGCAGCGATATTCACCACATTGGCATCAATTGCAACAATCAACATTCCGGTAAGTACGACGAGTGAAAGGGAGCGAGTTGCCCAAATAAAAGTGTTTGACCGAGTCACCACAACGCTGACGAAAACAGGGATGTACAGGCCGAGAGCAATGAATCCGAACCGCAGCAAGCCACCATCGAACCGTGCGAGTTGAGTGAGACCCACTCGTTGGATCGAAGCCGCCTGATCCCCAACAAAATGGTCCAACCACTGCGAATTAGCAAATTGGCTCACCCAGGGTGCATTGAGCACCAGTGCTCCAACGACTAACGCAACTACGACACGCCCAACTGCAACAGCTTGGCGCACGTTGGCTTGAGCAATGAATCCGCCAATAATCCACGCGATTGCAACCCAAACCACAATCGCAAGAAACGTTGGCACGAACGCAAACACCACTGCGGCAAACAACACTGCAGTCGCGAGAAGTTGCGTTTGTTTTGCGCCACGCAAACCTGACTCAGCCCGAACGAACAGTCGCAGCACCCAAGGAAGCGATGCGTAAACGAGCAAATCACTGAGGCGACCTTTACTTAACGCAACATACGGAAGCGGAACCGTGACATACACCGCCATGCCTATTACTCGAGCGCGAAGTGAAAAATAACCTGCAGGAACTTTCCACATCCCAAAAGCGCCGACAAATACTGACCCAATGATCAATGCGGTTTGCAGTGCACCCGTTCGTCCAAATGAGATTGCACCTGCAAGCGCCATCAGCACATACCCACTTGAATTTGAACCAGCAGATCCAAATCCGCCTTGCGTCCATCCGCTTACAAAAGAAGTGACTAATGCACGCGGAGATTCTGAAGCTGCCCGCATTGGCAGAAATTCACCGATACGAGAAACTCCATGCAGCACAAAACTTCGACTTCCCAACAGCACAAATGCGATTATCGCAATAAAAACATTGGTCACAAATCTCTGGTGCTTAAGCGCATCCTTGCGGTCTTTCTGCGCAAGTGATGCTTGCTGAATTCGCCTGCTACGACGGCGCACAAACGACGAAAAGCGCGCGCTACCCGAAACTTGTAAGTCATGAATCTCGCTTGCTGCAACAAGGCGCAGCGGACGCACCTCAGACCTACGACGAATGATGTACGGCAAATCAATAATGACAGCGAGCGAGGCTCGAAGCGATGCGAAAGCGGCAGTGAATCCTCCGCCAAAAATTCCAGCCGCTACCTGCACAACCGAGGCGACCAACATTTGCAACATCACAAACGGAAGTTGCAATCTGCCCGAGAGCGATACTACAGTGCGAACACGATTCCGCGCTTGAGCAGACGTTCGCTCCAAGTCGTCAGCCCGACTATCAATGCCGTTTCTGTGACGTGCTTTTGCAGCAGGAACGATTAACACTCGTGCCCCACTTAAATGTGCACGCCAACACAGATCCAATTCCTCACCGAAGAAATCAATCTGGCGATTGAACCCTCCAAGTTCCCTAAACAGATCCGATCGAATGAGTAAACACGCAGATGACAGTGCGAACACGTCACGAACGCTGTCGTGCTGTTCTTGATCTTTTTCATTCTCGCCAATTAGCGGTTCTACTTCGCCAATGCGGTCAACGTTCAGTCCAACACTTTGCAAAATAGTTGGGTCATCCCATTCCACAAGTTTTGGACCAACAAGTCCGGCATTCGATCGATACGTCTCTTCGATCAGTCGTTCGATTGCATCCGGATCTAGTGCCACGTCGTCGTGCATCAAACAAAAGAACCCGCCCTCACCCTCCACAAGGCGGGCTACCTCATTAGACACCAGTCCAAACCCCGGATTTCCTTCAACATGGCGAACCACTGCTTGCGGCAAAACTGAATGGATGAGTTCGGTCAGATTGGCGTCTTCTCCCTCGCCAACACCACCATTTGAGCCAACCACAAAAAACAATGTTTGTAATTGCGGGTACGTCTGGGCAGCAAGCGCCTGCAGCGACTCCACGAACCACGGGCCCGGTTGGTAAACCACCATGCTGGCAACAACCGGTGGGGCGACCAAAGCCCCCTTTGCGGACCGAGCAACATCGGCTGAAACATCGGTATTCATCACGGCTAGATAAGGCTAGTTCGCTGCTTCTCAGCCCCCATTTCACTCAATCTTCGCCATTGCTTGCAATAGTTAGCAGTATCAGTTACACTTGCTAGCACAAGGACGACACCCCACAGCCAAAGGAACCCCCATGAAAATTCCAACTGTAAAGCTCCCAACCTTTCCTAGTCTCGACCTCACCAAGATTGATGCACAAGCTGTGCTCAGCCGCCTCCCTCGCATCCCTACCGACCGAGCAGTAGAACTGGCGAAAGACGCGGCCTACACCACTGTTGGTTTTGGCGTTCTTGCCTTTCAAAAAACACAGGTTCGACGTCAAGAAGTGATGGCAGAAGTTCAGGCGAAACTGCCTGGCGCGGTGGAAGAAGCCGTTGCTCAAGCCTCAACTGCAATCACTAACCTACGAAGGCTTGTCACCAACAGAAAACCAACTACCGAACAGCACAGCTAGTTCGAAAATCGCCCTCCCCGAGGGCACTGCATCAGTTGGAATCGGATTGTTTATCGCCGGTGTTTCGGCGTACGTATTTTTCAAAATTGGACAGCAAGCACTTGGCCAAGATGGCTTTAAGCCAATTGTTGCTATGTGGTTCATTGCATTTGCTCTGATTCCTGGGTTCTTTCTACCCATTGAGCAAGAAGTAAGTAGAGCGCTTTCGCACCGTCGCGCTATTGGCGAAGGTGGACTGCCAATTGTCAAACGCGTTTTACAAATTACTGTCATCATTTTCGTAGCGCTATGTGTTGTTGTCTTTACACTCTCTTCGCAAATCAATAGCAACTTATTTGACGGATACGGCGTCGTGACATGGTGCCTGCTGCTTTCTCTTGCGACATATGCGCCGATGCACCTTGCACGCGGAATTTGTTCGGGAAATGCACGGTTCGGTTCATATGGACTAATTATTGGACTGGACGGAGCAATTCGAGTATTCAGTTGCGCAGCGCTGTGGATTGCTGGAGTTACCAACATTGGTGCATATGCTCTGACGATTGCGCTGTCGCCCGTAGTTGGCGTCGTTATTGTCGCACTTACAGGAAAGCTGAAAACAGAAGACGGCCCCGAGGCAACGTGGGCGGAAGTAACCCCAAACCTGGGTTGGTTGCTCCTCGGTTCACTGTTTGCCGCCGCACTAGTCAATGCAGGACCAATCACCGTTGACATTCTTGGTCACGATGCACCACCTGAACTCGTAACTCAATTTGGTAACGCCGTCATTTTTGCACGCATTCCATTATTTCTTTTTCAGGCAGTGCAAGCAGCATTACTGCCACGACTTGCCCGACTTGCTGCACAACGAAAACTTTCCGAATTCAAACGGGGATTACGACAGTTGCTCATACTCGTGGGAACCGTTGGAGTACTTGGCACAGTTGGTGCGTTTGCCATTGGCCCATGGTTGCTCGAACTTGTGTATGAAGGTGGTATTGACCGACGAACAATGACCCTGCTTGCATTCGCCAGTGCGTTGTACATGCTCGCGCTTGCTATTGCTCAAGCAGTAATTGCGTTAAACGGTCACGCTCGAGTTGCAGTTGGCTGGGGTGCTGGATTCGCAACTTTTGCAATTGTCGCTTGGCTATCGAGCAACGATTTGTACCTCAGAGTAGAACTTGCACTTGTCGCGAGTTCGTTGGTCTCACTTGCAATTTTCATCACTTCGTTGAAGCAAAAAATGGCGGGCAATGCCGTCTTTGATGATGCATCAATTATCGATGCATTTGCAGAACGCCCACTCGAATAGTTATCGATTGAGTCGACGAGACTCATATTCGAGGTCGTGCTCGACCATCATGCTCACGAGTTGTTCAAAGTTCACTTCCGGCTGCCATCCAAGCTTGGCTTTTGCCTTCGCTGGGTCTCCGATGAGCAAGTCAACTTCAGCAGGACGCAAGAACTTTGCATCGTGGCGAACGTATGGACGCCAATCGCCAAGACCAACTTTGTCAAACGCCAAGGTGAGAAATTCTTCAATGGAGTGAGTTTCTCCAGTTGCGATCACGTAGTCGTCTGGCTCATCTTGCTGCAACATCAACCACATTGCCTTCACATAGTCGCCCGCATAGCCCCAGTCACGTTTTGCATCGGTGTTACCGAGAACAAGTTCTTTTTCAACACCAAGTTTGATTCGCGCTGCAGTATTGGTGATCTTGCGAGTAACGAATTCGAGACCACGGCGCGGACCTTCGTGATTAAACAAAATTCCTGAACATGCATAGAGCCCGTAGCTCTCGCGATAGTTCATGGTGATGTTGTGACCGAACACCTTGGCCACGCCATATGGCGAGCGCGGATGGAACGGGGTCATTTCTGTTTGAGGAACTTCGCGCACTTTGCCAAACATTTCTGATGACGACGCCTGATAAAAACGAATCGGGTTATTCTGTGCCCCGCCAACCATGCGCACTGCCTCGAGTGCTCGAAGCACGCCAAGTCCGGTCACGTTTGCTGTGAGTTCTGCTTGATTGAACGACATGGCCACAAACGAAATGGCTCCAAGGTTATAAAACTCGTCTGGCTGCACATATTCAAGAGCGGTCACCAAACTGGTGAGGTCGGTGAGATCTCCTGGGACAATCTCTACAAATGGAAATTCATCGCGCAGAAGTTCCGCACGCGGATTGTGTTGGCCCTTCATCATGCCGTACACCTTGTAACCCTTCCCATGCAGAAACTCTGCAAGGTGGCGACCGTCTTGACCCGTGATCCCCGTGATAAAGGCTTTACGCATAAGGAGAACAAATCTATCAGTACGATCACTGGCGTGATTGCCGTTCTTGCAGGTGGCGTTGGTGCCGCGCGATTCCTTCGTGGACTCATGCGTGAAGTCGAACCTCAACTCATCACATCAATTGTCAACACTGGTGATGACACCGTGCTTCACGGTTTACACATTTCGCCCGACCTCGACACGGTGACGTACACCCTTGCTGGCGCAATCGACCCAGAACGCGGCTGGGGTTTAGAAAACGAAACATGGACTGCAATGGGCGCATTGTCCAGGTACGCAACGAACCGTCCACTTGATTCACGCGCTGCACCGACATGGTTCAATCTTGGAGACAAAGACCTAGCAACACACTTCTACCGAACTGCACGTCTTGCCGAAGGCGCAACACTCGCCCAAGTAACTACCGAAATAGCTCAAGCGTGGGGGCTAGATCTGCAACTCGTTCCCATGACCAATGACAGTGTGCAAACGGTGATCACACTTGCCGAAGACTGCGAGGCTGGTAGCGCAGGAACGGAAATTAGTTTTCAGGAATACTTTGTGAAGCATCACCACAGCGTTGCCGCATCAGCCGTGAAGTTTGTTGGCTCTACACAAGCCAAGCCAAATGGGTTAGATGTTCTTGCAAGCGCCGAATCCATTCTGATCGCGCCTTCAAACCCATTAGTTTCCATTGCGCCCATTCGGTCACTTGCTGGAGTCGATGGCATTCTTGCCAAGCGTCGTGATTCAGTGTGTGCGATATCGCCAATTGTTAATGGTGCAGCTTTAAAAGGCCCAGCAGATCGCCTCATGACTGAACTCGGTCACGAGGCATCAGTCGTTGGCATAGCAAAAATTTACGCACCAATTTGTGGCACGCTCATTATCGACAATGCCGATGCGCATCTTGCTAATGCAGTTGAAGCCCAGGGCATACGCTGCATCGTTACCGATACCATTATGAAAACACCGCAAGTCTCTGCTGCGCTTGCGCGAACCACACTGGAGGCAACCCGATGAACAGACTGACTGCATGGGGCGTTGAAGGAATCGGCGAAATTGTTCCCGGAGACCAAGTTGGCGACATTGTGGTGAATGCATGTCGCGCTGAGCCGAATGGTCCGCTACAAAATAACGATGTTGTTGTGGTGACCCAAAAGATTGTGTCAAAGGCCGAGGGTCGACTCGTTGAGATTGATCCAGAAGACCCACTGAGCCACAAACAATTAGTTGAAGATGAAGCCGTGCGAATAGTGCGCAGACGAGGTGACTTGATCATTACCGAAACCAAGCATGGTTTCATTTGTGCAAACAGTGGAATTGATTTGTCAAACGTAGAACGCGGATTTGCCGCTCTTCTGCCACTCGATAGCGACCGATCTGCCCGCCGTATTCGCGACATTATTCAAGCGAAATTAGGTGTGTCTGTTGGCGTAATTGTGAGCGACACATTTGGACGTCCATGGCGCAAAGGTTTGACCGACGTGGCAATCGGAGTTGCAGGAATTGCTGCCGTTGTTGACTTGCGCGGAACTCCAGATGCCCTTGGCCGCACCATGCAAGTCACCGAAGTGTGTATTGCAGACGAACTTGCAAGCACTGCAGAACTGGTGATGGGAAAGTCATCAGGTATCCCTGTCGCCATTGTTCGTGGCGCTGACACTTCTTGGTTTCGTGATGCATCGATGGACGAAATCGTTCGCCCGCCGCAGGAAGACCTATTCCGCTAACAACTATTGCTGTTTGAAGTGTTGGCGAATTACGCCGAGGCCATCGTGGAGTGATGTCCATGGAGACCATCCAAGTTGAATTTTCGCACGCACGTTAGATACTGCAGTGCGCTGTAAGTCTGCAGGACGCGCTGAGATCTTTCGAGCCTTCACCGTTGTTCCTGCAGCGAGTTGCTTGAATAGTTCCTCGACTGCAGTTTGTATTCCGGTTCCGATGTTGATGAGTAAACCATCTCCACG
>ENA-UOYL01000265-UOYL01000265.1-marine-metagenome-genome-assembly--contig:-NODE-265-length-19373-cov-2.796694_pt1 | contig 19373 bp, 22 predicted proteins | sample MGYA00238173_ERZ767189 | MGnify/ENA primary metagenome ERZ767189 (study PRJEB28943, sample SAMN06267163) | marine metagenome | isolation source: Columbia River Estuary | place: USA:Columbia River Estuary... | reverse complement strand
TTGTCATAATGAAACTGTCCACAAGCACGTATTCACCTGGGTGAGTACGTGCTCTTTTATTTCTATGGGAGGTTTCAATGAATGTCCGCGATGCGCTCCGCTTTTCACAAGAACTGGCAAAGGTGATTTCTGCAATTCACCAGCCAAATGGGATGACCGTCGATCCACGGTGTATTTCATGCGATCAGGAATACCCCTGCCTTACACGTCAGAACGCGGCATCCATTCAAATGATTTCAGTCGCTGCTTCACGAGAATCACGCCACAGCATCCCAATTCCTCGCCTCCGCACGCGAGAGGAGTGGATCATCGATGCACTTCAGAACATCGCCGCCAACTGTCGCGTGCTATTTGACGAGCGCAGCGACGAATACTCTGGCATTTTCGAACAACTTTCGGTTCTGCAGAACCTAACCGGCATTATTCAGACCGGAATTGGCGAAGAAGCCCACAGCATGATCAAGGTGAGTCTCATTCATCCACATGCCGCTGAACCAATTCCACTGTGGGCCATTCGCTCGGACATTTTTCATCACGAGCTAAAGATCAGTCTGTGGTTGAACCCAGGTGACACCACGTATCAGCGTTCGTTCCTTGTTGACATCATGTGCAAGGTGATGCAACCGCTCGAGGTGTCTCAATTGCTGGATTGGTGGAAAGAGCCCGACATTGCACCGGCCTGCGTAGTCGACTTCTTGCTCCCCAATAACGGCCAGGTCGTTCTCGACGTCATTTCCAGCCTGGTCTCAGCCACAGTCGAGGCCGCCTCCCAAGTGGACGCTGACAGCGTTGTGGACTGGGACGATTGGGCCCAGGACTGGGAATAGCCAAAATACGGGCACATTTGTAACAAGTGTGTGCGTTTATGGAATTGGCACCGAAATGCCGTGCAAGCGAACTCATGTTCGCCTACTATCTCTGACCCACCCGTGGGATAAAAACCGACCACACCGAACCGCAAGGAGAACTCCATGAGCAATGAAACGAAGTTGGCAACCAACTCCACACCCGAACTTACCGAGGCAAATTCACCTCAAGTGGTCGCACCAAGCGCACAGGCAGAAGGCACCAAGCGCGAAGACCTTGCAATGTTGTTTGAGGAAGTGCACACAATTCCGACCGGATACGCACCAGTGAAGATCTTCAAGAAGGTCACTGCGAAGGTTGCAGCGTGAAAGTAAACATTGGAGACATTTCCGAAAGCGAACTCGATCTTGTAATGTCTGCAATCCGATTGTCCGTACTTGAAGAGGACAAAGGTCGAGGGGTTCTCGTTACCTGCATCAACGGTATGCGCACATGGCAGATGAACAGCGAAGACACATGGATCACCATTCCCGGTGAGCATCATTCCTTTGAAGGTTCATACCAAATCCCAGGACGTCTCATCCTGAGCGCATACACCCTCAACAGCGCAGGCGGAATCTGCAACCTCTCCATCGATTACGACTCAGCAAAAATCAGGTCATCAAACGGTGGCGAGATTCAAATGGGAGTTTGTGCAAAAACTCCTGAGTTCAAAACTTTCTCCGAAGAACCAAACGTCACTGCAAAGGTTCAATTTCGAGATTTTCAACGGATCTGTAGCGTTCTTGCAGAAATGCCAATTGACATTGAAGACTTCATGTCATTTTTCTCACAACCACCACTTGGTCAGGTAGCAATTGACAAACAGGGCATCACCTTGCGGCGCAGCTGGTCTTACGTTGGGTGTCCTGACACTGTGGTGAAACAACCCACAGAAACAACAGGTACCGGCGTATTTTCTCTCAGTCACCTTTTACTTGACAACATCATGAATCGACTAATGGTGAACTCCGACCCAGAATTAACAATTAGTTTCAACTCTGAAATTGGTCAGTACCTTCAAATTCAATGTGATCAGTTTTCAATCAACTTTGAACGTTGTCTTGATGGCGCAGGGATCTACTTCCCACAGGTAATTGAGTATTTAGAAGAAAAGAAGATCTCCCATCTCGTTCACGACAATGGACTCATTGCGGCGAACTACAAGAATGTCAATGTTCGGATTCAGTTATTTGATGGGACTGAACCAGTTATTCGCGCAACCGTGACAGTCCTCCACAACGTCACGCAGAACGTGAAATTACTTCGTGAACTCAACCGTTTGAATACCACTCGAGTTGGGGTTCGCGTATGGTGCGATAACAACATGATTGTTGTCGGAGCAGAAATGCGTTGCGAACATGTGAAGGACATGACCGGATTACTCAATGGTTTGGTTACAGAAGCGAAGCACCTTGGCGGACTTTTAGGGCCAATGTTTGGCGGAAACAAAACCAACCAAGCGGCTTAATTCCTTTTACTTTTTCAGTGCGATAACCGTCTTGTTGACTGGTTTCCACATTGCAACCTGCTTCACTTTCACGCACTTATAAGTAATTTTCGCAACTTTCTTTGTTGAACCAATCTTTTTGCAGGCTGTGATTAATCTGTCTGTCGTTGGCTTTTCGCTTACCAGCACTGGTGCTGCAGGTGCCGGTGTGGTGCTGGTAGTACTCGACGTAGTTGTTGGTACGGGCTCTGGCTCAGGTTCTGGCTCACTCGGAGCGCTTTCCGCAGGCGGTGGGGCTGCGGTTGACGTCGTCGACGTAGTACTGGTCGTTGACGTAGTACTGGTTGTTGACGTAGTTGACGTTGTAGTTACTTCTTGCAGTACCACCGTGGTGCTAGTCGTCGTCGATGTTGTTGTCGTTGTTACAGCTGGTACTTCAACAGACACGCTGTAGCCGTTGAACAGAATCCGGGTTGGGGAACCTGTTCCCGCTGAACTAATTGGGGTGTTTGTTGCCGTAGCAACCACCCGCTCATGCACCTGCGCTGGAGTGAGCGCACTGTTTTCATCAAGCATCATGGCCACCACCCCGGCGACAAATGGTGCGGCCATCGACGTTCCTGATCTACTGCGTAAATCTATGTTGTTCGTATACCATGCCGAAACGATGTCCGTGCCTGGTGCAAAGACATCAACACAAGAACCAAAGTTTGAAGATGAAACTTTGCCATCAGCCTGATCAACACCACCAACAGTGATTGCCAACGGCTCAGAGGCCGGGGAATACGAGCATGCATCTCTGTTGCTATTTCCTGCCGCTGCAACAACTGAAATATTGTCTTGTATCAACGAGACGACCGCCTCATTAATAAGAACTGAACTGCTTGCCCCAAGGCTCAAATTTGCGACCGCCGGCGTGCCCGAAACATGATCTCCAATGATCCACTCAATAGCGGAAAGCAGACCCAGAGTGCTGCCCGTTCCTGCACACGACAGCATGCGAACCGGAACGAGTGAAACATTCTTTGCCACACCATATGTCTTGGCGCCAATCACGCCAGCCACATGTGTGCCGTGACCACTGCAATCCTGCGTGCCAAGCCCATCCTCTATGAACGTGTATCCGTTGAGCACCCTGCCTTCAAACTCTTCATGTGTTGAGTTGATACCGCCGTCAACGACATAGACAGTTACGTCCTCACCTGTGTACAGATACGAATATTTATCGTCAAGAGGCAGTGCAGTTTGATTAATGCGATCAAGCCCCCATGCAGGACGCCATCCATCTGTGTTTTCAAGTGTTTGGTCTACGGCAATTTCAAAGACTTCGTTTAACTCTACAAAAGCAACTCGCACATCCTGCTTTAAAGCCACATACTGGTCATAGTTAAGTTCTACTGAGAATCCATTTATAGAAGAAAGTAACTCACTATTGATCACTAGTGAGTGTTCCTGCAACACCAATTGAAAATCAGAAAAGCCGTCGACAAGGGACACGAGATAGGTTCTTGCAAAGGCATCTTGTGCAATTCGATTCTGCGCGAATCCCATTGACGTTTCAGATGATGCTTGTACAGACAAGGCCGGATTCGGGACAGCAACAGTACTGATCCCAAGTGCGATGACTAGAACCAGTTTTCTCATGCCACCTGCATCCTATTTGGGGCTTGTTATAGAAATTCTGCCCTACTTTTGAAGCTTGTACATGGCCGTCCACACATCACCGAGTGCATCGTGAAACTCATCGCCGCGCGTGTCCCATATTCGGTTCTTGAAGTTGTCGTAATCCAGCATGTCAACAGATGTTGCAAGCCAGGCCTTGAACACCTCATCGGTAACGAGTACCCGATAGGCATAGTCCCCATACGGCGTGTCAATAATCGACTTTTCAGCGAGCTCCGAAAGTACTTCAAGTGATTGTTTTTCACGTGCACGCACGGTGATGTACTTCGGCTCCTCTGGCTTTCGAACTGCACTTACAAAACCTGTTTCAGTAAAGACCCACATCGCTGTTTCCCCCTTGGAACCTAATTCTGAAACATGGCCGAGGTCGAAACCCCGGCCATGTTCATTGACATAATGATTTCCTTTGCAGGACTTCTAATTAAAAGTTCTCTTCTGCATCCTTACCAGTTTCAAAGAACTCGCTGGAATTGAATTCCTCCATGCGCCTTTTCTTATCGCGCATGTTTGACATGTTCCTTGACATGCTGGTGAACGCTTTGCCGGCACCATCTGCTGTTGCCGCAAAGTGCTGCGTTGATCCATGGTCGTAACCCATTGCCGCTGCGTCCGCGTATGCGTTGAGGTCTGCAGACATATAGACAAATGTCCATCCTGCTGTCTTGCATTCGTTGATTAATTGGGTGATCTGCGCAAGGTTGTATTCACGACTCTGGTTTTCCTGGCCGTCGGTGATGGTGATGAACACCACGTCTTCTTCTGCAAGACCATTTGCAACCCTCGCTGTTTGCTCAACACGAATGCGACCGATCAAGAGACCAGTTGCATCCAACAATGGAGTTCCACCGCGAGGTTGATAGGTCGAACGATCAAGTCGATTCATTTCCAAAATTGGAATGCCTGCGCACATCACTCCCGCAGGGTCTTGTGAATCGAATTGAATGACCGTCAGCTTGGCGTCCGGACCATTTGCTTGCTGATCTGCAACGGTGGTGTTAAATCCACCGATTACGTCGTTTGCAATTGATTCCATCGAACCTGAACGGTCAACGAGGATGTACATGTGGGTAATTTTTTGGTTAGGTATGTTTGTCATACCTGTTATACGCACGCAGGTCCCAAAAGTGTGACATTGGGACCTGCCGCTGATTTATGCTGCGTATCTATTGCCAATCTGCTGGATGCAATACCCCAGATCTAAAGGGTTTTCCACGTGCCAGTCATAGACCGCCTGGAACAGGTCCGCAACTTCCTGCTCGGTCTTGCCCTGCCTCTGCGCGTGCCACTGCACCGCATCGAAGGAATACAAGATTGCCGCCACCGGCCGCGCTGACCGAATTTGGGTAAGTGCCTGAATTGGGTCGACTCCATGCGTGATGAGTGCTGTAAATGCCGCAGATGGACCGCGGTTCACACCCATGTGACAGTGGATGACCGCTTTACGACTTGGGTCTTGCAACACCAATTGCGCTGCTGCCTCAATTGCTTCAAACCACTCATCGCTTCTGCGATCGCCTTCATCGTCTACGCCCAACCAGTGGTACCGGATGTGGGGTGCATGTTGTGCAACAAATCGTTCATGCGATGCTTCGCCGCGGAGGTCGATGATGTCGGTAATTCCTTGGTCAATCCATTCGTTGAGTTGAACGAGTGCCTCAGAGTCGAAGTCGGAGAGATCTCCGCTTATTGCTACTTGATCGTTCACCCAACACAGGGTGCGCCAAATTGCGCCTGCATTTTGAGGACGTGCCTGCAAATTGGAATTGAATAGGTGATGGGGTGTCTGTCGGTATTTCATCTGTCGTGTAACAGCCTTTCTGTGAGTTGATGTCTGTATTACGCACAACTAATCAAATGTGTGCGTAATGACTACATGACTATTCGTAAACGGTTCTCTCGAAAAGTTCGCCGGTCCTATTGCAAGGTGCGGCGAATACCAATTTCCTACTGGGACCTCACGCACCAAGAGAAATACGAGTACGTCAGAGGGATGCTCCGCGACATGGGCCCACAGTCAAAAGACTGACCGTCACACTTTTGACTCGTACGTGCGTATAAGCAGCATCACCTAGAAATCACTCGAAAGGATTTACCTATGTCAGTATCTGTTCTCGAATTCGCAGCCGTCGGTCGACCTATCCACCGACTAGGTGCTGCCATCTACCCCGTGTATTTGCCAGGCCAAAACCTTAGATTTAATTTCTCAACCGGCGCTACAGCTGGATTGACCGTCTCAGAAAAACCAAATGCAGAAGTCCCCACCTTGCAGGTAACCAATGCCGGCACATCTGCAGTACTGATTCCAGAAGGCCAGGTGCTTGACGGCGGTCGTCAAACCCGCACCGTAAACGTGAGCATCCTTGTACCGGCTGGAGCCACCATTGACATTCCCGTTAGCTGCGTAGAGGCCGGTCGTTGGTCTGGTGGAAGTGAATTCACTCGTGCAAATCGCTATGTGAACCGCCGAGTTCGCCGAGCAAAGGCAGAAGGAATTCGCGACAACCTTTCACGCGGCGGCGACAAACGATCCGATCAAGGCGCAGTGTGGGCAGCCGTGGATCATGAGCTTCGCCTTAAAGGCGTGCAAAGTGGTTCAGCCAACTTCCGCGATATTGAACAATTTGCCGAGCGCGACCAATTCGTTGCGCAGGCTATTGAAGATCTGGTGCGTCGAGGACCATTGCCTGCTCAGCAGGGTGTTGTCGTTGCACATGGTTCACGCATTGTGAGCGCTGAGCTTTTTGCAACACATGAGGCTCTCGCAGCCAACTGGGAAGCACTAGTTCGCGGCATTTTGCTTGACGCACCAGGCCAAACGAATCTTCGCCCATCTGCAACAGCAGCACTGAAGTTCCTAAGCCGACTTGCCTCGGCAGAGATCATCAGCAAGCCAGGTGTTGGACTGGGTGTGGAAGAGCACGTGCGTTCAAGTCGGTTAGTAGGCCAAAGCTTGTCGTTCAATGGTGCATTGGTTCACGCCAGTGCATTTGCTCTCGCTGCCTAACTGGCGCGATTCTGGGTTGGTAGTTGTGGAGCACTTATCTCCTTTCAACTTCGCGGCTGCCAACCCTAAGAATTTCTTATTTAGTAGTTGCCGTCGACTTCTGGGTCACCAAAGTCGGTGCGGTCCACTTCTTCCCACTCTGCTTCTTCATCTCGAACGATTTCAATCTCTTCGTCATCTAAATCCATCGGCAAAATGTCATGCAGGAAATCAGCATTAAAGAGCTGTGACGCGCAGTTTGGGCAGTAGACCATTTCTTCGCCATCAAAAGAAATAGGCAGAACTCCACAATATGGACAAACTTCGCCTTCTTCAATTTCCTCAGTTTTCATATTTCCTCCTTACCTGAAACGGTACGCACAGGGTGACATAGAGTATGCGTTACAACGGTATGGGACTTTTTACTACATATCTGGCTTACCGCCATGGCAAGAACAAGGCTGAACGCAGGGCCGCTCGACGCACATCTCAGGATGATTCAGATCAATACAACGTTTGCGATTATTGCGGCTTTGAACTTCGATTCCATGCCGACGATGATGACCAAACTTGTCCCCAGTAACAAAAACTCTGCAGCACATTTCAGATATTCTGAAAAGGTAATCATCCAGACGATCTGAGGGTCCTGGCCCTATGAAGATCACCAACCGGTTCAATCCGGTGGTAACGCCAGGTTCGATGAGGAGCATCATGTTAAACGACCCTTGCCCGTTTGTTGATCGGCGAACCACCAGCCTTTCGCGAGAAGAAATATCAGATCTATTGCGATTTCGACATTGGATTCCAGGAACACGAGGTATTGGTGGTAACCAACGTGATCTCATTTTGGTGCTCATCCGTGTTGGAGTGTTCAAAAAGTCGCGAACTCACTTCTCTCAACTTGAACCCAAGATGCATCTGCACCGTGCTGATCAACAACTTGATGGCACGTGGATACTTTCTTTCGATAACGGAAAACGGCAATGGACACACACACGGCGTCCTCCCGTGCGTGAATAGATTATGGAATGGCTTGAAAACCCCGATTATGCCGAGCTCAATCGAGCGACACCCATTGGTTACCGTGCAACTGTGAGAGAGATAATCCTTGTTCAGGAGCAAAATGGAGCAGACTCTCGAACTATCTGGGCTTCGCTACTTCCCGATGACAGCCTGAAAATTTCTGGCCAAGATCTTGGGCCAGCTGTAGAACGATTTTTCGGCGCTGACGAATACGAATTCGCGCACACCATTCCAGCGGCTTATGTTCTTCCATTTCTCGAATTACTTGGGGCAACCGAAGTAAAAGATGTACTTGGTGCGCTTAAACATTTCGGTGGTCCCCGATACCCAGAAATATCAGCCGCGCTCGAACAGGCAAAAGCTTTCATGCCAATTGAATTTTGGAGTTGGTTCTAACTACCCACAAACAGGAGGAAAAATGGACAAGGCATACAAACTTGCATACAAATGGCACACCGGACATGTTCGCAAGAAGACCACTATCCCGTACATTTCTCACCTCATGGCGGTAAGCGCACTCGTCCTTGAACACGGTGGTACAGAAAAACAGGCAGAAGCTGCACTCCTCCACGACATTCTCGAAGACACTCCATGCACGTACGAAATGGTCAGGCAGAAGGTCGGCAAAAAAGTTGCAGACATGGTCCAGGCTTGCACCCATGTTGAAAACGAAGGCGAAAAATCATTAGAAAACTGGAAGGCTCGGAAGCAGATTTATCTAGACCATCTCGTAGCCGGTGACCACAACCAAGATTCACTTCTCGTTGCTTTGGCAGACAAAACCCACAATGCCGAAGCCACTCTTCGCGATTGGGTTCGAAAAGATCGAAACAACGACTGGTTCGGCGAGGTGTTCAATGCACCATTCGAATATCAGCAGTGGTGGTACCACGGGTTGCTGAACGCATTCAGGTCATTGCCAGTACCTCAAAGCTTGTTGGCGAGGTTTGAATATGCAGTTGTACAAATGTTTGGTGAAACCTCATGACACGACTAGACGATCTTCACGCATCAATTGCTAATTGGTTTGTGCAACGTGGTGGGAAGCACGAAAAGATGAAAAGTACAGACCTCGAACTGACAGAGATTAAAACCACTTCTTGGACAGTATTTATTGGACCCGACTCCTGGGGTGAAGAGGCATATGCCCTTCAAACCAAAAGTCTAGAAGTCGCAATCTTGATTGATCCGTGTATTGACCTCAGTCGATTCGAAGAGGGTGAATTCAGAATTCTGGTTGAAGAAATGCAAGACGAAATTAACGAAGATTCAGTAACGCTTATGCCCAACTATCCCGATGGGAACGCATTGTGGCTTGCACGATCGATCTATGTTGACCAGACCGAATCTACCGATCTTGATCCAATTCTTGAGCATCTTTCTAGTTGGGCTGACGCGGCATATGCGAAGTTTGCCACTTGGCCAAATATCCCCCGGTTCAAACTCATTGATGGCGGAAAGCTGCACTAGCTATTTCGTTATGCGAACCGTGTCGTAATCACCCGTCTTCACAAACTCAACAGTTACGCCGCGATAGGTCACTTTGTCGCCATTGATGAGCAGATCAAACGGTCGCGATACACCAGCAGGAACAACATGGTCTGCCCATTTCTCACCTAGATCACTATCAATAAATCCATCAGTTCCGACATAACGGTTGGTGTCTGATGTTGTGTCAATCCAATAGACGGAAACTCCGTACGATGCAGTGCCAGAGCCGCCAGATTGACGTCCATAGTCCGCATCAAGCATTCGCTTACCCCAACCCTCTGCGCGGTGAGATTCGATGACAACAGCATTGGTATCGGAGATCGGAACAATCACACCACGTGGGCCACGTTGTAGACGTTCAAGTGGAATGAGAGTGATTTCCTTGGACTTTTCTTCAATGGGCATGCAATACAACTCATCGCTTCCCATCCACCCAGTAAAAAATGTGTCCCACACGTTGAGCATGACCGAGCTGCCATTTTGATTGTCCATGATGCTGATGCTTGATCGCGGAGCGTGTCCTGCAAGACCCATTGGGTGACCCCACTCATGAATCCAAAAACTCCACAAGTCAAAACCACGATCGTAGAAATATTCAGATCCACCGAACAGGTTTTTTACAGGGCCTTCATTGGTTTCCACACGCCAGTTAGCCATTCCTAAATCGGGTGAAACAAGGTTGATGCTCCGTGGGAACAACACGAATACAAAGTCAGAATTGGTGAAGTCCACGGAAGAATCAGCAATTGATACCACTTCTTGAGCCATTGGTATCACCGTTGCACGATCACCCTTGCGCAATCCATAGCTCGGAATCGTTCGTGACATCTGAAACCACTGTTTTGGAAATTGCCAATTAAACGACAATGCTCCATTAGAGGTGAATGCAAACCACTTATTGAATTCTGCAATCTGCGTATCGGCTGCAGTCAGTTCGGCAGCAGTGCCTAAAGCATCGGGGAATTCAATTGCGAGCAATTGAACATTTACGCGACCAGATGTAGGAAGGGTTGGAGTTCCCCAGCTATCACCTCGTGGGAACCCCACGTTCCAGGGTTGATACTTCTTTGAGCGTGCCTCGCGAAGTCGGCATGCAGTTTGATCGCTTCCTCCGGCAGGCATCGTTGGAAGTGCTGCGCGTGCAGGCAATGTGGTTGCAGTTGATGCTGGCTTTTTATTTGTAACCCAGACCAGTCGCTTTCCCACTTTTTTACACGTTTGCTTTTGCTTCTGATACGTACGAATTTGGCCCGCTTTTTTACACGTGATGATTGAAGCCTGAACCTCGGGTGTTTTTTGCACGTCCTGAGGAGAAGTGTTGGACGTGAGTGAAACCGAGGGAATTACCGACAGCACTACGGATGCCCCAGCAGTAGCCATTTGGCAAAGGATGCACATAAGTGAACTTTACTGCTTGACAGCCAAAGCACGACCTGTGTAATAGTTGGTTCTTTACTTGCCGTTTACTCGGCCTATTGCACACATCTTCCCCAAACAGCCAACTGCCAAGGGGAACATGTGCCACCAGAATTTCAACCTGAAATACCAATATTTGGAGTAATAGTGAATACGCACGCAAGCGATCGCGGGAACGAGCCAGTGACGTGGAACCAGTTTCATGCATTCGCGAATCAAATGGACGCACGTTTCGTTGCAATAGAAGCACGGTTCAATGAAATGGACGCTCGTTTCATTGCAATTGAAGCACGGTTCAACGAAATTGATAAGAGGTTCAACGAATTAGATGCAAAGATCAACCAGCTGCGGGGTGAATTCCTCGAGTTCAAGGAAGAGATGCGACTCGTTCCTGTGAAAATTGCTAGCTGGGTTGCTGGAGCAATGATCGGCTCTAGCGGCGTTATCTTTGGCGGTTTTCAACTGTTGCGCGGTCTGCTCTAGCTCCCAAAGTGGTCTAACCTCTGCTCAGCACTACTGCTGAAAGGGGAATATATGACAACGGCGTCATATAAGAACTACTCGGCACTCGAAGCGGCAGAACTTCGCGTACGCGAAGCCGGCGAGTGGTTGAAGTTGGAAGATGGCCTGATCGAAACGATCGTCGCACCACGAAGAATCATCGAGGTGGCAATTCCATTTCGACGAGACGATGGTTCGCGCGATCAACTCACTGGTTGGCGGGTGCATCACAACACCACTCGTGGCCCAGCAAAAGGTGGAATTCGATATCACCAAGACGTGAACCGCGAAGAAGTAATCGCGCTCGCTATGGGCATGTCGCTGAAGACCGCTATTGCGAACTTGCCACTTGGTGGTGCAAAAGGTGGTGTCTGTTTCAACCCGAAGGATTATTCCATCGGTGAAATTGAACGCATTACTCGCCGATACGTATCGGAAATCTCTTCGTTCCTCGGACCAGACAAAGACGTTCCTGCTCCAGACGTTGGAACAAACTCGCAAATCATGGCGTGGATCATGGACCAGTATTCAACTGGTGTAGGTCACGCAACTCCAGGCGTTGTAACCGGAAAGCCAATTGAACTTGGTGGCTCACTTGGTCGCGAGTCTGCAACCGGTCGTGGCGTTGTTGAGGCTGCAGCACTCATGCTCGGAAAAATGGGAACTTCCCTGCAGGGCAAGAAGATTGCCATTCAGGGTTACGGACAAGTTGGTTCGTGGGCTGCGCGGCTTGCTGCTGCACGCGGCGCACTCATTGTTGGACTGTCCGATGTTGGAGGCACCATTCATTCAGCCGCCGGACTCGACCTTATAGCGATCGACAAAGCATTCCGCGAAGGCGCACGAAGTGTGTGCGATACCGGAATAGGCGAAGTAGTTGCGCGAGGCGTTGCGGGATCGACTGCAGTATTTGCACTTGACTGCGACATTGTCATGCCATGCGCGCTAGGAGACGCCGTTGGCGAAGATGAAGCGAACAACATGAAAGCCAAATTGGTTGTGGAAGGCGCAAACGGACCGCTCACCCCTACCGCCGACCTCATCTTGGCCGACAAGGGCGTCATCATCATTCCCGATGTGTATGCAAACGCTGGTGGCGTTACGTGTTCTTATCTCGAGCAGTGTCAGAACTTCGCTCACTTAACGTGGGACGAAGACGAAGTGAACGCCCGAGTTATCGACCTCATGCGTGCTGCATTCGAACGCTTCTATGCATTCACCCAAGAATCAAAGTTGCCGAACAGGCTCGCTGCCTCGGTGCTCGGAGTGAAGACAATTGCAGATGCTCACCGCATGCGCGGCCTGCACCCATAAGCCAACAGGCCTACATCTGGGCTACTTACTTCCAGAAATGAAAAAGGCGGGGTGCCGAAGCACCCCGCCCAATTCCTAAAGAACTGAACTAAATCAGTTTCCACCTTCGTTGAGGGTGACTGTCAATGGTGCGAATGCTTCGCCCTTGTAGTCAACACCCAATGCATCGAGGATCGCGTATGCGGCGGTCACGATGTCGTTGGTGTATGCACCTTCAGTTGGTGCTGCAGTAAGAACGGTTGAACCTTCAAGGTTCTTGGTTCCCTGTGCAAGCGTTACTGTGCGGTCCCAAGCAGCTGCATCGATCATGCCTGAACCCATAGGTGCTGGCCAGATCAACTTGCTTACTTCGTTCATCTGCCACAACTGGTGGCTTGCACCCAAGGTTGAACCCTTGGCTACAACGATGTCACGGCAAGCTTCAGCGTTGTCGCGGCAGAATGCCCAACCCTGAATTGATGCTGCAACGAACTTCGCTGCAGTGTCTGCGTAGGCAGGGTCTGAAGCGAGCTTGTCGCCATTTGCCCAGATTGCGTCCTGCAACATACCAACGCCTTCAGCTTCGTATGAAACGACGTTGAAGTCTTCTGGTGTGTACAGCGCGCCAGTGTCTGGGTTAATTGCTTCAAGAACCTGTGCGTACTCGTTGTAGGTCATTGCTTCAGCAGCATCGATGTCGCCGGCCAAAAGACCTGCCATGTCGAACTGTTGCTGAACAAGCTCTACACCAGTTGCTGGATCAATTCCGGCCTTGGTGAGTGCTGCGAAGATTTCGAACTCGTTGCCGAAGCCCCAGTTACCAATCTTCTTGCCAGCGAAGTCAGCGGAAGTTGCGATGCCTGCATCCTTGAAGGACACTTGCAACGTTCCTGAACGCTGGAAGATCTGTGCAATGTTGACGATGTTCGCGCCAGCTTCGCGTGATGCGAGAGCCTTTGGTACCCATGAGAGTGCGAAGTCCACTGCGCCGTCAGCAAGTTGCTGCTGAGGAACGATGTCAACTCCACCTTCAACGATGGTTACGTCTAGACACTGAGCTGCATAGAAGCCCTGGTCTTGTGCTGCGAAATAGCCAGCGAATTGTGCTTGTGTTACCCACTGCAACTGCAAACTTACAGGTGTGGTGGTTTCACATGCTGTTGGTTCTGCTGCTGAATCACTATCGCTTGAACCGCCGCATGCTGCAACGATCAAGGACAATGCAGCAAAGCCCGCAACTGCGAGATTCTTTCCTGATTTCCTCATGTGTTTTGTACTCCCCCGAGAGCCTGAGCTCTCTACTTGTTTGTGTTATTTGTGGCTCCGCCACCCCGAGAGGCGACGTTCTCCAGCACTACGGAGACTATGTAAAACACTAATCCAAGTAAGCACGCCCCAAGGACGTAAGCCCACGCTGCAGCATTCTTGGAATTAGCGATATTGCTGGTTATTCGGCTTCCCAGACCGTTCTGGGAACCACCGAAATATTCGGACACGAACGACGTAATTACCGCCGCCGGGGCCGAAATCTTGAGCGCCGTAAACAAATACGGAACCGCATTTGGTACGCGAACTTTACGCAGAATTTCGACATCGCTTGCTGCGTATGAACGCATGATTTCGAGGTGAGTGGTTTTCACCTGCGTGAGGCCTTTTGCCACGTTCACAAGAACAATGAAATACACCACGAGACTGACCATGATGCGTCGTGGAATTTCGCTGGTAATGGAATACATGTTGTTGAGCACTGCTACCAACACAAAGATTGGAACTGCGTTCAACGCAATCGCTAGCGGAGTAATGAGCGAGTTCAAAAAGCGAAAGCGACTGAGAATAAAGCTCATTGCAACACCGAAAATGGTGCCGGCAATGAGCCCAACGAGAGCGTTCATTCCCGATACCGACGCTGCATCCCAAATTCGCGAAGCGTTGCTGAAGAAATTACTCAAGATTTTTGATGGTGGCGCAAGAAAGTACGGCTTCAGCTCGAAGAACTTCACTGCCCCTTCCCAAAACGCAAGGAATGCAACGCCGAATACGAACGGCACAGCAATGTTGCGAAGTCGATTAACAAAAGTCATGATCAGCGATCTTCAACTCCACGAATTGCTCCTGCATTTGCATGATCTGCATGTGTGCCGCGAAGTGCTTCGCGGACAGAGGTAATTCCTGCAAAGAAATTGTCGGCAGCACGAGTATCTTCACTGCGATTTTCGCCAAGATTCACATTGATCACTTCCGTTATTCGGCCTGGACGCGGCGACATCACTACTACCCGATTCGACAAGTAGACGGCTTCCGGAATGGAGTGCGTTACAAACACCACCGTTGTTTTGGTCTCGGCACAAATTCGCAGCAACTCGCCTTGCATGTACTCACGAGTCATTTCGTCAAGAGCGCCAAATGGCTCGTCCATCAGCAGCAACGGTGGGTGTGCCGCAAGTGCGCGAGCAATAGCAATGCGCTGCTGCATTCCTCCCGACAACTGCCATGGCATGAGGTCTGCAAACTCGGGAAGCTTGACAAGTTCGAGCATCTCTTGTGCACGAGCCGCACGATTTTCTTTGTTCCAACCCTTTAGTTCCAACGGGAGTTCAATATTTTTGGCAACAGATCGCCAGTCAAACAATCCGGCTTGCTGAAATGCCATGCCGTAATCCTGATCAAGACGTGATTGCGCTGCAGTCTTGCCATTCACCGTGACTTCACCAGTGGTTGGTTCTAGCAAGTTGGCAATCAGGCGCAACAGCGTTGACTTGCCACAACCCGACGGACCGATGAGCGACACAAATTCGCCCGGCTCCACCGTCAAGTTCACGTCGACAAGAGCATCCACTTGTTTTGGTGTCCCCTGATTGAATATTTTGCTTACTCCCGCAACATGAACTGCGCTCATGTGGTGGTCTCCTTTGGTCGGTTACGCATCAACAACACATCTGCAAGTGCAACAAGGCCAGCCATTGCAAGACCAAGTCCTGCGGCGCCAAATACTGCGGTAAATACCTTTGCTGGGTCGCCAGTTGCTTGGCGGGCGTATTCAATAATCAAGCGACCAATTCCACCTTTGAGGCCCGTAGAGATTTCGGCAACAACCACGCCGATAACTGCCCCAGAAGCACCCAGCTTGAATGCCGGCACCATATACGGAATGGCTGCCGGAAAGCGTAATTTCACCAGCGTTTGCCTCCATGAGGCCGCATAGCTATCCATGAGTTCGAGCGACGCTGCGGGGGCGCTCTTCAAACCACGCAACGTGCCAACTGCAATTGGGAAGAACGCGAGGAAGGCGCCCAACACCGAAGCAGACAACCAGCGTGGCCAAGTGAAACCGAAGATTTGCAACTTGCCACCCCACGACACAACGAGTGGTGCCAGTGCAATTAGCGGAACTGTTTGCGAGATCACCAAATATGGAAGCAACCCTCGTTCCATCGTTTTGAAACGAGTCATGAGCGCTGCGAGTGCCACTCCAATGGTTGAACCAAGTACAAAGCCAACTAGCGCCAACCTAAAGGAGTAGAACGCGCCCTTTAATACAACGAACCAAATGAGTTTTGAATTCGGAGCGCGCATTTCAGGCTCTGCATAGCGACTGAGCATCTCCCAGAGGTGCGGCATTGCCGTGTCGTTTGAACGCGGCAATATCGCTACTCCAAATAGCTTGCCGCCTTTTTCAGGACCAACAACTTTGTACAACTCCCACAACACAGCAACGAGCGCAATCGACACAAAAAACATTCCTGTGCGATATGCAGCCCGTCGCAGTTGTTGCCTCATTGCTTGGCTTTACCCAAATCCTGAATTGCTGGAATGATCTTCTCGCCGTACGCCTCGAGCGTTTCTTCCTTGCCATCATGCTGCAAGTACACCGCGAATTGATCTACACCCAATTCTTTCAATTCGGTAAGGCGACGAATGTGCTCGTCTGCGTTTCCAAGAATGCAGAACCGATCAATAATTTCATCTGGCACAAACGTGGTGTGGCTATTGCCGGTACGTCCATGTTCGTTGTAGTCGTAACCCTGGCGATTCTTGATGTATTCGGTGAGCGCCTTTGGAACTGCCGAGTTTTCGCCATAACGCTCCACGATGTCGGCAACGTGGTTACCCACCATGCCACCGAACCAACGAGTTTGATCACGCATGTACGGAAGGTCGTCTCCAACATATGCAGGTGCGGCCACACAGATCTTCACGCTCTCTGGGTCTCTTCCCGCAGCTTCTGCTGCAGCGCGAACAGCCTTAATGGTCCATTCAGCAATGCTCAAGTCGGCAAGTTGCAAAATGAATCCATCGGCAACTTCACCGGTGAGCGCAAGTGCCTTCGGACCATATGCGGCAACCCACACTTCGAGTTCGCTCTTTGATGCCCATGGGAAACGAATGCTTGAACCGTTGTAATCGACTGCACGACCGCATGCAAGTTCACGAATGACATGCACGCTTTCACGCAATGTTGCAAGCGTTGTTGGCTTGCCATTGGTTACACGAACCGCTGAGTCGCCACGACCAATTCCACATACGGTGCGATTACCGTACATTTCATTAAGCGTTGCATAGATACTTGCAGTCACTGTCCAGTCACGAGTTGCCGGGTTTGTCACCATCGGCCCAACAATGACGTTGCGAGTTTCAGCCAAAATCTGGCTGTAAATCACATACGGTTCCTGCCACAAAATGTGACTATCAAATGTCCACACATGCGAAAAGCCGAACATTTCGGCTTTCTTGGCTAAATCCACTACGCGCGATGATGGCGGAGTGGTTTGCAATACAACACCGATGTCCATTGCTTCCCCTTAACTATGTAGACGTGTAATTAGCGGTTTTGTGGGAATCCCAAGTTGACCGACGATGTACGTGGGTCTGGCCAACGTGAGGTAACCACTTTCCCACGGGTGAAGAAGTTGATTCCTTCTGGTCCGTACATGTGCTGGTCGCCGAATAGAGAAGCTTTCCAACCACCAAATGAGTAGTACGACACTGGAACTGGAATTGGCACGTTGATGCCGACCATTCCCACCTGCACGTCGAACTGGAATTGGCGAGCAACGCCACCATCGCGGGTGAAGATTGCCGTGCCGTTACCGAATTGGTTGGCATTGATGGTGTCGAGACCTTCTTGGTAGCTCTTCACGCGCATCACGGTAAGTACTGGTCCGAAAATTTCTTCGTCGTAGCACTTCATGCCTGGCTTCACGTTGTCGATAAGGCTTGGGTTCAAGAAGAAACCGGCATCTTTTGCTTTGTCGGTTCCGTCAATCACAACTTTTGCGCCTTCAGCATTTGCATTCGTGACAAAGCTTGCAACTTTGTCGCGATGTTCGCGGCTGATGAGCGGTCCCATTTCAGCAACTGGATCGGTTCCTGGTCCAACTTTGATGTTTGGAATGCGTGAACTCAACTTGTCAACGAGTGCATCGGCGATTGAGTCAACTGCAAGTACAACTGAAATTGCCATGCAACGCTCGCCTGCTGAACCATATGCTGCCGAAATTGCAGCATCTGCAGCCATGTCGAGGTCTGCGTCTGGAAGCACCAACATGTGGTTCTTTGCGCCACCAAGTGCCTGAACGCGCTTGCCATTCTTGGTTCCTGTTTCGTACACGTACTTCGCGATTGGTGTTGAACCAACAAACGAAATCGACTGAACATCTTTGTGCTCGAGCAAACGATCTACCGAAACTTTGTCGCCATGCAACACGCTGAACACGCCATCTGGCAAGCCAGCTTGACGCAACAAGTCTGCAACGAACATTGCTGCGGATGGATCTTTTTCCGATGGCTTCAAGATGAAGGTGTTTCCGCACATGATGGCGTTGGCAAACATCCACATTGGAACCATGGCTGGGAAGTTGAACGGAGTGATTCCTGCAACAACACCAAGTGGCTGACGAATTGAATACACATCGACACCGCCCGAAGCCTGCTCGGAGTATCCACCCTTCAACATGGCTGGAATACCGCAAGCAAACTCGATGTTTTCAAGGCCACGAGCAATTTCACCCATTGCATCGCTTGGCACTTTTCCGTGCTCTAGCGAAACGACGTTGGCAAGTTCTTTACGGTTTGCATCAATGAGTTCGCGCATGCGGAACATAATTTCTGCACGACGCGACAAGTTGGATGCGCGCCAGGTAACGAATGCTTCCTTTGCGTTAGCAACAACTGCATCAACTTCGGCAACTGATGCCAAGTCAACTTCAGCCTGCACTTCTCCTGTGGCTGGGTTGTATACCTTGCCAACGTTTCCTGATGTTCCGGCTACAACTTTGTTGTTGACCCAGTGACTAATGCGTTGCATATCTCTCCTGATTGTTTTTGTTAGAGGGGTTACTGAATTAATTGAGGTACTGGCAGAGGTCACGCTTGATGAATTTGCCGTGACCTTTCTTGCCGGTGAAGGTGTCTTTTTCGACAACAACCATTCCACGTGACAACACGGTGTCTACCTTGCCGTCCACTTTGAAACCTTCCCACGAAGAGTGGTCCATGTTCATGTGGTGCTTGTCGTTAATGCCGATTTTGGTTTTTCCGTTTGGATCCCACACCAAAATGTCGGCGTCTGACCCTGGAGCAATGATGCCCTTCTTTGGATACATGCCGAACATACGGGCTGGTGATGTGCTGCAGGTTTCCACCCAGCGCTCGAGTGAAATTTCACCTTGCACAACACCCTGGTAAATA
>ENA-UOYL01000263-UOYL01000263.1-marine-metagenome-genome-assembly--contig:-NODE-263-length-19410-cov-4.760254_pt1 | contig 19410 bp, 19 predicted proteins | sample MGYA00238173_ERZ767189 | MGnify/ENA primary metagenome ERZ767189 (study PRJEB28943, sample SAMN06267163) | marine metagenome | isolation source: Columbia River Estuary | place: USA:Columbia River Estuary... | reverse complement strand
ATTGTTTATATCTTCCTAGGTCGCTACTTCCTACGAGGATTACTCTCTGGTTCCCTAAAGGGTTAACAAATGTCGATTGCAGTTGAAGTATTTGATTCAAGGCGCAATCAATTAGGTGAGGGCCCAACAGCTACGGGTGAGAAAAATAATCATGTTCAGTGGTGTGATATTTATGGACAGGCGATTAGGTGGAAAGATTTAGAATCTGGTGCAATTAGTGAGTATCAAACAGATGAGCCAGTTGGTTTTCAAATTCCGCGCACAACAGGTGGTGATATTTTAGGAACTGCTAATGGTCCAGTTTTAAGAGATAAAGATGGCACCCTTCATAAGATGTCATCAAGGGAAGAGGCTGATGGATTTAAAGATAAAAATATCCTGCGCTGGAATGATGCCAAAGTTTCACCAGATGGCGCCCTATTTCTAGGGTCAATGGCTTATGAAAATCAAAGTAATGAGGGTGCTTTCTACCGGTTAAGTAAGGATGGTAAAAAGCTAGAGCGCCTCTTTGGTGAGGTAGGAATTTCAAATGGTATGGATTGGTCGGTTGATAAAACCAAGATGTATTACATCGATACTTTATCAATGAGAGTTGATTTATTTGATTATGACAATGGCGCAGTAAGTAACCGCCGCCCATTTATCAAGATCGCAGATGGCATGGGATATCCCGATGGGATGTGTTCTGATAGTGAGGATAATTTATGGGTAGCATTTTGGATGGGCTCATCTGTTCGCGGCTTTGATGGAAAAACTGGTAAACAAATTGCTGAGATCAAATTACCGGTTCAAAAGGTAACCTCCTGTTGTTTTGCAGGTGAAAAGCTTGATCAATTAATTATCACTACCGCAGTTGGCAATCCTGGGGAGGAGATGGATTTAAATCTCTATCCGCAGGCTGGATACATTTTTATCGCTAATCCTGGAGTAGTGGGTAAAAAAACAAATCTATTTGGTGCTTAATTGAAAACTGATCTTTTCACCTTTGGTGAAGCGTTATCGGTTTTTATCTCAAGTGATACCGACTCGGTAATGAGTGCAAAAAAGTTTGAGCGAGTAACAGCTGGGGCAGAGGTTAATGTTGCGGTGACACTCTCACGCCTTGGTCTTAAATCTGCCTACTTTTCAAGATTTGGCAATGATCAATTAGGTTCAGTTATGTTGGCAGATATTGCAGCTGAAGGTGTTGATATCTCACTTGCTAAACGGGTTAACTCATTTACCGCAGCTATGGTGCGAAACCCAGGTAAAACAGCGCCGGTTGAGATTAGTTATTTAAGAAAAGGTTCTGCTGCTTCTACTATTGAACCATCCGATATTTTAGATTCCTATATATCATCGGCTCGTTGGCTTCACACCACCGGTATTACCTGCGCTATTTCGCAAAGTGGTGCAGCAACAGTTAAACATGCATTAACTAAAGCGGCATCTTTAGGAGTTAAATCTAGCTTTGATTTAAATCTACGCCGTAAGTTATGGAGTGAGGCCGATGCTAAGAAAACACTGCAACCTTTAGCTGAAAATATTGAGTTGTTAATAGGTGGTGAGGATGAGTATCAGGTGGTATTTGGAGATGGGGATCCTAAGAAATTACTAATTGAAGCAAATCAACGAGGGTGCGCTATTGCTGTTATGACAAAGGGTGATCAGATGATGAGATATGCAATTGAAGGTGAGTATGGCGAAATAACCCCGCCGAAGGTTGTTGCAGTAGATCCGGTTGGCTCAGGGGATTGCTTTACTGGCGGAACAATTGCTGGTCTACTAAGTGGCATGAGTGCACTTGATGCATTAAAACAGGGCAGTATCTGCGGAGCCTTAGTTGCAAGTATGTTTGGGGATTGGACCGGCATACCAACTGGCTCTGCTGGTGTAGTTGATAAAGATATTTCGCAAAAGATAAGGAGTAATTAGTGAAGACCATCGATCAGTTACTTTCGCAAAAGATGATGACCTTGGTTAGATCTAATTCGCAAAGTGAAGGCCAAGCAATGGCTGATGCATTGGTAGAGGCTGGGGTTAAGGTAATTGAGATAACTCTTACAACACCAGGTGCACTTAAGATAATCGAGCGGCTATTAAAGAATAAGGATTTATTAGTTGGTGCTGGCACAGTTCGAACTGTTAAAGATGTGAAAAAAGTAGAGGATATTGGAGTAAGTTTTATCGTCTCACCTGATACAAATGAGGATGTAATTGTTGCAACTAAGAAATTAAAATTGGTCTCTATGCCAGGTGTCTCTACCCCAACTGAGGTCGCAATTGCTGAGGAGTGTGGCGCTGATATCTTAAAATTATTCCCGGCGGCAATTTTAGGTCCAGCTCATTTAAAGATGATTCGGGAGCCATTTCCAAACAATTACTGGTGCCCAACTGCAGGCATTACCTTGGAGTCAATACCAAAGTGGTTTGAGGCTGGTGCTGATTTAGTTGGCCTCGGTGGCCCGCTTACTAAAGATGGTGTTAGTGGGGTTGGCAAAAATGTTTTAGCTTTCCGCACTGCAATTAATGAGGCTAGTAAGGTAGTTTATCGACATGAAATTAGCCAGTAAACATATATTTGTAACAGGTGGCGCCAAGGGTATTGGTGAGGCCATTGTTAGAGATGCAGCAGATGAAGGTGCATCTGTTTCCTTTATCGATATTGATGTCGCAGCAGGTGAAAAATTAGCTTCTGAACTTAGCAAGTTAGGTAAAAAAGTTATCTTTGTTAAGGCTAATGTAGCTAACTTTGAAGAGCTCAAATCAGCCTTTAATGAAGCTGTGAGTAAATTTGGTGAGGTAACAGGTGTTGTTAATAATGCTGGGGTTAACTCACACGCTGATCCTGTAACTATGACAGATAAAGAGTGGGATGATTTTTTTGCAATTGATATGAAACCAGTATGGCTTACTGCCAAGTTAGCACTTCCTGCTATGCGCAAAGTCAAAGGTGGCTCAATTGTTAACATCTGTTCAATTCATGGCCGCCTTACCTATCCAGGATTTTTTCCATATGGCGCAGCAAAATCTGCAGTTCTTGGTTTAACTAGAAATCTGGCATTAGATGAGGGTAAGTTTGAAATTAGAGTAAACGCAGTATCACCTGGTTACATACTTACAGATTTAACAAAAAATTGGCTCAAGGGTGAGGCTGGCAGAAAAGAGCGAGCAGAATCTATACAACCATTGGGGCGAATGGGTGAGCCATCTGAGGTAGCAAAGGTTGTTACATTCTTACTTTCAGATAAATCAACCTATGTAAGTGGCTCTGACTGGGCAGTAGATGGTGGATTAGGAGCACGAAGCGCATGATATTAAAGGGTGAGCATTTATTTGTAACAGGAGGCGCAGCTGGAATTGGTGAGGCAATTGTTTTAGGCGCAGTAAAAGAGGGCGCCAAGGTTTCATTTGTTGATATTGATGATGCGAAAGCAACTACATTAGTTGAAAAATTAACCAAAGCGGGGCATCAGGTTCAATATGCAAAGGCAGATGTTTCAAAGTTTGAAACCTTTAAGGCAGGTTATGACAAATTAGTAGCAAACTTTGGCCCAGTAACTGTTGCGGTATCAAATGCTGGTAGAAACTCTTACGCTGATGCGGTTGAGTATGCCGAACAAGAGTGGAATGATTTTTTTGCACTAGATCTTAAATCTAGTTGGTATCTAGCAAAGTTATGTTTGCCAGAGATGAGAAAAGCAAAGTATGGATCAATTGTTAATATCTCCTCCATTCATGGCCGAATGTCTCGGCCAAACTTTTTTCCATACTCTGCGGCAAAGGGCGGCATTATTGGATTATCTAGAAACTTAGCTTTAGATGAAGGTAAGTATGGAATTAGATTTAACTCAGTATCTCCTGGAACTACTGCAACCCCACTCTTAAAGAGTTATATGGAGAAGTTTCCAGATGAGAAGGCGCACTCACTTTCTGTTGCGCCAAATGCCAGATTTGGATCCCCTGAGGAGATTGCAAATGTAATTCTCTTTACGCTATCAAAAGATGCTTCTTTTATTACGGGCGCAGATCTTATGGTTGATGGCGCACTCCACGCCCGTTATGCCTAAATTAGCTTTAAATTATAAATCCGATTTGCGGTACTAGCCCAAAAATCATTTTTTTCACTAATAGAGAATGATTTAGTGAACTCCTCTATTAAATCTACTGTTTGACGGTAGGTGGCAGCAAGTAAACAAACTGGCCAATCAGAGCCAAACATCATTCGCTTTGGTGTGAATGATTTGGTGATGTGCTCAAGGTATGGCGAAAAATCACTTTGCTTCCAATTTTTCCAATCAGCCTCGGTAAATAAGCCAGATACCTTAACTACTACATTCTCAAAGCTAGCTAATTCAGTGATCTGATCAGCCCATGGTTGCATCTCACCCTTTGCTATATATGGCTTTGAAATGTGATCGAGTACAAACTTTGTATCTGGACAGGCTTTTACTAAATTAATTGCTGCTCGCATATGTGGAGTTTTTGTTAATAGGTCATAGACCAAACCACGCCTGCCAAGCTCTTGCACATTTTTTATCACTTGAGGCTTTGCCAGATAACCGACATCCTCATAATCATGGGCAATATCTCTAATACCAACTAAATACTTAAAGCCAGTCATGCCTTCATACTTATCTAGGTAGGAGATAGCATCTGCAGAGTCAATCTTTAAAAAGCCAACTACCCCTGCAACTAGATCATCAGCATCAGCAAGTGCTAATAACTCTGGTGTTTCATCATAATTAGTAACTGTCTGAACCACCACCGTCTTATCTATCCCGCATCCAGTAATCGCTTGGCGTAGATCATTAATTGAGAAATTTTTCTTAATTGGGTTTAGTGCCTCACCAACCATCCAGCCTTGTGGGCGAACAGATAGATCCCAAACATGATGGTGTGAATCGATTCTCATAACTATGCTCACTCTCTATTTATTATGCTTCATTATTACGCTAGGTGAAAAGCCTCTGGAATTACATGCCACCACTCACTCTCAAGTTTTTCTGGCACTGGATTTTGCATTGGAGCAGTTACCTTCCACCAATCCTGAGTTGTTGGGTCTGATGCAATAAGTGCCATATCGGCTTCGTAATCTGTGCCGGTGTACTCCATATAAGAGAAGAGCATATTTTGGTAGCGAAAGATCGAGTAATTTGAGATATTCGCACGCTTTAAGGTAGCAAGAACTCCGGGCCAAACCTGGGCATGAATTCTTTCATACTCAGCAATCTCCTCCGGTTTAACTCCGATTACTGAACCAATTCGTTTTATTTGCAAAGGGTTTCCTTTCTTATTTGATTATCGTATAGGATTTTGCACAGTAATCGAATAGCAATCATTAAATTTTCTAAAAAAGGTGGAGAGTAATGCCAAAGGTAGTTGGCTTTAAAACCACCGATGTGCGCTTTCCAACCTCTCGTGGCCTAGATGGCTCAGATGCTATGAATAAGGATCCAGATTACTCAGCTGCTTACCTAGAATTAATCACCGATGATCCAAAGCTATCTGGCTATGGATTGGTATTTACTTGCGGCCGCGGAAATGATCTGCAGTGCGATGCAATAGAGATATTTGCCGCCTATGCAGTTGGCCGCGATGTTGATGATCTTGCTAAAACAATGGGGGAGTTTGCTCGCTCATTAGTACGCGACTCACAGATGCGCTGGCTAGGACCTGAAAAAGGGTTAATCCATATGGCAGCAGGTGCGGTAGTAAATGCGGCCTGGGATTTAGTTTCTAAGCGAAGTGGCAAACCACTATGGAAATATCTATCTGATCTTTCACCGGAGGAGATTGTTGAGTTAGTAGATTTCCGTTACATCTCAGATGCCTTAACACCTACTGAGGCACTTGCAATTTTAAATAAAGCAAAGGCTAATCGAGCAAAAAATGAAGTGAATCTAATTAAAGATGGTCTACCTGCTTACACAACCACTCCAGGCTGGCTTGGTTACTCAGATGAGAAAATGGTAACCCTTGCCAAGCAGGCAGTTGCTGATGGCTTTACATTAATAAAGCTTAAATGTGGTGGATCAAAAGAGGATGATCGGCGTAGATTAAAATTAGCACGGGATGCAATTGGACCAGATATTCGTCTTGCAATTGATGCTAACCAGGTTTGGGATGTACCAGAGGCAATCGAGTGGATTAACTCATTAGGAGATGTAAATCTACATTGGGTGGAGGAGCCAACAAATCCAGATGATGTAGTAGGTCATGCTGCAATAGCAAAGGCAATCGCACCGGTTCGAGTTGCAACGGGTGAGCATGTGGCAAATCGAATAATCTTTAAGCAGATGCTGCAATCTAAATCATTATCTTTTGTGCAGATAGATGCTTCCAGAGTTGCTGGTATTAATGAAAATATTGCCATAATCTTGATGGCAGCAAAATTTGGTATACCTGTCTGCCCGCATGCTGGTGGTGTGGGATTATGCGAAATGGTGCAACATTTAGCGATGTTTGATTATGTTGCAGTATCTGGTGAGCATCCTGATCGGGTAGTTGAGTTTGTTGATCACCTGCATGAGCATTTTGTTGTTCCCACTGATATCAGGCGCGCTCGCTATATGCCACCAAGTAAAGCTGGAGCTGGCGCAGAGATGTTTGCTCAAAGTGTCTCTGATTTCACATTCCCAACTGGAAAACAGTGGCTGAATAATTAATTTGTCCATATAGTGGATTGTTGGTAGAAATCTCATAATTGCCATTTGGCCCTAAAACTTACGCCTAAATTTAGGATTTGTTACCTTAGCGTTACCTTTTTATATTGATTTACCCCCCCCGATAGAGAATGATTTGCTCGAACCGTGTTACCTATAAGTTATAAATTTATAGGGGTTAAACAAATAACCGAAAGGAATATTAATGAAGAAATCATTACTTGCAGCAGTTGCTGCAGTTGCATTGCTTCTTTCTGGATGTTCTAGTTCAGGAGACTCTGCAGGATCAGCCGATGGATTTGGAGCGATTAAAGTTGCTCTTGTTCCAGGTGGTGCTCACCCTTACTTCCAACCATGGAAAGATGGCGGAGCAGCAGCTGTAGCTGAGTTCGGTGTTGGCGGAACAGAATTTAATGAGACTGGTGAATGGGATCAAACCAAGCACAATGCAGCAATCGATGCTATGGCAGCTCAAGGCTATAACGCATTTGGTGTATTTGGTGTTTCACCAACAGATATCAACACAACATTTGCTGGTCTAAAGGCAAAGGGTTTCGCAGTTGGTTCCCTTGCTTCATGCCCAGGTGGATATGACATTGTTAAAGAGCCACAGAAAAACTCAGCAGATTTCTGCTTGAGTACTGATACTGGCAAAGCTGCATACCTAGCTGCAACAGCAGTTATTAAAGAGATGGGTGGCAAGGGAAATCTTGTTCACTTAACTGGTAACGCAGTAGATGCAAACACAATCCGTCGTATGGATGGCGTAAAGCAAGCTATCGCTGAGACTGGCGGAAAAGTTAAGCTTCTAACAACTATCACTGATATTGACTCAGATCTACAGTCAGCAACAAAGGCTGTAACTGATCTATTAGCAGCAAAGGGCAAGCAGATTAACGGAATCGTTACAACTGCTTACAACCCAGCTGTTGCTGCAACTGATGGTGTTTCATCAACCAAGCTTCCAATTAAGGTTATTGCAATTGATGATGACCAGAAGATCTTGGATGCAATCAAGTCTGGCGTAATTTCCGGAACTGTTGTACAGAATCCATGGGGCCAAGGTTATGTTGGTTCATGGGTACTTTCAGCACTTGGTAGCAAGAAGTGCACCATGAATACACCTGGTCTATATGTAGACTCCGGTTCATTCTTGGTAACTAAGGACAACGTTGATACTTACAACGACACACGTCAAGCTACTTCAAAGGAAATCCTTGCGGCTTTCCAGAACGAGTACATGACCTGTAAGTAAAAAGTAAGTTAGAGACGGGCGATTGGGATTATCCTGATCGCCCGTACTCATATTATTTGGTAGCAGCTTTTAGGTAGGAAGGATTTTCAATTGAGCATAATAACTAATGCCGAAACCTTTCTTATTGATATTCCGGTGGAGACGGTACGAACAGACTCCGTACAAGCATTTTTAAAGCAAGAGACTATTTTTGTGCGTATTACAACTGCAGATGGCAATACTGGTGTTGGCTATAGCTACACAATTGGGACTGGTGGAACTGCAATACTTGCAATGCTTAGAGATTATTTGATTCCAAAACTTAAAGGTATGGATAGTGCGCGAGTCGAAAAAGTTTGGAGTGAAATTTACTATTCAACCAGGGCAACTGAAACTGGCGCTATTACCTCATTAGCAGTTGCAGCAATTGATACTGCAATTTGGGATTTAAAGTGCAAGCGAGAGAATCAAAGTTTGGCAGTTGCTGCCGGAGGATTTCGTGATCGTGTGCCACTTTATGACACAGAGGGTGGTTGGCTTCATCTGTCAACGGAGGAGTTAGTAGCAGGTGCGGTCGCTTCAAAGAAAAAAGGTTGGCCAGGTGTAAAGCTTAAAGTTGGAAAGCCAAAGATGCATGAAGATGTTGAAAGATTAATGGCGGTAAGGCAAACTGTTGGAAAAGATATGCACATTATGGTTGATGCCAATACATCCTTTACTTTGGCAGAGGCGGTAAAACGTGCAAAGGCATTTGAGCCAATTGATCTATTTTGGTTAGAGGAGCCACTACCAGCAGATGATGTAATTGGTCATGCCAGCCTAGCCAGATCAACAAGTATTCCAATTGCAGTCGGTGAAACTATTTACTCAGCAATGCAATTTCAGCAGTATATGCATCAAAATGCGGTAGGAATTGTGCAAGTTGATGTCGCACGGGTTGGTGGCATAACCCCATGGCTTAAGGTTGCTCACATGGCGGAGAGTTTTAACCTGAAGGTTTGCCCTCACTTTCTTATGGAGATTCATGTCAGCTTAGCTGCTGCAATTCCAAATGGTTTATATGTTGAACATATTCCGCAGTTACGCGGTGTAACTAAGAGTGAAATTAAAATTGAAAATGGAATGGCCTTAGCTCCAACAAAATCTGGGCTTGGAATTGATTGGGATTTTGATGCAATTGATAAATTGCGGGTGAAAATTTGAAATTTAAAAAGATATTTAATGACCAAAGAGTTGTTTTAACCCTACTAACCATCGCGCTATTTATCTTTTTTGGCCTACGTAACTCCGCATTTTTTAATGTTGACTTTGTTATCTACCCACTTTTGCGTGATGGTGCCACACTTACAGTAATTGGCTTAGCCCAACTATGTGTTTTATCTATTGGTCATTTAAATCTTGCAGTTGGCAGAATGGCTGCGGTATCTGCTTTAGTTGCTGGTGCTTCATACCAATACTGGGGCTTAACCTTGGTGCAGGGAGCAATTTTAGGTGTATTAGCAGGTGCATTACTAGGTGCAATAACTGGTTGGATAATTGTTAAGTCACAGGTAAATGCTTTTATTGTTACCTTAGCTATGGATTTCGCACTCCTTGGTTTAGTTACCTTTATTTATGTAACATTTACCGGTGCAACTGCAGCATTTACTACCAAACCAGCGGGTATGGATTACTGGCGCAGCAAATCTTTAGCTGATTTTTGTTTAGGACCAATTTGTGGACCAAAAGCGCTACCAATGATGTTAGTTCCAGCAATTTTTTGCTTAATCTTGGTTTCATTTATGTTTTCAAAGACTCGTCTAGGCCGTGAGTTGTTATCTACCGGTTCAAATCTAAGAGCTGCAAAATTATCTGGAATTCCAGTTGAAAATAGAGTTATGACAGCACATATTTTCTCTGGCACATTAGCTGGCATCGGTGGCTTAATGCTTGCTTACACAAACGGCTCATTCACCGCAGCTATTGGTAGTCAGGTTATGTTGCCTTCATTCCTAGGACCGGTATTAGGTGGCACATTACTGGCAGGTGGGGCGGTAGCAGTGCTCGGTACATTTATCGGCACAATGATGACGTTGGTAATTCGCCAAGGATTATCTGTTCAAGGTATTGGGCTTGAGACATTAAATATCGCACTTGGCCTAGTCTTACTATTAGCACTTTCTGTTGGACAAATCCAAAAAATGTTTACCTCAATTAAATTGCGAGGAAAAAAGTGAATCTACCTGTATTTTTCAAGAATCGAATGACTGAATTTTCACTCTCAGTTATATTTGTAATTGGCTTTTTAGCCCTAGTCCTTACATCAAATGGCGTCTTCTTATCTAGAGCATCACTACAGGGCTTCCTAACATATTTGGCGGTACCAATTGCTATCGGATTAGCTCAGATGGTAGTGCTATGTATTGGTCAAATGAATTTAGCTGTTGGCACAATGGGTGGGGTTAGTTGCGCAATTATGGCGGTATTAATGGCCGATCATAATTTACCAATCTGGCTTGCGATCTTTATTGGATTATTCTCGGCAACTGCGATGGGTGCTATAAATGGTGCGCTAGTAGTGCTAACCCAACTAAATGGCTTTATTATCACATTAGGCACATATACAATTTTGCTCGGTTTTCAATATCGACTAGTTAAGACCTTTACTATTGATAAGTACCCATCCTCACTTCCTGAGTTTGGAAAGCGAAACATCCTAGGTTTTCCATATATATTAGTAATTGCAATTATTACCGCAATTTTGCTATCACTATTTTTTAGTAGAACAATCATTGGTCGGAGAGTTTTAGCCACTGGCGGCAATCCATTGGCAGCCCGCTTATCTGGAGTTTCAAATAATCGATCTATCTTTATTGCTCACACACTTTCTGGACTATTAATTGGTGTGGCATCTGTTATTACTATTGCATCTTTACCTGGTATTAATAGATCAATTGGTGGTGACTGGCTACTTGCCAGCTTTGCTGCTCCAATTATCGGTGGAGTTTTAATGTCAGGTGGGACGATTGCAATCTATGGAACAGTAATTGCAGCAGGTGTTGTGCGCTTGGTTGATATTGCCAGAGCTCAGTACTCATTAGATCCAAGTATTGTCTCCCTAAGTGTTGGAGTAGTTACGCTTTCAACTGTAGCCCTTAGTGAATGGCGCAGACGCAGAACTGAACGTCAAAATGAGGGAATGAAGGAATTAATATGAGTAACCAACTTTTAATTAGCAAAGTATCAAAAGCCTTTCCGGGCGTGCAGGCACTTAATGAGGTTAATTTAAATTTAACTAGTGGCACAGTACACGCACTGCTTGGCGAAAATGGTGCTGGTAAATCAACATTGATTAAGATTATTACCGGAGTATATTTAGCAGATTCTGGCTCGCTTAAGGTTGAAGGCGTAGAAAAAAGCTTTCATAATCCAATTGAGTCAACCCATTCTGGTATTGCAGTGGTTCACCAGGAGCGAAATTTAATTCCCGAGTTTTCAGTTGAAGAAAATATTACCTTGCATAATCCACCACTTAAATTGGGAATAATTGATCGTAAAGAGCGGACTCGGCTAGCAAAGCAAGCACTTGAGACTCTTGGTTTTGAGATTGATCTAACTGAGCGGGTTAAAAATTTATCAGTTGCACAGATGCAGCTAGTTGAAATTGCCAAGGCATTGGTGACTAATGCAAAAATTATTTTACTAGATGAACCAACCGCCTCAATTACTGGCAGTGAAACAAGCAAACTATTTGATGTAATCAAAAGACTTAAGAGTCAAGGTACCGCCATTTTATTTGTTAGCCATAAGCTTGAAGAGGTATATGAAATTTGTGACACGGTAACAGTTCTTAGAGATGGTGTTAGTGTCCTTGAATCAATGCCACTTGCTGATTACAAGCAGGGTGAGATTGTGGACTTAATGGTTGGCCGCCATCTTGCTGAGCGTAAGGCAGAAACTCGAAGAGTAGATCGCAATGCCACACCAGTAATTGAGTTAAAAAATCTTCAAACCTCCCTTGGTCATCGCAATATTTCACTCTCACTTTATCCAGGTGAGGTGTTGGGTATGTATGGCTTAGTTGGAGCAGGACGCAGTGAGCTAGCCCGAAGTATTCTTGGCTTGCACGCAATAACTGGTGGAGAGATTTTAGTAAATGGCAGCGTGGTTAAAATTAGGAACTTTACTGAGGCACTTCATAAGTACCGAATTGGATATGTAACTGAGAATCGCAAAGAAGAGGGTTTGTTCCTTGATTTTCCAGTTCGTAAGAATATTTCAGTAACAATTCTGGCAAGGATATTACAAAGACTTAGCGTAATTAATCCAAAGAAAGAAGATGATATTGCTACTAAGTATGTGGATCGCCTTGGCATTAAGGTAGTTGATAATAATCAACTTGCATTGACTTTATCTGGCGGAAATCAACAGAAGGTAAGTGTCTCTAAATGGCTGGCTGCTGAAACTAAGATTTTAATTATTGATGAGCCAACAGTGGGAGTTGATGTTAGAACTAAAGCATCATTTCATGAACTTATAACCGAACTTGCTAATGAGGGCTTATCCATCATATTAATCTCTAGTGATCTAGCCGAGATGGTTGCAGTAGCAGATCGAATCCTTGTAATGCGTCGATATGAGTTTGTTGGTGATCTTGATAATAGTAAGGATTATCAGAGTATGTCTAGATCAATTATGAATAGTATCCAAGCAAGTTAATAACAAATGATTAAATCAAAACGTCAATTTCCTGATATACCCCACTTCATATCATTAATTGATTGGAAGCTGCCAACAATATTTCGTAATCGAGCTAAGGTTGCAAAGGCATTAACTATTGAAGATCTAGCAGCTATTGCAAAAAAGAAGGTTCCTAAGGTTGTTTATGATTATGTTGAAGGCTCCGCACTTGATGAGGTCAGTTATCAAAGGTCCAAAGATGTATTTAGTCGCGCAGAGTTCACCGCCCACACTCTTAGGGATGTTTCTAAAATAGATCCATCAACAATAATTTATGGAAAAAAAGTTGATCTGCCCATATTATTTTCACCCACCGGCTATACCCGCTTTATGCACCATGTTGGTGAGCCAGCGGTAGCTGCTGTTGCTGAGAATAATAATTTAATCTACTCACTTTCAACTATGGGAACCACCTCACCTAGTGAGTTAGCACAGGCGGTACCAGGAGCCCGGCGCTGGTTTCAACTATATGTTATGCAAAATCGCGAGGATAGTTTGTCTGTAATTAAGCAGGCAAAAGAAAATGGTTTTGAAGCGCTAATTTTAACGGTTGATACACCTGTAAGTGGCATAAGAGTTCGTGATATTAAAAATGGCTTGACTATTCCACCTAGAATCAGATTAAGCACAGTTTTAGCAATTGCTCGAAAACCAATCTGGTGGTTAAATCTTTTTACTACTAAAAAACTAGAGTTCGCTGCATTTCGTGGCTGGAGTAAGTCATTAGTTGAACTTGCAGCTGTGATATTTGATCCAGCAACCTCATTTGATGATGTTACTTGGTTGCAATCAGTCTGGAACGGTCCAATAATTGTTAAGGGAATACAAAATGTTGATGATGCTAAGAAGCTTGCTCAGATGGGAGTTAGCGGAATAATTCTTTCAAATCATGGTGGGCGGCAGTTAGATCGAGGCCCAGTACCACTTGAGATATTGCCCGATGTGGTTGCAGCAGTTGGCGATAAGGTTGATGTTTATATTGATGGCGGAATTATGTCTGGCCAAGATGCATATGCAGCTATTGCTCTTGGTGCTAAAGCAGTATTTATTGGTCGCGCTTATCTCTATGGAATTATGGCAGGTGGGCAGAGGGGTGTTGAAAAAGTTATTGAAATAATGAAGCGTGATTTCATTAACACGATGGCGCTGACTGGTTCAAGAAATATATCTGAGATTCAAGAGGCTGGCGCAAAAATTCGCAGTAATTAGTCATAATTAAAAGCTATTAAAGCTTTAAGTTTAAAATTTCATCTGCGCCAATTCCGCAGCAACCACCAATAATTTGTGCACCAGCTGATATCCAACTCTTAATTAACAACTCATCAAAGCCAGTCTCTGAGCTACCCTCCCACTCTTTTGTCTTTGCATTCCAACTCCGGCCTGAGTTTGGATAGACCACAAATGGCTTAACACCTTCAGCAGATAGCAATAAATCAGTAATTAGTTCAGGGGCGGTGCAGTTAATACCAACCGCCATTGCATCTTTTGCAAGGGATACTGCCTCTGTAAAACTTTGACCAGCATTTGTCTGATTACCAGCTTTGCAAGAGTAGGAAACCCAGTAAGGAATTGGGCAATCACTAAGTAACTCTAATAAGAGCTCAACCTCAAAGGTATCGGGCATAGTCTCTAGTGCTAGTAGGTCAGGTGAGGTTGAAATTAATACTTCAAGACGTCTGGCGTGAAAATCTTTTAATGCAGATTTTGTAACACCGTAATTACCTTTGTATTCAGAGCCATCTGCTAAGGCTGCGCCATATGGACCAATAGAGGATGCAACCTTCACACTCTTACCAGATTTTAAAACCGCATCCTTTGCTAACTGGGTAGAGCCTCTAAGTGCTTGATCAGTTTTACTCTCACTCCAACCTCGCTTACTGCAACCTAAATAGGAGATCTGATAGGAGGAGGTAATAATTATATCTGCGCCAGCATTAATAAAATCTAGATGCGCTTTTGTAATTTCACTAGGGTTTACAAGTATTAACTCCCCAGTCCATAAGGAGGTTGTTAACTTGTTCCCATTATTTTCAAGAGCAGTTGACAGGCCGCCATCTAATTTTGTAATCAATTATTAATCTATCTTAATTAAACATTAGATAAATCAGATTTAGCAACAACCCGTAGTGCCTGGGCAGCAATTGTTAATGCTGGATTTACCGCCCCGGAGGAGGGGAAAAAGCTACTGTCAATTAAATAAAGATTATCTACATCATAAGTTTTGCAGTACTGATCAACAACAGATTTCTTTGGATCACTACCAGCAACAGCTGTGCCACACTGATGTGCATTCATTGAGATATCAAAAGGCTGTTTGAAGATCGCTTGATACCCAGATTTTCGCAAAACTTTTAATGTTCTTTTCATAAGCTTCTTGTGAGTACTCATACCAACTGGCTTACGTACTAGATGAATACGATTGCGATCATCAATTATTACTCGATTATCCCTGCTTGCAAGATCCTCAGTCATAACTAGAAATTCCACGCTGCGATCTGCGATGTAATTTAGAATTGCTAATGGAACCTTTGTGGCGTAGCTCTTCATCATTATGCCTTGGACCTTACCTATTAGTTGCACAATTCCAAGTGGATAACCCTTTCCACCATCAAAGTACCAATCTGCAAATGAGAGTGTTTTTTGAAAAATAACATCATTCTTACGCTTGTAATCAAAGGCGGCAATATGAGTATTAATATGCATCATAAAATTACGTCCTACTAAATCTGAGGAGTTAGCCACCCCATTTGGCGCCTTAGCCGACTTAGATCTAAGTAGTAGCGCTGCAGTTAATACCGCACCACATGAGAGTACAAATTTCTTTCCTCGAACCTTGTATTCACCAGATGAACCCTTAACTACTAAGTATTCAACAGATCTACCATCATCTGTTAATTCAATTCGAATAACCTCAGCTAAGGTCTGTAGTTTAACCTTTCCAGTTAGTAAAGCCGGATTTATTGCATTTATCTCAGCATCACTTTTGGCACCTACTCGGCAAACAAAGCCATCACATGTCTTACATCTAATACATTTACCATCATCACCAAAATCAATGCCCATTGAGTTTGAGTGTGGTGTTACTCCAGATTTTCTAAGTCGATCTGCTAGCGCAGCTATATATGGTTCATGGGGCAGTGCCGGATAAGGAAAGGGTTCACTTCGGCCAGGTTCGGTTGGATCCTCACCAGAGTTGCTATGTACCTTATACATTTTTTCTGCCTCAACATAAAAAGGTTCAATATCCCAATATGTAAATGGCCAAGCAGCAGATACTCCCTCTAAATGTTTTAGCTCCTCAAAATCTTTCTCCCGCATTCGAGGTAGGGCTGCTCCATATAGTTTGGTATTTCCGCCAACATAAAAATGCACACCTGGGGCAAAATCCTTACCCCTGCTATCTACCCAAACCTCTTTTGATTTATAACGTTTATCAACAAATATCTCCTTGGGACCCCAATTTTCTTTTTCATTTGGCAGTCGATCACCTCGCTCTAAAACTAAAACGCTAACCCCTTTTTTAGCAAGTGCGTAAGCGGTAGTGCCACCACCCATACCAGAGCCAACTATTACTACATCAGCATATAGATCTGGGCTACTCATCCATTAACTCCTTAGTAATACTGATGCAATCTAAGCAGAAATAAAGTCAGTTGCCAATCTCTTTCTAATCCCAGTTAACTACTTCCATTACTTCCTTATTTTGCCTATGATTGCTAAATGAATTTTTTAAGTAAAATAACCGGCAGTTTTTCAACTCCATCAGCAGGCAATCCAACTGTTGCTATGGTTGAGGCAGCATATAAACATCATGGACTTGATTTTAGATATCTAAATTGTGAAGTACTACCTAAGGATTTAGCGGCTGCAGTGATGGGTGCTAGAGCAATGAATTGGGTTGGTTTTAATTGTTCACTGCCACATAAGGTAGAGGTAATACAGTATTTAGATGGTCTTGGTGAATCTGCTGCATTAATGGGCGCAGTCAATTGTGTAGTTCTACGAGATGGTAAATATATTGGTGAGAACACCGATGGCAAGGGTTTTTTGCAATCTCTTAAAGCTGTAGTTCCTCCTAGCGGTAAAAATGTTGCACTACTTGGAGCAGGGGGAGCTGCTAGGGCAATTGCAGTAGAGCTAGCACTTGAGAATGTTAGTAGAATTACAATTGTAAATCGTGATCAAAAACGTGGTGAGAGTTTAGTCGATTTGCTAAATAGTAAAACCAAATCCAAGGCTGAATTTAAACTTTGGGATAGCAAGTATGAAGTACCTAGTGATATAGATATTTTAGTAAATGCCACCTCAATAGGAATGGCCCCTGATATTGATGCTCGAATTAATATAGATATCAATTCAATCAGGGCGGAGGTAGTAGTAGCAGATGTAATAGTTAATCCACCTATGACAAACTTATTAAAAGATGCTCAATCTAAAGGTTGTAAAATTGTCGATGGATTAGGAATGGTAATTAATCAGGCGGTACTAGGGATTAAGTACTGGACTGGGGAAGTTGTTGATCCGGTAGTAATGCGAAAGAGACTCTTAGAGGTTCTTTAGCGAATTGGTCCTAAAGTTTGATCTTTTTCTTCCAAAGTTAATGCACCAGTCATAACCGCTACAACCTCATTCATAGTGTGGCTCTTAGGAGTTACTACAGCAATTCGCTTACCAAGGCGTTGAATGTGAATGCGATCTGCAACCTCAAAAACCTGCGGCATATTGTGGCTAATTAAAATAACAGCTAAGCCTCTCTCTCGCAGACTTTGAATTAACTTAAGTACCTGCCCAGACTCACGAACACCAAGTGCGGCAGTTGGCTCATCCATAATAATCACTTTCTGCCCAAATGCAGCAGCTCTTGCAACTGAAACCGCTTGGCGTTGACCACCAGATAAAGTTTCAACTGCTTGGCTCATATTTTGGATAGTTCCAATGCCTAATGAGGTTATATGCTCCTTAGCACTTTTTTTCATACCAGAGTTATCTAGCATTCTAAAAATACTTCCGAGTGGACCCTTCTTACGAATCTCACGACCAAGATATAGATTGGCAGCAATATCTAAGGCAGGAGAGACCGCCAAAGTTTGATAGACAGTTTCAATACCTGCATCACGACTATCTTTCTGGCGACGGAAGGTAATTGGTTTGCCATCTAACTCCATAACTCCACCATCTGGAGTCTCAGCTCCTGATAAACATTTAATCATCGTCGATTTACCAGCACCGTTATCACCAACAACTGCAAGTATCTCTCCTGGGAAAAGTTGTAAATCTGCGCCATCAATGGCAACAACACGTCCGTAGGTCTTTACTAAATTTTTAGCTTCTAGTACTGGCGCAACTGAGTTACTCATACTCCCGCCTTCCTAATCCACTGATCAATTGAGACTGCGGCAATAATTAAAACTCCCACTGCGAAGGTTTGGTAGTAAAGATCCACACCAGCCAGCGTAAGACCATTACGGAATACACCTACGATAACCGCTCCGATTAGTGAACCAAAGATCGCACCGCGCCCGCCAAAGAGGCTCGTGCCACCAATTACCACAGCGGTAATTGAGTCAAGATTTAAATTACTACCTGAGTTAGGGCTAGCAGCAGCTACTCGTCCGATGATTACCCAAGAGGTTACGGCAAAGATAAAACCTGCAGTCACATAAACGCTCATTAGTACTCGCTTTACCTGAATACCTGCTAATCGAGCTGCCTCAATATCATCACCAACAGCATAGACATGTCGTCCCCAGCCGGTGTAGCGAAGTGAGAAGGCTAAAATTAAATACATCACTATTACTAGGAGCACGCCATAGGTAATCTTAAATTCACCCAGTGGGATTGGATTACCTAGATATAGGAAAAATGGCTCTAGCTCCTTATCCATAATAGTTCGACCTGTTGCATAGAAAAGTGTCAAAGCTGAAAATACGTTAAATGTTCCTAAAGTTACGATAAATGGCGGCAGATTTACCTTAGTAATTAACCAACCGTTAAACGCGCCAGCTCCAGTTCCAACTGCGATTCCAAGCATAAATGCAGCCCATGCTGGCCAGCCATTAACAAATGCAGTTTTAGCCATAACCATTGAAGCAAAGATTGCGATTGCACCACATGATAGATCAATGCCGGCGGTGAGAATTATCAAAGTTTGTCCAGCTGCGATTGCCCCAATTACAGCTGTCTGTTGCAAAATAAGTGAAAGATTATTTGGTGTTAAAAAGTTTTCATTTCCAAAACTAAAGATAAATAAGGCAAATACAAGTACTACAGCTGAGCTAACCCAAGGGTATTTGTGTAGGAGTGCTTGTACCTTCTGTTTGTTGGTGGCCCGCCCTTTAAACTCTGCAGCGGCATCGGTTACTAGGTTTGATTTACTCACTTATAACCCCTCCATTGTTTTTACCTGTGACCAGAAATTTATCACTACTTGTAAAGATTAGGGCGACTGAATCATCAGCCGCCCTAATTCTTTTTACACCTTACTACTGGCTATTAACCAATAGATTGAAGTTTTTAACCCCAGGCGTTATCTAGTCCGTATTGAACTGACTCTGATGGAACTCCCTCTTGTGGGTCATCAGTAATCAACTTAACTCCGGTATCAAAGAAATCTAGACCAGAAGTCGTAGATGGCTTTGTACCAGTCTTGATGATGTCAAAGATTGCTTGAACGCCAAGGTCAGCCATTAATAGTGGATACTGTTGTGAAGTAGCACCAATAACGCCAGCCTTAACATTCTCAACACCTGCGCGGCCACCGTCTACAGAGACGATAACTACACCCTTCTCTTTACCTGCAGCCTTAAGCGCAGC